>QWCN01000004.1_pt1 | contig 380262 bp, 301 predicted proteins | sample 1972711 | NCBI WGS metagenome assembly QWCN01 (sample SAMN09866707, study PRJNA288562) | Human gut metagenome isolate term1_stool, whole genome shotgun sequencing... | isolation source: gut | host: Homo sapiens | place: USA: California | reverse complement strand
GGAAGGGGATACGCAGAAATCTTCAAAGATATTTACTTGTCGGCAAAACAGGCTAAAAGCATTCACACGTCGCTTTGATCGATCCGAATATTTTGACCGGGCTCATGTACGTGGGCTCGGTTTTCTTGTTTGGGACACGGTGGTATTTGGGGCTTACGTTGCACCCCCCTAAATTGAGAACTGCCCCCCTCCAAACTGAAGTTGCCCCCCTTAACGGGTTTCTATCAAAATTAGAGTCATTTGCCATAACTGGACATCAGCTTCGATACAATGCGTATCCAAGCGGGTGTCCGGTTTCTTTTTGTAAAAGTCCCTATTTGCAAGGAGGGGCATATACCTTTGTGGCAACGCACAATACAATCACACGAAAAGGTTCACCAATCATTATTACAACTTAATGATATCGCGCCACCATGAACACGTTTGAGTTTATTATCGCTTTCGAGCAATGCCAAATCTTTTTTTGCAGTCTCATACCCGTTGTCAAGAGAGTACAAGGAAATATTTGGATATTATAGTAACGCTACACTGTTGCCCTGTATATTTGAAGCAAATCTCTTGACAAAAAGCACGTCCCGTGGTATAATCTTAGCCGTATGGATTTCGTTTTGGATACCCGATATCTGTCGGTAGCTGACTGCCGTAACCGCGGTTCTGCGCGCGGACTGCTCGCATTCCATACCCGGGTCAAGCGCAGCTCTTTCATGGACAGGAGTCCTTTTTTATGTTCTGCATTTCAGAGGTTTTGAATCTGGTATGAGAATAGTTTGGGCGGAATGCGGGGAGGATATGGAACAGGTACGGTAATCCTGAAATGGATGCCTGACCGATGCGCGGACGGGAAAACGGCGATGCTCCCGGACCGTTTTATCGGCGCTATCCCTTACGACCGAGTTCTGCCGAGCATGCGCAGGTGTGTCCGGCGGGATTCTTGCCCGGTTTGACCGGGCCGCACCCTGAATTGAGGTAGGAAACAACGTAATGAATCAGAATACAGAGCCCACTCCGCGCGACGGGCAGGATGTGACGGAGCAGGAAGCACTGCCCGGGACAGACAAGACGGAAAGAGTCCCGCAGCACTATGCGGCGGGCAATAAAGCAAAGCCGACACGGCGCATCGGTTTGGGGGCGGCAATCAGCACGACCGTAACGGCGGTTCTGCTTGCCGTTCTGTTGACGTTCTCCCTGACGGCTAAATATTATGTCAAGGAGCCGGTCATTGCAGCGAAGCCCGGTGCGGAAACCGAGACGACCTTTGCCGCCGAGTTGGACACCATCGACAGGCTGTTCCGCTCGCTGACCGTGTACTCTAACCTGGACGATGAGGCACTCCTGACGGCTGTACTCAAGGCATATGTCCAGCAGACCGGCGACAAGTATGCGCAGTATCTGACCAAAGACGAGTTTGAGGAGCTGATCAGTGATCAGAACGGGACGCTCTGCGGGATCGGCGTATCGGTGATTCAGTCGACCATCGGCGAGGGCGAGAGTGCATACGACACCATCCAAATTGTGAATGTCTACGAGGATTCGCCCGCCGCCGAAGCCGGCGTGCAGATCAATGACTGCATCATCCGCATCGGAACCGGTGCAGATGCCGTGTCGGTCGGGACGGTCGGTTATGAGAAAGCGCTCCGACTGCTCCGGGGCGAGGAAGGCACGCAGGTGACCTTCACCGTTTTACGTGCCGGACAGGAGGTCGTTCTGACCGCTGTCCGCCGGATGCTTGAGACAAAGTTCGTACTGTCGCACGTGTATGCGGACGACCCGACTGTGGGTGTTGTGCGTATCACCGGCTTTGAAAATCCGACAGCGGAGCAGTTCAGGCAAGCGATGGATGCTCTGATCGCCGCTGGTTGCACGTCGTTTGTTGTGGACGTGCGCAACAATCCGGGCGGATTGCTGACATCGGTGGAGGACATCGCAACCTTCTTCCTCAAGGAGGGGGATGTCATGCTGCACACACGGTCGCGCGCGCAGATGGACAAGAAGGAGAAGACCACTTACGCGGTCACTGTCAAAGACGGTAAGGTTACGAGCGGATCCGGAAAATTGTCTGTGGAGGATATCGGCAGGTATTCCGCTTACCCGCTGACAGTGCTGACTAACGGCAATACCGCCAGCGCGGCAGAGTTGTTTACAGCCAATATCCGCGATCATAAACTGGGGGCAATCGTGGGCACCAACACCTTTGGCAAGGGCATCATGCAGACCACCTACCCGCTTTCGCGCTACGGCTACGACGGCGCGTTGAAGCTGACCACGCAGTACTATGATCCGCCCGTGGGGGAGAACTACCAGGGCATCGGCATCGCACCGGATGTGGAGTGCGCGCTGTCCGAGGAAGCACAGAAAATCAATTTTAACCTGTTGACCGATGCGAACGACAATCAGCTTCGCCGTGCGGTCGAGGCACTGCGCGGCTGACGCGTGGCGGACGATTTCCATCAAGGAAAGCGCCAAAATAATTCTACAGTTAAACAGATGATCAGGGAGGCAACCACCATGGCAGATCAGAATCAAAACAGAAAACAGTATACCAAGCAGGGCTATCAGGAGCTGCTCGACGAGTTACGCCGGAGACAGCAGGAGGAGCGCGAAAAAATCCGCGAGGATATCGCAGTAGCCAAGAGTTTCGGTGACCTGTCCGAAAACTCGGAGTATGACGCGGCACGCACAGCGCAGGCAGAAAACGAGGCGCGCATCCTGGAGCTGGAGGCGTTAATCGAGAATGCCATCGTCGTTGACGAAAATGCGTTGGATGACGGCACCATCGGACTCGGATCCATCGTGGTATTGCACGATGAGGATGAGGACGAGGAAATCACGTACTACATCGTAGGTTCCAACGAGGTGGATGCTATGGAGCATCGAATCTCGGATCAGTCCCCCATCGGACTGGGCATCATGGGCAAGAAGGAGGGGGACACCGTTACGATCGAGGCTCCCTTCGGTGCCATGACCTTCAGAGTGCTGAACGTTTCCCGCCAGTCGCAGGAAGGCTGACCGGTAGGGAGACAGCAGGAAACGCCCGGAGCATCTGCGTGAGCCGGGCGTAGAGTTTTGCCGGAGGGAGAGTATGAAAAACCATGCGCGCAGCAGAAGATCGGAACAATGTGCCGGACAGCTCCGGCAGTGACAAGCTGACCCCCGGGGAACTGACGAAAAGCAGCCGCGAGATTCGCTGGTTGGACAATTTCTGGTACTATCACAAGTGGAAGGTCATCATCGCCGTATTCTTCCTGGTCGTGCTGGTCATCGGGCTTGTACAGATATTCTCCCGCGTAGAGTATGACGTGTATGTAACGGTCGCCGTCCCGTATACGATGAATGCGGACGAGAACGGAAGATTCACGGAGCTTTTACAGAAATTCTGCCCCCGCGATTTCAACGGCGACGGTGATTTGCTGGTTTACGTGCAGGGGTATCAGGTCTACTCGGATAGTGAGTATGAGTCCGAGAAAGCGTACTGGGAAGTGCGTAGTGAGCAGTTTCAGATAAACAGCGTGTACAATCAGAGTCAGATCCGCGCATTTGATCAGTATTTGATGAACGGGCAAAGCACCCTGCTCCTTCTCAGCCCGTATATGTTTGAAACCAAAAAGGACAATGGGCATTTGCTGGCGCTTGCTGATGTGTACGGGGAGGATCCGCTCCCGGAAGGCGTTACGGCAGACGGCTACGGCATCCGGCTGTCCGAAACGGACTTCTACCGCAATAACCCTGCGGCGCGCGTGTTGCCTGCGGACACGGTGCTGTGCCTGCATACGCCTGTGCTCTCGGTGCGTAACGGAAAAATCCAGGACGATACCGCTGCGCGCGAAATGTTCCGTGCCATCGCCGACTATCGGGTGAAGGAATGAGTTCCTTTGCCCGGCGGCGCCGATCCCCCCTTGGCATATCCTCCTTACAGAAAGAGAAACGCAACCAATGAAACGAAACCTTACCGCCTCCCTCATGTTGCTCCTGACTGCCATGGTCTGGGGCTTTTCCGTTGTAGCACAGGTACTGGGTGCGGATCACCTGCCCGCCATGACATTTAACGGAACCAGGTTCCTGCTGGGCGCCGTATGTCTGATCCCCGTCTACCTCGTTGCCGAGCGGGAGCAAGACCTGGATAAAGCCGCGCGCCGGACGCGTCATATCAAGACTGCCCGCGCGGCGCTGGTCGGCGGATGCCTGCTTGCTGTCGCATCCGCCTTGCAACAAACCGGCGCGGGTATCGTCCGGGATCCCGGCAAGACCGGCTTTATTACGGGATTGTATACCGTCCTGACACCGGTTTTCTACTTCCTTGTATTTCACCGCAAGTCCTCGTGGAATACATGGGTTGGCGTAGGTCTTGCCGTTCTGGGTCTGTATCTTCTGTGCGCCAAGGGCGGCGACGGTCCTCTGTTTGGCGAGGGCGAGGTATTCCTGCTGCTGGGCGTGCTGTTTTGGGCAGCGCACATTCTTGCCGTAGACCGATTGGTGGGGGATGTCAGCGTCCTGCGGTTCTCTTCCTGGCAGTTTCTGGTCACCGGGGTGCTGAACCTTGCGGCGGGACTGGTCGTAGAGCGCGGGGAAGTCACGGCAGAGGGCTTCCGGGGAGCGTTCGGTGCCATCCTGTTCTGCGGTATCCTGTCGGTCGGCGTCGGCTTTACGTTCCAGATTCTGGGGCAAAAGCATGCATCCAACCCGACTTTTGCAGCCATCATCCTGTCCTCCGAGTCGGTGTTCTCCATCATCGGCGCGTTGCTGTGGAACCGATTCACGCCGGAATCCCTGCACGTCAGCCAAGACATTCAGCCGTTGGGGTATGTGGGCTGTGCCTGCATTCTGGTGGCAATCGTGCTTTCCCAGCTGAATTTCCGGAGTCGGGTGAAAACGGTTGCACACAGCAGTACCGTGCATCATGCTGGAAAATAGACGGACGACAGAAGCTAACGTAGGCAAAAAGGACTGTACCGAGGGGCACCCTCAGCACAGTCCTTTATTCATCAATTTCTTTTGGGACAGGGCAGAATTATTTGCAGGCGGCGACCATTTCGTCAACCCAACCCAACAGTTCTGCCTTCTGGCTGTCGTCCAGCGTGCCGCCGATAAACAGGAAACCGCCCAGCGTGATGACCTTCACGCCGACCAGATTGGTTCCGGCGGCGCGGATTGCCTCCGCAATCTTGTCCGCATCAGCCTGCTTGCCGTCCACCAGCAAGGCGACATTCTGCGCCTGCGTTTTGTTCAGCCCGCCGCAGAAGCGACGGAGGTCATCCGGCATTTCGGATTTAGCAGAGATCGCAAGGATCACGATACGCTCCTTGTCGCAAGGGTACTCCGGCGGGAATTTTCCGCTGACAGCGTTGACGGGAAGGTCATACTTCTCTTTGACAGCATTGGCAAACTGAGCCATGCCCTTTTTGCCGGAGTTGTACAGAACTCTCATTTTGATTGCCATATTCTTTCCTCCTGATACGGTCTCTGACCTGACCGCTCACAATTCCGCCGGTCAAATGCACCGCTACTGACCTTATTATACCATACTGTCCTGAAAAATGAAATAGTTTTTCGCAAGAAAAGCATTTTCGTAAGGTTTCACAAATCGGCATGAGACTTTTTGTGAGGAGTCCCCAAATGATCCGCGCGTCGTGCATACGCAGGTGGAAGAGCCGTGGGGCTGTGTGCGGCGATATTTATCGCAAATCCCTGCGCATATGCCCTCTACGCACGAAATGTGACTTTTTTGAAAACAATGCCGTTCTCTTATTGCAATTTCTACGGCGGGCAGGTACAATGTACTGATTGGAATCTGCCATCTCTGCGCCTTGCCGCGGGACACACGGTGTGATTCCGAACGAGAACGATCGAACAGAAACAAAGGAATGCCGCTTCAAAGGGCGGTTCCCGAAGAAAGGAAAAACAAATGACAGGACAGATCGGCGCGGCGTTGCGCCTGCTTTATCCGGACGGGCGCGCTATAACGCCGGATTCCGCTACCGATGACTTTTCCCTGAAATCCTTGTGCGAGGACAACGTATATTCGCTGACGCTGACTCCGCGGCGTGCGGGATTGGCGTTGGCGGCTGTTGAGTATGATATTCCTCTCCCGCACGCCCTGACGGATGTGCCGGAGGAGCTGTATATATACGATGATTCCGCTCACACCAACGATTTTACGAGTGTCGTTCCTTATGTGGGCAACGAAACCAGAACCGTTTACAACCTGGCGGTATTCAAAAATCTCCGGACGCGTAAGGTATTCCTGTGCGGACTCCTGACCGCACATCGCTTCCTGGCTATGTTCAATCTGCATGACGGTCTTGTAACATTGCGTTTTGATTTGGAGGAGCGTGAACTGCACGCGGGGGAGGCATACCCGCTGGAGCGGTTCATGGTCGCAGAGGGGACGGACAATGAGAACGTCCTGCTGGAAGCATACGGTGACGCGGTTGCCGCCTGCAATGGGGCGCGTCCGGATAAGCCGCTCCCGGTCGGCTGGTGCTCATGGTCGTGCTACTACGGGAATGTAAACGAAGAGAAGATCCGCCGTGCGGCTGACGGACAGGCAACGTACACGAGAGCGGGGGAGTCCAATCTCATTCAGATCGATGACGGCTGGCAGCGGTGCGGCAGTTTCTGCGGCAAGTGGGTACCGGACGACACCAAATTTCCCTCCGGGCTGGAGGCAACGGGACAGTACGTCCGCGACCGGGGAATGACCTTCGGGCTGTGGCTGGCGCCGTGGCTTCTGGATGACAAATCGGATTATTACGGGGAACTGAAGCACCTTGCCCGTGAGGAAGCCACGCTGGGTGAGCATTACCATCCGTTTGAACTGGGGGATCCCCGATACCTGGCGCATCTGTCGGCTACCTTCCGGGAGATGACAGAACGATACGGCGCGCGCTACTTCAAACTGGATTTCTTGGCGGCGGCGATCCGGTTTTTCAACGGGCGCGGCGACTTTATCCGCTTCCGTGACGGCTTCCGCATGGAGGTTTTGCGCGGCGCCCTGCAAACCATCCGCGATGCAGTCGGTCCCGATGCATTCCTGCTCCTATGCGGCGCACCGACGCTGATCGGTGCCGGCATCACCGACGGCTCGCGCACCTCTGCCGATATCATCTGGGGACGGAACAAGAATAATCCTTCCTACTGGGAGATCATGAAGAATTGCCTGACAACCGTCACGCGCCGCTACTTCTACCACCGCCGCGTTTACATCAATGACCCGGACGGCGTCGTTCTGCGCGATGTGGATACGGGGGACGGCTTCAACTGCACCTATTCCGAGGCGGAGCTTTGGTCGATCGCAATCGCCATGTCCGGTGGAGAGGTTCTGTCCAATGATGAACTGGAGAAGCTCAGCCCCGGCAGGCGGAAGCTGTATACCCGACTGCTTCCCCCAATCGGTATAGCGGGGCGTCCGGTGGATTTCTTTGAGCAACCGACGATTTCGGCTACGGTGCTGGACTTCGATGACCAGACGAAATTCCTTGCGTTGTATAATTTCAGTGACAAGATGACGGATCTGGAATTTGACCTTGCCCGCATCGGCATGAACGGTGCGCTGGCTGTGAATTGCCTGAACGGTAAGCCTATCGGTTTGCGCGATGTGCTGACCTTTGAGAATGTAAACCCGCACGGCGCTGTCATGGTCATGCTCCGCAAACCGGGTGACGCGCCGATGTTTGCCTGTGCGGACGACTCCGTTTGGTGTGGAATCAATACCGTGCGCGTTACGTTTGAAAACGGTGTCCCGGTCGTTTCCGCACCGGTTGAAAATCTGCGCGTGTACATTCTGTCCCCGGATGGGCAGCAACCTGCCGGCGAAACGGTTTTGCAGGAGCGCGGCTATACCCTGACCCGCATCTGAGAGTCACAAGTCAAGAGTCAAGAGTTATAGAGAGGAGAAGATGTGCTATGCTGACTACCCAACGCGCAAGCGTCATGAATCTTGAAAACGCCATCCGGGGCGCACGCAACCCCATGAACAGTTGGGATCGGATGGACAGCGCTTACAATGAGGCGGGGGCGTATATTCTCGGTCCCAACGACCTGGGACTTGCCGTCCGCCTTGCCCGAGCAGGCAGTGACCACCGAAAGTTCCTCCGGCAGATATTCGTGTCGGTGGATATCACAGCTCCGCTGTACTGGTGGAAGGAATTTGATACCTATAAAGTCGGAACAGTCGCAAACTCCACCTCCACCATGCACAGGATCCATACAAAGCCCTTCTCGCGGGAGGACTTTTCCTGCGACCGGATGGATGAAGGCGGACTTGCAATGCTGGATGCCGTCATTGCATATATGGAGTCGGAACGATTGAAGTTCCTTGCAGACAAGGAGAATCGGCAGCCGTGGCACAATATCATCCAGACCCTGCCCACGTCCTATAACCAGATGCGCACCGTGACCATGAACTACGAGAATCTGACTAATATCTACTATGCCCGGCGCAATCATAAGCTCGCCGAATGGCATACCCTGTGCGACTGGATCCTGACTCTCCCCTATGCCTGCGAGCTGATAGCCAACCGGAGCGAGGGGTAAAGTACAGATCCGGAGCATCGGTGTGTAATCAAAGCAGAAGGCAGAACCGGCATACGCCGGGAAGGAGTATTTCACATGAGTAACGAAATGACACAGGTCGATATCGACCAGTTGAAAGCTGAGCTTGCCGAGCGGCAGGCGCGTGTTCCCGCCTTGCGTGACGAAGTCAAGCGCACGAAGGAGTACGGCGATCTGTCCGAAAATGACGAGTACCGCTGCGCCAAGCGGGAATATAACCGCAACAAAAGCCGGATGCGTTACCTGGAGCGCACCATCGAGAACGCGGTCGTCATCCGCACGGATTCAGCGGCGGATGAGGTCGGGCTGTTCGACTGGATTGATATCTACTACCCGGAGGACGAGGAGAACCGCACCGTCCGACTGGTTACGTCCCTGCGCAATGATGTGCTGACTGACAATATATCCAAGGATTCCCCCTTCGGGCGGGCACTGCTGGGGCGTAAGACCGGCGAAACTGTTATGGTTCGCGTCAACGAAAAGGTAAGCTATCCGGTGACCATCGTCAGGATACGCAAGGGGCAGGATGACCCCAATCTGAAAATATCCACCTACTGACAGACCGACCGGTTTCCGGTTTGTTCAAACCCCACCCGCAATCAAGAATTTTTCGTGAATTCTGCCGGGCAGCTCTTGCAATCGGGCGGAAACTGTGGTATAATTACCTCACAATCAATCCGTCATGCATCCCCGCACAGGCGGCGGAGCAGGTACAGAGAGAAAGGAAGTACACAGCTATGATTAAACTTTGTGTCGGCGTTAAGGGTACCGGAAAAACCAAAACTCTCATTGATGAAACCAATAAGGCGCTCTCCGCCTCCAAGGGGAATGTGGTCTGCTTGGAGAAGGGTGCCAAGCTCCGCTACGACATCAATTATCAGGTTCGCCTGATCAACACCGATGAGTATCTTATCGGCGATGCTTCGGGTCTCGGCGGTTTCATGGCAGGTATTCTCGCAAGCAACAGCGACGTGACCGATCTGTTTGTTGACTCGGCGCTCAAAATATGCGGCGGTGACCTTGCCGCTTTCGATCATTTCCTGACGAATCTGGATAAGCTCACGAAGGGCTCCGACCTGCATATTCTCATGACCGTCTCGCTTCCCATTGAGGATGCGACCGAGACCATGAAGAAGTTCATGTAAGCGGATCTGTAAGAGCGAAAACATACAGCCGAACGGGGGAGGGAAGTCTGTGACCGGATTTTTGCCGGCATCCGGCTTCCCTTTCCGGTTTTCTGTGCCGAGGGAGGTTACATGTGTTTACCGTCAGACTGTGCGGGCTGAATATTGAAATAGACAACCGATACGGATATGTCGAATCCCTGTGCCGGAATTATATCGGAACGGACGGCGGAGCGGCGGCTTTTCGCGTCCGTGTTAGCGGGGAGGACATCTGCGGCTACCGGGCGGAATGCGACCGCCGGATGAGCGACGCTGAAGCCGAGAGCGCACTCCTGTACCGCGCAATCTGCGGCAGGATGCCCGCCTATGATGCGTTGCTGCTTCATGCCGCCGTCGTCGCAGTGGACGGGCGGGGATACGCTTTCTCTGCCGCACGCGGCGTTGGCAAGACCACCCATCTGCGCGCATGGCAGGAAGTGCTCGGCGACCGCGTGACTGTGGTCAACGGCGACAAACCGCTGGTACGCCGCACACCGGACGGTCACTGGTGGGTCTACGGAACCCCATGGTGCGGCAAGGAGGGCGAGCAGACCAACACCCGTTGCCAGCTCAACGCCGTGTGCTTGCTTTCGCGCGGGCAGTCCAACGCCATATCCCGCGCTCCGCTGACAGATGCCGCCGCAGGCATACTGGAGGCAACCCTGCTTCCTCCCACACCGCCCCTGCGCGATCGCATGGCGGAACTTGTCGGGGCGCTGGTGCGGGATGTTCCGGTGTTCACAATGACCTGCCTCCCGGATCGCACGGCTGCGGAGCTGGCGTACGCAACGCTGGCGCGGATTACGTGATTTCCGGCGCATTCCGGCTGGCAGGAGAGAGAAAGCACAGGGAAAGGCAGGTGCGAAGAACGCGTGAAATGGCTTGAGTTTTTGCTGGATCATACGCCCCGGCTGTCAGACCGCCCCGGCGTATACGGAGGCTTTCATGTCGGGGCACTTATAACGGTTCTGATTCTGTTTTTCCTTCTGATCCTGTTCCGTAAGCGGCTTCCGCGCGGAGAACGTGCCTTGCGCCGGACGCTGTGGGTATTTGCGCTGGGGTTGCTGCTTTTGGAGATCGGAAAGCAAGTCGTGTACAGCTATGACCCTCAAACCGGCTGGAGCTATGACTGGTCACGGTTTCCGTTTCAGTTCTGCTCGACACCTATTTACATTGCCCTGCTTGCTGCCCCGCTGCACGACGGAAAGTTGCGTCGTGCACTGCTCTGTTTCCTTGCGACCTACTCGCCCGTGGCAGGGTGTGCCGTGCTGTTCTGGCCCTCACCGGATGTGTTTTCGCCCATCCTGTTTCTGGACATCCATACCATGATCTGGCACGGCGCGATGCTGCTGTTCGGGCTGTACCTGTGGCTGGGCGACCACGTTCAGCCGGTAATTCACACGGCGTGGAGCGCATTCCTTGTCTATCTGCCGATGAATTTTGTCGCGCTGGCACTCAACGAGGCAGAGCACGCCTTCGGATTTGCCGGCGGGTACGCTTTCAATATGTTCTACACCAGCCGCTACTACACGTGCCACATCCCGCTTTTGAGCTGGGTACAGCAGAATGCACCGTATCCGGTATTCTTTGCGTCTTTTGTTCTCCTTTTGGGATTTGGCGGTCTTGCCGTAACGCTTGGCTTTATGCTGATTCGCCAGGCAAGGACTTGGTGGGAGACACGACGGCATAGCATGGCATAGCATACAGTAAACCAACGCCCCGCAGGGAGGGCGGAAAACATACCATACAGAGATCGGGCGTTAAGTCGATCCGTGCCGGTAGCCGCAATGCAGGATACCGGTTTTTCTATGCACAGGACAATCCGTCGCCGCATATACTGAAAGCGTACCCTCCGTACAAAGGCAAAACCGTACGATAATCTTGGCATCACATCCGTGATTCCGGACGGTGCGGCATGTCCAAAACAAGAAAGGAGGCTTTCCGCTATGCTTTCGTTCCTGCTTTCTCCGTTTGTCCGTCTGTTTCATGTCATTCTGGGGTTGGGGACTTCGCAGAGCTTTCCCCCGCCGCTGGATGCAATTGAGGAAGACGCCGCCTTCCGGCAGTCACGCACCCACCCCGATCCTGTCCGGCGCGAGGAGGCAAGGCAGAAACTGATCCTGCACAACCTGCGCCTCGTTTCCCATATCGTCCGCAAGTACTACGCCTCCAGCCGGGATCAGGAGGATCTTGTGTCCATCGGCACAATCGGACTATGCAAGGCGGTAGACACTTTCAGACCGGAGACCGGCACACGCTTTGCCACCTATGGGGCAAAGTGCATTCAGAACGAGATACTCATGCACTTCCGCGCCAGGAAAAAGCAGGGCGCAGAGGTATCGCTCAGCGACACCATAGATGTTGATCGGGACGGGAATCCGCTCACCTACATGGATGTTATTTCTTCCGAAGAGAATCTGACCGAGGAAATACTCCGCAAGGTGGATGCCGAGCGCGCCGTAGCCTTTGTTCGTACCCGCCTGGAGCCGCGTGAGCGGGAGATCATCACCCTGCGTTTCGGCATTGACGGTGCCCCTGCTCTGACGCAACGGGAGATCGCCCTCCGGCTGGGTATATCCCGTTCCTACGTCAGCCGTATCGAAAAGGCGGCGGTGGAGAAGCTCCGGGAAGCGTTCGGACTGCCACCGGACGGCACATACGTCTCCTGAAACCCCGCAGTCAATCCTTCGGCTTTCCCCGGCAGAACAGCGCCGCGAGGTAGCCGAAGATAAGCGCGGCGGCAGTTCCTCCGGCAGCCGCGGACAGCCCGCCGGTCAGAGCACCGAGCAAACCCTTCTCGTCCACGGCACGGCGGACGCCCTTGGCGATTACGTTTCCGAAGCCGGTCAACGGCGTGTTGGCGCCCGCTCCCGCAAAATCCGCCAATGGCTGATACAGCCCCACAGCCCCCAGTATGACTCCCGTCACCACGTATCCGACCAGGATGCGGGCGGGGGTCAGCTTTGTTTTATCAATCAGAAGCTGCGCCGGCACGCAAAGTGCGCCGCCAACCGCAAAAACCGTCAGGTACTTCCAAACGACACTCCAGTCCATTTTTCTTCCCCCCTGTTACAGATGAAGTTGAGGCGCGGCCACGCTTTCCGGCGTTTCCAAACATAGGAGATGCGCTACGCCGGGGATAGATCGCCCCTGCTTGAGGCTGTCCGGACTCATGAGTGCGCCGGTCGCCAGATACAGCATCCGCCGGATGTGCCCACTCTGTATGCGCGGGAGCAGGTAGGATGCCAGCACTGCGGCACTGCAACCGCAACCGGAGCCTCCGCTGTGCGTGTCCTGCGTGGAGCGCGAGAAAATCATACAGCCGCAGTCGTTGTGCCGATCCCGGACAGAAAGGCTGACCCCGCCTGCGCTGTGCGTGTCCATCAGGTCGCAGAGAATGCGACTTCCTTCCCAGCCGAGGTCGCCGGTCACGATCAAATCATAGTCGCCTGGGAAGGTCCCGGATGCCTCAAAGAAGCGACAAAGCGTGCTTTCCGCGGCGGGTGCCATTGCTGCCCCCATGTTGTTGGCATCGGTCACGCCCCTGTCCAGCACGATACCCGCCATACCCGCGCGGATATACGAAAGCGGCGCAGTTCCGACCGGGTAGAGCGGGCAGGCATCTCCGGAGCAACCCGGAACCACCAGAAAGGCACCTGCGCCCGTCACGGTCCACTGCCCGCTTTGTGGACGCTGTCCGCCGTACTCAAGCGGCGTGCGGAACTGCCGTTCTGCCGCGGCGTTGTGCGAGGAGGTTACGACTCCGGCACAGGCGGCAAAGCCCGCGCTGACCAGTGCAGCCGCCAGCAGAAGTCCTTCTGCCGAGGTGGAGCAGGCACCATACAGCCCAAGGTATGGGATGCTGTAAGACAGCAGTCCGTAGGCGGAGCCGGCACATTGATTGAGCAGGTCGCCCGCGAGCAGGAGATCCACATCCTGCTCGGAGCGGTGCGCCTTGCCCAGAACACCGGCAAGCGCCATGCGCTGCATCTCGGATTCGGCACTCTCCCATGTGTCCTGACCGAAGCGGTCACCGGGGTTGACAAAGTCAAAATACCCGCCAAGTGGTCCTTCCCGCTCCTTGCCGCCGACAACGGACGCCGCCGCAAGAATGGCTGCGTTCAGTTCCAGGATACCGCCGCGCCGGGCGGTAGCGCTTCCTTCGGGTGTGTTCATGGTGTTTGCCCTCCCTGTTTTGCGGAAGTTTCGGATCGCGGGGCTTCGAATGCCCCACGCGGCAGAAATGCCTCCCTATTATTTTCCCGCTTTTCTCTTGCAATATACAGGAAAGTATGCTATAATCAAAACGAACGAAAAACAAAAAAACGCAAGGAGGATTTTGCATAATGCCAACATGGAACATCGGCGATTGCCTGCATGGATTCCGCGTCGAGCGGAAGGACATTCTGCCCCACCTTAATGCTCATTACTGGAAACTTACCCATGAGAAAACCGGTGCTGCTCTGTACTACTCCGACCGCGATGACGGACAAATGGTTTTCAGCGTCGGTTTCCGCACTTTGCCGGAGGACGATACCGGCGTGTTCCATATCATAGAGCATTCCGTTCTGGACGGTTCGGAATCCTTCCGTCTCAAGCAACCGTTTGTCAACCTGATGAAGACCTCACTGTTCGTTTCCCTCAACGCCGTTACGTTCCCGGACAAGACCTTCTACTATTTCATCTCCTCCGACGAACGTGCTTTCATGAATATGATGACCGTATATCTGGACGCCGTGTTTCACCCGTTGGCGCTCTCTGACAGACGCATATTCGAAAAGGAAGCGTGGCATCTGGAGCCGGACGGCGAGGGCGGCGTGCGTTGCTCCGGCGTTGTGTTCAACGAGATGCAGGACTCGGACAGCCAGCCTGCTTCGCGTTTGTATGCGCAGCATAACCGCCAGCTGTTTCCGGATCTGCACTATCGCTTTATCTCCGGCGGTGATCCTGCCGCGATCCGGACGCTGTCCTACGAACGGTTCAGGGAAACCTACGCACGCTTTTACCGTCCGGATAATGCTGTGTTCTATCTGTCCGGAAAGATTGGGTTTGACGAGGAGCTGTCCGAAATCGACCGCGTTCTGTCCGGATTACAGACGCCGCAGGGGACACCGCCTGCGCCCGCTCCGCTTCAGGCGCCGGTTGTCAGTCCGGACGGTGCGGTGTATTACCAGTTGAACAGCAGCGAGCCGACAGAGGGTAACACACTGCTGAAGTTTTCCTGCGTGTTGGGTGACGGCAGCCGCCCGGAGGAGGCGCTTGCCTTTTCGGTTCTGGGGCGCTATCTTGCCGAAACACCGGAATCTCCCCTGTCCCGTGCCGTGCTGGCGGCGGGCATCGGACTTGATTTCTCCATGGGGGTGATGGGGGGATACCGCCAGCCTGTCCTGAGCTTTGACCTGTGCAAATCCGATCCGGAGAACGCAGAGCGCTTCCGGGAGATCATACTGGACACGCTCCGTCTTCTTGTGCGCGACAGTCTTAACCGGGAGCGCCTCCAAAATCTCATCAACGACCATGAGGTCATCTGCCGCCGCCAGTCGCTGAGCGTGCGGGTTGGATTCACAATCATGGAATCGTTGCTCCGCTCGCATGTCCAGCTGGGCGATGCCGCCGCACCGGACGGTATGGTCATCCGGGAACGGCTGGCGGAAAACCCACGGTATTTTGAGGAGCTGATCGAAAAGTATGTTCTGAACAGCGATCACTGGGCGTTGACCCGGTGCATCCCATCCCGCACGGTCGCGGAGGAGAAACGCGCCGCCACAGATGCGTGGTTGGCGTCCGAGGCACAGCGCCTGCACGCTATCCCCGGCGCGTACGAGGCATTGGAGGCGCACATTGCCGCCCTCAACGAGTACCTGCTGGCGCCGGACGACCCGGCTGCGGTAGCCGCTCTCCCGCACCTGTCCCCCGCAGATATTGCAATACCACCTGTCTGCCGGGACGTAGAGGTGGGCAGTATCCGTACGGAAGGACAGTCCCTCCCAAGCATCCGATATCTGGATGAAACCGGCGGGATTTCCGTGGCAGGACTGCTTTTCGATCTGACTACGCTGAACGAAGACGAACTCTTTTACGCCCGTTGCCTGTCGGATGCACTGGCAGACCTGCCGACCGAGCGGCACAGTGTGGAGCAGCTGTCAGACAGGGGACTGGAACTGAACGCCCTGCTACCGGCTGGGTTGTGGTTCGGGGCACGCGGCACGGCTGCCGCTGATTTCAACGCATACCTGTATTTTCTGGTAAACGTGCCGGATGAGAAGATGACGGATGCCGCGGCATTGGTCTACGAATACCTGACAGAGGTTGTCTTTGATCGAGCCGTTCTGCGCCATCTGTTCTCCAACACAGCCTTTTTACGCGCCAACATGATAGGCGGTGGCAGTGCCACAGCACTGCGGCTTGCCGAGGCATCACTTTCCGAAGTCGGTGCCTTCCTGAAAGCGTGGAACGGACCTGAGGTACTCCACCGTCTGACGGCATTGGCAAATGATTTCGACGGACACGCCGATGCATTGATCGCCGGCTTGCGCGCCCTGTGCGACAAGCTGTTTGCCCGTCAACGCCCGCTGTCTCTCTTTATCGGCTCTGCGGAGGCGTATGCGACATGGGAGCGCGCGCTTGCCGAATTGCGCTTCGGAACTGCGGAGCCGGTGCGCACCGTACTGCCGTTGGCAGACCGGAGAGCCAAAGCCCTGACGGTACCGTCGGAGGTCAATTACTGTGCGCAGGTATACTGCCTTGCCGACCTGCCAGCTGTTACGACTGTACTGGTGGCAAATTACCTGAACAACACCTTTTTCTGGGACGAGATACGTGCCAAGGGCGGTGCCTATGGCGCGAGCGTCTCGGCTACGCCTTACGGCGTCATAGGGCTGACCTCCTTCCGCGACCCGCATATTGCGGACACCTATGCTGTGTTTGATCGGCTTCCGGATTGGCTGGAAAGCCATCTCCCACAGACGGAGGAAATAGACAGTCTGATTGTCAGTACGATGTCGCGATACCTGTATCCGCAGAGCAAACTGGAAGCCGGCTATGCCGCCGTTCGGCGTTGGCTGGATGGCAGGACAGCCGCCGACCTGCAAGCGGAAATCCGGGAGGTTCTGCACACCAATACTGCCGATTTCATCGCGGTTGCCGATGCCCTGCGTACACTGAACCGCAGGGGCGAGGCAGTCCGTGCCGTACTGGGCGGGGATAAGCAGATCCGGGCGTCCGGTCTGTTTGAAGATATCAGCGAACTGTAACAATACACCTTAAAGAGGAGGTCTCCGTATGGCAGAAAGTAAAGCACAGATCGCGTCATTGGACGGAATGAAGAAAAGGGAGCGCCGGAAGGTACTGAAGCGCATGACCCGCGAGGTTATGCAGGACAAGCGTTACCGCCGCGCCATCCGCAAGAATCCGGAACCTATCTCAAAGAAAGCGGCACAGGCGGCGGCAGGTGCCGCTGTGGATGCGGTGCTGGGCGTCCACACCGGGAAACCGGCGGTTCCGCCCAAGAAAACAGGGCTGGAGATCTACGCCGATATCGTTCACGCGCTGACCGGTGCCCATAAAAAGTACCGCAAGAAGCGCGCGAAATTGCTCAAAAAGCAGGGCTTCAATGCCAAGACCGGCTATATTGTGCTGGGCAAACTGGAGCCAGCCAAGAAGGCAAAGCTGAATAAGCCCTACAAGCCAAAGAAAGCAAAGAAATAGAAAAATAAGGAGAGAATCAACCGTGGAAAACAACACAGTCCCCGCGACAGGGAAGCGCATCGCACTCATAACCGGGGCGTCCTCCGGGATGGGACGCGAGTTCGTCCTGGCGCTGGACAGGCAGGAAAAATTCGACGAGCTGTGGCTGGTCGCCCGGCGCCGGGAGCGGCTGGAGGCATTGCAGAGTCAGGTGCGCGCGACGGTGCGGGCAATCCCGCTGGATCTCGGATTGCCGTCCAGTTTGGAAAGACTGAAGGCACTGCTGGCGGAGGAAAAGCCTGATATTCGCGTACTGGTTAACGCCAGCGGCTTCGGGCGTTTCGGCGCTTTTACCGCTCTGCCGCTGGATGACCAGCTGAAGATGATAGACCTCAACGCAAAGGCGCTCGTGGCTGTAACCTACCTTGCCCTGCCTTACATGAAGCCGGGCAGTTGCGTTTACGAGCTGGATTCGCTCTCCGCCTTCCAACCGGTGCCGTATATCAATGTATACGGCGCGACCAAGGCGTTCGTGCTGTCCTTCTCCCGTGCGCTGAACGTGGAACTGAAAAAGCAGGGGCGCGGTATCCGCGTGATGGCAGTATGCCCCGGCTGGGTGCGTACCGAGTTTTTCGAGCACGCCGTTCTGGACGACACCATCACGTATTACAATCGATTCTTCAATCCGCAGGAGGTCATAGAGCGCGCGCTCCGCGATATGAAGAAGGGTAAGGATGTGTCTGTTTGCGGCTTTTCCATCCGCGCGCAGGTTCTGCTTACCAAACTGTTGCCGCACGGGGTCGTCATGGAGATCTGGTGCCATCAGCAGAAGAAATAAAGAGTCCGAAGGAGACAAATTCAATGAAAGCGAATTTCTTACGACACGTGTTGATGCTTGCCGCCAGCATTCTGACAATGCTGCTATGCGGCACAATTTGCGCCTGCCGCCACGGACAGGATCCTGCAGATACCGATTCCGGTAATCCGTCAACCGTCTCGGAGCCTGTTTCCACGGCGACCGACACAGGATCGGTTACCGAGCCTGCGACCGGCACTGCCACGGAGATCGCGACCGAGCCTGCTACGGAAGTCGAGACCCACACTCCCTATACGGGAGCCAACGGCAAGACTGTCAACACCGCTGCCGGACTCGCCAACGGCGTCACCGGACACTATACCGACTCCCAGCGGGACGCCTACGTCATCGAGAACCGCAACGCGCACCTGACCTATACCCTTTCCAGTGCCGTCTCGCCCTGCGCCGTCCGTTCACTGACTACCCCTGCGGGTGCCGTTTATCTGACCGACACAATGGATTCCTTCATCCGGATGGAAAACGGGCAGACGCACTACGCCTCGGTATCCGGCGGTCGCGTCAACCTGTACGACCAGGGCTTCTACTATTACGATGTCCATGTTCTGGATCAGACCTTCGGCGGTGTCGGCAGTAATCTGGCGGAGGAAACAACGGTTGATATCGGTCGGTTTACCGGAACCAGTAAAGATATCTCCGATGTCCGGAAAAACGCGGACGGAAGCCTGACGCTTGTCATCAAGAATGCATTCGATCCATACATCGTCTTTCAGAACCTGTCCTACGATACGAACCGGTATACGGTCGCGCTGGTCACGTTGCGTTCCTATGCGTCCACCTCTGCCGATCTTTTCTTTGTCGCCGGCAGTCACGATACGTTTACCGCAGAACAGCGTTGCACCTTCCCCATTGCCAATGACGGGGAGTATCATACCTATGCAATAAAACTCTTCAAAGCAACGGATTATACCGGCACGCTGACCGCACTCCGGCTGGATGTTGGCTGTGCTGCGGAGGAGAAGGTCGATCTGAAGGAGATACGGCTGGTTCGTTTTGAGGACGATCTGCCGCAGGTTACGCTTGACCGGGACTTTATCGCGTATTCCGACAAGATCAACGATGTGGTTCGCTTCATGGCGGATGTGACAGTGACCGGTGTCTCCGCCATGGGAACCGAAACACGCATAGCCGCCGACACGGTAGCCAAGCTGGTGGTAGGCGACGCTGCAGGCACGCATACCGATCTTGCCGGGGTAGACTGGAAAACAGCTGCCTATGTCGGCTTTGACATCAAGGGAGCGGGCGTTTTCGGCTATATCCTTTTACCTCACGAGACAAGCGGGAGCCTGTCCGTAGAGCTGGCGGACGGGGTGTACATCATTCGCCAATCCTATACGCCTGCCGGCGGGCGACTGGAAACCGGTTCCTCCTGCTACGTGGGACACCGCATCTATACCGACACGGCTCATGACTTTGATGCCTTCCTGTATGCGGCGTTCTGTGAGCGCAATCCGCTGACCGAGGTTCGCGTGCTGGATGCCAAGAAAGATGCGTACTATGTCGGGTATAACGCACTGCGTGGTGCCTATGAGTTTTCCGTGCGTAACAGTGGCGGCGGTTTTGCAGCTTTATACGAGAACCCGGGCGAGATGTTCGGCGTGACCTTTGAGATAGACGGCGTTGACCGCGACAGGCAGATTTACATTCTTGCCGCTACGACCAACGGCTGTCTGGAATGCGCTGCCGTACTTGACCGGGGCGACCGGATGTTGCCTGTACCTGTGGAGGTCTGCAAGAACTTTGCGGGTGACGGCGAGGAACTGTACTACACCGACAATGACGCCTATTCCTACGGATATGCCATCTTTCCAATGGTGGCAGAGGCTGACAAGACCGAACGGCTGACCGTCCTGCACCTGTACGAGCGTTGGGGACTGTATCGTCTCAAGCAGGTTTCCTCCATCCGCTTTCACCGTGCCTACTACCATATGTCGACCGGCGTAACCGAAACAAACTGCATTTCCTTCTATGACTACACCGGAAACCGCCTGCCTGATCACCGCGCCATGTCCCAGCCATACTGGAGAGATACCCGCTTCGGCGTGCTGGACGCGGACGGTAATATGACCGAAGTAACAGGCTATTATGGAAATCAGCCTCAGCATGAGAACAACGGCTCCCATACCTTCCTGCACTACACCGGTGAGGATGGCAGAGCGGTCAGCACCGAGAGCATCCGCCACCGTATCGATTCTGCCGGACCTACCTATTTTGATCTGACCATGAGTTTCATCTCCGGAGACGGGAAGATAGAAGCGGATATCCGGCACATGGAAATGGCGCAGTATGACGAAAACCGTGCCTACTATCAGTTGGATTACCGCGTGACTGAGGAGCTGACATTCCCCGATTTCCGTGGCGACTTTGAAATTTACGCCATGACTACCAATCGCCAGCAGATGTATACCAAGCTCGGATACCTGGATGCAGACAACAAGTCTCAGATCGTCAATGCCAGCAAACGGTTGTCGCCGGTCGTCTATCGGCTGGGCAACGAGGCGCCCTACTTTGACTATTTCAAGCTGACCGACCCCAACCCTGCTGTGTTGGATTGGTACGATATCTACTCCAATATATCGGTACTGATCAAGGACTGGGATATTGTCATTGGCGGAAAGCCCTACACGGGACCGCTGGTGCTGGTGGAGCGGAACGGGCGTGTGGCGCTGACGCTGGATCTGGACAGCGTGACGCTTCTGCCCGGAGATTACATCCGTGTGAACATGATTCTGATGCCTTGGGGCGACCGCAATTCGAATGACGACAGCAACGTGCGTCTGACGCGTGAAAATACGTTGCTTCATCCCATCACGGCAACGTCCGAGAAGGACACCATTGTATCCGATCCCTTCCTTCCGGCAGTTCGGAGCGCGGATGGACAGACCGCTGTGTTTACCGTGTCGGGCGGACTGGACAATATCGACCGCACCGGCTATGCCTCTGAGGGCAATACCGCCTATAAGACACATTACGACCGCGATTACAACGTGGCTGTGGTTGTCGGCGGATTCCATGATTTGGGGCGCGCGGGTGTCTACGAGCTGATCGACGGCGCGTGGGTGCGACTGGATCTTGCCTCCGAGTGGGGATTTGACGGGTACACCGTGCAGTACGCCGCAGACAATACGTTCACGTACTCCTTTAATATCAACATGAACGCAGCAAAGCCCCGCACATTCCGCGTTGTGGTGGAGTGATTCCAAAGCAAAAAAACAGCAGCCCGCCGGAGGTCTTACGACCTCCGGCGGGCTGCTGTAATGTTTGTGCTGAGTTACAGTACAGGCTGTCTATCAGACCCGTGCCGCATCGCACTGTACGGCGCCGGCTCTCCGGCGCATGACCGCGCGGATGACAAACAGCGTTCCGACAGTCAGTACAACAGCGATCGGGAAGGTTATGAACCAGTTGTCAATCAGCGGTGCGATGAGGTAACAGACAAACGATATGCCTGCTACAGTCACGGCGTAAGGAAGCTGCGTTGCAACGTGATCCACATGATTGCACTGCGCCCCCGCCGATGCCATAATGGTGGTGTCCGAGATGGGCGAACAGTGGTCGCCGCACACGGCACCCGCCAGACACGCCGAGATGCCGATGAACAGCAGGTCGCTGTCAGCAGGGAAGATGTTGGTCACGATGGGAATCAGGATGCCGAAGGTGCCCCACGAGGTGCCGGTAGCGAATGCCAGCCCGCAGGCGACAAGGAAGATGATAGCCGGCAGGAACAGGCTCAGCCCGCCCGCAGCGCCTTCCATCAGTTGCCGGACAAATCCGGCGGCATCCAGAAGATTGGTCATGTTCTTAAGCGCCGTTGCGAACGTCAGGATGAGGATAGCGGGAACCATGGCGATAAAGCCCTTCGGAATGCACTCCATTGCTTCCCGGAAATTCAGGAGGCGCCGAGCGATCAGGTAAACGGTGATGAGCACCAGCGAGACCAGACCGCCCCACGGAAGTCCGACAAAAGCGTCGGTCGCGCCGAATGCCGCCAGGAAATTACCCGAGTTGTCCGCCTCACAGAACTCATTGGGACCGAAAAAGCCGCCCACATACACAAGCCCGCATACACAGGTCACGACAAGAATCACGATCGGAATAATCAGATCCCACAGACTGCCGCGCGGGTTGACCGCCTCTCCGTTCCCGGCGGCATCCTCTTCCAGTGCGCCGAGGTCACCGCCCTGGGCGCGGATCTCAAATCCTGCCATCTTGCCATAATCAAAGCCCATAACGGACAGTGCTACAATGAACACAATTGTCAGCAGGGAGTAGAAATTGTACGGGATGGCGCGGACAAACAGCTCCAGCCCACTGTAGGTTTCGCTGTCCACACACCCGGAGACAGCCGCTGCCCACGAGGAGATGGGCGCTATCATGCAGATGGGCGCGGCGGTCGCATCAATCAGGTACGCCAGCTTGACACGGGATATCCGATGTCCGTCTGTGACGGGGCGCATGACCGAGCCGACGGTCAGACAGTTGAAGTAATCGTCGATGAAGATCATTACGCCCAGAAGAAAGGTTGCGATGGCGGCACCCACGCGGGTGCGGATATGCTTCTGTGCCCAACGCCCAAAGGCATGGGATCCGCCCGAGCGGTTGACCATACATACGATAATGCCCAGTATAACCAGGAAAATAAAAATACCGGCACTGTCGGCGACGGCACTTGCCAATCCCTTGCCAACGATGGTATTCAGGGCAGTGGTGGGATCGCTCCGCGCGTACAGCAGGGCACCGATGACGATACCGATAAACAGCGAAGAGTATACTTCTTTGGTAATCAGCGCCAACGCGATTGCGATGACGGGGGCGAGCAGTGCCCAAGCTGTCGTTTGAGCACCGGATGTGTTCGTCAGGATAAGCGCTACCACAACGACGCACAGCGCAACGGCAAGCGAGATGACCGTGGTGACGGTTCTCAGGCGGGTGTTTGAACGGGTACTTGACATGATTGTTTACCTCCAGAATCTGCTTCCGGAGACAGACCACGGGTCGGGAACCGTGTACGGCTCCGCGTAAGAGGAAGTAAAAGGGGCTCCCCCTGCGCGGAGACGCACAGAGGGAGCCCCACAGTCCTCTTCTGCTGACAGTGCGGGCAGAGTCGGAACACGGCTGACTGCCATGTTCCCCTAGCTGTCGGGGCAGGGAAGACTAAGGTACTCACTCTTGGATAGCGCTCCACTTTCGTGACAGTACCGCAGGTGTTCCCTGCGATCCCAGCCTACCGGGGAAGGACCTCCCCGGCGGCTTCGGCGTCAACCCCTTTTCGCCGGCGGGAGTCCTCCCGCTGCCCGGCGTACTCTTGGCAAACGCGCCTCTATCTCAAGAAAAATTTTACCGCCATTATACCTTTTTTTGAAGCAATTGTCAATATCGCAAAATGAACAAAAATGCGGTGGAAATCAAAATATTACTTGCGCTTGTAGCACACAAATTCGCAAAGACTCTTGCGCAAAGGCGGTGTTACTCCCACTCAATCGTAGCGCAGGGCTTGGGGGAGAGATCGTACAGTACGCGGTTTACGCCCTTGACTTCGGCAAGAATGCGGTCGGTAATCCGATGAAGCAGGGGGTATGGGATTTCCTCGATTGTTGCAGATGTCGCATCCACCGAGTTGACCGCGCGGATAATGACAGGCCAGTCCCAACTGCGCTTGCCGTCCCGGATACCGGTCGAGCGGAAGTCCGGAACGACCGTGAAATACTGCCAGACTTTTTCGTCAAGCCCTGCATTGGCAAACTCCTCCCGCAGGATGGCGTCGGATTCGCGCAGAGCTTCCAACCGGTCGCGCGTAATGGCGCCGGTGCAACGAACACCAAGACCGGGACCCGGGAATGGCTGACGGTAGACCATGTTGTCCGGGAGACCCAGCGCCTTGCCGACTACGCGTACTTCGTCCTTATACAGGAACTTGACCGGTTCGACAAGCTCAAATCTCAGATCCTCCGGCAACCCTCCCACATTGTGGTGAGCCTTCACGCCGACACTTTCCAGAATGTCGGGATAGATGGTACCCTGCGCCAGGAATTCAATGCCCTCCAGCTTGCGCGCCTCCTCCTCAAACACGCGGATAAACTCCGCGCCAATAATCTTGCGTTTTGCCTCGGGGTCGGACACGCCTGCCAGCTTGTTCAGGAAGCGATCCGTGGCGTCCACGTAGACGAGATTTGCATTCATCTCATGGCGGAAGACCTGCACGACCTGCTCGGGCTCTCCCTTGCGGAGCAGACCGTGATTGACGTGTACGCAGACCAGCTGCTGACCGACAGCCTTGATGAGCAGGGCGGCAACGACGGAAGAATCGACGCCGCCGGACAGTGCCAGCAGGACCTTCCTGTCGCCGATCTGCTTGCGGAGTGCGGCGACCTGCTCGCTGATGAAAGCCTCTGCGAGCGCGGGCGTTGTAATGCGTGCGAGTGACGCAGGACGGATGTTGCTGTTTTCCATTACAATACTATGTATGATAGGAGCTTTCCCTATCATACCCTTTCAGTTTATTTACGCTCGCCTCGGGGAATGGATGCGCACAAAAAGCCGAAGGAGCGTATAGACGGGACTTTTTGTGCGCGGCACCGTCAGACGGTATAGTTGTCGAAGTAACCCTGGACAAGTACCACGGGCGTTCCCTTGTCACCGGAGCCTGAGGTTAGGTCGCAGAGCGATCCGATGAGGTCGGTCAGCTGACGCGGAGTCGTTCCCTGCGATGCCATGCTGCCCTTAAGATCGTGATCCTTGGCGCGGATGCTTGCGGAAATCGCATCGCGCAACGCTTCACCGGACAGTTCCTTGAAGTCGTTGTCTGCCAAATACTTGAGCTTCAACTCGTTGGGGGTGCCTATCAGCCCGTCCGTAAAGGCAGGGGACACAACCGGGTCAGCCAGCTCCCAAATCTTGCCCTTGGGATCCTTGAAGGCACCATCGCCGTACACCATGACCTCCACGTGCTTGCCGGTCGCCTGCAGGATACGGGACTGAATGTCCAGCACCAGCGGGCGGCACTCACGCGGGAACAACTTAATCTTGTCCTCGGTCGCCTTGTTGGATCCAAGCAGTCCGTACTGCTCGTTGTAGCCGCTTCCGTTGACCGGGGAGGTCAGGATATCGTCCAGCCCGCAGACCAGCCGCGCACCCGCATCGCGCAGGATACGCTTGGTACGCGTCCGGGTATGGATGTCGCAGGTCAGCACGGTATCGGTGTAGTGCAGGATCGCGCGAGGCTGATTGGCGAACACGATCTCTACGTCAGCACCGGCGTCACGGATCAGATCGCCGTAATAACTTACGTAATCTACACCGGTGAACTCATGCGGATTGGAGCCGAACAGCTCACGATAGCGCTCCAGCGTCAGAACGTCGGAGTAGGGGTTAATGCCCGCCGTGTCAATCTGATCCCAAGTGACCAGCTGGTTCCCGACCTCGTCCGAAGGATAGGAAAGCATCAGCACAACCTTACGGCAACCCTTGGCGATGCCTCGCAGACAGATGGCAAAGCGATTGCGGGAGAGAATGGGGAAAAGTACGCCCAAGGTGCCGCCGCCCAACTTGGCGCGGACATCGGCGGCGATTTCGTCCACCGAAGCGTAGTTGCCCTGCGCGCGGGCGACTACGGATTCGGTCACGGCAATGACATCCCGGTCGTGCAGGGAAAAGTTTTCGGCACGGGCGGCTTCCAGTACGCTTTCGGCTACGATGGCAGCGAGGTCATCTCCCTCGCGGATGATGGGGCAGCGGATGCCCCGTGAGGTGGTTCCGACTCTGCGGTTTGAGTGCTCCATACGGTGTGTCCTTTCTTGCTTGTCATCGGGCGGGGCAGGGAGGCGCATCCGCGAGCCCTGTCTGTCCGACTTTTTCCCGCGGGCAAGCAGCAAGCCGGCGGGCGCATAGTCCGGGCGTAGGGGAATTTGCCCGGGATGCCTCTATTGTATCAGATTTTTCGATTTTTTGCAATAGGGGATGCTATATTTTACAACTTACACCGGGATTTTTGCTTTGTGATAGCAGGCTTCCGCCTGCCGGTGATAATCGCAGAGCGTTCCGGAACGTGTCGTTGTGGAAAGACATATAAGAAAAACAATTACACGTATTTATTAACATTTAATTCTGCATTTATTTATATATTCATCGAGATTGAATATGCATGAATGCAGGGAGAATATTTATGCAATTGCTTGCAACACGCGTACAGCCTTGTGGAAAACCTGTTGAAAACTATGCCGAAGGCAATCTGCGCAAAAAAGCGGGCAGAAGCTGTTTTGGCTTCTGCCTGCTGAAAAATATGCTCTGACAAGGACTATCTTGGCATCACGTGAGCCGCAGATCTGACTTTGGTGCACGGAGGAGGAGGTGTGTCATCCCCGTCTGCTTCGTCCATGTCACAACTGATGCCGGCGCCCAATGCCCGGAGCTTGCCGATCAAGTTATCATATCCGCGCTCAATGATGTACGCCTTGGAGACGCGGGACACACCATCCGCCATCAGTGCGGCGATGACCATAGCGGCGCCTCCGCGCAGATCGGTCGCCGTGACCGATGCAGCTGTCAGATGCTGCCCGGGATTTATCATTGCAGTGTTGCTGGAATCGGCATGTAAACAGGAAACGCCCATTTTCCGGAGCTCGGCGAGATAATCGAACCGACCGCTCCAAATGTTTTCCGTCACACTGCTCGGCCCTTCGGCAACAGCAAGAAGAGGGACAAACTGCGGGTGCATATCGGTGGGGAAACCGGGGTACACGTCGGTTTTAAGCTGGACGCCCTTCAGATGACCGTCCGAGACAACCGTCAGGACGCTGTCCTCTCCCTTGGATTCCCCTGTGCCCACGGTCACGCTTACGCCCATCTCGGTCAGCTTACTGACCACGGATTCCAAGTGCTTTGCGATGGCGCCGACCAGCTTGACTTCGCCGCCCGTTCCTGCGACGGCAGCCATGTAGGTGCCTGCCTCGATCATGTCCGGAATAATGACGTGTGTGCAGCCGTGCAGCGCCCGTACACCGCGGATGTGAATTTCAGAGGTTCCCGCGCCGGTCACGCCAACACCGCAGGAGGTAAGGAATTTGCCCAAATCCACGATATGCGGCTCGCGGGCTGCGTTCAGAATGATGGTCTCCTCTCCCGCAATCAGGGAGGCAGCGAGCATGATATTGACTGTCGCGCCAACGGAAGCCGTGTCCAGCATGATCTTCGCGGCGTGCAGACCGTTCTCCGCCACGCCGGTGATATGACCGCGGACATCTATCTCAGTGCCCATCAACTCAAAAGCACGGGTGTGGTAATCCAACGGGCGGGTACCCAACCTGCACCCGCCGGTGTGACTGATGCGCGTTCTGCCGCACAGAGCCAACTCCACGCCCATCAGGTACGAGGACGCGCGGATAGACTCGACCAGCCTGTCAGGGGAAGTGCAGGGGCGGAAGCCGGCGCCGTTGACTTCCAGCGTCGTAGGAGTAAGGTAACGAACCTCCACGCCCATCTGCGTGAGGATGCTGATGGTTGTCTCCACGTCCCGGACAGGGGGGACATTGTGCAGCACGCAGGTCTCGCTGTTGAGTGCGCAGGCAAAAAGAATGGGAAGCGCCGCGTTTTTCATGCCGCTGATGTGGACGGTGCCGTTCAGGCGGCGCCCGCCGACGATATGCAAGCTTTCCATATCTATGACCAAGTCTTTCGCGGAGCGAAAGCGTCCTTTCTCGCAAAATGTAGCCGATACCGCCCCGGAATGCGCTTCCGCAGGAAGCCGCCAACGCGTCGGGGAACAGGCATCGGCATCTCCGGTTGCCTGGACCTGTCTTTCAGTCCCAATTCCGGTCGTATCGCGGGCTTGCCGGAAGCGCGAACGATCCGTGTCTCCCCTGTCCCGTACCGTGCCGGCGGCGGGCATCGGAGTACAAAAGAAAGCCGCCCGCGAGCACTGCGTATGCAGATGGTGCTTGGATGTCGGATGAACCGAGAACGCAGACCGACGAACGGCAAAGGAACAGACACCCCGTCTTCGGTCATGCTGTATATCCGTGACAGAAAGGGCGGGGAGCCAAACTATTTCTCTGTCTATATGATATCATACAGCAGGGGAAAAGTAAAGTCCTCCAGATGTTTATTTACAAATTATTCACGAATGAAAATTGACCCGTTTCGGATTATGTCGGGGTTGTTTGCGCGGCTTATCTGCGAAAGGCACTTCGCCATCCCGTGGGCAGTGTTCGCCGCGCATTTCTCTGCATTCACCCTATTTTTCCGGATATGCCTTATACCATGCAACCGTGAGGTCTACGACCATACCGTAACTCCGGGTGCCGTGAGATACCTGCTGGGTGTGCAGGTAGGTGTTGTTGACGGCGTCCGAAACCTTGGAAGCCGCAGAGTCGCGGTACTTTTCATAAAATCTGTTGTAGGCGGACAGTTCACCGCGGGTAGCACTGTTGAGCTCCGCATGGATTGTTCTGTATCGGTTCGCATCGGCGCTGTACAGCGCATTCGCAACGTACTCATACATGTTCAGGTAGGCGCTGTAACGGATATACGAGTCATCCGATCCGATGCATACAAGGAACGCAACCATATTGGCTTCATCCTCGCGCGCGATACCGCGCTGATGCGCCATTTCATGGGCGGCGGTGTAGGGCGTGGTGTAATCCGGGAAATTGACATTGATGTTTGCTTCACCCGTAAAAAACGAGTAGACGCCGGTAATGTGCATATAGGACAAAATCTCACTGACGAGAACCGGCTTGGGCTGTCCCGCGTTGTTCCGGATGAAGTCGTGCGTGGAGCAGAAGGCGGCATATGCATCAGACAGCCGATCATTCATCTCAGCCAGCGAGTACGGCATAATCGAAAAACCGTCGCGTTCAAACCCGAGCTTGCCGGCTTCCTCGTTCAGGTGTCGGACAAGGATGCGCGCCGTGTCGGCAAGATCTTCCGCACTGACCTGCTTTTGCTCCAGTTCCAGCTTGACATCCAGCGTGGAGTTGCGGTATCCTGCGGAGAAATTCAGCACAAACACCGAGAAAAAGCTCAAAAGAACCGAGATCAGCACTCCGATGAACACGCCTGCCGTGCGCCAGCTGTCGCAACGACGACGAATGGCATGGCGCAGGGTTACGACCAGCACCAAGGGCAACAGGAGTACTGTAAACTCACCGAGCGAGAAAGGCAGCGGTGCAGTTAAAGCCGCCAGAAATGCCCGTAAAGGGGCACTGATGTGCAGGTTGAACCAATCCGAGAAAGCGACACTGCCGGATTGGATAATCAGCAGAATCAGACAGACAGCCGCTACAGCATACAGGAACAGACAGAATGCCGGCAGATGTTCATAGCGCGGCGGAATGGGATGGTACCGGCGTTTGACTTCCTCGTCCAGCGTCCGGTATACCCGGGCGGGAATCGGCGACGGCAACCTGCTGTCCGACGCTCCCCGGCACCGGTCGGGGCGGATTCTTTTCATGGGAATATCCTTTCTTTATCTCTTTTCTCTTTTCTCTTTTCTCTTTTCTCTTTTCACGTGGTTGCGGAAACCTGCCATGGGTCATCCTGCCGCACGAGGTCGGCGGCGGTCGGGGTGCGGAGCCATGAGCCGGAGGAGTCGTTCAGGGCAGGAAACGCGGTGCACAGCAGGGCTTCCATGTCCGGCGGCAGTGGGGCAAAGGTGTGCATCCACCCGTCGTCAGAGGGAAAATTCACGGGTACCGTTGGCTCCGGCATCGGCGGGATTGTAGCATGCCTGTCAGCCGCTGTCGAAAAGGGAACCGGAAAGGACAGCGAGAGACAATGCAGCGCCTGCCGTCCAATCGGCGCGTGTTCTGTCGGCGCTCTACCGTATACCTCATCCCCGCACAGCGGGTGACCGATGTGTGCGAAATGCACCCTGAGCTGATGTGTCCGCCCGGTGTGCGGCATAGCAAGCACCAACGTGTACCTTTCAGATGCCGCCAGTACCCGGTAGGTGGTCAGGGCGTACTCGCAGTCGGTTCCGTTGGGGTCACTGCCGGGGGCAGCGGTACGCATGGCGACTCCGGACGCCGGCAGTCGGATGGGTACCTCAATGCGGTGCAGATTTCCGTCGGCGGGCAGTTGACCTTCCAGCACGGCGAGGTAGCGTTTGGTCACGCGCCGCCCGACCAGACAACCGCCGAGGAATCCGGCGACCGCCTGCGTTTTGGCAACCACGACCACCCCGCTGGTGTTTCTGTCCAGCCGTCCCATGGAACGGAAAACAAAAGGAACCCCGGCGCGTGCGTAGCGGTATGCGAGCGCGTTGGCAAGGGTGTCGGTGAGGTGTCCGTGGGAGGGATGCGTCGGCATTCCCGCCGGCTTGTTGAGAATAATCAGCAGATCGTCCTCGTAGAGAACATCGAGGGGTGCCTCCGCCGGCAGGACGGTACGGGTCGCGGTATCCGGCGTGTCATCCACAGCGAGTTGCAACAAATCCCCGGCGTGCAGAACATAGCGGACGGTCACGCGGACGCCGTTGACCGTGATGCCGTCCTCCCGCGTCTTGAGACGCGCCAGTGCGCTTGTCGAGAGCGAAAGCGTATTCTTCAGATACGAGCGGAGCAGGCGCCCCTCGTAGGCAGGAGAGATCGTAACGGTCATAGCAAAAGCTCCTGACACACTGCCCGCCGTTCCCAGCTTATGCCGGACGAGGGCGGGCGGTGCGTCTGTCGGTCAGATTCTTTCCAGAATCATGGTGACTGCGAGTGTGATCATGGATCCCATCATCAGGATGCTGAGGATCCATGCCATAATGCGGGTTGCCAGACCGCGCCGGCGAGCACCTTTGCTTTCGGTTTTATTGGACATAACGGTATGCTCCTTTTCTGACTCATTCAGTATCGATTTTCAGTTGTTGGATATCAATATCCTTCTCCTCCAGCAGAACACCGGATGCAGGCAGCTTGCTCTTGCGATAGGACTTTTCGCTGCCGAAGCGGTCACCGAAATCGATGTATGCCGCCCGGAGCTTCTGCCCCTTCTTAAGCGTTATCAGCTGGTTGCCGCCAGAGGTACGGGTTGCCATCTTGGGGATCAGCGAGGACTTGATGAGGATAGCCCGGTCGGCATCCGAAACCAGCAGAATATCCAGCGGTTGATTCTCGTTCTCGCCAAACACCGCCACAAGCGGCGACGCAGAGGAGCAGGCACCGGTCAATTTGCGCCGGTTGCCCTTGGTCTCGTATGCAGACACGGGAATGCGCACGCCTTTTCCGTTGGCAAACAGGAAGATCATGTTCCGATCAGCGGGGTAATCGTTGCGCACCTCCATGTACAGCGGCTTTTCCCCGTTGTCCATGCCCAGTTTGGCAGGCAGGAAGTCTCCCATGACCGAGGGCTTGACTGTTTCAAAATCAGCGACTGCCGCGCGCCAGACCTGCGCCCGATCGGTGAAGAATACCAGACTGTCGCGGTTGTGCGCCTCAACGGAGGCTACGATTTCATCGCCGTCCTTGAGTCGATGATCGGGTGTCGCCTGCACACGCACATTGGAAGCGAGCTTTTTGAAATAGCCTTCCCCGGTGAGTACGAGCCGCACCGGGTAATCCTCCACGGCAGGCTCCTCGATGGCGGGAGGCAGGTCATCCGGCTTAATGATCTGCGTCCGGCGTGGTTGCCCGAACTTTTTCTTGACTTCTGTCAACTGGGCGGCAATCACGCCCTTCAGTTTGATTTCGTCTGCGAGAATTTCCTCAATCTCGGCTATTTCCCGGCGCAGATTCTCGATTTCGGCTATGCGGTTGAGAATGTACTCGCGGTTAAGATTGCGCAGCTTGATTTCGGCAATGTAGTTTGCCTGCACCTCGTCGATATCGAAGCCGGTCATCAGGGAGGGAATAACCTCCTCCTCCTTCTCGGTCTTGCGGATGATACGGATCGCCTTGTCGATGTCCAGCAGAACCTTGGCAAGCGCTTCCAACAGATGGAGCTTGTCCCGCTTTTTGCCGAGATCAAAGGTCATTTCCCGCCGCACGCATCCGGTACGGAAGGTAATCCATTCCCGGAGGATTTCCGCCACACCCATCTGCCGGGGCGTGGAATCGATAAGAACATTGAAATTGCATTTGAAGGTATCCTCAAGAGAGGTCAATCGGAACAGACGGTTCATCAGTCTGTCCGGATCGGCTCCTTTCTTGAGGTCGATTGTCAGCTTAAAGCCGGACAGACCGATTTCATCGCGCACATCCGTGATCTCCCGGATTGTGTCGTTTTTGACAAGCTCAATTATCTTATCCATGATCTGCTCCAGCGTAGTGGAGTAGGGGATCTGGAGAATCTCAATGCAGTTTGCCGCGGCATCGTACTGATAACGTGCCCGGACGCGCACGGAACCCTGCCCGGTTTCATACACCGTCTTCAGCTGTTCCGCATCGTAGATCAGCGCGCCGCCGCCAGGGAAGTCGGGAGCCTTGATAATCTCCATCAGCCGCTCGGTGGTCAGGTTTGGTTTCTTCAGCAGGGCAATTGTACCGTCGCAGACCTCCGACAGATTGAAGGAGCAGATGTTAGATGCCATGCCGACTGCGATGCCCATATTGGGCGATACCAGAATATTAGGGAAAGCAGTCGGGAGCAGAACCGGTTCCTTCATGGTGGCGTCGTAGTTGTCCACCATGTCCACGGCATCCTTGTCGATACCACGGAATACCTCGGAGCAGAACGGCTCCAACTTGACCTCGGTATACCGCATGGCAGAGGCATTGGTGTTGGAGGAGTACTGCTTGCCGAAGCCGCCCTTGGAGTCTATGAAGGGATGCAGGAGTGATTCGTTGTCCCTCGTCAGTCGTACCAGCGTTTCGTAAATGGCATCGTTTCCGTGTGGGTTGAGTTGAAGTGTCGCGCCCACGACATTAGCGCTCTTGGTTCGGGGCGTGTTGGGATTGAGCAATCCCATTTTGTACATGGTATACAGCAGCTTCCGGTGGGAGGGCTTAAAGCCGTCGATTTCCGGAATGGCGCGGGAAATGATGACCGACATGACGTAGGGCATATAGTTCTTTTCCAGCGTGTCGGTAATGAGTTGTTCGCGTATGGGGGCGGAGACTATCTCCGATGCTTCCTGTTTCTTTTTCTTAGCCATGATATCCTTCTTCCGCAGTAGATTTCTGGTTACCGGTCAGCCAACCGACAAGGTCGGTACCCCGGTCAAGATAGGTCAGTGAGGGAACGGAAAAGTGGTCGGCGCCGTCAAAGACCGTGACGGCGGCGTCCGCTCCCGCCTCCCGCAGTGCTTCCACAAAAGTCAGTGTGGAATCGGGGGGAACGATGGTATCCGCCGAACCGACAAAGGCAATCATACCTTTCTGACAGTATGCGCCGCCGCCCGTATCATGCGGTTGTACAGCGCCAGACCAAGCCCCTCGCGCGGCGGCAGGTGGGCGTATACAACATCGGCGTGCAGACTGTCTGATTCCCGCAGGCGGGCAAACAGTGTGTGTGCATGGGTAGCAAGGTCATCCCGCGCGCCGACCGGAAGCAGTCCTCCCGGTAGCAGGTGCGGGATCTCCTCATCGTAGCACAGGATGGCGCAACGCTCGGTCTTCTGCCGCTCCTGCAGGTACGACAGAACGTGTTCCGGCGTACCCTCCAGCAGCACCACCGGGGTCGCGGGCGCATAGTGCTTGTATTTCATACCCGGCGAGAGCGGACGCACGTCTGCCGAGAGCAGTTCTGTGACGGCAGGCGCAATCGCAACGCGCTCGCAGACACAGCACAGCGCATCGTATGTGATGCCGCCGGGGCGGAGCAGGGTCAGGAACTCGCCGTCCCCGTCCCTGTCCAGCTTAACGATGGTGGATTCCAATCCGATCTCGCAGTCGCCGCCATCCAGGATCATGTCCACGCGCCCGTCCATATCCTGCGCTACATGAGCGGCGCAGGTGGGTGACGGCTTGCCGGACAGATTGGCGGATGGCGCCGCGATCGGGACGCCTGCCGCCGCAATCAGTGCATGTGCCACGGGATGGGACGGACAGCGGACCGCAACGGTTTCGAGTCCTCCCGTCGTGGACAGGGGAATGATGGGCTTGCGCGGCATGATGACGGTCAAAGGACCCGGCATAAAGGCTTTAGCCAGCCGGTCGTACAGCGCATCCGTATCGGCGTACATTGCCGCATCCTGCGGGGAAGCCACGTGGATGATGAGCGGATTATCCGAGGGGCGCCCCTTGGCGGCATAGATTCGGCGGGAAGCATCGGCGTTAGTGGCGTCCCCGCCCAGCCCGTACACCGTCTCGGTGGGGAAAACAACAAGTCCTCCTGTCCGGATGATGCAGGCAGCACGCCGGATATCTGCCGCCTGCTCTGTCGGATCGGTAATGAGAATATGCTCGGTTTGCAAAGCAATACAGTCCTTTCGTGAGGCGACGTGCTGTCAGTTCCGCGCCTCGGATTCCCGGAGCCGCGCTGCGGTGTCCGCTTCGGTCAGTGCCCGGATCATGGGGTCAAGGTTGCCGTTCATAAACCCGGCGATATCATACAGCGAAAACCCGATGCGATGGTCGGTAACGCGGCTCTGGGGGAAATTATAGGTGCGTATTTTTTCGCTCCGATCGCCGGAGCCTACCTGCAGGCGGCGTGCCGAGGCACGCGCACTGTCGGTTTCCTCTTTTTTGCGTTTGTACAGGATGGCACGCAACATGCAGAGGGCTTTATCCTTGTTCTGGAACTGCGAGCGCTCCTGCTGGCATTCCACGACAATGCCGGTTGGCTTGTGCGTCAGGCGGACGGCGGACTCGGTCTTGTTGATGTGCTGTCCGCCCGCGCCGGAGGATTTGCAGGACTCAAACACAATATCGCTGTCCCGGATCTCCACATCCACCTCCTCCGCTTCCGGCAACACAGCCACCGTTGCGGCGGAGGTTTGGATGCGTCCCTGGGATTCGGTCGCGGGGACACGCTGCACGCGATGCACGCCCGATTCGAATTTGAAACGGGAGAACGCACCTTTTCCTTCGCAGAGAAACACAATCTCCCGGAAGCCGCCAAGCTCTGTCTCGGTCGCGGAGGTGACGCTGACCGAAAAGCCGACCGACTGCGCGTACATACTGTACATCCGGAACAGGTCGGCGGCAAACAGTGCAGCCTCCTCTCCGCCGGTGCCGGCGCGTATCTCCATGACCACGCTACGGTCATCGTCCGGATCGCGCGGAATCAGCAGAGTGCGCAATGCCGTTTCCGCTTCTGCCAGCTGTTTTTTCACCGACAGCGCCTCCTCGGTAGCCAGCGCCCGCAACTCCGCATCGGGTGAGAGTGCTTCCTCCTCCGCCTCATGGAGGCGTGCCTCCAGAGAACGGAAGGCTCGATAGGCTGTTACCGTGTCAGTCAGGGCGTTGTATTCCCGTATCAGACGCTGATACGCGGCGGGATCCGCCAGCGTTTCCGGCAGCGTCAGCCGGTATTCCATATCCTCGTACCGCCGGGCGACGGGATCCAGATTTTCGAACATAGGTAAAACTCCTTTCCCGTCCCCGGTCGGGTTTGTCGGTCGCGATTTTGTCCGTCAGGCGCGGAAGAACGCCTCAAACGCCTGATGTGCCGTATAGAGGTCAGCCTTGGATATGATTTCGTAGGGTGCGTGCATGGAGATTACAGGAACACCCAGATCGACGGTTTCAATGTTGTGCTTGGCGATGTATTTCGCAACGGTTCCGCCACCGCCGACATCGTCCTTACCCATGTCTCCCGCCTGCCAGATGACGCCCGCGTCCGCCATGATGCGGCGGATCCATGCGACATACTCTGCCGGTGCATCATTGGTACCCACTTTGCCGCCGTGCCCGGTATACTTGGACATGGCAACGCCGCAGTTGATCAGCGATACATTGCGTCTGTCGAACACATCGGCGAAGTTGGGGTCAAAGCAAGCCGTTACGTCGGAGGACAGGCACTTGGAATTTGCTTTCATGGCGGCGAAATTGCCGTTCCGTGCCGCGGCGATCTCCGCCAGCAGGTCAGTCATTAGGTCGCACTGCATCCCCGTATTGCCCTCGGAGCCGATCTCCTCCTTATCAGCCAGAATGACCATGGAGGTGTGGAGACTGTCGTCCGTAGCGAACAGTGCAGTAAGCGACGGGTAAGCGCACACGCGGTCATCGTGCCCATAGGCACCGATCAGCGAGCGATCCAGTCCCACGTCCCGTGCCCGGATGGCGGGGACTGCGGAGAGGTCGGCAGAAAGGAAATCCTCCTCGGTGATGCCGTACTTTTCGTTCAGAAGGGAAAGAATATTCAGCTTGATCGCGTCCTTGTCCGCGCCGGGGAAAGGACGGGTGCCCAGCAGGAGATTGAGATTCTCCGCAGGAATGGCAGTTCCGAGCGGCTTCTGATTCTGCTCCTGTCCGAGATGGGGCAGCAGATCATTGATGTAGATGACCGGATCGGATTCGTCCTCGCCGATGACTACATCCACCGTTTCGCCGTTCTTTTTGATGACCACGCCGTGCAGTGCCAGCGGGATCGTGACCCATTGGTACTTGCGGATACCACCGTAGTAACGCGTCTTGAAGAAAGCGAAGCCGCCGTCCTCATAGAGCGGGGATTGCTTGACGTCCACGCGGGGGTTATCGATGTGAGCGGCAACGATGCGCACGCCGTTTTCGATCGGTTCGGTGCCGATGCGGAACAGGTACAGATTACGCCCGCGATTGTTGTAGTAGTATTTGCCGCCCACCTCTGTCTTCATGCCGAAAGTATACGGAACATAACCGTTCGCTTCCGCCATGGCGATTGCAACGCGCGATGCCTCACGCTCGGTTTTGGCTTCGTCCAGGAACTTCATGTAGCCGGGTGCATAGTCATACGCCGCCCGGATTGCCGCTTCGTCAGCGGCTTCATAGAAGTTGGTTTTCCTGTAGCCCAGGTTGTCTGCAAGAATCTGTGCCTGCGTTCTGTTTTCCGTGTTTTCCATTATCATAATCCTTCTTTCCGGAAATAGTATTCAATCATTTTTTGTTTCTGTACATCAGTCGTACAGCTTTTCGTACACCGAAACGGCTTTCTGCACCTTTGACACGTAATGCCTTGTTTCCCTGTAAGGGATTCTGCGCAGCCCGCCTGTTCCGTCCGCAAGGGATTCGTCCGCCAACCACCCGTCCACCCGGGTTTCACCCGCATTGTACGCAGCAAACGCTAACTCCCAGCGGCCGAAGCGCAGGTAATAGCGGGACAGAAGACACGCTCCGTAGCGAATGCTGGTCTCGGGATCGTACCGCATTCCGTCCTCCAGATACTCGTGCAGAACATCCTGCGTCAGCCAGCGGAAGGTGTCAGGCATGAGCTGCATCAGTCCGACTGCTCCGGCGCTTGATTCCGCCGCGCTGTCAAAGCCGCTTTCGGTGCGCATGACGGCATACAGAACCGCCTCCGGTACTGAGAAGCGCGAAGCGTATGTTTCAACGTAATCCCGGTATTTCCGTGGGTAACGCAGCCGTTCGATACCGCCGCAGGCAAGATCGAACAGGAAGCCGAACAGCAGAGAAATAACCAGAATGACCGCAACCACAACCGCATGCGGTGGGTTCCGAAGATCAAAACCTCCCGCCCGCCCGGACACGCTCCGCCTCACGGCAGGCATACGCCCCAGTCGGTCAGCAGACCGTGCAGGGGTGCCTCCAGCTCTGCGGGGGTGCCGTCGTTGTACAGGATACCGTCCGCACGCGCGTAAAAGTCATCCGGCTTCTGTACCCGCAAACGGGCAAGGGCAGCATTCAGGGAAATGTCGTCCCGTGCCATGATGCGGCACAGGCGTGTGTCCGGTGCGGCGAGTACAGCCAGTACCCGGTCGCACTCCCGGTCAAAGCCGGACTCGTATAGCAGGGGCGCATCCACCAGGACTGCAGGGGCACCCGCCTCCTCCTGCGCCCTGCACAGCGTCCGCACCTTGTCCAGTACAAAGCCGTGCGTGATGCGATTGAGCAGCTCCAGCTTGTCGCCTGCTCCCGGCGCGAACACAATCGCAGAGAGCGCGGGACGGTTCAGTGTTCCGTCCGGGTTGCAAATTCCCGTGCCAAAAGACGCAACCAGCCCGTCAAGGCAGGCGGAAGGCGGTTCCAGCAGGGCGTGATACACCGCGTCCGTGTCGATGGAAGGGATTCCCCAACGCCGACAGATCCCGGACACCACGCCCTTTCCGGCTCCTGTGGGACCTGTAAGCCCGATGATGGGACAGCGTCGGCAGGACATCATACCGGCACCTCCCGCCCCTCTGCATCGGAGCGCCGCGCGGCGGCAATGATCCTGTCGACGGCAGCACCGTCGGCAAATGACGGGTCAGCGGAGCGATGGGCATACACGGCAGATAGGTAGTGCTCCATGCTCCCGATGTGTCCACGTAGCCAACCGACCGGTGCTTTGGGCGACGGAAAGGGTAATGCCGGAGCGTCAAAGCGCCCCACGCATTCCACGCGTGTAAAACCGCGCAATCCGCCGAGCGGCGCACCCGCCGCATCGTTGACATACACATACAGGTAATTGGGTTGCATGAGGTCAAAACGCACCGCGCCCTCCGTGCCGTATACCGAAAAAGTAAGCTCATCGTTGGCACCCTGCGTCAGCTTGGATACCGTGATTTGCCCGACTGCGCCGGACGCGGTTGTGGCGGTGAGGTAGAATGCCTCGTCCGCGTCGGTCAGCCATTCGCCCTCGGGAACCCGATGCGTCGGAAAAGCAATCTGGCTTTTGCCCATGACCGAAACAATCTCCCCGCACAGAAGGCGACAGAGGTCGATTACGTGCGGCCCGAGATCCGCCAGCGTTCCGCCACCGCACGTTGCGCGCTGTTTCCAGCCGACTGTGCGTTCCGGGTCAATGCAGGAATTGTGGCGATAGGCAAAATCGAAAGACAGAATGCGTCCCAGCCTTCCTTCCTCCGCCAACTGCCGTGCCCGCAGGACAGGGGACAGGAAGCGGTTGTTGAACACTACACCGCAGGTCAGCCCGGTTGATGCGGCAAGCTGCGCCAGCTCGCGCGACTCCTCCGCCGATGCAGTCAGCGGTTTTTCGCACAGCACGTGCTTGCCGGCTGAGATTGCGGCGCGCGCAGTTGTGAAATGACAGGGATTGGGCGTGCAGATGTCGATGACATCAATATCCCCGTCTGCAATCATGTCCGTCTCACAGGCATACACCCGGCGGATGCCGAAGGCTTCCGCGGCAGAGTCTGCCGTCTCCCGGTGCGCCGTGCATACACCGATGACTTCCGCCCTGTATGGCAGGTCATAAAAGTATGGAAGATTGGAGAGCGCGTACAGGTGAGTCTTGCCCATGAAGCCGAAGCCGCACAGTCCGACCCGAATACTTTGTTTCATGGCGTGTCCTCCTCATCGAGTTCTTCCTCCGGCTCCGGGAAACGGATGTCCCGCCGCCCCGGCAGGCAGAAGCCGTCCACTCTGCCACGCTGCATGGCGCCGAAGATGCGATGTCGCAGTCCGCGGTTGTTTCGCTCCAGCGTCCGCAGGAGCTGTTTCATGTTTTCCCGTTCCGTATGTTCATTGGCGGGGCAGGCGGACGGAACAACCGGCAGTGCCTCCGCCGCCGCATAGGCACGTATTTCCTTCTCCGGCACGTAGATCAGCGGACGTATCAGCCGAATCCCGGTGCGCGACAGTTCCGTGACGGGGGAAAAGCAACCGATGCGTCCTTCATAGAACAGGTTGAGCATGAAGGTTTCCACCACGTCATCGAAGTGATGCCCCAGCGCAACGGCGGTACATCCGTCCTCGCGTGCCGCACTGTGCAGTGCACCCCGGCGCATCTTGGCACACAGTGAGCAGGGATTCTGTTCTTTCCGGATCCCGAATACGATCTCCGCAATGTCGGACGGCACAACCCGGTAGGGAATCGCCAGCCTCCTGCACAGATCGCGGATGCCGGAGTAATCGCCCGGAACGCCGCCGAAGCCCATGTCCACTGTGATGGCGGACAGTTCAAACGGGATCGGGTAGAACTGCCTCAGACGCGCCAGTGCGCACAGCAGTGTCAGGGAATCCTTGCCTGCCGAAACACCGACGGCGACCCGTTCGCCCGAGCGGATCATGCCGTAGTCATCCAGCGCCCGTCTGGTGTAGCTGAGTATATGCTTCATGGGCAGAGGATTTGCGGCGGTGCGGTGACCGCCGTCTGGGATTCCGCCAAAAGTCGTGTCAGCTGGCATGAGCATGCTCCTTTCTCGCCCGGACTGGAGACACTACCTGTATTCTTCCGGGAACGAGCAATGTTCGTAGATATATGCCGACTTCGCCGATGGAATCATGCGGGCATCCGGCTTGCGCGGACAGGCGACATCCGGCTCCCAAAGAAACAGGGGCGGCGTAACAGACAGCGAAGGCGCCGCACCGCGCATTGCTTCGGTCAGCACTAAGGACGGCGCGGCAAAGGGTGTCGCGTGGACGAAGGTCGTGCGCTTTGGCTCCAGCCCCGCACCACGCAGTGCAACATGAAGATCGGTCAGCCGCTCGGGACGGAACACACAGCAAAAGCGCCCGCCGTACCGGAGCAACCGCCCCGCCGCCCGGCAGAAATCGCTGATGTCGCCTGCTGTTTCGTGCCGGGCAAAATACTTTTCGTCGGTACGGTTGCGCGCCCCGGAGCCTGCCTTCAGGTAGGGAGGATTTGCGGTTATCAGATCGGCTTCCCCGCCCGTGTCGGCAGGGCGCAGATCGCGCAGGTCGGCACAGAGTGGGGCAAGCCGCCCGGAAAACCCGTTGGCTACGGCGTTCTCCCGGATGATGGAGCAGAACACCTCCTGCATCTCTACCGCAAGGAAAGATGACGCCTTGTCGCGTGCAAGGCAGAGCAGGGGGATAATCCCCGTACCGCTGCCCAAATCAATCCCGCGCGCGTGCGGTGCAGGACGCACATACGCCGCCAGCAGGTAGGCGTCGGTGCCGAAGGTCAACCCGTCCCGGTGCTGGAGCAGGCGAATAGACTCATTCACCTCGCAAACCCTTCCTGCGTCATCCGGTATGCCCGTCATGCATGACCTCCCCGTACTGTTTTATTTGCCGTAATATTTATCGCGACGTATGGCAGAACGAATCCGCCATCTGCCGAGCGGGGAGTTTGACCGGTTCCCCAAAAGCAAAGACCCCCGACCCCCGCCGTGACCCGCACGGGGCACGACCAAAAGAAGTCGGGAGTCTTGGCGTTATGTGGACACTTGAGTCAGATTACTCCGCCTTGGGCGCGTCCACAGGGCAGTTCTCTGCGCAAGAGCCGCAATCGATGCACTTGTCGGCGTCGATCTCGTACTTGCCGTCACCCTCGGTGATAGCCCCAACGGGACAATTCTCGGCGCAGGCGCCGCAGGAGATGCAGTCGTCACTGATCTTGTATGCCATGGTCATGTTCCTCCGTTTATGTAGTATTCCTTGAGTTTTCGGGCACATACCCGAAACCCGCTCCCATTATATCATATTCGCAGAATAATTCAAGGGGTTTTTATGAATTTTTTCTTCGCATGCCGGAAATTTGCAAAAAATTGTCCGGGACAGTCCGGAAGCCGGAGGTTTGTTCTGCGCCGTCAGTTCCGCAGGCTTTCCATGCCCTTGAGATGCTCAAAGCAAATTCAAAACAACCGCCCCAAAAACAACCGCTAGTTTATTGACATGGCTGTGAAAATCTGCTATACTACAACCATCACAGGAATGTGAAATCAACGGCGGCTCCAACGGGAGTGGTACCGTCCCGGGACAGCCCGCCATCAGGGAAGGGAGGCAGAGTTATGTTTTTCCAAGGTATTTCCGGATGCAACAGCACGCGCCTCGCGGGTTGGCGCAGCTGATCCTTTGTGAAAAGCCCCCAAGGCAAATTACAGGGATTTACGGTGACACCGGTGCGCGACAAGGCTTTAGCCGTGCATTGCGCAGTGTCATCTGAAAGGAACACGGAAACATTCCGGCGTTTCCTTTACGGTTCATCCGGGCTCCGGGCGGTTTCGCGTAAGCGGAACTGCCCCGGGGTTTGTTGCGTTTCAAATCAGGAGAGACGCATAAACCCGTCATGCCCGGGCGCAGAAAATGCAGTTTCGCACTGTCTGCGCGCCGGAGAATACGCCGTTTCAAGTACCGGCGGCGTGTAAGCAAGGAGCCGTGGTTATACTTTGATTTATCCGGAGCAAGTCGGGATTCGCATCGCCGAAGGACGCCGCCGACAGGGACTGACGCAGAACCGTGTTGCCGCGCGTATGGGCGTGACACCACAGGCGGTCTCCAAATGGGAGCGTGGGCTCTCCTGCCCAGACCTCGTCCTCCTGGACGAGTTGGCTGAACTGCTGGATACCAGCATAGACAGACTGTTGACCGGCCGGGACGGGTGCCGGAGTATCGAGCGCCCGCAGGAAGTTTTCCTGCCTGCCGGAACAGGAACGGCAGAAACGTAATTCATTCCCGGCAAACAGCGCCAGTCGTCGGAATTCCGGCGGCTGGCGCTGTTTTATGTAATCCAGCTGTTTTCCCTTTCCGAAAATCCGGACTGTGTCTGTTGCACTTTCTGTCGAATCGGCGCATACGCTGTGCATGAGGAGGTGTTGCACATGGGTGTATCACGTACACGGGGAAGCAGGAGTCCCGGCGGACAGGGCATGTTCGTTCAGTATCCGGGTACCTGCACGGCAATTTTCGGCTCCATGACCCAGACACTGCACGCGCAGAGTTCGCTTGCCGCCGCCTCGATCCGCACGGCGGTCACCAAGATCAGCTCGGCACAGACGCACGGCGGCTGTGCCTACGGATTAACATTCCCCTGTATGCAGGCAGGCAATGTCCGGCAGATACTTGCGGATGCCGGCATCCGTGTCCGGCAGATATTCGGGGAACCGTAGGAAAGGAATCGGCATGATATTCACGACCGACAGGACCGGACGGCACGCCTTCCCGGTCTATCTTGATAACGCCGCCACCAGCTTTCCCAAGCCTCCCTCCGTCCTTCGGGCGGTGGAGGCTTGCCTGGAACGTTACGGTGGCAATCCCGGCAGAGGCTCGCACAGACTTGCACTGCGCGCCGCCGAGGAGGTATATGCCTGCCGTGTTGCGGCGGCGGATATGTTTGGGCTGAGCGATCCGGCACGTGTTATTTTCACGCAAAATACAACCGCCGCACTCAATCTTGCCATCAAGGGCATTTTGCGCCGCGGCGAGCGGGCTGTCTGCTCGGACATGGAACACAACGCTGTCTTTCGTCCCCTGTTCCGGCTGGCAGGTGAGGGAGGAATTACCTTTGACAGATTTCAGACCTTTTCTGCTGTCCCGGAGCGGACAGACGCGATGCTCCTGTCATCACTGGAGCATGCCCTTTCCCGTCCAACGCGGCTCGTCGTGTGCGCGCATGCCTCCAACATCTGCCCCGCAACGCTTCCGCTTGCCGCCATCGGCAGGCTGTGCCATGCGCACGGTGCGCTGTTTGTGGTAGATGCGGCACAGTCAGCCGGCGTACTGGATATCAACATGGAGGAGATGCAGATCGACGCGCTTGCTGTTCCCGGTCACAAAGGATTGTACGGTCCCATGGGGGTCGGTATGCTCCTGCTCGGCAAGGGAATCCGACCGGACACCTTGCTTGAGGGCGGGAATGGACTGGACTCCCTGTCCGGGGGCATGGGAGACGATCTGCCGGAGCGGTACGAGCCTGGCACCCTGCCTCTGCCTGCCATTGCCGGGTTGCGTGCGGGCATTGAATTCGTGCGCAGGGTGACGCCGGAAGCAATCCGCGAAAAGGAAACGGCACTGGGCGTTTTTCTGCGGGATGCGTTGACGGAATTGCCGGGTGTACACGTGGCGGTACCTCATCTGGCAGGGGGAACCGTGCTGTTTCGGGCAGACGGCGTATCCTCCGAGGACATCGCCGCCCGATTGGATGCCGCCGGCTCCGGCATCTGTGTGCGCCCCGGGTTTCATTGTGCCGCGCTGGCACACCGGACGTTGGGAACTCCGGAGGGTGGTGCTGTCCGTGCCTCTTTCGGCTGGTTCAACACCCGCCGCGATGCGGAGCAACTGATCCAGTCGCTGCGCGGTGGCTTACCCGGGCGAAACGGGTAAAGGGGCGTGTCCGGACGAGAAAGACCCGTCAGACGGATTGACCCTCTGCCGTTTTCCCGCCGCGCAGCCTGCGGCAGACGATAACAAAGTACACGATTTCGGCTACTGCTGTGATTGTCCATGAACAGCTGTACAGCAGGTACAGCGACGGAATGGTGTGGAAGTGCTCAAACACCGTATAGACCCATGCCACGCGGAACACGCAGGAGCCCATGATGACAATGACGGTCGGCGCAAAACTCTTGCCCAGTCCGCGTGAGGCGGCAATGGTGCAGTCCATGAACGCGGATATGGCAAACGACCACCACATGACGGAGACTTTCTGCATTCCGGCATCCACGACTGCCTGCTCGTTGGTGAACAGCAGGAGGAATTCCCGTCCGAAGACACGCAACAGAACTCCTGCAACGGCGGCTGCCGCAAAGGAGTAGGTCAGGCTGACGAAGTAACTTTTCATCACGCGGTCGTGCCTGCCCGCTCCGAAATTCTGCCCCATGAAGGTCGAGCAGGCGGTATAAAAGGCAGACATCATATTGTAAATCAGCGTGTCCGCGTTGGAGGCAGCGGAGTTTCCGTTGACCATCACGGTGTCAAAGTAGTTGACGGAGCGCTGGATGAACAGGTTTGCCACCGCAAAAATAGCATTCTGGATGCCTGCCGGGATGCCAAGTACAAGAATCGGAACCGAACAGCCGCGCCAGAAGCGGATGCTGCGCAGACGAAGTCCGCACGCGCTCTTGTCGCGGAACATATGCACAAGGATCAGCACAGCGGTTATGTACTGCGATATGATGCTGGACAGAGCCACACCGTCCTCCGCCATGTTGCAGACAATCACAAAGAACAGATTCATAATCACGTTCAGAATGCCTGCCGTCAGCAGATACATCAGCGGACGACGCGTGTCGCCGTTGGCACTCATGACGCCGTTGCCGAAGTTGAAAACGCCCATGGCGGGCATTCCGAGCGCGTAAATGCGGAAGTACAGCTCGGCGCCCTCCAGCAGATCATCGCGTGTCCGGATCAGCCGGAGCATCCATTCCGCGCTGAAGATGCACAACCCGGATATGATAACACCGGTCAGCACGCAGAGCAGCAGAGCGGTATGTACGGCTTTTTCGGTGTCCTCCTGCCGCTTGGCGCCCAACAGCTGTGCAACGCGGACATTGACCCCGGCACCCATACCGATCAGGAATCCGGTGAAGAGCGTCACGAGGATGGAAGTGGAGCCGACAGATCCCATGGCGTTGGAGCTGGAGAATTTGCCGACAATGGCAACGTCTGCCATGTTGAACAGTACCTGCAGGATCTGTGACAGCATCAGCGGCAGACTGAAAATCAGAATATTCTTCCAGAGGGAACCCTCCGTCATGGGGACGGAGGGGGAAAGCGAACGTTGTTTTGTTTTCAGCATATGAAAGCGGGGGACTCCTTTTCAAATCATCGTATTGGGCGGGAGGCAGACACTCCGAAGATTGCCGCCGCTGACACAGCGGAAGGAAAGGGGGGACGGTCGCAGAAGAGTCGATTGTCCCTGTCGTTTTGATGCCCCCGCGTAAACCGCCCCCACGGGAGTGGAGGCGGTCTTTATCGGTAGCAATGCCGTACATGCGCGGCTAAACCCTTGGTGGTAATGCTTTACGCTTACGTTCAGGCGGATCCGTCCGGGTTCTTTCCGGATCCGCGACGCGCACGGAAAAAGTCGCGCAGCAGTGCCCTGCATTCCGCTTCGCGGCATCCGTATTCGACAGTGAGGGCTTGCACGGTCGCGGGATGGCTGTGGACTGACCAGACGCTACCCATCGCACCCGCCGCCGGATCGCGTGTTCCGCACACGACACGTCCGATGCGTGCGCCGAGGATCGCACCGGCACACATAGGGCAAGGCTCCAGCGTGACGTACAGGGTACAGTCAGCCAGGCGCCACGCGCCACACGCCCGGCAGGCATCACCGATCGCGTTGATCTCGGCGTGTCCCAGTGCGGTATGATCCCGTTCACGGGTATTCCGTCCGATCGCCAGCACGGCATCACCCGATGGCGTGGCACGCACCAGTACAGCACCGACCGGAACATCACCCGCTTCGGCGGCACCGCGCGCTTCCTCCAGCGCCATGTCCATGTACGTGAGGTCTCGCGCAGAAAACGATCCGTGTCCGTCTGTCATGACAGCAAGCCCTCCAGATAAGGCGCGAGGTAAACAGTCAGTGCGGTCGCCGCCGTGCACAGCAACTCAAGCACAAGGAATGCCGTCATGCCCGGTGTAAAGAATTTACGGAAAGCAGTGTGAAAATCCGGTTTCATGGGCTGTATGGGAGGAAGCGACTCCGGCAGATTTCCGAAAAGACTGCCGCGTGCAGACTGGGGCGGATCCGGTTTGCGGAGCCGGAAAATCAGCAGTAACGCCAGCGCCGCCGCAGTGCCTGCCACCATAACGGAAAGGTCTATTACGTACAGGAGCATCTCGGCGCCCTCTCCCAGTCGGGCAAGCAGTATCTGCGCCACGCAGGCGGACAGGTTATTGAACAGGTGCAGGAACGTACTGCACCAGATAGAGCCGCTCAGTTCGTAGCACAGCGCCATGACGATACCGGCAACGAATGTGTAGAAGGTCTGCGCGATATTTCCATGCATCAGGGCAAACAGCAACGCACTGACCGTAACCGCCAGCGGGACACCGTACGGTCGGAGATTCCCATATATCACGCCGCGAAACAGCAGCTCCTCACAGAAGGCAGGCGCAAGCGACACGGTAATAAACAATGCGATCGCCTGCGGGTCTGTGCCGCCGGCGTAAGAAACCGTCACATCCGTAGTGTATCCGATGAGCGTCATGAGCCAGGCGTTAACCTGTGCCGCCGCCGAAATGGCAGCCAGTCCTGCCAGAATGAGCAGGGGAAAGAATGCCGGCATCCGAATGTCAAAGCGGACAGGCTGGCGCTCACGCCCGTTTGAAAGCGGCACGAACAGAACGGCGGGGATGATAAAATAGGAGAGATAGGACATTGTCTCAATCAGCACACCGGTAAAATAGGCGCTTTCAGCCGGGAGGATTGCCGACAGAAAGCCAGACAGCAAAGCCCACGCAAGCGACGTGCCCTGAATCAGCGCGAGCATGATGCACAGGCATATGCCAATGCGGTTTATGGTGTCCCGGTACGAAGGGTAGTTATTTGCAGGCATCAGCGGCATCCTTTCCTGGTAAAATGGGTAGGCAGGGGATTTGCGTGGGGCGTTGATGGCGGATCGTCAAGATTCCCGTGCGGCAGACGGACATACCGTGTCCACCGCGGTCTTGCCGTTAGTCAGCGCTCCTCAAAAGACAGACGGTGGAATACACCGCCGTCCATATCGTGCCATGTCAGCGTACCCGTATCTATATCCAGCATCATGTAAGCGTGTGCGCTGCCCGCCTTGGGCAGGCTGACCGAGCCGGGATTGAGGTACAGGAGACGACCTTCCGCTCCGAACGGTTGCCACGCGGGGATATGTGTATGTCCATGCAGCAGGATATCACCCGGCATGAGCGGGGGCGGATTATCCGTATTGTAAACATGACCGTGCGTTGCGTACAGCAGCCTTTCCCCAACCGGCAATACGGCATAGTCCGCCAACACGGGGAAGGACAGCACCATCTGATCCACTTCGGCATCGCAGTTTCCGCGAACGCAGAACAGCCGATTTGCCAGCGGGTTCAGCTGTGCAATGACGGCTTTGGGGGCATACCCCTCCGGCAGATCATTGCGCGGTCCGTGATACAGAATATCCCCCAGCAGGAGCAGCCGGTCCGCGTTTTCCCGTGAAAATGCCTCCAGAAGTCGCCCGCACCAGTACGCCGAACCGTGGATGTCCGACGCTATCATCAGCTTTTTCATTCCGCACCCTTATCTTTCGGCTTTCCGAAAATATAGAATTTTTTCTCGGTTCCGTGACACAGCCGCACGATATTTTCATGGTGCCGCAGGATCATGAACAGGACACACAGCGAAAAAAGCGCGGCGGGCAGCCAGCCGAAATCCGCCAGTGCGAACAGCAACCATAATACTCCGGCAGACAGTGCCATTCCGCACATGGTCGCCAGCGACATAAGACGGACGGTCAGGAGCAGCACTGTCATGACCGCAGTGCCGACCAGACCAGCCCGCCAGTCAAGGAACCACGAGGCGGTCAGGCAGACAAGAAACCCCTTGCCGCCCCGGAAGCCGTACCACACGGGGAAGGCGTGCCCCAGCATGGCGAATACCGCTGAGACAGCGACACCGGTTGCCCATTCGCCCCTGATATGCCGGAACAGCAGTCCGAAGGCAAGAAACAGCACCGCCCCCTTGGCGATGTCCAGCAGGAATACGAACCAAGCGTACCTGCCGCCGAAGGATCGCTTGAAATTCGTAAAGCCGGGATTGCCGCTTCCGCAGGTGCGGATATCCTTGTGATAAATCGCACGGGACAGGATAATAGCGGGGTTCAGCCCGGAAACAAGGTAACTGACCAGTGCGGCAGCAAAAAACAGAATGATATCGGTTGCTTTCATGTGAGGTTTGATTCCCTTCAGTTCTTTTTCGATGGTTCGCTTTCGGCGTCCTGCGTATTGGCCGTGCCCTGCGCGATCCGGTCTGTTTCATGCTTCCGGTTCCAGAGAAAGCTGAAATGTGCTTCAGTTCCGTCAGCAATACGCCGAATATTGACGGTGTGCCGGTACCACACGGCGGGGATTGCAAGGCAAAGGATCAGAGCCGCCGCCCAACTGCCGGTGGTCAGTCCGCGGATAATGGGAAAAACGACGGAAAGCGACAGCGGCGCGACGCAGATGTAATCGGTGATAAAAACCAGCAGAAGCTCCCCACAGAACAGGAGCAAAAAAGCCCTCCAATCCATGTATAGGATCATGCCTGCCATGCAGGCAAAGCCCTTGCCGCCGCGGAAAGCCATGAAAAACGGGAACATATGTCCCAGTATACAGGCAACGCCGGCAATCTCTCCGGCGACCGGTATGCCGCCGACCGACAACGCGGTAAAATAGCGGGTTGCAAGACAGACTGCGAGCCATGCCTTGAAAATGTCAATGATTGCGGAGAAAACTCCTGCCGCCTTGCCCATTGTTATGACGGCATTGGATGCACCGGCGTTACCGGAGCCGCGGCTTCGGATATCGAATCCGCGCGCCCGGGCAATAAGGTAGGCGGGGTTAATGCAGCCAAGCAGGTAGCCCAGCAGGGCACACAGAATAACCGACAGCCAAATCGACATACTTCCTCCCTGTTTGTGCTGCACAAAACAGCAGAATAATACCTATCGGAATACCGTTCGGCAGGATACGCCGAACAGACCCACCCTATTTTATACTTTTTGCTTCGAAATGTCAAGAGGGAACATCAAAATTCTGGGGCGAAGTAAATTCTCCCGAAAACCGTGCTGTTGAAGTTGGCTTGAGAATTTATCTCTTGAAAATTTGCAAAAATGCGTCAGAAGGGTTGACAACGGAATAAAAATACGGTATAATACCCGATGTTGCATAGTGGGAAGTCCCGACTCGTGCGGGAAATCCGTTTTTTGAGCCGCACTTCTCTGCGGCAGATGGGAGAAAGCAAACATATGTATGAGACTGTAAAGAAGCTGCTGGTTGAGGAGCTTCAGATCAAGGAGCAGGACATTACCCCCGAGGCGGAGCTGTCTGCCGACCTTGGCATCAACTCCATTGAGCTTGCCAATCTGGTTATGCTCTGCGAGGAAAAGTTCGGCGTGACCATTGAGGACGAGGATATTCATAAATTCATCACCGTTGGCGATGTGGTGGCATATCTGGAGGCAAACGGGCATCTTTGATCCAGCCACAATGTAACGGAGAGACGGGAAGCGGCATACCCCGCGCTGGGTGGATATGCCGCTTTTTCCGTTGCGGAAAACGAGATAAAAATCTGTAGGATTGGATTGTTGCATATGGCTAAAATAGCGTGGAAAGGCGGGGCGCTTCTGGCTCCGGTTCCGCCTGTCATGGTAAGCTGCGGGACGATGGAGCATCCCAACATCATCACAGTCGCTTGGACGGGGCTGATCAACACCCAGCCGCCGCGACTGTCCATATCGGTGCGCCCGGGGCGGTATTCCTACCATTTGATACGGGAAAGCGGCGAATTTGTCGTGAACCTGACTCCGACGCGCTTAATCCGGGCAGCAGACCTGTGCGGAATGTACACCGGGGCAAAGGTTGATAAATTCCGGAAAGCACAGCTGACTCCTGAACCGGCGCAGTCTGTCGCCTGCCCGCTCATCGCGGAATGCCCGCTTTCGTTGGAGTGCCGCGTGACCGATGTGCTCCCACAGGGGACGCATGATCTGTTCCTTGCGGACATCGTGGCTGTAGACGTGGATGAATCCGTACTGGACGGCACGGGGCGTCTGCGCCTTGATAAAGCAGAGCTTGCCGCGTTTGCCCACGGCGAATACTTCGCGCTTGGCAGGCGCATCGGCAAGTTCGGAATGTCTGTTGCACGGCGTGACATCAAAAAGTCACGAAAAATCACAGAAAGTTGACCAAATCCTCTTTACTTTTTCACAAGAATATGCTATACTGTAAATGGTTCAGGGGAGAGTTCCCCAACCTGAGCGCTCCCCGGAACCGCAGGTATGTATCTACGGAAAGAGGAGGATGAAACCATGAAGACTACCATCGTAGGCAGGCAACTGAATGTGTATGACGATACCCGGAGCATGATCGGATTGAAGTTGGGAAAGCTGGATAAGTATTTTCCTGATAACATGGAGCCCGAGGCAACCGTCACGCTGCGCCGCAAGCGCGGGGTGTCCACCTTGGAGGTGACGATCAATGCGGACGGGACGCTGTTCCGCAGTGAGGTTGATTCCGACGACTTCAGAAGCGCGATGGATAAGACCATTGACAATATTGAGCGGCAGATCCGGAAGAACAAGACACGCCTTGCCAAACGTCTGCGCGAAAACCTGCCGGATGAATCCGAGTTTGCCGATGAGGCGGAGGATCCGGGACTGATTATTCGCATCAAACAGTTTGAGTTTCGTCCTATGACGCCGGAGGATGCCATCGTGCAGATGAACCTGTTGGGGCACGCTTTCTTCGTGTTCAATGATATGACAACCGGCGACACCTGCGTAGTTTATACGCGGCGCGACGGTACCTACGGGCTGATAGAGCCAATGAAGTAAAATTGATAGTATATAGCAATCACATAGAAGCAGGAGGGGCAGACCATGGTCTGCCCCTCCTGCCTGCGCATAGGATTCGTGTTGGAAGTGTCCCCGTCAGCGGTTTTCTCCTTTTTCCCGCACAGCAAATGTCCGGAAGGCAGGCAGGGACAGACGGAGTACATGGCGCCCTTGCTCGTATATCGGTGTAAACGGAAGGGGCGCATCCGCCATTGGGTCGTATACCTCCGGCGCCCGGAACCCGGAAAGCGAGAGCGTCAACGTGACAGCATCCTCGCACGTGTTGCACACCAGAACCGCACGTCCTGCCGCAGTTTTCCTGGTCATCACCAGAACACCTGGGGTGGGGACTTCTGTCCGCACTGCCAGCGCGTCGGTATTCAAAGCATCCGCCAGAGATGCGGCATCCGGGCAGATGCGCGCGCCGGGGGCTGGCTTGAACAGCCCGTCTTTATCCGGCACTGTCAGGATATTCAGCCCGGCAGACGCAAGGCGACTGAACAGAGCTGCCATGTCTGATGTGATGTCCATGGGCGGCAGGATGAGTGCCTGCGCGGAAACCCCGGCGGGCGTGACAAGGTGTCCGTCGTGTACCTCGCTTGCCGCAAGAACATCGTACCCGATGAAATCAAAGTCGCACTGCCTGTCCAGCAGACCGTCCATAACCGTGCCCAACTCCGCCTCAGCCGCATATTCTTCCGGCGTATAGCTGCCGTACTGCGCTGCGGACGGTTTGTGGTGTATCTGAAAGGTTTCTATGGGGTAGTACACGAACACCTCGGGTGCAGGCGTTCCGGTCATAGTTTCATCGATACGCCCCAGCGCGCTGTTGTATTGCGCATAGGTGTCCGTTTGCATGAAATCTGTTCCGTAATAGTAGGTGAAGGTGTCCACGCCCATCGCGTACTGCGCGCAAAGCGAGCCGTACATCTGGTCGTGCGTGACCTTGCCGCCCTGTGCATGCGCCGAGACCTCGCTCATGACGTGCGGACGGCGGTAGGCATGGGCAACAGAGGATACCAGCTTAGGTGTAATGGCGAACTGCCGCACGACCGGTGGCAGGGATTGCAGCATATCGATCCCCGGCGTGTGCATATGGCGTAGAAGGCGGAAGTAATTTCCTTCAAACACCGTGTGGTAGCGGATATTGTCCTCCAGCAGGATATGACCGGAAAAGTCCACGTTGTGTCGTGCACACCAATCCGAAATCTGCGCAAAAAAGCTCTGCTCGTAGAGGTCGGACATCAGTCGCCAGAAGTCGAAACGCACGCGCTCTGCGTGTTTCCCGGAGCCGAAGAACAACGCGGCAAGTTCCTCCCGCAGGTCGTATCCGTAGCGCGAGGTGAACTGATTCTCGACATTGCGTCCCCAAGAAAGAACAGGATAGAGCGGCATCAGGTCGTCGTAGGGATCGTGTACCGTGGGTGGATTCAGCCCCTCGTTGATATAGCAGCTCATGAAAGACGGCTCGTCCGTAAAGAATGCCTCGACCTGCCCCGGCGTTTTGTCACCTGCCTGCATATGCGTCGGAAGGGCAGCCGCGTAACGCTCATAGGTGTTGTCAATGAATGCCCGTACTGCATCCGGATCGGTCACGTCGATATAGCGCCGTGCCTCAAACACGTTATGGACGCAGTGGGTACCTTCGTACAACCGTTTTTCGGCAAAAGCGCAGAGCAGGGCAGGGGACGTACCGGTATTGCATACAGTCACGTCACCGATTGCATCCCGGAACGTCTCCGTGCAGAGAGATTCATACCGACCGTTTTTCCCCGGCAGGAGCGTTCCGTCTGCGGAGCAGGCATACAGACCGGCAAAAAGAAACTTTCGGTGACCGCGCGGCAGGGAAATGCATCCCGTTTCACCGGGCATGACGCGTGCCGTGATGCACACGACTCCCTTCGCCTCGCCGTCCGGACAGTCACGAAGCGTCATACCGCCTGCGCCGCCGGATGGATAGCCGCGCTCATCGTAAATCCACAGGCGCATGCCCTCCGCAGTGCAGGCATCCGCCAAAACGGCAAGCAACGCCCATTCACGATCGGATTCCAGATAATTATGCTGGGTAGAAACGTTCGTTACCACGCCGCCAAAGCCTCGCGCCCGCAGGTCGCGAAGGGTATCCGTGACCTGCTGCCGGTACACTGCGGGCTGAATATCCGCCGGATGCGCCAGATCGTGAATGATCTTCAGCGGCAGATGCTTTACATCGGGTGTATTCATATCGGTCCCTCCTTACATGCGAACGGTTTCTCCGTCACGGTTGGTAAATATGTGCGCGATGCCTTCCGGGCGGCAATATACGGCAGTCCCTGTGTACTCGCCGGGAATCCATGCGTCATTGTCGCGCACGGGGTGATTACACATGGCACTGCACAGCAACGTCTCAAAGGTCGGCTTTTCAGCTCCGGCGAAAACGTCCGGTGACAGCTCGTCTATGCAATGGCAGTGACCGCAGAGCAGTGTTTCAATGCCCATCTCGTTGAGAAGACTGACCCATTCGGCATAAATGTCCGGCGTTGTTTGCGTGAAGGCATATTTGGAGTAATGGAACGGCATATGGCAGATCGCAATGCGATGTCTGACGCTGGGTGCCTCATACTCCTCTTTCCGGTTGCGGATCAGCCCGCGCAGGTATTCGCTTTGCTCACGCCGCCAAGCAGGGAAGTCACACACACCTCCGTACTCGATGCACCCGTCAGGCTTGTCCTCGCCGGCATCCAGCACGATACCCCATACAGGACCCAATCGGAAGGAATAGTAAGTCGTTCCGCACCGGGTTGTCGGCGCATAATCGGTCAAATGCTCGGCGTTGTGACCACGTGTATCGTGATTTCCGCGTGCATAAATCACCGGATATGCGCCCTTTGTGATCTCGGACGCCAGCCGATGCAACGTGGTAATCATTTCCGGCGTATCCGCCGAATCTCCGATGTCACCGTCCAGTACCAATACTTGCGTGTCCGGGTGCGCCAGCGCCGCATGGGCAGGCGTGACGGCATCGCCGTGCGTATCTGCCAGTACATACAGCCGCACCTCATCCGCGTCCTCCGGTACGGGCCGGAAATCGTATTCCGCCGTCTGCGTCGGTTCCGGCTTGGGGTAATAGTTGCAGTGGTCGGCAAGCGGCGCGAGATTTACCCGATAGTGACGGGAGGCGTTCAGCGCGGCAGCAGGAACACGCACCTTGTGAACCAACGTATCGGTGCGCATAACGCCGTTGTTACTGTCCGTATAGGTCGTTTCTCCGATTGTGACAGATGCAAGTGCCCGACAGGTGCAAAGCAGAAGAATCTCATATCCGTCCTCCACGGCACAGACAGCAGGGTGCAGGGCAAGGCAAGGGATGTCAGTCATTGATTGGGTTCCTCCGTTTCCGATTGTTTGGGTTCTGTTTCCGCAGGCGCGGTGTAGGGGGTCAGGTCGTACTTTGCTAGGGTGGCAGGCGAAATTTTGCCGTGCACCTTCTCAAAGTATTGGATGTTGTTGCGGAGCATGAAGGTAAACTGATTGTTTGGGGTGCGTCCCTCCGCCTCGGATACGTAGAGTAGCTTGCGCATCAACTCATCCGACAGGCGTACAGGGATGGAATAGGTTTGCTTCACGGGGCATATCTCCTTTCCGTGTCCGTCAGCGGGACACTTTGGTCACAACAGTCATGGGATTATAGAAGCGTAGAATTCCGAGTGCTTTCTGGGTTACCTCAAACAGGACGACCGACAACTCGCCGTCCTCCTCCAACAGAGCATAGTAAATATCCGGTGCATCGTCCGAGGAGATAAAACGGTACTCCTTTTGGATGTCGCGTGCCTCCAATCTGGACAGCGCCGCATCGTCCAGCGGGGCTATTTCCTGAAAACGCTTGATGGCAGTTTCCAAAGCGGTTTTGCGGGAACGTCCACCGTAAATATAGGAGAACGTGATGTTCCCGGAGGTCATAGAATATTCAAACTCGACAGACCGATAACGCCATGTGAAAAAGATCAGAATCCACTCAAAAATAGGCAGGACAGCCACCATCCAGGGAAAATGAAGCAGGATCAATGCGGCAGCAACAACACAGAAAAACAGAACGTAACTGACCACCGCAAGGATACGAAAAAGCTGGACCTTACCTTCGCGTTTCTGGGCAACAACAAACTCATAGGTGCTAAATTCATTCATGTAGAGGGATCCTCCTTGGCTTTTTCAGAGAAAGCTGCCCGCAGGAGATCGGAACACTGCGACGCGTGCCCATTATAGCACAGTTGACGGAAAATTGCAACCGGGAACGGTTGCTTTTTTGCAGATTTTGTATGCGTAGTCGGCAGTGGATCTGTATGGGTGAGTGTCGAGGGAACCGTCAATGCTGTAATACGTATAAAGATACAAAATGACAATTTTGTATCATAATGGGAACTACAAATGGCAGCTGACCGGCAAATTCAGGCTGCTGTGTAAATAAGGGAGTCCTGTACAATCCCCGCGTATGGTACGCAAGGATTTTTCAGGGACTCCCTCTGTAAATGCGCACGCAGCGCGTTCACGGCGCAGAGGCGCTTCCGCCTTTCGTTGCTGTTTCCGAACCGGTTGGAGCAAACAGGAACGGCGGAGATTCCGAAAGTGTTTTTCCGTTGGTCGTGACTTGACGAACCGTGATCGTGCGGGACAGCCCCAATCCACTCAGCAGGTCCTTTTCAACAATCAGCGTATGCTCGTCCACATACTGCGTTTTCTTCTCACTGCCGCCTACGGTTACAACGCTGTAGCGCGTGAAGTTTTCGCCCGTTACGCGGATAAAGTTTCCGTCCGACGTGACCTCCGTAATGCGCACCGGGCGCGTTCCCATGGTCATGTCTGCCATGACCGGATATGAGCCGCCATCCAGCGCATACCGTTTGCCGTACAGGATATCATACTCCAACGTTTCGAGATCGGCAAGGTATCCGTCCGTATCTTTCCTGGCTGTGTGAAACCGGTTGATGATACCTTCTCGGTTTCCAATAAGTTCCATAACCAGTGGAAACAGTTGGTAAGCATACAGACTCTGTCCGTTGGAGACTGCGGTCATATTCAACTCGTAGTTGGCGATAATCAGGTACGGCGTTTCGTAATCCGGCGTAGTCAGAGTCAGCGCGGCATCCTTGGCAAGACTCGGCAGATGATCCCCATAAAACACCAGAACGGTCTCCTCATCCAAATCCATGACTGCCCGGTACAGCGCTCCCACAAAGGCATCCACTTCATGTAGCTGGCTCACATAGTAGTTCAGCTTGGAGAGGCTCAGTGTGTCGTCAACGCCGCCGGTGACATATATGTCTCCGTCAACCGGAACATAATCGGTCGGATACTTTCCGTGTGCCTGCACCGACACGGCGAACACGAAGTCACGCTCCTCCGTAGCAGTTATCAGGCTAAGAATTTCGTCTGTCAGAATGGAGTCCTTCGCCCATTCGCGTTTGTTATATTCCGGGCGTCGGAAATACTCAATCGATGTGTAATCCTGAAATCCCAGATGGGTGTATACCTCATTCCGCGCATAGAAGGATCCTTGATGATTGTGTATAGCATGCGTGCGATAGCCGCTTGCGAGCAGGTCGTAGGCAATGGTCTCGCAAGTCTTTTCAGACAGAATGGACTTGTACGGGTACTCCGCCGCTCCGAAATCCTTGACCCGCATTCCGGTAAGCACTTCAAACTCGGAATTGACCGTGCCGGCACCAATGACAGGCACTTCAAACTGACCGGACGGATACATCGCCGCCAACCGCTTCAGATTCGGCAAAGGCTCTTCGGAATATGTAACACCTGCCAGCGTATTCACGTCAAAGAAGGATTCCAACTGCACGAAGATGACATTGGGCTTTGTGTTCCCTGCTGCGCCGCTGTCGGTTCCGGCGGGAATCGTATCCAAAATATCCTGCACCGCTTCCCTGCTGTAATCGTCCGGCTTGTCCACCCCCCGATCCACGATGCTCAGAAGAAAACAATAGCCGAACCCATAGTCGTTATACGCATCGGAAAGGTTAGAGAAATCGGCGGATATCCGACCGCCGGCGAAGCCGCTGACCAACAGGAGCATCAGCACCAGCGCCGATCCGCCAAGGGTCATCAGCGCACGTCTCCAGTAAACGCGGCGCCTGCGCGCGCGAATAAATAGGAAAACAAGACCGCCGATGCAAAGCGTGAGACCTGCCACGATCAGAATGATCTGCGGGATTGTGAGGTAGTTGTGCATGATGGTAATCACGCTGAAAAAGACCGTAAAGTCTACTGCAGTCAGTGGCGTGACGCGGGAGGATAGCAGAATGCATTCGGCCATACCCAGCACAAACCAGATAAATCCGACAAGACTAAGCACCGGTATCCGCTTTGGGCAGAGCATGGCAAGCAGCATGGTGAGTAGTATGATGCCCACGTTGACCCAAAAGCCGATCGGATTCCTGGCAAGAAACCGAAAACCGCCGATTGGCGTCCGACGTGCCAACCCCTCTACCAGTAGCGTCATGACAAGCGCGGACAGCACATACAGCCACGGCATATCCGGGCTCAGAATGCGCAACCCACCCCTGAGCTTGCTTGGTTCTTTTGTATCCATTCGCTTTCTCATTGAAGGACTATCCTCCGCAACAATCGTGTGTTTCCGCATCACACATCGTATATCATACCACGTGCAGATCCCCTGCTGTTTCTTTTTTACCCTGCTTCCCGTTCCGACTTGATGTGCAGGAGCGCCCGCGCCAGCTGATCAGGACAGGAGGTCTGTTTGAGACCGCACCGAATTCCGGACAGGCGAGCGATGGCGTCGTCGATGTCCATCCCGACGATCAGGGCGGCGATGCCCTGCGTATTGCCGGAACAGCCTCCGGTAAAGGCAACTTTTTCGATCCGGTTTCCGTCCAGTTCAATTTCAATATTGCGCGAACAGACACCGGTAGGCTTGTAGTTAAAGTGTTCCATACAGTTTTTATTCCTTTCGCTTTTGTGTTGTTTGTGCTGTTACTGTTATCAGTCGTAGCATCCAGTTACGAGATCGTCGCCTGCTTCCAGCATCAGCCAGCGAAGGAAAACAGACAGATCCGTCTCATGCCCGGTGTGGTCGGAATCGGGGCGGGTGTCAAACAGCAGACTGACCGGCAGACCGCCATCCGGCATCGATTGTTCGTCTCCGTCATCTTCCCGCCCACGGGAAATGGTGGCGGCATCCGCTGCGGAAAGCGTGTCGGCACGGACAAGGCACATCCCGCAAAAGTCAGCAACCGCCAGCACATCCGTAACGGACGGCGCCGTGCGGGCAATGTGAACCAATTCAAAATACCGCGGCGGTACACCGTGCGGACAGCAACGAAAGACCGGCTCCCCGTCCCCGGCGCACAGGAGTGCAAAGCGAGTGCGCCGAAATCCGTTTACACCACGCTGCGTCACATCGCAAACCGCAATGGTCTGCAACCCATACCGCACGATCAACCGGGAAAAGGCTGCCAACCGTCCCTCCTCGGCACTTTCCAGCGGCAGAATGCAGAACTGACAGAGTCCGTTGTAAACTTCCTCGCAGGCATCCACGAAACTGCGGGCATCTGCGGCACGACAGCCCGGCAGCCATTCGGAAAAGCGCAGGAACGCCTTGTCTGCCAGTGAACCGGTCATATAGGCAACCCGTCCGCGTACCGTGGGCGGCACATCCCGCAGGGGCAGGACGGTGCAACATCCCGCCGGATTCCGCACGTCCAGATAGCGGTACAGTACCAGGCGGGCATAGAGACCGTCACGGGCGCGGAGCCTGTCAAGCAAAGTCCGATACTCCGGCAGCACGTCCTGCCCCGGTATAGCCCGAGGCTCTTCCCTGTCGGACTGCAACGCCAGCAGGATGCTGGTCAGAGTATCCGGGTCGCCCGCCGCATCCTGCATAACAGCACCTGCCAACTCCCACAGCTGGGCGAGAATCTGCTCGCCCAGCCGTTCCTCACGCGTCCGCAGGCACGAGAGATTGGACAGCACGACGCCGCTGTCATATCCCCGGAGATCGGGGATATCGGTCGGCAAAAAACTCACGGCGTCACCTCCTCGGCAGAATTACAGCTTTGTCAGAATATCAAAGCTGCCGGCAAGGAAATTCTTCAGTTCGTCTGCCGTAAATTTGCGTTGCGCCAGCACCGACAACCGCCAGATCTGTTCCGCTATCAGTTCAGCCTTGCCGGAAGCGTCCTCCGGAGCACCCTCTGCGACCAGCGCGGTCAGCTTGGAAATCAGCGGCGAGGCGGTGTTGAGCAACAGCGTATACTCCAACGGGAACAGGGGTGCCTGCTCCTTTCCGCCGGTCTGCATGGCGTACAGCTTCATCATTTCTTCCATGCGGCGGGACTGTTCGGAAACGGTCAGCATGGCAGGCAGGGATGCATCCTTGAGTGCTTCAAATCTGACCTCCAGCTTGTCGTTGCCGCTTGCCTTGCGGAACAGTTCAACCAGCGTCTGATTCTCGGTTACATCACCGTCAGCCTTAAGCGCCGCCGCAGGATCTGCGTCTATCCGCTGGAATTTCACCGTTGCATCATAGCTTTCCAGCATCTGCACGAACTGGGTGTCTATCAGCTTATCCAGTACGGCGATCTGGATGCCCTGCGCCTCAAACAGTGCAATATACTGCGCCTGCAGTTCACGATCGGTAGTATAGTACACCGTCACGACCGGATCCTTGCCCTCCTCGGCAGGGGCTACGTGACCGTCTGCTTTTGCCTTCTCGGAATACTGCTCCACCGTGACGTGGCTGCCGTCGGTCAGCGTCAGCAGAATGGCATCCTTCGCGCGGTCGTAGAACTTGCGGTCGCGCATACAAGCGTACTCAACAAAGGTCTTGATGCTGTCCCAAACCGATTCGTAATTCTCCCGGTCTGTATTGCACAGCGAATTCAGCTTGTCGCAAACTTTTTTTACAATGTGCGCCGACACCTTGGAGACATAGGTGTTGTTCTGCAGATAACTCCGGGATACATTCAGCGGCAGTTCGGGGCAATCCAGCACGCCCTTGAGCATAAGCAGATATTCCGGGATGACTTCCTTGATGTTGTCCGCCACGAATACCTGATTGTAATACAGCTTGACCTGCCCCTCAATGGACTCATACTCATTGTCCAGCCGCGGGAAGTACAGGATTCCTTTGAAGTTGAGCGGATAGTCCGCATTGATGTGGATCCAGAACAGAGGGTCGCGGAAGTCGTGGAACACCTTGCGATAGAAAGCCTTGTAGTCATCCGGTGTACACTCGGAGGGCGACTTCTGCCAGAGCGGGTGGGTATCATTGATCGGCTTCTCTGCCGTCTTCGCGTCTGCCGATCCGTCCTCGCGGCTCTCGCTGTTTTCGGATTTTTCCTCCTTGTCCGCCTCTGCGTCCTCGTCCGTGAAGTATATCTCGGTCGGCATGAAGGAGCAGTATTTCTCCAGCATATCCCGGAGCTTCTGCGCATTCAGGAACTCTTCCTCATCCGCGGCAATGTGCAGAATCACATCAGTGCCGTGCGTTTCACGCTCTGCCGGGAACAGTTCGTAGCTACCGTCCGCATGGCAAAGCCAACGCACGGCAGGGGTCCCGCTCCACGACTTGGTGACAACCTCAATGTCATCCGCCACCATAAAAGCAGAATAAAAACCGAGCCCGAAATGTCCGATGATACCGGTCGTGTTGCCTTCCTTCTGGTCACCTTCGTACTTCTGAATAAACTCCATGGCGCCGGACAGCGCGATGCTCCCGAGATATTTGAGAAGTTCCTCCTCGGTCATGCCAATGCCGTTATCCGACACTGTGAGCGTTTTGGCGGAAGCGTCCAGCCGGACATCAATGCGGTAAGCCGTGCCGTCGCTTTCCGCCTGCCCCAGCGAGCATAGGCGTTTGTGCTTGGTTACGGCGTCGGCGGCATTGGACACCAGCTCCCGCAAAAAGATATCCTTCTCCGAGTACAGCCACTTCTTGATGACCGGGAAGATATGCGCCGTCTCGACCGAGATGCCGCCCTTCTTCGCCAGCGTGCTTTCGTTTTTCTGTTCGTTCATAAAAACATCTCCTTATTTCGTAGACATATATGCTTTCCGCCATGCGGACGTGGCGCAATCGAAGCGTACATCCGCATGGCGTGGATTGCCTTATTGCTTTTCACTGTTTTCCGGCGTTTCGTCATTATCCGCCGGTTTTCCGTCCTCTGCCGCGGCGCCGCCCTTCGGAGGCGGGGCGGCTTTCGGACGGATCCGACTGCGCAACTTTTCCCGCAGAGCGTCCACCCGGGGTTTCAGCTTGCTGTGCGCATACCGGTATCGCAAACCGGAGCGGCTGTCATACATATCCCGTTCCGGATCAGCCAATGTATTGGCTGCGTAGTATTCCGTGGTCTCTGTCGGCGCGCCCTTGGCACGCAGACGCATTTCCAGCAGGCGACGCACCGTTTCCAGCATGACAGCAAACAGCGGCACTCCGATGACCATGCCTGTGATTCCCCAAAGCGAGCCGCACAGCGTGATAGCTATCAGAACCGCCAGTGGACTGACACCGGTGTTGTCGCCCAGTATCTTAGGCAGGATGATATTTCCATCTATCTGTTGTACCACCAGGATGATGATAGCAAACACGATGCATTTGGACGGAGACTCCGGATTGGAGATCAGCACGATGAGGAACGAAGGGATCGCTCCCAGGATGGGACCGAACACCGGAATGATGTTGGTAATTCCAACGAAGGTCGCAATCAGCAGGTTATACGAAGACACGTTCAGTACGGTCATCAGCAGGAATACCTGGATGGCAACCAGCAGAGAATCAATCAGCGTGCCCTTGATATACCCGCCGAAGGACGAATCCACCAAACGGGCAACGGAAATCAGGTGACGGTCAGCTTTCTCCGAAAGCACCGCCTTGCGGAACTTGCTGATTTGGGCGGCACGCTTTTCCTTGGATGCCAGAATGTAGAAGGCGATGAACAGCCCCAGGACAAAGTTCTTGAGGTGTATTATCACGTCCTTGGCGGCGCTCACGGTGCTTTCTCCGATTTTGAAATCCTTCAGCCACTGCAGAACGCGGTTGAGCAGGCTGTCCTCATCCTTGTAAATGCGGTTCAGCAGATCCTCCAACCGTTTGGTAGAGGAAATGTCGATATTCACCGATCCGCCCGTCACCTTTTTTACCAAACTGTCAAGCAATCCCAGCAGCTTGTCGAGATAGGACTGAAAATTCGTAGTGAGCTGGGTGATGCTGTCAATCAGCTGTGGCACAATCATCATGATGACCAGCGCGATTATGCCAAGTAGGGTCAGGAAGGTCAGCGCAAGTGACAGTCCCCGACGCAACCCGTTCTTGCGCACGCGCCGGAAAAGGCGGTACTCATAGAAATTCAGAATGGGATTGGACAGGTAGGCGATAATACCGCCCAGCACGAGCGGTGCGATATGCTCGCCTGCCCGGACGAAAAACCGATTCAGTGCCTGTATATTGACTATCAGATACAGGACAACGGCGATGCAGGCGAGAACAAAGAATATCAGCGCCTTCTTACCAAAGTTCTGTCTGAAGCCGTTCTTTCGGGGCGTGGGAGCATCCGATTGGGTGTCCATATGTATGCCTCACTTCTTCTTAGAATGGTGGTCGTGAATGACCGTCTTCAACTGACGGTAAACGGTAATCTGTATCCCGGTCAGCTGTCCTGCCCGTTTTCTTCCGTGTTACCCCTGTTGTCCTTCTTTGTATCCTCTGTATCAGCTCCAGCCGGCGGGGTCTTACTCTTTCCGGAAAAGCGCGCCAGTAGCTTGTCCACCCGCGTTTTAAGCTTACTGTGCTCGTAGCGGTAACGTATTCCGGCGTGCTCGTAGTACAGATCGCGCTCCGCGTTGCTCAGAGCATTCTTGGGATAGTAGTACAACGTATCGGTCGGCTCTCCCTTGGCGGCAAGCCGCGCTTCAAGCCAGCGTCGCACCATTTCGATTATCACGGCAAACAGCGGAACACCGATCAGCATCCCCACTACACCCCAAAGCGAACCGCACAACGTAATGGCAATGATAACCGTCAGTGAGCTGACACCGGTATTGTCACCCAGAATCTTTGGTCCGATAACGTTTCCGTCCAACTGCTGGATCACGATAATGAGAATGATGAACAGCAGTGCCTTGGATGGATTGGAAATCAGTACGATAAAGAAGGACGGAATGGCGCCGATAAACGGTCCGAACACGGGAATAATATTGGTCACGCCAACAAAAGTTGCTATCAGCATATTGTAGGGCGACACGTCCAGAACTGTCATAAGCCCAAAGGTCAGAATGCCGATGATGAGCGAGTCAATCAGCTTGCCGTAGATGAAGCCGCCGAAGGACTTATCCACCAGCGCAACAAAGGATGTGATTTTGCTGTCGGTCTCTGGCTTGAACATTGCCTTTCGGAATTTGTTGACCTGCCCGATGCGTTTCTCTTTGGAAGCCAGAATGTAGAAGGCGATAAAGAGTCCGAGAACAAAATTCTTGATGTAGACGAACACATCCCCCACTGCATTCCATGCAAAGTGCCCGGCATCCCATTTTCCGATAATGGGCTTCAGCACCTTGTCGTAGAAGTCTTCCACGGATCCGTACATATTAGTAAGGAATTCCATGAGATGCTCCTTGGAGGAAATGTTTATCTCCACGGGCAGGTTGGCGGTCAGCTTGTCCAGCAGATTCTGGACAAAACGAAGCATATCATTGAGGTATGTCTCATAGTCGCTGACCAGATCCTGGATGCTGCGCACCAGCTGCGGCACGATCATCATGACAATGAGCGCTAATGTTGCCAGCGCTGTGATCATGGTCAACGCCAGCGAGATGCCGCGCCGCGCGCCGTTGTGCTTCATCCGACGGAACACCCGATACTCATAAAAGCGAAGCACCGGGGTACACAGATAGGCAATCACGGCACCGACTACAATCGGCGCGACATGCCCGCCGAACTTTTGGAAAAAGGTTGTCACGGCGGGAATGTTCACGATAAGGAACAGAAGGATTGCGACGATAGCCAGGATCAGAAATGTCCACGTCCTGGCACCGAGGCGGTCCCGGACAGAGCGTTTGCCTTCTCCGGCGACCGAAACCTGATCTGTTTGTTTTGATGCGGGCATATCTATCCTCCCTCGCTCAGCCGTTCGCCGCGTTCAGTCTGTCGTCCCATGCGGCAAAGAACGCAAGCACGCGTGCCTTATACGTTTCCGGATCAACCAAAAAACTGGTCGCATGTCCGGCACCGTGGACGATGAGAATCTCCTTCGGCGCGGAACAGGCAAGATAGTTTTCCAGTGTCATGGAACACGGAACCAACTCGTCGGCATCCCCGTGTATGAAGAACACCGGAACACAGGTATCCTTGGCAAGCGTTTCTTTGGTGGAACAACATTTCAATGTGAAACCGCCGCGCAGGCGGCAATTCAGATTGACAGCAGCCATTGTTGCATCCGTCGCGCTGCGCAGAAGCGTGCGCATACGCTCCGAGACAACTTCTTCCGGCACCGTATAGCCGCAATCCGCCACAATGGCTGTCACGGTATCGGCAACGACCGGTTCCCCGGCACAGAGCAGAACCGTGGCAGCTCCCATGGACAGTCCGCACAGGTATACCGGAAGTGTCGGGCACACTGTGCGCGCATAAGCCAGCCATTCCAGCACGTCGTAGCGCTCGCGGGCACCGTAAGCAATCAGCTTTCCCTCGCTGGCGCCGTGACTTCGTTGTTCAATCAGAAGCAATTCACAGTCATTTTCATGATAAAAGGGAGCACTCACGCCGAAATCCCGGTTCCAGACACTGTGCCATCCGTGCACCAGTATCAGCAGACGTCGGGGGTTCTCCGCATGGTACCAGTGTGCCTTCAATGTCAGCCCTTCCCGGTTGACCAGCGAGACTTCCTCGGTTGGTTGTTTCAGCAACTGCTCCGCCGCCAGGCGCACCTGTTCCGCCTGCTCCGGTTCACGCTTCTTGCCGGTGCAAAGTCCGGACAGGCGGCTTGCCAGCGGGGAGCGTCGCCGGGCAACAATACTTGTCATCGCATCGGTATAAGCGACCGTGAGCGCCGCTGATCCCAGCACTGCACCCGTCAGGTACATGCCGGCACGCGCTGTGCGTCGGTGCTTGGCGTTTCGCTTGGTTCTCATGATTCTTCCTCTCTGTTACGGCAACCGTCTTGCTCTGCACAGTCCCGAGCGCGGGCACCGTGATAGACGCCCAGCAGTCCAAGCGGTACTCCAAGCCGAAGGAACCACTCTGCCAGATGGTAGATCAGTTTATCGTCAACATTGCCTTTCGTCTGCGGGAGGACAGTTCCCGTCCGCACAGCCTCTGCCAATGCATCCGCATACTGCTGGTTGCTCAGATGGATGCAGTACGGAAGCAGGACGCCGTACACAAGCACCGCGACCAACAGTATTTCCATAGTTTTTTCGCGCTGATACAGGCGCTCTGCCGGACAGACAGTCCCCGGTTCCGCTCTTCCCCGCTCGGCGCGGCAGTATACGGTATACTGAAAAAAAGCTATTGTCAGGAACGGCAGCATAAAGGATATCTGACCGCCGATCCACGCGCTGTTCTTGTGCTCCGCTTCCCGCAGATAATCCAGAAACACCGGGATGGTTTTATAATGCAGGTACAGCTCCGCCGCGACCAGCACGGTCATCAGAACGCCAAAACACAGCACCCGTGCCACGCTCGCCGCGCGGGTGCGTCCGGTTTGATCCATTAGCAAGACTCCTCCGCTTTCCGGTTTTACTATCTTACAGTATACCACATTTGCGATGGTTTGTCCAGTCCCTTGTGAAAAATATCGCGGAAATCCGGTGTACATAAAGGCTAAAACACGCTTTTGCTACGTCAATCGACGATGTTCCGGGCACTTTTCGAAGAATTCCCGTGAGAATTTGCAAATTTTTTCATATACCTCTTGCGCCTGACGAAGAAAAGAGGTATAATAGATATGTTTGTGCTCAGAGCTTCCTTTCGTTCTTCCCGCCTGTCTGATTGCCTGCCGGCGAGAATCCGCGCGGAATGGCAAGAGGTCTCTGAGAGGAATACATCATGCAGGAGAATGCACTTATGAAATTAGGAATCGTCGGACTGCCCAATGTGGGCAAATCCACTCTGTTCAACGCCCTGACCGACGCGGGCGCAGAATCCGCCAACTACCCGTTCTGTACTATTGAGCCGAATGTAGGCATCGTCCCGGTGCCGGACAAGCGGCTGGACAAGCTGGCGGAGATGTACAATCCCGAAAAATACACGCCCGCAGTCATTGAGTTTGTAGACATAGCGGGGCTGGTGCGCGGTGCCTCACACGGGGAGGGACTCGGCAACAAGTTCCTGTCCCATATCCGCGAAGTAGATGCCATTCTGCACATAGTCCGCTGTTTTGATGACGGCAACATCATCCATGTGGACGGCTCGGTCGATCCCGTGCGCGACGTGGATACCATCAACATGGAGCTGATCCTCGCTGATCTGGAACTTGTGGAAAAGCGCCTCCCCGCCCTGCAAAAACTTTTGCGCAACGGCGATAAGTCGCTGGCAGTAGCGGTCTCCGCCTTTGAGAAGGTGAATGCGGCGCTGTCTGCCGGCAAGTCTGCCCGTACGGCTGACCTGTCCGAGGACGAACTGGCTGCATTCCGCGATACGCCCCTTTTGACGCTCAAGCCCGTCATCTATGTAGCCAACGTCTCCGAGGATGAGGCGGCGGGTGATGTGTCCGGGAATCGGTACTATCAAAAGCTGGCGGCACTGGCGGCGTCCGAGCACACCGAGGTGTTGCCCATCTGTGCACAGATTGAGGCGGAGATTGCCCAACTGGACGGCGATGACAAGGCGGCGTTTCTGGAGGATATGGGCATCGCGGAATCCGGACTGGATCGTCTGATCCAAGCGAGCTATGCCCTGCTGGGGCTTATCAGCTATCTGACTGCCGGTCCCAAGGAAGTGCGCGCATGGACGATCCGCAAGGGAACCAAGGCGCCGCAGGCGGCAGGTAAAATCCACTCGGATTTTGAGCGCGGCTTTATCCGTGCGGAGGTGATCGGCTTTGATGAGCTGATGCGCGTGGGGAGCATGACCGCTGCCAAGGAGGCGGGGTTGGTTCGCTCCGAGGGTAAAGAATATGTGATGCAGGACGGCGACATCGTGCTGTTCCGCTTCAACGTCTGACAGAGGAGGGCGTCCCCATGCGCATGAGACGCAAGAAGCACGGAGCCGAACGTATAGCTGCCTGCTCTTCCCTTTTGATACAGGATCCCGCTTTACTGACAACCGTCCTGCCTGACGGCACGCCACTGTTCCGGACACCGGGGGATCTCCAGCTGGAGATCGGCTGTGGGAAGGGCGATTTTGCCGTAGGGATGGCAGCGGCGTATCCGCATATCAATTTCATAGCAATGGAGCGCGTAGCGGACGTAGCTTGTCTCGCGCTTGAGAAGGCGATGGCGGCAGCGCCAGACCGTTTACACGATAATCTTCGCTTTCTGATCGGCAATGCGGAAAATTTGGGCGAGTGGCTGGCACCGGGCGTGCTGTCGCGCATTTACCTGAATTTCAGCGATCCGTGGCCTAAGTCAGGCTATGCCAAACGCCGCCTGACACATCGTCGGTTTCTGGAGCTTTACCGCTCTCTGTTGCGTGCAGGCGGCGAGCTTTGGCTCAAGACTGACAACGAAGGGCTGTTTGATTTCAGCCTGGAAGAATTTTCTGCAGTCGGACTGACAACCCTGTATGTTTCCCGTGATTTTCACGCCGCCCCGGAGTCGGCTGACAACATCATGACCGAGTACGAGAGAAATTTCTCCTCACAGGGCAAACCGATTTTCTGCGCACGCGTCCGCTTCTGATGCGGACCGCAAAGACGGGATGCAACCGCCAAAATCAAAAAAGCCTTGAACGTTCAAGGCTTTTTTGATTCACCATCAAGATGGTACGGGCAACAGGAATCGAACCTGCACTCTGTGAAGAACCGGATCCTAAATCCGGCGCGTCTGCCAGTTCCGCCATGCCCGCAAACCGACGGATGAACCGTCGGAGGATTCAAGGGGGGCGATGCGTATCAATCGGTCTGAGCCGACAGCACCACATCCACCGTTACGAGGCTTCCGTTTCGGTCAACCCGTACCGTCACGGTGTCTCCTACATAGCGCTTATTGAGTGCTTCCGAAAGTGCGTTCATACTGGATATTCGCACGTTGTCTACCGACAGAACGATATCACCCGGTTGCAGTTTTCCTTCGGCACCCTTGCCCGCGTTCACGCTGGTAACATACACGCCGCTGGCATTTGCATGAATCGTTGCGCCGGCTGTTCCGCCGGACTGCTCAATCTTGTTCCGGACTTCCTCTACAGTGGTTCCGGCACAGTCCACGATGCGCCCCAACGTATCGTTCATAACATAGGTGTGCCCCTGTTCAACGTAGACACCCACGATGCCCAGCAACGGGCGGCGGAAGGACAGGGAGGAATTCACACTGTCCGCGTTTCCATCCCGTATGATGGCATTCAGTATTTCCAGCGCACCGTCCGACGGAATGGCAAATCCTATGCCCTCATAGCCGTCGCCCAGCTTCATGGACACGATACCGACCACCCTGCCATCCGTATCCACCAAAGGTCCGCCGGAGTTACCGGGATTGACTTTGGCATCGGTCTGAATGGTCCGCACCTTCTTCGCCATAGTGCCGTCGGTGTTGTACTGGCGCACCTCGCGGTTGACGTAGGAAATAATGCCCTTCGTGGTCGTGAACGCAAATTCGGCACCTCCCGGTGTGCCGATAGCATACACGGTCTGCCCCACGTAGTTATCGTTCGTGCTTTGCACAAAGGTAGCGGGATACAGCTGTGTGGCTACCTTGGACGCATCGACCCGGATGACAGCCAGATCGTCCATGGCAGACGATCCGACCACCGTCGCCTCAGTCTGCGTTCCGTCCAAAAATGTGACACGGATCGTCTTGGCGCCATCTATCACGTGGTGGTTGGTAGCAATATACCCGTTGGCATTCAGAACAACGCCGGTGCCGGTACCGCCCCCGGATTCCGTCGTCACCTGAATGACAACCACCGAACGTTTGGCTTGCTCGATCGGTGTCATGTCGGCACGTGATATGGAATCGTATTGGGGCTCGCCCTGACTTGTATGAATCTGCTTACCCGCCAGCAGAACTGCCAGCAGGATACCGAAACTCAGTGCAAACACCGCGGTCATTATCAAGGCATACACCCAAACGCGGCGTTTACCGTCTGATTTCTGTGCGTCAGCCGGCGCGGCGTGCGCGTTGTCATATGCCCGCTGTTCCTCGTATGTCCAGCGGTATCGGGTAGCGGGTTCCGTGTTGGCTTCCGGCGTTTGGCTTGCCTCGGAAGACGGATTCGTCACCTCCGGCACCGATTCCTGTGTTGGCGCATCCGCTGGCTGCTCCGGGCACGACCCGTTCACAGGCTCTGCCGATTCGGCACCGTCCGCGCCGACAGTCTCATCCGGCAGGACATCCTCCTGCCGGTCATTCTGTTGATTTTCGCTCATATGACTCCTCTTCGGGAAACACTTGATTTATTCACTTGTGCTCACTGTCTTGTGCCATGCCAGGCTCCGGATGGCTTCCGCCCGCCGGCATCCCGATCGTGCTGGGACTCCGGAGGATTTGTCTCCGGCATCGTGAAGGTGAATTCGCAGTCCTTTCCGTATTCCGAGCGTACCGAGATGGTTTCCCCGTGCGCCTCAATGATAGTCTTGGCAATGTACATTCCGAGACCTACTCCGGTCTTGTCCAGACTGCGACTCTTGTCGCTCTTGTAGAAGCGTTCAAAAATATACGGAAGATCCTCCGGCGGAATTCCCTGCCCCTCGTTGCAAACACGCACAACAGCCTTCCGCCCGTGCCGTCCGTCGCCCGCCTTCCAGCTGAAGTCCAATGCCAGACGTCCGCCGGGACGAGAGAATTTGACCGCGTTGTCGCAGATATTGTAGAGGATCTGATGCACGGCATCCTGATCCGCGAGGACGAACATCCGGTCCTCCTCACAGGTGAAGGAAACATCCAGATTCTTTGCGTCAATCTTTTGCTCAAAGGAAATGAGTATCTGACGCCCCATCTCGCAGATGTCAAACGGTCGTTTGACCAGTTTACGGTCACCTGCCTGCAAGCGGGAAAGATCCAGCAACTGGTTGACAAGCCGGGACAGGCGGCGCACTTCGCCGGACACTACGCGCAGGTACTGCTCCTGCTCCTCCGGCGGAATCACGCCATCCAGGATCCCATCAATGAAGCCTGCGATGGTGGTCATCGGCGTGCGCAGGTCATGCGACACGTTGGCAATGAAGGAATTGCGCATCCGATCCATGCTTTGCAACGACTCAGCCATTTGGTTGAATGCCCCCGCCAGCTGTGCCACCTCGTCGTTACCCTTAACCTCAACACGCGCGTCAAAATTACCGGCAGCCATCTTCTTGGCGGCACGGCTCATGTCACGCAACGGTTCAATGGTGCGTTCCGTGATAAAGTACAGCGCAATCAGCGCGGCAATCATTACCCATACAGCGGCAAGCAGGACAGATTTGAAAGTGTCGTAGTACATATCGCCCCACGTGCCGGTCTCGGACAGCGCCACGACCGCCCCCTGCGCCACGCGCGCAGGACTGCCGTCTTCTCCGGAAGACACGCTGAAAACAGCGCCGCCGCAACGAAGGCTGTGCCCGGTTCCGGTAGGCAGGGAAAGCGGCAGATCCCCTTCGGACGCATGCAGGATTCGTGTCAGATCCTCGCTTTCCAGCGGGCTGCAGGTTCCCTCTCCGGCTGTCAGAAGTATGTTCCCGTCCCGGTCGGTTACGCAGACCGTCACATCGTCCGCATTGGTCAGGACAGCGTTCAGAATACGCTGCACCTCCCCACTGTGTTCCCGTATATAGACAGCGAAATCCTCTGCGCCGCTGTCCCGGTACATTTCGGACAGATCCTCGACAGCCGACTGCGTCGTCCCCCTGATGACCGCCTGCTTGGTGCGTTCCGCGTAGCTACCTACCACACTGCCGAATACCAGAAGAAGCATGAGGAAGCCGCAAAGCAGAAGACCGGCAAAAGCGGTCACATACTTGGCGAATATGCTGCGGAACATCAGGACAACAGTTCAAACTTGTAGCCGACGCCCCAAACAGTCTTGAGCGTCCACTTATCCGAAACGCCCTCCAGCTTTTCCCGCAGACGTTTGACATGAACGTCCACCGTCCGGGAGTCGCCCAGATAGTCAAAGCCCCACACCTTATCCAGCAGGGCATCCCGCGTGAACACACGGTTATAGTTGGATGCAAGGAAGTACAGAAGATCCAGCTCCTTGGGCGGGATGTCGATCGACTTTCCCTTGATCTTCAGTTCGTACTTCATTTTGCTTATTTCGATGTTTTCGAACCGGATAATATCGTCGTCCTTCTGAGCAGTATGCGTCTGATAGCGGCGCAGGACAGCCTTGACACGGGCAGACAGCTCCTTCATATCGAACGGCTTGACCACGAAATCATCCGCGCCCAGCTCCAGTCCGAGAACCTTGTCAAAGACCTCGCCCTTTGCCGTTACCATGATAATGGGCTTTGCGGATATTTCGCGTATCTCGCGGCAGACCTGCCAGCCATCCTTCTTAGGCAGCATCAGATCCAGCAGCACAAGATCCGGCTCATACTGCTTGAAGGCATTTACGCCTTCCACGCCGTCAGCCACGGTCTTGACATCATAGCCCTCATTCTCGAAATATATTTTCAGCAGGTCACTGATGTTGGGGTCGTCGTCCACAACCAGGATTTTCGTATCCATCATGTCTTTTTCCTCCCGTTTTTGTATTCAGTCCCGGCTCCTCCTATGGGAATCCATACGGTATCATACTCCCGCAATGGGGTTTCTATGTGACCAAATTATGAATTCTCCGGGAACACGTCGGAATTCCAGGTTCCGCATAGCAGAAAAGCCCGACACATCGGTCAGGGAGATACCGACCTTTTGCAAAACAGTCAGTGTTCCCTCCTGTACATTATAACATGGTTTCGGAAAATTGTAAATAGTTTTCGGTGAAATAGTTTCGTAATATGCAACAAAATGTTACGGCGGCGCCAAAAGCATCCCCGGGCACGCGATACGTACCCGGGGATGCTTTCCTGCAAGAATACGCAACCGGTCAGGCGTTCTGTAACCCGCCCTGATCCGGCTCCAGCTGCTTCCTGGTAATCAGTACCAGTGCGGCAATCACGAACTGCACGACGCCGCAAAGCATGATGAGGAACGGTACTCCGGAGGTATAGGTGTATCCGAAGGCTGTAAAGGACCAGTCCTTGGTATTGGCGTCAAACACCGTACCGAACACGTACCCGGCGAGTGCACCGAGATTGAAGACAATCTGATAGAAGGAAGTGTAGCACTCGCGGTTTGTTGGCGGCATATTGATGTACTGAAAATTATCAAACGCCACATTGTGTCCGACACCGGCGAAATGCTGCGGCAGACGGACGATCAGCACCAGCAGAATATAGTGTCCAGGCTGAACAAATCCGTACAGAATCTGGAACGGTGCCACAATCAACAGCGCCACGGCAAACACGAAAAACCAGGAAGTTTTGCGAATCATCTTCTGCCAGAAATGCATGAAGAAGATAAAAAACACGCTGTACAGGAATATGATGATGTTGTAAAACGTCATGGACATCTCGATCACATCCCGCAGATAGTAGCTCAGCTGTGCCGAGTAACAGTAGGTTGAAAACTGCCAAAGGAATACCACACCCATGGTCAGCATGAACTTACGGTTATGCGCCGGTACCGAGAAAATGTCCGAGAAACGCGGCGCATGGATGACAGGATAGTCCACCTCGCGGGGAAGCAAAAGGAAGATCACGTTGACCACACCCAGCGCGAAAGCGAAGTAGCGCAGGAACACAAGGAAGGTCAGTTCCGCTTCCTGGCTCATCTGCTTCTGAAGAAGGTCGGTAATCAGACCGGAAGCCAGCGTGAACACGCCCGAAACCAGCGCCGTCAGAAACAGACAAACCGACAGGAAATAGGCACGTATCTCCTCCGGCTGAAAGCGTATATGCCAGGCGGCATACCCCGCCGTTGCCACAACGTTGAACAGGCTCGCCAGGAAAGTGATGACGATCATGCCCCACAGCCGCCCCCGGTCATCCGTCACCATGTACGGAAGCAGGTTCAACCCCACCAGTACCACGAAGTAGTACATGAATTTACAAACCGCCAGAATCCACTTGCGCCGGGGAAACCGGTTGAGCAGAGCCGGCGTAAACAGCACCAACATACTGGCTATATACGGAATGAAAGACAAAACGCCCGCAGCCACGCTGTCCATCCCGTAGCACCGGAGAAATTCCGTGTAGAAAATACCGGTGGTGATGTAGGTCAGAAATCCCTCCACCACTTTGAAAATAAGGACACAGCAACGTCCCTTGGCGTCCGGATCCTGAAAATTGAATACCTTTCGGAATTTGCGCACGGTCTCTCCCATGTCATCTCTCCCATTTTTGTTCACTGCCACGCAAGCAGGTTATGCATGGCGGCATAGCCGCACACCTGCACTATTATACCTGTTTTTAGTTCGCTTGGCAATGGGGTGATGTGATAACAAGGAGTGAGAAAAAGCAAGTAATTTTGTCGGATTGCACAAACAGCCTGCCGGCTTGTCAGAAGCCGTTCATGCCCCCTGCGCATCCCGCGGTTCTTCCAGCCGAATGGCGATGGCAGACAGGTCATCCGGACTGCCCGACGCCATGGCGCGGCGCAGGATATCCAGCCGCAGGCTGTCCATAGAGTCCGGCAGGGGAGCGGACAGCAGATCCAGCAACCACGGGCACTCGTCATTTCCGAGCGTCACGCCGTCACTGACCATGACGACTACGTCGCCGGGATGCATCCGGAACCGGAGGAACTGCGGCGCACTGTCGTGCAGGATGCCAAGCGGCAGACTCCTTGAACGGAGCTTGTATACGGTTCCGTCGCGGATAACGTAGGTTGGTGCCGCCCCGTTTTTGGCAAACACGGCATGACCGCAGGCTGTGTCAAGTTCCATCAGATCGACCGTGACAGAACATTCATCATCGGAACCGTTCCCACGGGCGCACAGAAAGCTATTGAGCATCCGCACGGATATTTCCACATGGCTGCCCGCCGACAGCATCCGCTCCAGAAATGCGGCGCACAGCTCAGAGGCTGCGGATGCCGCTTCTCCGGAACCCATGCCGTCGCTGATCAAGGCATAAAAGCACGCCTGCTCGTTGCGGAAAACCGCAATGTGATCGCCGCAGACAGGCGGCGGCGTATAGGAATCCGGTGCCTCATCCGTCAGGGGCGGCGGAAGCGTGCCGTCCGTTCCTGCCGGAACGGTACTTCCCGCATAGCATACCTCTACTGCCGGCATGGAGCGAAGCGTCATGATGACGCAACCGTTGCGGCTTTCAAATTCCGGCGGCATCAGGCGTGCGCCGCACAGCCTACCCAGTTGGACAGCAAGATCGTCCTGCCTCTCCCGCAAGCGCTCCATCCGGCATCCACGGACGATCACACGTCGTTGCCGTCTGCCGCACACGACTACGCCCTGTACCAAAACGCCCAGTGAGGACAGATAGTCGTACACCTTATCCGCCGCCGCACGGTTACAGCGCGTCTCCTCTTCCGGATCACCTTCCGCCGCATCCGCCAGTAAGGATGCCATGTGCGCGTAATCTGCGGCAATGACGTCGGTCTTTCCGCCCCGTACCTGCGCTTCGGTCAACCGGGCGGCGCGACTGTTGATATCCGCCGCCATTTCCTCCCGATGCGTGCAGCAATCCGGCAGGGCGGCGGCAAGTTGAGCCGCATCCACGCGACCGCGTTTGCGCAAACCCGCAAGCAAGCTGTCCTCCGGCACTCCACGGCAGTCCGCACGTGCAGGACAGCCGGCGCAGACTGCATCTGCCGTCTCCCGACAGAGTTGGCGGAGCTGCTGCTCTCCTGTGCGACGCTGGCGTTCCGCCATTTCTCCGAAGCGGTCGGATATTTCCAGCAGCGCCTGCGAGATTGCGCCCAGCCGCTCCTGCCCGGCAGCAAGACGCACCGCTCCGGTTACAGCAAGCGTGAAATCCGACTGCGCCAGTTCCCCGTCGGAATCGGACAACGGCATCCGCTCCCAAAGTCGTTCCAGCAGAAAAAACACCGGAACGGACAGGCAGATAGCCGGAAGCTGAGTCAGAAATCCGGTCATATCGTCATAGGCTGCGCACCAGAGAATGCCGGACAGCGATCCGCCGATAACAGCTGATCTGTGTGACAGAACGTGCAGGAAAGCATATACTGCCGCTGTCAGAAGAAACAGGGGCATCCGGTTCATGCCGGCACCGATACCGCACAGGAGAGCTGTCGCCAGCCCCGGGACAAGTCCAAGCCGTGAAACGGAAGAGAGCGTCAGCAGAATGCCGAGCAACGTATTCAAACGCACCGTAAGGTATGGCGTGCCGAAGGTAAAGGACAGGCTCCTGGTGCTGAAGCTGATACCCAACGCCAGTGCCGCGCAGGCGACAAGCGGCATCACACGGAAACGGCTCAGCAGGCGCCGGTACCCGCCGGGCGGAACATCCGCACCGGTAACGCCGTGCAACGGATGCGGCGAGAACAGCAGCGTCTCTCCGGCTTCCCCGAAGCAGGATGTCAGCAGGACGACGCAGACGGGCGTCACAAAAATCATCAGCAGCGCGGCAAGCAGGTCATACACATGAAAACCGCCCTCAAACAGTCCGACAACGCCGGCGGCAAATCCCGCAACCGCGCCCGTCAGCGTGCGCAGGAACGGGTGCTCCGAAAACAGTCCCGCGCGATCCGGTAACGGGGGCGGCAGCGATTCGGTTGTGTGCCGGCTTTCCGGGTTGTCCTCTTCCTCGCTGTCCTGCATGGCACTGCGCTCCGCCTTTTCCCAGGGAGAACCGGTATAGTAATCGGTTTCCGTGTCGGTTTTGCGACGCCGCGGTAACAGCGTTTCCAATCCGAGGTTACTGCCAACCGATTGCAGGCACAGCGACAGGTACCTCCCGGCGTAGCGCAGACTTCCCCGGAAGCCGGTCTGCTTGGCTTCACCCGGCAGGACGGGCGGATCCACAAAGAACAGGACTGCCAGGCGCAACAGAACACAGAACACATACACGCCGATGACGGCAACGGCTGGCAAGGATGACGGTTGCGTCAATGCGGACAGAATCAGTCCCGCCAGTATGTACCACGTATACCCCGAGCTGGCCGCCAGAAGGGACAGCCCCAGCGGACAGGCTCCGAATGCGATCGGTGCCGCCCCGAACAGATAGCCTGTCCCGGCAAACAGCAGCCCCCGGACGCAGGTTGCCATGCGTTGCCGCACAAGCCGACGGTCACGGGGAGCGCGCTCCGCCCGCTGTCTCCTTGCCGTCCGCTGTTTTCCGGCGGCTGTTTCCGTAAAGGCTTTTTTGTCCATATGCTTATGCTCCTCCTCCGTATACGTCCCTGTATTTCAGCGTTCCATGCTGCATGCACTTTTCCGGTCTTCCTCCGGGTTTTTCTCTATTATACCCCCTCCTGCGTTCGGATTCTGTCGGAATCCGGGCAGAAATCATTTTTTTGTTCCCCAAGCGATAAAAACAACGCACACGCTCTCCTCACGGAAAACGTGTGCGCTTCTTTACTGTATTTCTTCCGCCTTTCGGGCGGCATGGGTTTACGTGCCTGCTTTCTTACGGCATATCGGACCGGAATTCGGGGACATACGTCTCAATGGAGGAGGAAACCGCATACTTCCGGAAGAATTCCTGCATACCTTCGGCGGTGATCTCGCCACCGGCAAGGTCGGTCAGCATCGCCTCCGCAACCGTATCCGCAATATCCTGCGGCACTTCGACGCCGTATTCGTTCAACCTTTTGGTCGCGAGATCGGAGAGTGCAGCCACGCGCTCACCATCCGGCAGAGCCATCACCGCATTGACAGAATCGGCAAGTTCTGTCATCAGCTTATCATACTGCTCCGATGCATTGGCGGGAACACCAAGCACCGATGCCAGCGCGCGAAGCCCCAGATTGGATATCTCGGTTACGAGCGGTGCCATACGGGCGTTGCTCTCCAATTCCCGGATAATCTCCTCAATAACGCCGCTTTCGCCCAGCGTGTTCAGCAGATTCTCAAATTGCTCGGTTTCATGCAGAACACCACTGCGCACCAAGGATGCCAGCATATGTAACACGGTGCGCAGGTCGCCCTCAATGTTGCTGCTGTCGGACGATTTGAATACCTCCAGCACGGCGTCCATGGTAGGTGCCAGCAATTCGTCCGGCTCGGGCTTTTTGATACCGACAAAGGGCTTCCCGTCCAGCCACGCCGTCGATGCACCGCTCAAAAACTCGGATCCGATCTCACGCAGCGTTGCGGAATTGCCGAAATCATCGGCAAGCGTCTCCAGGATTTTCATCTGACGGTCAGTGATTTCGGTAGATTTATCCAGAATGGTCGCCACCGCGATGCTGCCTCCCGCAACGCGGCACAGCGAGGTCGTTTCATTCAACAGTTCGACACGGCGACCGTCCACCTGGTAAGTGGTCAGGGGTGTGAACAGGAGCTTGTTCGTAATTCTGCCCGTTTCCGTGACCATCCGACTGCTCGCAAGCGGGTGGATCACGTTGTTCTGGACATCGCAAAGATTGATGTCATCCTTGGCAAGCTCGTCTACCTCCTCGCCGCCGTTTTCAATCAATGCGCCGCAGGCACTGTCGGCAAGCGTCAGGTATCCGACAAGCGGCATGGAGAGGACGCAGAAGACCATGACGCCAAGCAGAATGCCCATCAGCGCACCGAAGGTTTTGTCCTTCCCGCTCGGCACATGATTCTTCTGAAATCCCGTCGCCTTGAGAATGAGAAAGGCAATCAGGTTCAGAATACCGCGGATGGCATAATAGAACGCAAAAAAGACAGTCACGCTGATCAGCATACCTATGGCTGCCGTGATGAACGGCGCAAGGCTCGGCAGCTCGTGCAAAACCTCCTGCATATCATCGGATTTACGCATAGCGGTTACGATTGCTTCGGCAATCACGACAGACACCTTCCGCGATGCAATGATGGCGACAAAGGCACTGGCGATCAAAATGCAAACGGAAATACCCGTGCAGACAACCCCACGTTTTTTTCCTCTGAACAGATTGAGTATCACGATGCCGGCGAGTACCAGAAGCATCATTCCCGACAAAATCCAGCCCATAACTCGTCTCCCTTATTTACGGATTTCGGACAATATTACCACTGATACCATATTATACGCCTTTTGACATGAATTGTCAAGCCTCAGTTTGCAAAAGCACCGGTTTCATGCCGTTTCCTGTTCCTCTCCGCGGCGGTACTTTTCCGCCTGCATCCGGAACATTTCCGCGTATAGTCCGTTCAGTTCCATAAGCCGGTCATGGTTGCCGGATTCGCGCAGGCAGCCGTCCGCAAACAGGAGGATGCGGTCGGCAAATCGGGTTGTGGACAGGCGGTGTGAGATAAAGATGACAGTGCGATCCTGTCGGTCGGCGGCATTGAGGATTGAATGGTTCAGTTCATACTCCGCAACGGGATCCAGCGCAGAGGACGGCTCGTCCATGATAATCAGCTCATACGGACGCACAAATACCCGTGCAATGGCGATTTTTTGCGCCTCGCCGCCCGACAGGTTGACGCCGTTCTCGTCCAGCTCGCGGGTCAGCGGGGTGTCCAATCCCTTCTCCAGCGTTGCAAGCCGCTCGGTAAAGGACGCAGAGTCCAACGCTTTCCGCACTGCCGCTTCGCTTTCGGGTGACGCATCGTAGCGCCCGCCCATGACATTTTCGGCGACCGTAGCGGCAAACAGGCAGTAGTCCTGAAACACCGCACCGATGTGTGCGCGGTAATCCGCAAGGTCGAACTCCCGGATGTCTTGCCCATTGTAAAGAATGCGCCCGGACGTAGGATCATACAGCCGCATGACAAGCTTGATGAGCGTTGTCTTCCCTGCCCCGTTAAAGCCGACGATGGCGAGCTTTTCGCCCCGGCGCAACGTCAGACTGACATCGTGCAGAACCTCCTCCGTGCGGAGCTTGTCCTGTCCCTCTGTATCCTGGCAACCTTGCTTCTTTTCATATGCCTGTACACGCTCCTCCAGCGCGGCTTCCTCATCGGTTTTCACGCTTTCATAGGAAAAACTGACGTTTTCAAAAGTCAGCGACTCAAAGGGAGGAACCGGACAGGTTCCGGATACCATACGGTTTTCGTGATCCAAAAAGGCAAAGTACTTGTCCAAGTACAACGCATGCTTGGGCAGTTCCGCCAGCGCGTCGCTCAGTGACTGCATGGTCGCGCCCAGTATCCATAGTGCCGATACGGCTCCGGCAAAGCCGCCGAGCGGCATACGCCCGGAAGCCAGCTCACCGATCATGATCAGGATAGTACCATACCGGGTTCCCTGGCTGATGAGATTCCAGCCGACCCCATACAGTAGCGTGATTGCGCGCCCGCGCCGGCGGCAGGCATCAAGCAACTGCCCGGTGTTCTGCTCCAGATCGTGCTGCATCATGGCTGACATCTGCCCCGTGCGCAGCTCCTTGGCATAAGCCGGGAGGGTGTACACCCGATCAATGTAGGCTTCCCGTCGCCAGAGTGGGTTGCATTCCTCACTGACACGCACCCACACCCGATTGCCAATGCTGTCTATCACGAAAGTTCCGAGCAGGTTCCCCACCAGCATAATGATGCTGACCCACACGTTCAGAGTGAACAATAGTCCCACGATGGCGGCGGATGAAATAAGGTTGTGCAGGACGCTCTCAACGGAATTCAGCACCTCAATCGCGCGGGGGGCAGACTCCCGCATCGCCCACACAAACTGGTTGTAAAAATCCGGATCGTCATAGCAGGCGAGATCCATTCGCTGTGCCTTTTCATACAGCTCCCGACGCATCCGGGTTGACAGACGGCGCTCCAGAATCGGCTTCAGAATCAGATTATACAGAAAATCCGGGATAAAAAGCAGAACGTAGAAGACTGCAATGTATACAATCCACCTGGCGGCATTCCAGAAGGGCACATCCGAATCCATCGCGTTGAACAGCGCGGTACGATAGTACACAGCCAGCGTATCCACGAAGCCCCACAGCAGTGCGTGCGCCGCCAGCAGGATTACATACAGCGGCTGAAGCCGCCAGACCTTGGCGATGACCCGTGCATCGCCCGACAGCACTGTCAAACGGTGCCGTCGGCGTTTTGCCGTTCCCTCCTCTTTATGGGCTGATTGCCTGCGACTCATGCATGCACCTCCTCTCCCGTTCCCGGTGTCAGTTCTGATGTCGTGCTGACATAACTCTCCGCCTGGTGACGGAACATTTGCGCATAGTGCCCGCCTGCTGCCATCAGTTCGGCGTGGGTACCGGTCTCGGTCACACGCCCGTCCTCAAACAGGTAAACCCTGTCTGCCAGCACCGCCGAGGACAGTCTGTGCGAAATGAAAATAACTGCCCGGTCGGCACACGCCGCCATCATGTTTTCAAACAGGGTGTACTCCGCCACGGGGTCGAGCGCCGAAGTCGGTTCGTCCAGTACGACAAAGGGTGCGTTCCCGGCAAATACGCGCGCCAGCGCGATTTTTTGCGATTCGCCGCCGGACAGTACCACACCGCGGTCATCAAATTCCCGTGTCAGCACGCTGTCCATACCGTGCGGCATCTGCTCCACGCGCTCCAGCACACCGCTCTGCCGCAGAGCCTCGGTCACGACCGCACGGTCATGCTCCCGCTGGACGGGATCGTCAGAAAGCGGGCGGCGCAGGACATTTGCCGCGACTGATACGGCAAACGTCCGATAATCCTGAAACACCGGTTCGAAATCCTGCCTCCACGACGTCAGGTTGTATGCGTCCATATCCTGCCCGTCCAGCGTGATACGCCCCGCGCTCGGTTGATACATATGCAGCAACAGCTTGACAAAAGTGGTCTTGCCGGATCCGTTCTTACCTACCAGCGCAATTTTCTCGCCCGGCGCAATCGTCATGGATATATCCGACAGCGCGTCACGCTCGGCACCGGCGTACCGGTAAGCGATATGCTCTGCGCGCAGGACGCCTGCCCCGGCGCGCAGTCCCGTCGGATTCTCCGCGACTGCGGGCTTGTAGTCCAGAAAGCTGCGCAGATTTTCGATGAACAACGCATGCTCATGGAATGTGGAAATATTGGTCACAAAGTCGGACAGATACACCGATACGGTGCCGATGGAGTTTATGACCACCAGACAGTCTCCTGCCGTCATGGTTCCGCGCACCATGGTGGCATACAGGGCATAGAAGCCCGCGCCCAGCACGGTCAGTACCTCGTGGGCAATTTTCAGTGCGTAGTCATACCAGAACAGGCGTCTGCCGTACCGCCGCTTGAGGCGGGTAAAATCCCGCAGGGTGACAGTATAGTCATCCAGCATCTTGGCAGGCATATCGGTCAGGCGCATCTCTTTGGCATAGTCGTTCAGGAAAAAGCTCCGTTGAACGTAGGATGTGTGCCACTCGATTTTCTTCATGTCGTTGCTTTCGGCAACCGCCTGCTTATTACGCCCCGCACGCAGAAATCCTGCCGCAAAGGGGATGAGCGCAAACAGTACCAGCCACGGATCAATCGAGAACAGCAGTATCGCGTTTGCCAGCAAGGCAAACAGCTTGGAAACCAGCTTTTCCAGATTCCAGAGCACCTGTACCGTCCTGTTTTCGACCTCCGCCATTGCCTTCAGGTACTTTTCATAATAGGCGGGATCTTCATAGCAGGACAGCTCCACCGCCTGCATTTTGGCGTACATCCGCCGCCGCAGGCACAGTTCCAGCTGTATGTAGCGCCTTTCCGCAACACATCCCCAGAACCATTGCTGCAAAAGTCGCAATCCAACGTGCAGAGCAAACAAAAGCCCCACTAACAGGCAGAGCCGTTCGGTCGGCATCTTGTCCTGCAGCCCGTCCACAACGAACTTGAGCAGATATGTGCCGGACAGAAATTCCAGAACCGTCCACAGAAGGTCAATCAGCAGATCTGCCGTGACATACCCCGGCGAGACCTCATGGATTGTTCGGAGGATAAAAAGATTGTTCTGGCATACCCGCCGGAAGCCAAGATGCGGTGCGTCGGCTTTCTTTTTTCTGTGCCTGCGCCCCGGCTTCCCGTTTTCCTCTGCAGGCTGCTGAAGGTTATTCTCTGTCACATTTGACATAATCCGCCGCCTTTCTTTCCTGCCCGCATAGTTCCGTCCTGCCCTTTTCAGGGTGAAGCAGCAGCACCATGCCCGCATCGGGACACGCATATATTTCACGCAGGCGCAGGCTTTTCCCTTCAAACACCGCCACGCGCAGTTCCCCGTCATCGTCCCACGGCAGGCCATCAATCGCAAGCGTGCCGTCCGGGTTTTCGCCGTCCAAAAACAGCGCATCTATGCGCACGTCAAACAGGACCGCAAGCCGTGGCAGGAGCGTCATGTCGGGGCACGCCACGCCGCGCTCCCATTTGGAAACAGCCTGCGCCGAAATGCCAAGCTGAAACGCAAGTCCCTCCTGCGTCAGCCCTGCGTTCCGCCGCATCGAGGCAATATTGTCCCCTATACGGGAGACATCGTACCGAGGTGTTTTTTCAGACATATCCGACATGGACCCCCTCACTTTCTGCGCCTGCGGCTTTCCGTCGCAGTAATAAATCTGATCATGCAGAGAATTACTGTCTACATTTACAGTCCAAACAAGCAGATTGTACCATTTTTCGGTCAGGCTGTCAAGATATCGTTGGTTGTTTTTGTCGTACTCTCAATAGGAAAACGTGATGCATTGCCGACAAACCACGTGCGCCGGCATAAAAAATATCAATATTTTGAAAATTTATTTTGAAAATTTCTCTTTACATCGTGTGCCGGATGTGCTATACTGTATGCACAGGAAGCCTGTATGATTGCAAATCGCGCACTTCCGCGCGGATCGGACAGCGATATTTGCAAACCGTGTCGGGATGGCTTCCGGAAAGGGTACTGTATGCTGACTGAACAGAAGTCTTTTTTCGGCGAGGAGGTGCTCCTCTCCACGCCCGAAGCCTCCCGGCTGTATGCCAATGTACGGGCACTGCCCATTGTGGACTACCACTGTCACCTGAACGAGCGCGAGATTGCGGAGAACCGCGCCTTTCCCGACCTCGGCGAGCTGTGGCTTGGCGGAGATCACTACAAATGGCGCGCCATGCGTTTGTGCGGCGTGGAGGAGCGGTACATAACGGGCAACGCGGACTATCACGAAAAATATCTTCGCTACGCCGAAATATTCCCGCAACTGTGCGGAAATCCGCTTTATTACTGGACGCAGATGGAGCTGTCCCTGCTGTTCGGAATCCACCTGCCGCTTGGTCCCGATACGGCGGAGGAGATCTGGGACACCGCCAACCGTGCGTTGGCTGGGATGCGCGTGCGGGATATCCTGACCCGCTTCCGCGTCCGCTATATCGCTACGACCGACGATCCCGTATCGCCGCTTAACTGGCACGGTGTATACGGCGACACAACCGTTGCACCCACCTTCCGTCCTGACCGTATGCTGTCACTGGACGCAGACGCCTTAACTGAGCTTGCCGCGGCGGCAGATACCGACACCGGCTCACTGGAAGGGTTCAAACTGGCGCTAAGCAGGCGGCTGGATTACTTTGTCGCGCATGGCTGCCGCATTTCGGATCACGGCATGGACTTCCTCCCGGCAGAGGACTGCGGGGGGCGGCGCGCTGCGGAACTGTACGCGAGGCGGGACACACTGACTGCGGATGAGCGGGGCGAGCTGTTCTCACATCTCCTTGCGTTCCTTGCGGATGCATACACCGCGCGGGACATGGTCATGCAGCTGCACTTCGGTACCTACCGCAACGTCAATACGGCGGCATTTTCCCGCGTCGGACGCGATGCCGGGTACGATATCATGCGCGGGCAGACTGACACCGACCGGCTGGTGCGTTTTCTGGACGGACTGGATGCACGCGGTGCCATGCCGCGCACCGTGCTGTACAGTCTCAATCCGACCTGCGTTCCTGCGTTGGCAACCCTGACCGGCGCCTTCCCCCGTGCGCGGGTAGGTGCGGCATGGTGGTTCAATGACAGTCTGGCTGGTATCCGGCGACAGCTGGAAACCGTTTCGGAGTACGCTCTGCTTGGCACCTCGCTGGGTATGCTGACCGACAGCCGCTCCTTTGCCAGCTACGCACGCTTTGACTTTTTCCGCCGCATCCTGGCAGATACGGTAGGCGGTATGGTAGCACGCGGTGAATACGCCCCGGCGCACGCCGACAGACTCATGCAGGACATCTGCTACGGAAACGCGGTAGACTTCCTGCGGTTGCAGTTGCAGTTGCAGTGAGAGAAAGGAGGACAACCTATGAAAATGGTATTCCGCTGGTACGGTCCCGGCGACAGCATCCCGCTGACCTATATCCGGCAGATTCCGGGCATGACCGGTGTCGTTACCGCCGTGTATGACGTCCCGGTCGGCGAGGTCTGGCAGACTGAACGCATCCTCGCCCTGCGCGACGCCTGCCGCGCGGCAGGCTTGGAAATGGAGGTCATTGAAAGCGTCCCCGTCCATGAGGACATCAAGCTGGGACGTCCGAGCCGCGACCGATACATAGAAAACTATGCCGCAACCATCGAAAACCTCGGGCGGGCAGGCGTCCGATGCATCTGCTACAACTTCATGCCGGTGTTTGACTGGCTCCGCACAAACCTGCACACGCCTCTCGCGGACGGCTCCAATGCCCTGTCTTACTGCCACGAGGAACTAATGGGGCTGGATCCGCACTGCCTGCATCTGCCGGGCTGGGATGAAAGCTACACGCAAAGTCAGTTGGACACTTTGCTCGGCGCCTATGCAGGCATGAGCCACGGAGAACTGTTTGATAATCTGGTCTATTTTCTGCGCGGAATCATGCCCGCCTGCGACCGCGCTGGCGTCAATATGGCAATCCATCCGGACGATCCGCCGTGGGATATGTTCGGATTGCCGCGCATCATCACCGGAGCGGATAGCTACGCACGGTTGTTCGCCGCCGTTCCCGACATCCACAACGGCATCACGCTTTGCACCGGATCGCTGGGCGCCGACCGTGGGAACGATCTGCCCGCACTTGCCGCCTCGCTTGCACCGCGCACCTATTTTGCGCACCTGCGGCAGATCAAGTTCACCGGCGGGGAGAACGCACCGCGCGACTTCTGCGAAAGCGGACACCGGACCGAAGACGGTTCGTTGGATATGTACGCCATTGTGCGTGCGCTGTGCGAAAACGGGTTTGACGGCTACGTCCGTCCCGACCACGGGCGCAATATCTGGGGCGAGGACGGCAAGCCCGGTTACGGGTTGTATGACCGTGCGCTGGGCGCCTGCTATCTCTCCGGACTGTTTGAGGCGGTGGAGAGAACCCTGCACCGCAGGTAACGGCGGAGTCATTGATCTTGCCTTTACACAAAGAACTTTGAAAGGACGGATACTAACATGAAGCTTCCTTTTTCCGTTGATCTTACTGGGAAGGTCGCCGTCGTAACCGGCGCCGGCGGCGTTCTGATGAGTGAATTTGCCCGTGCGCTGGCGGCGTGCGGGGCGCGCGTTGCCCTTCTGGATATCAATGCAGAAGCGGCGGAAGCGGTCGCCGCTTCCATCGGCGAAAATGCGGTCGCCTTCCCCACCGACTGCCTGTCCAAGGCGGACATTCAACGTGCCGCGGACACAGTACACGAAAAGCTGGGCAAGGTCAGCATTCTGATAAACGGAGCTGGCGGAAATAATTCGCGCGCTACCTGTGACAACGAGGTTATGACGCCGGACGTTCCGGACGGCGCCAAGTCCTTCTTTGATCTGGACGAAAGCGGCTTGAAATTTGTTTTTGACCTCAATATCACGTCGGCGTTCCTTGTCACGCAGGTTTTCGCGCAGGATATGATCGGAGAGGGGGGGAATATTCTGAATATTTCCTCCATGAATGCGTTCCGCCCGCTGACAAAAATTCCTGCCTATTCCGCCGCCAAAGCCGGCGTGTCCAACTTCACCGAATGGCTTGCCGTGCACTTTGCGCCCTGCGGCATCCGGGTCAACGCCATCGCTCCCGGCTTCTTCGTGACCAATCAGAACCGTTCCCTGCTCTACACTGCCGACGGACAGCCAACTGCGCGCACAGGAAAAATCCTTGCTGCCACGCCGCAGGGACGGTTCGGCAAGGTAGAGGACCTGCTGGGCACCTTGCTGTGGCTGATGTCGGATGAGGCGAGCGGCTTTGTCACCGGGGTTGTCGTTCCGGTGGATGGCGGCTTCAACGCCTACTCCGGCGTGTGAGGGGCAGCATATGCGATACGAAATACCGGCTCCGGATGCGATTCTGCCCGCCTGTCGCGTTCTGCCTGTGATTGTTGTCCGGGAAACTACCGAGGTGAACGGTATTCTGTCCGCCCTGCTGGACGGCGGTGTCGGATGTGCCGAGATCACCTTCCGCACTGACTGCGCCGCAGACGCTATCCGCCATGCGACGGAACAGTTCCCCGGGGTTTGCGTGGGCGCCGGAACCGTCATCAACGCGGGGCAGGCAGAGCTTGCCTTGTCATGCGGTGCAAAGTTTATTGTATCCCCCGGCTTTTCGGATGAAGTCGCCGCCGTATGCGGTGAGCACAGTGTCCCCTATCTGCCGGGGTGCGTGACGCCGACCGAGATCATGCATGCGATCGACTGCGGCATCACAACCGTCAAGTTCTTTCCTGCTGACGTATACGGCGGGTTGTCTGCCATCCGGGCATTGGCGGCGCCCTTCCCGCAGGTTCGCTTTCTGCCGACGGGGGGTATCGGATTTGACAATCTGCGCAGTTACCTGTCCTGTGACCGGATCGCAGCTGTCGGCGGGAGCTTTCTTTGCCGGGGCGATATCCGCGCAAATTGCCGCCGGCTTGCCGGCATTCTTGCGGAGGAGGTATAGGATATGCGCATCGTGACATTCGGGGAGATCCTGCTGCGTCTGTCCCCGGAAGGATACCGGAGACTGTTTCAGGCGCCCCGGCTGGAGGCAACCTTCGGCGGTGCCGAGGCAAATGTTGCGCTGTCCCTGGCTGCCATGGGATTGGACGCCGTTTTCGTGACCCGTCTGCCGGAGAACGCGATCGGGTGCGCCGCGCGGGATTTCCTGCGCGGTGCCGGGGTGGACACGCGCCGCATCGCATGGGGCGGTGAAAGGCTCGGAATCTACTATATGGAAAAGGGAATCGGGCAACGCGCTCCGGTCTGTGTATACGACCGGGCACATTCAGCCGTTGCCCAAGCAACACCGGCGAATTTTGACTGGGATACCGTCTTCGCCGATGCGGACTGGTTTCATTTCTCCGGTATTACGCCGGCTTTGGGCGGCGCCATGCCCGCCATATGCGAGGCTGCCTGCATGGCAGCGCGGGCGCGCGGTGTGCGCGTCTCCTGCGACCTGAACTATCGGGATAAGCTGTGGACACGCGAGGAAGCCTGTGCGGTTATGACCCGCCTCGCCGCACTGACCGATGTTTGCATTGCCAACGATGAGGATGCGCGGGATGTGTTCGGCATCCTGCCGGACGCCTCCGCAACCGGACGCGATGCTTATCTGTCGGTCGCACGGAGGCTGACGGAATCCTTCGGGTACGCGGAGGTAGCCATGGTTCTGCGCCTGCCGCGCGGCGATGACGGCTATGACCTGACTGGACTTTTATATGATGGCTGCACGGGCAGGGCATTCGTCGCTCCCACCCACGGGCTGTCAATCGTTGAGCGGGTTGGTGCCGGAGATGCTTTCTGTGCGGGGCTGATATATGCCCATCTGACCGGTATGGAGCAGGCGGATGCAATCCGCTTTGCTGTCGCCGCGTCGGCGCTCAAGCATACCATAGAGGGCGACTGCAACCGCGTTACGGCAGACGAGGTGCGGCAGGCAATGAAGCAGCCGCTTTAATCGGTTCCCGCTCACAGACTGTGAATATTGCGCATATGCCGGATGGTGCATTGCGACTCACTCCGGCGGGAGCCCGTCTTACGAAATTTTGCAATTCCGAAATATTGCACTTGCAAAAAAAGCAGGAGTGTGGTATAATAGCTCCCGTGCTCCCGTGCGGAGTGTTTCCCGAATTCATGAAAGAGTCGAGGTATACAGCATGGCTACATTCTCTGTCAATCAAAAGCTGAAGGTTGGCGTGGTCGGTGCGACCGGCATGGTCGGTCAACGCTTCCTGACCCTCCTGGAAGATCATCCGTACTTTGAGGTCGCGGCGCTGGCGGCATCGCCCCGTTCCGCCGGAAAGCCGTATGCGGAAGCCGTCGAGGGACGCTGGAAAATGCAGGTTCCGATCCCCGATAAATTCAAAAACATGGTGTTACATGATGCCAACGACACAAAGACCATGGGAGAGCTGTGCTCCTTCGTGTTCTGCGCCGTTGATATGAAGAAGGACGAAATCCGTGCACTGGAGGAGAAGTATGCCCGTGCCGAGATACCCGTCGTGTCCAACAACAGTGCGCACCGTTGGACGCCTGACGTGCCGATGGTCGTCCCGGAGATCAATCCGGAGCATCTGGCTGTCATTGAGCATCAGCGTCGCCGGCTGGGAACGAAACGCGGCTTTATCGCGGTCAAGCCCAACTGCTCCATCCAGTCCTATGTGCCCGCATTGACGCCGCTTTTGTGCTACCGTCCGACGTTGGTTGTCGCCACCACCTATCAGGCAATTTCCGGAGCGGGCAAGACGTTTCGGGAGTGGCCTGCCATGATAGACAATGTCATCCCTTACATCGGCGGCGAGGAGGAAAAATCAGAGCAGGAGCCGCTCCGCGTCTGGGGGCATATTGAAAACGGCGTGATCGTCAAAGCAGATGCTCCGCTCATCACGACCCAGTGTATCCGCGTTCCCGTCACCGACGGACACACTGCCGCCGTGTTCGTGAAATTTGAAAAAAAGCCATCCCGCGAGGATATTCTCCACGCGTGGGCGGAATTCCGAGGACTGCCGCAGGAACTGGAGCTTCCGCACGCACCCGCGCAGTTTGTCACGTATTTTGAGGAGGACGACCGCCCGCAGGCGGCGTTGGATCGCGGACTGTATGGCGGTATGGGCGTGTCGGTCGGACGTCTGCGTGAGGACAGTTTCTTTGACTACAAATTCGTGGGGCTGTCGCATAACACCCTGCGCGGCGCCGCCGGCGGCGCGGTCCTGATCGCCGAGTTGCTGTTCCGGAAAGGATACTTTGCATAATGGAAAGAAAGTGCTACCACATCCCCACCCTCCCCGCCGGGACAACTGTCGCAACGGTTGACTGGAACGTCGTGCCGGCGGCGCAGATTGACACCTACCGGTGGCTCGACGGCGGCTACGAACCGCACGCCGAGGCACGGCTGGCGTTCCTGCCCGGCTACGGCTTTGCCCTGCGCATGAGTTGCGTCGAGCGCAGTCCGCGTGCCGTATACAGCGGATACAACGAGCCGGTATATACCGACTCCTGCCTGGAATTCTTCGCCGCATGGGCGGAGGGAAGTCCGACCCGTGACCGGCGGTATATGAACATGGAAATGAACGCCCGCGGAACCTTGCTGTCCTGCCTGGGTACCGATCGGCACGCACGCGTCCCCGTCCGGGGCATTACCGGCGGATCTATCCCGGATGTCCGGGGCGAGATCCTGCCGGATCGCTGGTCTGTTACGGCGGGCATCCCTGCCACGTTGCTGGGGAAGGTGTACGGATCTGATCCGGCTGTTTTCACGCCGGGGTACAGCTTCCGGGGCAATTTCTACAAGTGCGGCGACGAGACCGCCGTGCCCCATTACGGAATGTGGAATCCGGTCTGCACGGACAAACCGGATTTTCACCGACCGGAGTATTTCGGAGATTTCGTGATAGATTGCCCTTGAATTGAAAACTGCGGTTGCCTGTGATTTGTGAGGGAACCGATCGCCGGACGAATACCGGTGACGGTTCCACACATATCGCAGGCAATCGCATTTTCAGTCAAAAAACCGTCCTGCGTCATGGAAGGTTCACATTCCCATGGTATGATTCTTGCCGTATAACGGGGTGTGTGTGCGCTGCGTCAGCAGACTGCCGCACTCTGTCTGTGGAGGAGGTACTATATGCTCCAACTGAAGAATGTTACCAAGGTGTACGACTCTGCCATGTCTCCCGTGCAGGCACTCCGCGGGGTCAGTATCGAGTTCCGGGAAAGCGAGTTCGTTTCGATACTGGGACCGTCCGGGTGCGGCAAAACGACCCTGCTCAATATCATCGGCGGGTTGGATCGCTACACGGACGGAGATCTGATCATAAACGGAAAATCAACCAAGGATTTTCAAGACCGCGACTGGGACACCTACCGTAACCACAGCGTCGGCTTTGTATTCCAGAGTTACAATCTTATCCCGCACCAGACCGTGCTGGCAAACGTGGAGTTGGCGCTGACGCTCTCCGGCGTATCCAAGGCGGAACGCCGCCGCCGCGCGGAGGATGCGCTCCGGCGAGTCGGATTGGGCGACCAGATGAAGAAAAAGCCCAACCAGATGTCCGGCGGGCAGATGCAGCGCGTTGCCATTGCACGTGCCATCGTCAACGATCCGGATATCCTGCTGGCGGACGAGCCGACCGGCGCACTGGATACCGCAACGAGCATCCAGATCATGGAAATCCTGAAGGAAATCGCCAAGGACAAGCTGGTAATTATGGTGACGCACAATCCCCAGCTTGCAGAGCAGTATTCCACGCGAATCGTCCGCCTGCTGGACGGCGTCGTGACCGACGATTCCGCCCCCATCCGCCCGGACGAGCGTGGGCGCAGTGTGGTGCGCAAGACCGCTGTTTCCAAGGAAAAAAAGACGTCCATGTCCTTCCTGACTGCGCTGTCGTTGTCGCTCAACAACCTCATGACCAAGAAGGGACGCACCTTCATGACCGTATTTGCCGGGAGTATCGGCATCATCGGGATTGCACTGATTCTTTCGCTGTCCAGCGGCATAAACAGTTACATTGAAACGGTGCAGAAGGACACACTGTCAGCCTATCCGATTCAGGTCAACCGGCAGTCCATGGATCTGACCACCATGATGGCAAACATGATGAATCACAACAGCGACAATGTGGATTACAGCAAGCGGGATCCGGACAAGATCTATTCCAGCAATATCCTGTCGGACATGATGACCTCTATGAACGAGGGTGTGTCATTCAACAACATGGCTGGATTCAAGCAGTATCTGGACAGTACGAAAGAGTTTCAGGACAAGAACATCGTCAGCGCCGTACAGTACACCTACGATCTGACTATGAACATCTACAAGCAGGACACATCGGCAGGGATTCTGCAGGTCAATCCCAGTACGGTCATGGCGCAGATGATGGCAATGATGGGGCTGACCACTTCCACCGATTCCGTCATGAGTTCCATCACGCAGATGTCCGGCTTCAACGTCTGGTCGGAGATGCTGGACAATCAGACTCTGCTGGATTCTCAGTATGAACTGCTCGATCCTGCCACCATGCACTGGCCAAAATCCTACGATGAGGTCGTTGTGGTCGTCAACAAGCACAATGAATTGAGCGATGTGGCGTTGTATGCGCTTGGTCTGCGGGATTCTGCCGAGCTGACAAAACTGATGCAGGCTCTTCAGAAAGGCGAAACGTATGAGGTCGGCTCTGCCACCTACACATTCGACGACCTGCTGAACCTGTCTTACAGCGTAGTCCTGCCTGCCGACCTGTACGTGAAAAACGAGGACGGCACCTATACCGACAAGCGCAAAAACGAGACCTTTCTCAAGGAAAAGATTGCCGACGGCATCAAGCTGAAGGTGGTCGGCATCGTCCGCGCCAAGGACGGTGCTGTGTCCACTTCCATCAGCGGCACCATCGGGTATACCCACGAACTGACTGAATTTGTTGCGCTGGCAAACGCACGTACCGAGCTTGTGCGTGCACAGACCGGAAATGAGAAGACCAACGTCATCACCGGGCAGGAGTTTGATGCGGGACAGTACAGCAATCTCAGCGATGCCGACAAAGTTGCCCTGTTCCGCCGGTATGCCGCCGGTCTGCTGAACGTCTCCATGTCCACAGATGACAAATCCCGCGCACTCATTTCGCTTATGAGCGGCATGACGCCGGAGGAGCGGGAGAACCTGCTCAATTCCCTGCCGGAGGAGGATCGCCGACAGCTGTTTGACAATCTGGAGGATTTCTCCAAGTATACCGACCCACAGCTGATCGGGTACATCAGCCTCAAGGGAGCAAATCACCCCAGCATCACAGCCGGAATCACCGAGACGCTGTTCAAGGATGAGTCCAAAATGGTTTCACTGTGCGGCACGCAGGCATTCAAGGACTATCTGGTGCTGACTCTGCCGGAGGCACAGCGCGAGCAGTTTGCGGCACAGCTGGCTGGCATGAGCGGGCAGGAGGTCTACGCATTGCTCAAGCGGTTGGAAAGCATGGGTAGCGGCTCCGGATCCGGAAGCGGAAGTAACCCCGGAATGCCGGAGATGTCCCCTGCGCTGAAGGAGGCGTATGATAAGGTCACAACTGTTGCACTGGGCATGCTGTCCCGGGAGGAGCTGCTGACCTTTGCCAACCGGATAGCCGAGGCAGAACTGTTCGACTCACTGGAAAACATGAGCGGGCAGAAGGAGCAGATGGCGTTGATCTTTGACAGCGTCCTGCCAACACTCCCGGACGAACAGGTACTTGCTCTCTACGACGACTATATGCCGGAGCTTGTCTCCAAACTGTCCTATGATGAAGTCATGAAGGAGCTTGGCGCCGTCGATCTCGATAACCCCGCCGGTATCAACATCTATGCCGCCAGCTTTGAAGCAAAGGATACCATCCAGTCGCTTATCGATGCCTACAATAAGTCCGCCGAGGAGGAGGGACGGGAGTCGGATGTCATCAGCTACACGGATCTTGTCGGTATCATGATGTCCTTCTTCACGGACGTGATCAATGCTATTTCCTATGTGCTGATCGCATTTGTCAGCATTTCGCTGGTTGTGTCCTCCATTATGATCGGCATCATCACGTATATTTCGGTTCTGGAACGCACCAAGGAAATCGGCATTCTGCGCGCCATGGGCGCCTCCAAGCACGATGTTTCCCGCGTGTTCAACGCGGAAACCATGCTCATTGGCGTGACGGCGGGACTGTTCGGCGTTCTGGTGACGGTTCTGCTCTGCTTCCCCATCAACCTCATCATTCGTCATGTGACGGGAATCCCCATCCTGACCGCTTCCCTGCCCTTTGTCGGCGGATTGGTGCTGGTCATCGTCAGCATACTGCTGACTACGCTGGCAGGACTGATCCCCTCGCTGGGTGCGGCTAAGAAGGATCCGGTAGTAGCACTGCGGACGGAATAAAAGGAAACGCAGTAGCGCATAAAGATGCTACGGGAGTAATCCCTGCCCATTTTTATGCGCTTTTCTGTTCGGACTGCCAATTTGATCTTCGCACTATCCTTGACAGAACGCCGCAAAAATGCTATACTATACCTGCCGCGGACAAGGCTACACGATACCTGGCAGAAGTGGGGGACAAAGATGGAGCAAAAGCTGTTGCTGTACATATCCTTTGACGGGCGGGCGTTTTGCGGCTATCAGGTGCAGGCGAACGGTCCCTCTGTGCAGGGGGCGCTTAACCGCGCCACAGCCGAACTGTTCGGATTCCCTTGTGACATCACCGGATGCAGTCGCACGGACAGCGGCGTTCATGCCCGCATGTTCTGCTGCACGGTCACGGCGCACGGCACGCAGGAGTTGCCCACGACGATTCCCGTCGGGCGTATCCCGCAGGCTCTGTGTGTCCGTCTGCCCGATGCGATATCCGTCCGGTACGCCCGGTGGGTTCCGGCAGATTTTCATCCCCGCTACGATGTTTCCTCTAAAGAGTACATATATCGCTTCCTGGCTTCCCCCTACCGCGATCCCTTTGAAATAGGACGCAGCTGGCATATTCCGTGTCCCCTGCTCCCGCACGCAGAACGCATCATGGATACGGCGGCGCGCGGCTTTATCGGGCGGCATGACTTCACGGCGTGTATGGCATCCGGATCAATCGTCTGTTCACCCGTGCGCCACGTGACGGAAGCCGGCGTGGAACGCAGTGGGGACATTCTGATTTTTCGGGTGCGGGCAGACGGGTTTCTATACAACATGGTACGCATCATGGCGGGGACACTGTACGAAACCGCAATCGGGCATATTCCGCCGGATTCGATCCCGGAACGGCTTGCCTCCCGCAACCGCCGGCTGATGGGGCGCACGGCACCGCCGGAGGGACTGTATCTGAACCGGGTGTTTTACGACGACGGGGAGATCCCGGGCTATCACGGAGGTACTTGCCATGGCAACTGATACGCAACGCCCGGACGCTGGACGGACACCCCCGCGTCGGCGCAGATCGCGCCGCATGGGCGTAGCGGCACGTGCCGTACAGAACGGCGTGCGCCGCCTGTTCGGCAGGCTTCCTCTGCCGGAGGAGGATCGGGAGCCCATTGATTTTTCCGCACCGTCGGTTCCCTACTATGACGATTTGGCTCGCCGGTTCCATCTGGCACAGATTATCCTGTACCTGGTTCTGTTCGTTTTTGTCGTGACCGCCGTTCTGAGCAGCCGGGAGCGAATCACCTACGCAAATCTCTATTATCTCGTTAAGGATATCAATGCCGCCTCACACATTGCGGAGGATGCCGCCAATAGGCTGGACTACCCGGCTTCGGTCACGACACCCGCATTCGTCCGTTACCGGGGCGGGTTGGTTGTCGTTGGCAGTCAGGAAGTGACTGTACTCAGCGGCTCCGGCAGACAAACCCTGACAGCACAGGTGAGCTACGCCACCCCCGCCGCCGATGCCTCGGAAAAATATTTCATCACCTACGGACGTGGGGAGAACAGCTTTTCGGTGTTCAATGCTTTCACGCAGATACACAGCGAAGAAACGGAGTTCCCGGTGTACGGCGCGGCGGTCGCGGATGACGGATCCTTCATTCTTTTGACTCGTTCGGCTGACTATACCTCGCGCATCATGTTTTATGACCGCGACTGTTCGGTACGCGCGAGCTACTACCTGACTGGTTATGCACTGTCCGTCGCGGTAAGTCCGAGCGGAGACTTTGCCGCAGTCACTTCGGTGGAGGAAGCGGACGGGAAATTCAGGAGCAAGATCAATATTTTCCGCATGAGCGGCGGGATTGCCAATGAGACCGTCACGGTGGAGAATGCTTTGGCAGGCGTTTGCGGGTTTGCGGCGGCGGATCGTGTCGCGGTCGCATTTCCGGATCGGCTGACGGTGCTCCGCACGGACGGCAGTGTGCAGGCAGAGATTCCGCTGGAGGACGGGACACCGACACTTTGCGCGATTTCCGCGGGACGCATTGCCATTCTGATGCAGAAAAGTAAAAACACCGGCAATTATGCAGTGAAAGTATTTGACAAAAACGGAAAATCCGTGTATAATAGAGATGTGGCTCCGGACGCGGAGCCGACCGCGATAGCCTTTGGCGGAAATGTTCTGTATATACGGGCTGGCAGTTACCTGTATCGCTTCTCCGGCGACGGTCGTGCCGTCACATCCACCCGCATCAGCCGGGATATGCTTGCAATCCTGCCGGACAGCGACAGCAGCCTGCTGGTCTGCGGCTCCGCTTTTGCCTCTCGCTACTACACGCGCGACTTCTCGGACAGCTGACCTTGCCGCCCCCAAAAAGGATGCTCCGTACACCGTCTGCGGTCGTGCGGTAAGCTCCGACACTTGAAAGGAGTCAACTCTATGCAGTATGTAATCGATGTTATTTTGGCGCTTCTACTGGTCTACTTTACCGTCCGTGGGTTCAAGAGAGGCTTTTTCAAAACCGTTCTGTCCGCCGGGCGTCTGGTTCTCGCTATTCTTCTGACCGTTGCGCTTGGTTCACGGGTGTCCCAGTGGATCGACCGGCAGTACGTCAATCCGCCCGTATACGAGAAGGTGCACACCAAGTTGGCTGCTATGGCTGCGGATGCCGGAGCGCAGTCGGACGAGTTCTTCCGTCAGCTCGGAGAGCAGTACGGCGCGTACCTGGACAAGGACGAGCTGAATCGGCAGGCGGAGTCCAATGCGAGTTCGTTGGATCAGATGGTGGAGCAGTACTCTGCCTCCATCAGCAATACGGTATCCGGCGCGATATCCACTGTTGTCGGCTATCTGCTGACTTTTGCAGCAGCCTTTGCGGTTCTGGCGCTCGTGACATGGCTTATCGGCAAGCTGACGCGGCTCCCGCTACTCAAGCAGTGTGACAAGATTGCAGGACTTGTGCTGGGACTGGTGTCTGGATTCTTTGCTGTCAGCCTGCTTGCCACCGTGTTCTGGGCTTTGCTGTATGCAACGGACAGCCTTGCTGTATACGATAAAACCTACCTGCTGAAGTTCTTCAAAGAGATGAAGATTTTCCAGTTTGTTCTGGACAAGATCCTGTGATATCGCGGTTTTTGTAAGCAAGCAAAAAAAGCAGAGACGATCGCCCTACGGCTTTCGGCTCTGCTTTTTGGTTGTCATTTTTCTCAATCCTGCCTCAGAGCGGCATCTGCACGCTCACACTCCCAAAAGGCTACGCATAATCCGGTATATGTCCGTGTTGTCCATGCGCTCCGTGAAATAGTCTGCCGGAACGCCTGCGGCAATCTGCAAACGGATAAAATAAGGCACATCAACGGCGGTATGATGCTTGCTAGTATACAGCGAGCGGTCTAATTCCGACTTGTTCTTCGCCAACTTCAGTCCGCCGCATTCATGATCCGCCGTTACCAAAACGGCAACACCCTGCTGGTCAGACAGCGTCCGGCAGACCGATTCAACCGTTATGTCGAAGTTGCGCATATGACGCATCATACCGGCAAGGTTGTTTTCGTGACTCCTTTTGTCCATGTATGCGCCCTCTGCAATGAGTATGTATCCGTTCGGGAAGTGCTGCTCCATGTACCGCACGGCGAACTCCGTCATCATGCTCAGCGTCGGTGCGGTATTCGTCCCGTTCTCGGAGGAGGTGGAGGGAAAAGCGGCAATCAGTCGGGAAGCATTCATATCCAACTGGTCCATTGCAGAAAAAAAGCGGAAGCCGGCCGCTTCGAAGCGTGCCTGTGCATTCGTATACTGCTGTGAACCGCGCCCCATCAGAAGATCGGCGGAGCCGGCAATCTGAGACGAAATAATAACATCAGTCAATGCGCGCTCCGGTGCGTGCGCGGAAAAGCAGGCGGGGGTCGCGCCGCTTAGCACGTCGGTCGTTACAACCGCCACGCCGTAGCCCGCCGCCTTCGCCTGCTCCGTGATACTGGCAATATCCACGCCGTCATGGTGAGTAACTTCATAGTTGTTATATTTACGACCGGTCGCAAGCGCGCTTGCGGCGGCGGCACTGTCCGTGCAGACCGTGTGGTTGGAGAAGGTCGAGATGTGACCTTTATACTCCAACTCATCCACGTACATCGCCCGATCATAGTTCAGCTGGGTGTTTTGGATATGATTATCTCCCATGCCGTCTCCGATCAGCAGGATAACCTTGCTTGCCTGCCCGCGCAGTTGGTCAAAGGAGGTCGTGCTGTTCCACCCAGCCAGATCAACGTCACAGCCTACCTGCCCGTCGGGTATCTCGTTGGAAACGCGATGGGAAAACTGACCATTCCCATAGATGCGGAAGCGCATCGCTCCGGTTGTGCCGGTTTTACGCGCGATTCGGAGACCGCCGATCACTCGTCCGCTGAAGGTCGTCTCAAATGTTACGCCTACCGTGGTGTTGGATCCGTAGAGGTCAACTGCGAGTGCCCCATCCGGTGCCGTCAGCACGGTGTCGGCGGCGAGACTCGTCTGCCCGCCGACCACCCGGAGCGTGGCGCTCTTTCCGCCGGAAAGGGTAACGTTCTCAGCCGTAAAATTTCCATGGGTACGTACCAGAATATGCGCATTCGCTGCTTCAATGGAGCCGTTCCTGACGGTCAGTCTGCCGCTGGCCGGAATCAGCAATCCGCAGGAGTAGGCGTTGCCTTCATCCCAGACAGAAACAGGAGACGTGATGTTGTATGTATGCCCGCCCAAATCCAGCACGAGCTTTTTTCTCGTAGGAACCGACAGACTGCCGCCGGACGTCACATCGCGCAGAAGGTAAACTGTCGCCCCGTCCGGTGCCTTCGTCAGCGCCCGCGCAAGGTCGGTATACCGCTCGGTGCCGACGATGGCGGTCACACGTCCCTCATCGGTAATCAGGCTGACCTTGCCCGTTGCCGTAATCGCGGCAGACAGGGTACCATTGGTGATGATAGCCTCCATCGACCGCCCCGTTGCAGCACGGAGTGCCAGATTTCCGCTCAGCTTGCAGCCGTTGAGATCCAGGATAAAGGACAGATCGCGGGCGGTCGCCTCAATGACACCGTCCTCCAACGTGATATCGTTCATCAGGATGATGTACGAGTTGGGAACGCGGGCGGCTGTCAGCAACGCGGCTGCCGAATCAACTACAAAGCCAACCCTGCCGGTAGCGCCGGCGTCACCCTTTTCGCCTTGGGCTCCGGTATCACCCTTGTCGCCCTTTTCACCCTGGGCTCCGGTGTCTCCCTTATCGCCCTTTTCGCCTTGGGCTCCAGTGTCACCCTTGTCGCCCTTCTCGCCTTGGGCTCCGGTGTCACCCTTGTCGCCCTTCTCGCCTTGGGCTCCGGTGTCACCCTTATCGCCCTTCTCGCCTTGGGCTCCGGTGTCTCCCTTGTCGCCCTTCTCACCCTGGGCTCCGGTGTCTCCCTTGTCGCCCTTCTCACCCTGGGCTCCGGTGTCTCCCTTGTCGCCCTTTTCACCTTGAGCGCCGGTATCTCCCTTGTCGCCCTTCTCGCCTTGGGCTCCGGTGTCACCCTTATCGCCCTTCTCGCCCTGGGCGCCGGTATCTCCCTTATCTCCCTTTTCACCCTGGGCTCCGGTGTCACCCTTATCGCCCTTCTCGCCTTGGGCGCCGGTGTCTCCCTTGTCGCCCTTTTCGCCTTGGGCTCCGGTGTCACCCTTATCGCCCTTTTCACCCTGGGCTCCGGTATCACCCTTGTCGCCCTTCTCACCCTGGGCTCCGGTGTCACCTTTGTCGCCCTTCGCACCTTGAGCGCCGGTGTCACCCTTGTCGCCCTTTTCGCCCTTTTCGCCCTGGGCGCCGGTGTCTCCCTTGTCGCCCTTTTCGCCTTGGGCTCCATCGGAACCCGGCTCACCGGCGGCTTTTATTCCCGAATCAGTCGTTCCAACCCACCAGTTTCCGTTTTCCCCGATATAGGGGCTGTCCACTTTCGAATTTGCCGTATTGCAGGCAACCAGCGTCCCGCTCAGGACAACAGCCGCCAGCAAGGCAGCCAATTTCCGCATCCAGTGTTTCATGGTAGATTTCCTCCGTTCACGGTTCGACCATTGTTGATTATCTTTGATTATATCAGATTTTTTCCTCCATGTCTATAGGCAGATTGCATAATTAGAAGATTTTGATTTGGCAGTTTTCATCAGCAGTTTTATTGCAGTTGGCAGGCAGGGGGCGGCAGTTTGCGGGAGCGTAAATTGTAAAAAAATTGTGACGCGCCGAAAAACTGTGCAAACAGTAGAAAGAAGGGCTTGCATCGACACGTTTTCTGTGATATAATACTGCATAAGGTGTGAAAAACACCGCGCATAGCGTATTGTGCAAGCTACAACCACAGAAAGGAATCCACCTATGAATTCAAACACGGAGATCAAGCCCTCTGCCGCTGAGCCGGCAGAAACTTCTGAACAGCAAAAGTCCCGTATGTCTCCCGTCATGACAGAAGCCTACACGCAGATGCTGGCAGCAGCGGATGAGGTGGAAAAGGTTGTGGTCGGAAAGCGTACCGAGGTCGTCCTGCTCCTGACCGCCCTGCTGGCAGGCGCTCATGTACTGATCGAGGACGTGCCCGGCACCGGCAAGACTACGCTCGCCGCCGCACTCGCTACCGTAACAGGGTTGGACTTCCGCCGGGCACAGTTTACGCCCGACGTCATGGCATCGGATATCACAGGTTTCAATATTTACAATCGGCAGCGTGAAACCTTTGAACTGCGTGAGGGGCTGGTCATGTGCAACCTGTTGCTCGCGGACGAGATCAACCGCGCTTCTCCCAAAACGCAATCGGCACTGCTGGAGGCGATGGAGGAAGGAAAGGTCACGGTAGACGGACAGACCATGCCGGTGCCGGATCCTTTTATGGTCATTGCGACGCAGAACCCTGCAGGGTACGTCGGAACTTACCCCCTGCCGGAGGCTCAGCTTGACCGCTTTGCCATCAAACTGAGTATGGGATATCCTACTGCCGCCGAGGAAATCAGCATCATCCGGGCACGCAAGACGGACAACCCGTTGGCGGGCGTCCGCAGTGTGCTTTCTGCCGATACCCTGCGGGATATCCGGAGCATGATGACGGATGTCCGGATAGACGATGCGCTGTACACCTATATCGTCACGCTGGTGACGGCAACCCGCCGCCATCCTTCGCTGGCGCTGGGCGCCTCCCCGCGTGCGTCGGTGGCACTGGTGCATCTGTCGCAGGCGTATGCTTTTCTGCACGGTCGGGATTACGTGATTCCGGATGACATCGCCGCGCTGTTCCGCCCTGCCATTGCGCACAGACTTGCCCTCCGGCAGGAGGCGAAGCTGACACATCAGACCGCCACGGAAATTCTGGGTGAGATACTGCGCACGACAGAAGTTCCCTACAAGGGGAAGCGGGACGCCGCTGCCCGGAACTGACGCGCGGGCGGACCGGTATCTCTATGGAAAAGAAACGCTGTCCGAACTGCGGAAAATACGTAGACGCGGACAAAACATACTGCATGAACTGCGGCACGACGCTGGGCATCCGCTGTCCCGACTGTCAGGCAATACTGCCTGTAGGCACCAAGCGTTGTACCGCGTGCGGTCACTCCTTCCTGCGCAAAACGCCCCGCAAGCCTTCCGTGACCGCGGTTTTAATCCGAGCGCATCAGCGTGCCGTAGCGGTTTCGCTTACATTGTCGGCGCTTCTTGCCGCCGTTGTTCTTGCCGCTCTGCCTGCACTCCGCGTATCGTCGGAAGCTGTCCCGGGGACAGATATGCGTGCCTGCGGCTATGCCCTCATCGGCTTCCTGCTGGGAGCACATCCGTCCGGTATCGTCGCTCTGCTGGCACAGCCCGCCCTCCGGGATATTTCAACCGGACTGCGCTTTACTCTCTATGGGGCAGGACTGGGGTGGCTCATCCTGCTGGCCGGTTCCGCTCTGGCTCTCTGGCTGGCAGTAGCCAACCGCAAGCGCCTGGGGAAGTTGACCGGGCGCCGTCTGCTGTTACTGAGCGGCATCAGCCTCGGAGGGGGAATACTGGTCGTCGGCATGGAAGCCGTTACGCGCACGCTCCTGCCGGATGCGGCAGAAACTGCCCGCTGGACGTCATCGGCTGCTGTTCCGTTTGCCGCCGGTGCGGTGGCTCTCCTCCTTTTCTCCGCTCTTGCCTGGCTGTATGCAACGATCCTGCGCAACACGGATGAGTCGCCGGAGACCGCGCTGTCGCCCAGACAGGCGCTGTATTACCCGTTCCGGACGCTGGCACGTGCCATACGGCGGCGCTTTTCGCGCAAAAGTCGCGCGACTCATGCACAGGCGCGCGGGGGGCACACCCTGACCTTCACACGCAGGTTCCACCGGTACCTGATTCTTTTGGGCGCGGCTCTGATATTCACCCAGGCATTGCTGTCCAAGGTCTCCAACATATTCTTCTGGTTTCTTCTCCTTCTGCCTGTGCCACTGCTGCTCTACACACTGGTGGCGCGGCACGCAGTCACGGCAGTGATGCGCTCCGCATCGGTCACGACCGAGAAGAACGAGCCTTACACCTATGAGCTGTGCATACGGAACCGCTCCCTGCTGGTATTCCCCTTCGTGGAGGCGCACGTGTCGCTCCCGCAGTCCAACGCGGTACGATGCACGGAGCGCACCCTATGCCTGCCCCTGACAGCATTGTCTGACCGGTGTCTCCGGGACACGGTTCGTTTCCGCTTCCGCGGAACCTATGAGATCGGTGCCGACGAGCTGTACGTTTACGATTTCTTCCGGTTGTTCCGGGTGCGTATCCCGGTCAAAGCCATGGCAACGGTATATGTTCTGCCACGCCGCACCGCCATTGAGGAAACACTGGCACTGTCGGTATCCGATTCCGCCGCGCGGACGGTTCATGCCCTGACGGCGGTGGACAGACTGGAGGTCAGCGATATCCGGGAGTACCGCGCCGGTGACTCACTCAAAAGTATCCATTGGAAGCTGTCCTCCAAATCCGAAGAGTTTGTTGTCAAGGATTACAACACCGGCACTTCTGACCAGACCGTTGTATTCTGCGACCTTGCCCCGCATTTTCCGGATCGGGAACCGCACCGGGATGCGGCGACTGACGCGCCGGAGCAGACCGGGGAAAACAGCAAAAAAAGAGGCGGGAAACGCCTGCGCCGGCAGGCAACGACTGCCCGTCGCGCTAAGCGGAACGCCCAGACCGCAGATACGCACGCCATTTCCGATGAGCAGCTGGCTCAGCGCCTGTCGGAGCGCGCGGCAGCGGCTGAATTCCTGAGCGAGCGGCTTCCTGACAAGCAGGTACCGGATGCGGCAGACGATGTCATGGAAGCACAAGGCAACCTCGGGGAGACGCCGGTCGTGCAGGATGTGCAGGCGCTTGCCTCGCCTGACTTCTATGCAGACATGAACGAGTATCTGGCAGACGGTACAGTGGAGCTGACCATCGCAGCTGTCCTCTCGGAGCTGAACCGGGGGCATGAAGTGCAGCTTGTCTGGTTTGACCGCCGCTCCGAGAGCGGCATGTATGCGTTCCGTTTGCGTGGTACGGATGAATTCGAGCGCATTTACAGTCTGTTCGGCACGGCGCCGCTCTGCCGGGCGGATCAGTCTGTCCCGCTGCTCGCGTCCATGATTCAGGAAACCGGCAGTATGCGCCAGCTGTTCGTCCTGCCTGCTATGGATGAGGCGACGCTGACAGCCCTCTGCTGCCTGCCCGGCATTGCCGACACCGGCGACGCGGATGGGGTCGAGGCTATGCTATACGAACCAGCCGAACGCTTCCGCTACCCCGCCGCACGCACGCGCTTCCTGGAAAACTGCCGCCAACAGCTCGGCGCGGCGGGCGTATCACTGGTTGTCTGCGGGACAGTGCGGGAGCAAAATGCAACCGATGCCGTCCGGCAATGCGGGAAAGGAGGCGATGCCGATGCCTGACATGAAAATCAAAAACAAAGAAAGCAAGCGTGACCGCCTTCGGAGGCACGGTTCGGATCGGGTACAAGGGAAGGCCCCCCTGCTTTGCCCGCCGGAATCCGTAGCCCGGCGTCTGCCGTACCGGATTGCGGGGTACCTGTGCCGCGTGCTGGTCATCTGGGTTGCGACAGGCGGACTTGCCGTTTTCCTGTCCGGCGCCATGATGTATGACGTCCCGAATGGGTACCTGATGGGTGTCTCACTCGTATGCGTTGGGTTGATCTCACTGTTTTGCCTCGGTTGGAAGACCGCCATAATCGGCGGTGTCTGCACGGCGGGGCTTACCGTATGGCAGTGCATTGTCCATGCCGAACTCTTACCCGAGCTTCGCTATGCGCCGCTTGCCCTGTACAATGGTTGCCTGCGCAGACTGGAAACTGCCGGCTATCTGACGTTTTCCAGCATGAGCGTCAGTTACAGCTCCGCTGCATCGGAGGAACAGCTGCTAAGGGCAGGTATGGCTGGCGTCATCCTGCTGTTCGCGCTGGTGTATACCCTGTGCCTTCTGCGCCGCGCCAATCTCCTGCCGCCCGCCATCATGAGCACGGCAGTGCTGACCGTTCTCATGACCTTCAATGTGTACAGCAACCGCATCCAGTCCAATCTGGGCATCGTGCTTGTCATTGTCTCGTTTGCTGCCGTGTTGGTCATGGCGGCGTGCGACCGCGTCTATCGTCCGGTAGCAGGACACAGGCGCGGGGCAGCGGAAGAACTGCTCCCCCCGGAGCAGGATGGGCAACGTCCGACTCTGCCGGAGTCGTACATCCGGAAGCGCCAACTCCGCGCGGAACGCCGCGCCCGGCGGCGCACGCGGCGAGTCCGGACGGTTGACGAGGAGCTGAATGATTATTTTGCCGGGAGCAAAACCCGGAAGGCGGTACAGGACGCGGGCAAGACGGATGACGGGCAGAGCGTACGCGCACAGGTGCGTGCTGTCCGGACATACGACCGCATCACCGATCACGCAAGGGGAGCCGCAGGCGGCTTTACCGCCGTGGTAGCCCTTCTCATATGTCTGCTTGCCGTAGCACTTCCTGCAATCCTGATCCGCGGCAATTTCACGACGATCGAGCCGCTGGATGAAAAACTGTCCTTCGCCCGCGACTATGTGACCGCTGTTCTGCGTGGCGATGACAGCCGCCTTGACGAGCTTGCCTACCAGGCAGACAGGGCGCATTTTACGCCGCGTTCGACTGAACTGGAACAGCTTTCCTTTACCGGTCGGCAGATACTGTACGTGAAAGCGCGTTACAGTACGAACTACTACCTGCCGGGTTGGATCGGGACGGACTACCGTGACGGGGCATGGCAGGCAGTGGATAATGAAACGCGCGCTTCCTACCGACGGCTGTTCGGCACCGACACGAGCCCCGCCGAAACGCTCCGCTATAATTTTTATCACTATACCAAGCCTTCTTTGGTTGACAGCGAAACTTCGGCAGAGCAACTGCTGGAATCCTATGGCGGAAACCGCTCATACGGCTTTCTGACTGTGCTCCTGCATATGCGGCGCATCAACAGCCCCGGCTCCGAGGCGCTCCTGCCTGCAGTGTATGCCCCCTCCTTCGGCCTTTCCGAGTACAACACAGCGGTGGCAAGCAAGCTCGGCATTGTCAACTACTTCGACGGCATCCGGACGGGACGCGATTTCAAAGAAAACGGCGTTTCCTACGCATCCGTTGCCTACGCGCCGATCATGTCGAGCAGTATGTGGGTATCCAATACCGCCGAACTGGCAGAGATGTGGGCGCTGGGGCGTGAGGCTGTCCTGATCCAGATGCATCTTCCCGGAACCGAAGGGACCAACCTCTTGCCGAACAGCCTTCTGAATCTGACGGTCGCAGAGGAGAACGGGACCACGGTCTTCAATTACACCTACAACGTTCGCGAGGGTGTGCCGGAAAGCAGCTTCCGCTTCTACCACCCTACCTCTAATGTCCGGTGGGCTGGTTCCTCGTATATCATTACCGAAAGAACCGGGACGCTGACGGTTACGGCATCCGCAGGCAAGGTGCTGGCAGTTGCGCTGGTGTCCAAAAATGACGATTCCGAACTGCCGAATCTGCTGGAGCAGTACAACCGGCTCATGACAGACAGCGAGCGTGCGGCGCTTGCGGAGGCATTGACGGCAGAGCGCGCATACAGCGACTTCGTGTACAGCACCTACACGGCTACCGGCGGCAGTGCATATATTGCCGACCTTGCCGCAACTGTCCGAAAAAACGCGCATCGATGGATGGTGGCGATTACAAACGATACCACTGATACCAGTGCCGCTGATACCAATTTGTGTGCCGAGTACCCGGACGTCTCCTTTGCCGGGTACCGCGACCTGTCCGCTTTGCAGGCATTCTCTCACCGGGACAGTCTGGTCCGCTGTGTGATTGACTACATCATCCGCGATCTCGGGTGCACCTACACCATCACGCCGGACCTGTCCGATGTCGATGCCTCGCTGGATGGCGTGGAAAACTTCCTGCGCAATACGAAACAGGGCTACTGCGTCCAGTTTGCTTCAGCCGCCGCCCTGATCCTGCGGGAATACGGGATTCCCGTCCGTTACGTGGAGGGGTACATTGCTACCAACCTGCAAAAGGCAGGAAAAGCCGACTTTGTCTACGGCGGCTATGTTCATGACTATGAAGCACACGCATGGATTGAGGTATACTTTGACGGCGTTGGCTGGATTCAGTACGAAACGACGCCGCAATACTACACGGGGCTGTACGGGTTTCTCGATGCCATATCCGACCCGTCCGTGCCGGTCGTTCCGTCACCTTCTGAATCCGACAGCAGCCGGGCGGACGAGAGCAACTCCGAACCTGTCACGACCGGGAACGAGAGTGCAACGGAACCGGACACCGGGGATATTTCAATATCCGCAACCGATACCGATATCGGAAATGACGGAGATCCTGCCTCTCGGCGTGCCGCAGGTATCGCTATGCTGATTCTGTTCGGTATCGCGCTTGCGATTGGTCTTTTGTCCGTCGTCATTCGGCGGGCTCGTGATGCCCAGTACCGCCGCCGGGATCTGGCAGAGCGTGTTCTGGCGTTGGAGCGTGATCCGGAGGAGCCGCGCGAGCTGGCGCGGGCGCTGTGCGACAACGTGACCGATTTGTTGGCTTTGTTTGGACTGTCGCCCGGAATCGGCGAGTTTCCCGATGCCTATGCGGCACGTCTGACAGCCGCCCTGACACCGGGCACGAAGGATGCGGAGCCTGCAGAGCGGATTCCGCCGATACGACCGATCCTGGACGCGCTGGCAGCCGAAGAGTTCGGCAACGGTATGACAACAATCGAAATGAAACAGATGGCACAGCTATATCTCTTCCTGCACGCGCACCGTGCGCGCTTCCTGCGTCCCGGTACCCGCCTGTGGCTGCACTATGTCCGTCGCCGCATCTGAGATTTCACCGGGTGCTGTAAACCGTAAATGCAAACTGCAACCGCTACAAGTAATTTGGAAAAGAGGAATGTTTGACATGAAAAAGATTATCTGCGTTCTGCTCTCCCTCCTGATGATCCTGCCGCTTGCTGCCTGCTCCAACTCGGACAATGATGTGAACTCCGCTGTTGCGTCCGCTGCAGGAGACGCCACGGCAAACGAATCGTCCTCCGGTGAACCGTTGCCGGCTGTCGGCAAGAAGGATTACCAGAAATCCGTCTTCCGCATGGTAGGCTTCAATAAGCCCGGTTCCTGGTACTATGCCAAAGAACTGGAGCAAAATACGCTCAACGATGCCGTGTACGAAATGAACCAGGTGGTCGAAAACCAGCTCAACGTCCAGCTGGAGTATGACTACATCTCGGATGTTTCCACGGGCGGCGAGATATTCGGAAAGGTCTCTCCCTATATCATGACCGGCGACGATGCCTATCAGCTATGCATACTGCACCCCTATTACAGCTATAACTCTTTCATAACACAGAATTATGCGTTTGATTTTTACAATCTGGAAAGCATGGATCTGTCCAGAAGTTACTGGAACAAGCGGGTGATCGATCAGCTCGCCATCAACGGACACGCCTACATCGCACTGGGCGCCCTGTGCAGCTATACGCTCAATATTCTTTACTGCAACAAGGGCATTCTCAAGGATGCGAAACGGGACGTCCCTTATGACCTTGTGCGCAATCAGAAGTGGACGCTGGATCAGTTCTTTGCTATGACCAAGGATCTGTATGTGGATAAGAACGGAAACGGTACCCGCGACAACGGCGACTGCTACGGCTTCGCCGGTTTGTGGGACGCAAACGGTTCTGCCTTCATGCAGGCTTCGGATATTTATGTCGTCCAGCGTAACGAGGAAAATGTATTTGAAGTCGCACTTGAAAAGAACGACCGGTTGGTGAACTTTTATGACAGCTTGCTCGCGTGGTCCCTGGATGAGAGCGTCTATCTGTGGAACTTCGGAAACCGGAACAACGAAAGCGTCATGCTGGACTTTCTGAACGGGCGTTCTGCCTTCACACTGTCGGCACTCGGCACGGATTACCTGGAGGCTACCTTTGATGTCGGCGTTCTCCCTCTGCCGAAGTACAGCGAGGCGCAGGAAAATTACCGCCACGTCAACTGGGGCAACAACATTGTGGTGCCCAGCTCCATCAGGAATACGGAAATGGTCGGCGACGTGCTGGAGCTGATGGCTTACTATACCAGCACTATCGTGCATAACGCTTACTACGATACCGTACTGCAATACAAGGTCTCCAATTCTCCGGACGACCGGGACATGGTCATGCTGATCTACAACACCGTTGTATACGACCCCGGCATTGCATTCTGTGACGGAAACAGCAGCCTCTGGAATCTCGTATATCTTCCCTGCTTCGGTATTCTGAACAAGACGAAGAACGTTGCCTCCACGCTGCGTGCCAACGTTAAAACCGCACAGAGGAAACTCAACGGACTGTTCAATATAAAAGACAAAACATAAGCAAGCCGACGCACCGCATACATGGAAGCGCCTGCTCGCACAGCAAAGCACCCGAGGGCACATCGGCTCTCGGGTGCTTTTTTACCAAATCTGTATTTGCTCGCCCATTCTAACGTCGCTTGCGTCCGGTCTGACAGCACCCAGCCAGCGCATCAGGCGGCAGGCGCACAAGAATGGCGTCTTCACCGATACATTCAACGCGCTCCCACGGGATTCGCCAGACTGTATGCTTTCCGAATGGCAACCAGGCAGACACCCCCGTTTCGCAGGGAACGATCAGGGCGGTTATGACACAGCCGTCACATCCACAGCGCAATTCCAGGCTTTCCGGCGTACCGAGGCAGGTGCCACCGCACAGGTTGATGATTTCCATGGAGCACAGCTCGTCACTTGTCATGGTCTGCATAGGGTATCACCTCCCCTGTCCCAGTGTATGCACAACGGGGAGAAAACTTGCAGGGTCACAGGGGCTGTATTCTGTCAGAGTCTGCGACGCGTACTGCCGAACAGGCGCACCGAGACGCGTGCCAACGCACGCAATGCAAGAAACAATCCGCCTCCGCAGAGCGGGAAAACCAGACTCCAGTACAGGCGCAATCCGGATCCCAGCGTTACCGCCAGCGCACCGACCCACAGAAGCAGGAAGGCAAGCAGGAAGCAGAACCCGCTTCGCGTGCGCCGTGCCAGCATCGGATCCGTTACGTACAACGCCAGCTGAATCGTCAAAAGAGACAGCCCGGCAAAGCCGTCCAGACCGGCAGTTCCGAAACTGACGGCAAGGAGCATTCCGACTCCGGCTGTCGTCCACAGACAGGCAACTGCGCCACCTGCTCCGATCAGATCGGGACACAGTGTGTGCAACAGCTGCCGCCAATCGGCAGGAAATACACGGCGCCGCATGAGTGACGGAGATGTGTCGTTTACGGACAGGGACAGCAGGGCAAGCGTGTCGGCGACCATGCCGGACAGTAACAGCCACGGAGCTCCCGGCAGTGCGGCACCCATACAGACAGGAACCGCCAGCATGAGCACCCGCAACAGTTGCGAAATTACAAAAAAGCGAACGGCTCCTGCCATGGCGTCCCGGTAGCGCGCCGCCGTCAGGAATGCCTGCCGGACGCCCAGAATGCCGCCGCCCTCGCGGCTGACACGCCGAACCGTCACATCGGAACGCCGACGGCAGAGATCGGAGGCACAGGCGGAATCGCGGTTTCCGTCGGCATCACAGGAAGCTCCCGGCTCCAGTCCGGTAACACCGATTCCGCCGGACTGCGCATTCATCGCGGAGCGGAAAAGTCCCGGGCATACCGTACAGGCAATGTCTGCCGATTCCAACAGCATCCTGTCCCGGCGCTCTCCCGCCAGAACGCAGATACGGCTTCCCTCCCCCCGTCTCGCGCGGATGTACTCCAGGATGTATGAGGCACTGCACCCCTCAAAAGCGGCTGTTCCGTTTCGCCGGAGAATCACTGCCGGCGTCCGTGGCTCGCCCGACTGCGGGCGATTGGAAGGGGCGCCGGATGTGATACCGCACTCGGACAGCACGCGGGCATTTTCTTCCGTGACATCATGCAGAAACGCTGTTACACGAATGCCGTCTGCCTCCAGCGCGCGGATGGCACCGTCGGTTTTACGGCAAGTATGCGGTCCATAGGCAAGCATACCTTCCAGGCACACGCCCTCTGTTCCGGACGAGAGCAGGAAACAGGTTCGCAAGCCAGCCAGTCTTGCCTGCCGGAAGGTACGACGCAACGTTTCCCGCTCTTCTTCCGTCATGGGACGGTTTTCCTTGCCGTCCGGGACAAGCGTACAGCATACTGTTTCATCAAAATCGCTGTATAGCCCAAGATCGGTCGTGTCGCCGTCCTTCCAGCGGATCCGCACGGTCGGCTGTCCCCCTGCGCGTTCGGCTTTGCACGGAAACCCGGCGCTGACGCGCAGTTGCACGTCTTCCGGCGACAGCTCCGCCCATTCGACCAGCGCGTCCAGCAGGGACAGGCGCTCGCGCAGCAGCACCTCGCCTTCCGCAGAGACCGGCAGTTCCCCGCCCTCCGCGTCCTGCAGGACAGCCCGGAACAGGTAGGCGCAGGCGGCAAACCGCTCGGCCGCCTCATCCGCGCCGGGACGTGTGCAGTCATACCGTGCCGTGCCGACCGTCAGAAATTCAGGGTGAGCCACACCGTCATGCAGCCCGGCTGTGCCGACCAGCACCAGTTCATCAATGCGGTTCAGCACATCCAGTGTTTCGGAAGCGCGGATATCCGCCGAGCAAGCCGTATCCCGATCCGTTGCAGCCATACTGCGCAACGAGGCGCCTATACACGCCGCACGGATCAGGAGATGCCCGGCCAGGGATGTCACGCAAAGCGTCATTGCCGTCAGCACGATATCCAGCAGGTCATACCGGCTCCCAAGTGTAAGATACCCAATAATTGTCAGCGGAATAACCAGCGCAAGCAACGTCAGATTACACAGATTCAGTATCTTTTCCGCGTGCCGGAAGGATGCCGGCAACTCGCCCCGTCCGACCGGCTTGACACCGCCTGTCAGCGCTCCCAGGTGCGTTTGTTGCCCCGTGGCGACAACCACGGCGCGCGCACGGCCGCATTCCACAACACCGCCCGCGAATACCATATTGTCGGGCGAATGACTGTCGCGTCCGGCTGACAGCACAACCATCTCCGGATCCTTTGTCAGTCGGACAGACCGGCGCTCGGCCGGATCGCCGGACAGTTCGCGCTCGACCACGCAGAAATCCGGGTCGGCGGACAGCAGGCGGGCGTCCGCCGGAACAACATCGCCGGGGCACAGCAGGATTATGTCCCCGCGTACTACGCAGTCAGCGGCAAGGCGGCGCACTCGACGGTTGCGCAGGACGCGGCACAGTGGTGCTTCCATGGTTCGCATGGCGGCATCCACACGTTGCGAGCGGATGTAGCAAAGCGTGCATACCGCCCCATAGGCAAGCGTCAATCCAAGGCAGGCAAGCCCCATAGCGACCCGCCCGAAGAACAAGGCGCTCAGGCAGACCGCCAAAAACAGCCACAGCACCGGCTCCCTGCACAGACGTTTGATACAATCGGACGGCGTCAGCGTGCCCGTGAGGAACAGCGGTCGGTGCCGCGCGGAAGACAGCGGATGCAGCCGCTTTTCTGCCTCACGGGGAGACAATCCCGTTTCGGGATCAGTTTTCAGATGGTGCAGAAGCGCTCCCGGCGGAATGGCAGCCGGGTTGATGCGCCGCCGCGCACGGCGGCGGACGTCTCCGGCATCGTTACCGGTTGCAGATCCGGTTTTCTTTTGCTGAGTTGACATAGCAAGCCCTTACATGGCATCAACTGCCAGCTTGCCGTCACGGACACACAAGCGAACCTGCGACAGCGTGTGACTGTAGTCGGCAATGACGGCTTCGGCGAGGGGATCCTCCACGTTTCTCTGAATATATCGGCGCATATTCCGTGCGCCGTACCGTTCGGAATAGGATTCGTCCGCAATAAACCGTGCGACCGGATCGGTGTACGTGAAGGTCAGCCCCCGCTCTTTCAGCACATCCTTCAGCTCGTCCAGCATGATCCGGGCAATCGCAGAGAAATCCTCCCGGGTCAACGGGCGGAATGTGATGACCTCATCAACCCGGTTTATGAATTCCGGGCGCAGGAAGCCCTGCAATGCCTTCATGGTGGCATCATCCGCCGCCCGATCGGACGATTCGGAAAAGCCGATCTGTGCCGTCCTATGCTCGGAGCCGGCGTTGGTGGTCATTACGATGATGGCATTTTCAAAGTTGACGGTTTTGCCGTGCGCATCGGTCAGACGCCCGTCGTCCAGTATCTGGAGCAGAATATTCAGAACTTCAGGATGCGCTTTCTCGATCTCATCGAACAGCACGACTGAGTACGGCTTGCGGCGGATCTTCTCGGTCAGCTGTCCGGCGTCATCGTAACCGACATAGCCGGGAGGCGATCCGATGAGACGGCTGACCGATTCCTTTTCCATAAACTCCGACATATCCAGCCGGATCAGCGTTTCCGGAACATGGAACAGATCGTCCGCCAGACGCTTGACCAATTCGGTTTTTCCGACACCGGTCGGTCCGGCGAAGATGAAGGACACCGGCTTGTGCTTAGCGCTGACACCCGCGCGGTTGCGTTTGACTGCACGTGCCACGGCGGCAACGGCGCGATCCTGCCCGACGATATGCGTCTTCAGGCGCTGTTCCAGCTTGTCCACCTGTTCAAATTCGCTTTCGGTGATGGAGGATGCCGGGATTCCCGTCCAGATCTCCACGACCTGCGCAAGGTCTGCGGCATTCAGCGTAACGGATTCGCAATCCTTTTCCAGCTCGCACAAACGGGCTGTCATCTGCAGTTCCTTGGCTTTGATTCCTGCCAGCTCTTCGTATTTTTTCTGCTCGTCCTGCGCGTCTGCCGTCTTGCCGGTAACGCCCTCCAGCTCCTCGCGCTTCTCCCGGAGCTTAAGCAGTTCGTCGCGGATTTCATAAGATTCGTTCAGCGATGCCGAGGACAGGGACAGGCTCGCTGCAGCCTCATCCAGCAAATCAATCGCTTTATCCGGCAGGTAGCGATCCGTGATATATCGTTCCGACATGGCGGCGGCACGGTACAGCACCTCGTCCGGGATGCGGATCCGGTGGAATTCCTCGTAGTAGTGCTTGATACCGCGCAGCATTTCCACGGATTCCTCCACGGACGGCTCCTCTACCATGACCGGTTGCAGGCGCCGCTCCAGTGCGGTATCCTTTTCGATATACTTGCGATACTCGGTCAGCGTAGTCGCGCCGATCAGCTGCACCTCGCCGCGCGAGAGTGCCGGTTTGAGAATGTTGGCAGCATTGGAAGAGCCTTCTGCCTGTCCGGATCCGACGATATTATGAACCTCGTCAATCACTAAAATGACATTCCCTTCCGACTTCACCTCGTTCAGCAATCCCAGGATGCGCGTTTCAAACTGACCGCGGAACTGCGTCCCGGCTACCAGGGCGGTCAGATCGACCAGCCACACTTCCTTGCCGCGGAGCTTATACGGTACCTGTCCGGTGGCGATACGGATGGCAAGCGCCTCTGCGATGGCGGTTTTACCCACGCCCGGTTCACCGATCAGACAGGGATTGTTTTTCTGCCTCCGGCAGAGTATCTGTGTCACACGGGCAAGCTCCCGCTCCCGCCCGACGATACTGTCCAGCTTGCCTTCCCGCGCCGCATCGGTCAGGCAGGTACAGTAGGTCGGCAGAAATTTGAGCTGTTTTTTCTCCTTGGCTCCGGATTTCTGATCCTCCGGCTGGCGGCGCCCCGTGCCACGCTCACCGGACGGTCTGTTAACCTGCCGCTGGTCGGATGCGGCAAGCTCCGCCAACCCCATATCTTCAAACAGGCGCGGAATATCAATTGCCGGTGCGCCGCCGTCCTCCAGATCGTCCTGATCGGAAGGAACAAGTGCATCGGTTACGGAGTCCTCCATGTTTTCCAGCTGTTCGGGCGTGATTCCCATCCGCTTTGTGATGTCATCCAGTGCCTGATTGACGGGCAGTCCGGATTCGCGCGCGCACCGAAGGCAAAGTCCCTCGCTGGTGCGCTGTCCGTCCTCCATTTTTGTTATAAAAACCACAGCCATTCGCTTGTGGCATTTTGAGCACATAATCATACGTTCCGTTTTCCTTTCAGCCGCAGAGTATCCTCTCCGGCAGACAGTGTATGCAGAGATTTCACCAAAATCCCAACGATATATTATCATGTTTTCCTGTCATTGTCAAGGGCGGACAGGTGAATTTTTGCGGTCGGCAACGTCGGGATTCCGTCAAAAAGCAAATGATTCGTAACAGGAAGCAATACCGCGATAGAAGATAAGCAAGCGAGGAAATTCCGTAATCGACTTTAGCATACCAGCAAGGAGAGCCGCCCTCACCGGGCGGCTCTCGACTATGGATAAATCAGGGAAGCGCTCAGGCGCGTTCCTCATTCTTTTTCTTCCCCCGGGTGCATCCGACCGCAGTGGCAGCCGTTGCGGCTACAGCCAGCAAGCCGGCACCGCCCAGCGCTGAGTTACAGCCCTTTCCGGAAGCCGATGCTGCGGCAGTTGTGTCGGCATCGGATGCAGGGGCAGTTGCCGTTACTGGAGCGGAAGTCGTTTCGGCGGAAGCGCCTGTAGCATCTCCTGTGCCGGTTTCGGTATCGGGCTGTGCGCTCTCGGTATCCGTTTCGGTGGAAAGCTCCTCCTTGCCGGTCACATAGGTCGTTCCGACGGGAGCGACAACGACATCGTCATAGGCACAGTTGACATTGTACGCCCGCAGGGAAATGACACCGGTGCGCAGTCCCGCAACAGAGAATTCCGTGACCGGCTTGCCGTCCATATACAGGATGCAGGTATTGTCCTGTACGCGGATGGCAACATCCACCCACTTGCCCGGCTCCAAATCGAAATTGTCTACCCTTTGCAGGATGCTCTCGGCACCGCCCTTGTATTCGCGGATCATCAGGAAATGATACAGGGGATTATAGTGTATATCGTACTGGTTTCCGGAGTCTGTTCGTCGGAGGGACACACCGATATTGGCATCAATCTCGGCACTTGCGCAGTCAAAGCGCATCCGGTAATGCAAATCGAATTCCTGATACTCTTTTTCGGTAGTCAGCATCATGATGCCGGTTCTTCCGCCGCCAACCTCGGCGATCTGATTGCCGCTGTTGCCCGCTTCGTCGGTGACGGAGAAGCCCTTATTGATCAGCTGAAGTGTCTCGGCATCGTCAAAAGTCTCGGTGAAGTACTTCATGCGGACAAATTCCGGATTTGTTACCGATGCATTGTCGATATACACAGCCTGCTCCGCACTGCCTGTGTGCGTGACGCCGAGGTAAGCCGTTCTGCCGCTTGTCAGTGTGAAGGTCAGGCTGACCTTGGCAAAGCTGTCGCCTATCTCCAGCGCTTTCTCGGCAAGGATCTCGCCGCTTACGGCATCCCGGACTGTCAGGGTGCCGCTGCCCGCAAGCAGACGCACGTCTGCCGTGAAGGTATGCTCACCCTTGCTCATCCACAGCCCTTGACACAGCGTCCCGTCCCCATATACAACGCCGAAATGGTTGTTTCCGTCGGTTTTGACATCGGCTCCGCCGGGTTTTCCCTCGACCGGCTGGAAGCTCCAGTTGGACAGCCCGGAGGTGAAGTTTTTATGACGGCGCACATTACGTTCAAAATCGCCGTACCGGAACTGCGATGCACTGCGAATGCCGCAGTCGGTAATGATATCGGTACCCTGAATGCACTCCAGTGTGCAGGCACCAAAGTAGCGGTTGTTGTGGATGCGAACCCCCTTGACGGGAGAAAAGTCGTCGGTCTCGGTATTGTCAAAGGGCTGTTTTCCAAAGTACGGGTTGTCAGGCCATGCGCCTACCGCAGAGGAGCCGCCGCCCAGGCAGGAATCATACACCTCCACATTCCTGATCTCCTGCATATCCAGCCTTGGGTTATCTGTCCCCCACGGGATAAAGGTAATGCCGTGCCCGCCGACCAGGTAGGAATGCCGCACGACCAGATTATCCACGCAGTTGTCGCCGTCCGGGTTGGCGTGCCACCAGGCGATACCGCGGGGGTCATTGTAGGTTGAGCAGATGGTCACGGCGTCGTCGTTGGAGTAGAAGAAGCACCGGTTGATGGTGATGTTCTTGGTGCCGACCGTGGCGGAAATGCCGTCGCCCGAGGCGCAGGTCACCTCCCACATGGACACGCCGGACACATAGATATTCCGGCAGGTGCGCAGGTTGATGTGATAATTATTGGTGCGTCGGAGGTGGACATCGCTGATCTCCACGTTTTCACAGCGGAAGAAGCCGAGGGGAATCAGATGGATTTTATACGGGCAACCCGTCCAGAGCGAACCGGCAGACACACTGTCCAGATTTTCACCGCCGGCGTCCTGCATCCGGATTACGCCGCCGCCCGTTACGCGTACATTGCTTACCTGGTCGCCGTGTATGAGCGGCATATTGTGGCAGGAAGCGGCGTGCGTCCAGTTCACGCCGGGAATGCTGACGTCGTGCCCGTACACAACGTCATAGGCATAGTCCGCCGGGCGGGGGGATTGCCAGATAACCGCTCCCGTTTCAATGCGAAGCTCGACGTTGTCCTTAAGCCTGATGTTTGTTGCCACATAACGTTTTCCGTAGAAGGAATCGTCTCCCGGTACCACGACCACGCCGCCGCCCTTGGCGCTGACGTGGTCGATCGCCTGCTGGATTGAAGGCGTATCGTTGGTGAAGCCGTCACCGCGTGCGCCGAAATCCAGCACCGACACAGTGTAATCCGGCAGGGTAAAGGCATATGGATTCCCGCCGTCGTAGCTGTCGCCGTTCCTGATCCAGAACCGCTCGCCAATACGCACCGGTTTACCGTCCTCCCCCGCAACACCCAGCAGGAACAGCGAGGAAAGGCGGGTCATGCCGGCATTCTCATACGGTACAGTCAGCGTAAAGGCGGTGCCGTCCGCCACGCAGGAGGTCAGTTTATCCTGCTCACGCAGATCCAGCCGATAGTTTTCCGGTTTTGTTTCGTACAGCGTGACTTCTCTGCCGGCGTATGCGCTGTCCAGCGTGCCGCACACCGTGACGGTTTTGCCGTCGGTGGTACAGGAGGTCAACTTGCCGACATTGCCGGTCAGGGCAGCCTCACGTTCAAAGGTCACCGCCTCGATCTCTATGCTGCCTGATGCGGCGCCGATGGGTTCCAGCCGGAACCCGTACAGGTAACCGGACAGGTTGCGGCAGGCGGACAGATTGAAGTAGTAGGTTGTGTCGCCGGAACGGGGCTGGACATCCAGGACAACGGACTTGTCTGCGGTATACGCAGGGTCATCCGTCGTAGTATAGGACAGGCGGATGCGCGAAGCATCGGTGCCGTTGCTCATGCGGATGAGAACGGTGTTGCGCAGGGGCAGCAGTGCGCTGTACGCCGTCCCCTGTTTGACGGAGATGGGCGGCGAGGTCAGGGTGCTGTCGTTACCGGTCAGTGTGTAAATCAGCCGCCCGTTTTCCCACGTCACGCCGCCGTTCCGGGCGGAGAAATCCACAACAGATTTCTCTGATGTGAATTCAAAATCATACTCCCGCTTTTCCACGATGGGGATGTATACGCTTTCCACCGAAATGTTGCGCAGGCTGACATCGGTGTTGTAGGACTGGATGTACAGCGTGCCACCCTCAAATTTGTCGTTTCCCGTTTCGGACAGTTCGTGTACCGTCTCGCCGTCTATCTGCCAGAGCAGGTGATTTTCCGCAAACTCCAGGGAAACAGTATGCCATTGCTCCGCCGTCAGTTTGTAGCTCTTGCCGGGGCAGACGTGGCTGTCGGAGCCATCATTGCCCAGTCGCCGGATCCGAATCAGCTCACCAACCGTGTTGTACTCAAAGAAGTACTGCGTTCCGTCGCTCAGCTTGAAAGCGGAACCGACATTGCCGTCCACCGTGCCGAAGGAGTTATCCACGCGGATGTCGAAGGACAGCTTGTTGCCGGTGGCTTTCCCCTTGAGATACAAAACGTTGATGGATTTACCCGGCTGGCTTTTCAGAATTGGCGTTCCGTTCTCGGTCGCTTCGGTCCAGTCATCCGTTTTCCATTGAGAAAAGGCGCTTTCTGCCGCAAAGGCGGAGGAGCCTGCACCCATAATCGCCAGGCTCAGCGTGGCGGCAATCACCGTTCGCACGATTCTCTGAATGCTCTTTTTCATTTTTCTTTCCAGTCTCCTTGTTCATGGTTGTGGGGAATCCGATTATCGTTCGCCCCCGTTGATAAGCACGGAGGAACGGATGTAAACGTCCTGCATGGTCGCACCGGACAGGAACGCCTCTGCCAGATGCTCCACGGCGGCGCGCGCCTGGGAGTAGATGTCCTGCTTGACGTACCCGCACTGGGTTCCGTCCAAAAGGTAAAGGCGGTCGGAGGGGGAGCACTCATGCCCGAGGCAGAGCGGATATGTGCCCGGTGGCAGGCAGTTGCGCCGCCGCACCTTGGCGATTGCCGCCGAGGCTATATGCGTCACGCCGGTACTGACGTATATGCAGTCCATGCCGCCGCTCAGTATCTCCGGCTCAATACGCGCCGCCAGGAAGGCAGCCGCCAGCTTCCCGTTCACCGCTACGAAGTCCGTGCGGACAGACAGCCCCGGGTTGATTTCGGTTGCGGCATGCGTAAATCCTGCAATGCGCCGTTTTGCCGCCGTCGTCCCCAAGCTGTCCTCTGAAAGCAATGCCAGCACGTTCCGCATTCCGGACAGCCGTGCGCCCAGTACGTGCGCCGCCAGGATGCCCTCGTCATAGTTATCCGCACCAACGTAGACCGTCAGGGGGCGCTCCCGCAAAGTCCGCAACCGATCGGGGTCTTCGGGCAGATCATTGAACAGCACCACCGGGACTCCGGACGGGATCGCGGTGAAGAAGCGAAGGAAAGCAGGGCAATCGGCAGGGTACAGGATATAGGCATTGCACCCCTCGCCTGAAAAAGGCTCCAGTGCCGCTTCGACCGCGCTGTCCGAGATAGGAAAATGTACGAACCGGAACACGGTCTCCACGCGGATGCCGCGCTCCTCCCGGAGAGTCTGCACAGTACGGCGGATGCCGCTGATCGCCTCACTCCAGAAGTAGGTCGGATGCTCCGGTATCAGCACGCCGACCGTAAATACGCCGGAGGCGGGCAGGGTCGGCAGGCGAACCTGAAGCTCCTGCGCCATACGCTCTACCCGTTCCCGGGTAGACTGAGAAAAACCGGAAGCCCCGCTCAGAATCTTATATACGCTGGATACGGTCAGCCCCGTCCGGGAGGCGATCTGCCGGATCAGCAATCTGTCCGTATACTTTATGGCAGGCATGGGCATCCTCCCTTTCCTTGCTGTTTTGGGTAGTATACCATGCAAAAAAGCGAAAGTCAATGTACAGAATGCACAAACGGAAACGTCTGAATATAGGAAAGATACAGAGCATTCCGACACTGTGATTCCGAAGCAAAGGAACCTCTGAAAATTCCCCGCACGGCGTATCGGCGGCTTTTCCGTCATTCGTCACACGTTGAATATTCAGAGGTTCCCTTGACAGCCCGCTAAGTACAGCGCGGGAATGCGCCGGCGGCTATGCCGTCTTCAACGCTTCCCTTCCCGCCGGCGGCGTTGCAGGATCCATGCGGCAGGCAGTACGCACAGCAGGATGCCGCCACCAACGGCGCTGCTGCATCCGCCGGACTTTCCGGTCTCCGCTCCTGTCTGTTCGGCAGTATCCCCGGAGGTCGCGGAATCCTGCATCGGAAGGGTTGACTCGGTCTGCGTCACCTGCTCGGTCGCAGTCTCGGTCACAGTCACAGTGTCGGTATCCGTCGCCGTTTCCTCACCCGTAGTAAATCCGGCATACTTCATTGCCTCCGCATAGGTCTTGAACAGGACAAATTCAGCGATCCGCACCTTGGTTCCCGGCTCCGAGCCGCCGCTGCCGATGAAGAAGGTTCCGCCCTTCAGATCGGCGTACCAGCCGGAATCCTCCTCCATGTCAAACAGAAGATACTGCCATTTCCCATCGTTTTCAAAGCTGTCATCCGCCATCTTTCCGAAGTCCAGCACGTCCGAGCCGGCTGTGAAGTAGAAGAAATTGACGTTGCCGTTAACCAGCATCTCGTCTGCCTTGATTGCAAGGACGGCATACATATACTCATCGCAGGTCTCGGTTTCCGGATCCAGTCCCAACAGCTTCATATACTTGCTGTACGAGAAGGCGAAGCGGAACGGCTCCAGATCCTCTGCCACGGTCAGCTCCAGAACCTCCCCCTTCTCCTCGTCCGTCACATATCCGGCGTTGCAGAAAACCGTTGATGTGACAAGACTGCGGAAGTTCCGGTTGAACAGAACCCGGTTCGGCGATGCGCCCGTAATGTCCACCTGCTCCTCCGGACCGGAATCCGGGAAGACATAGCCGGCAGGCAGATCGCCGGTGCGGTAAAAGAAGAACTTGTCGAAAAACAGGGACTTCATATTCACGTTGTCAAAAGTGCTCCCCAGATACACGGTCAGGACATTGGTTCCCTTACGCAGGTAAGCCGTAATGCCGGATACGTATTCCGCGTGGAGGTCGCCTTCGGACACGTCACGGTAGTCACGCTCCACATAGTAGCGGCGCTCTCCGTTGATGCTCAGTTCAGCCGAACGCGGCACGGAGGAACGGATTGCCATCAACGCGACGCACAGCTCATAGGTGCCGTCACTGTCCACCTCAAACGGAAAGCTCATATAGGCGGTTTGGTAGTCGCCCTTCAAATAGTAGTAGTCAAACTTGCCGTCATCCGTCCGGTTGTGCAGGCAGCCGTTGCCGTCCTCTGTATACAGATTCTCCAACTCAAACATATCCTCACCAGGACTGAACAGAGGAGGAAGCTCGTTCGAGGTGTTTGCGGTAACATCGACAGGCTCCTTGTCTGCTGCACCGGCAGGAATGAATACGCCCGAAAAAAGTGCAAGTACGGTTGCCGCCGCAACCAACAGGGAGGAAAACGAAGCGTGCTTTTTCTTGGTTCTCATGGCTCATACTCCTTTTGCGTTCAGTTTCACAGTGCCGGATAGCCGGACAGCCGTCGCTGCTTTCAGCTTTGGATCACTTTTACAGTTTTTGTGCCGGTTTCCTGCTTTGCATATACATTCTACCAAATTCTGCGTGGATTGTCAAGACACACGCGCAAATTTTTAAGGAAACGCTGATTTAATTGAAAAACCGCCGAAATTGAGAATCATTCCCGAATCTATTGACAATCCGAACGGAATGTGCTATACTGTGTGCCGATCGGAAACGGAAGGAGGGGCAACATGAGACCGTACAGAACCGAGGGCAGGCAACGCCTGCTGTTCTTTTTGCAGACTCATCCGGATCAGCAATTCACCGTTGAGGAGATCGGCAACAGTCTGCACGAGAGCACGCGGGATGCCAACGCTCCGGTAGGGCAAAGCTCGCTTTACCGTCAGCTTGCCGCGCTGTGTGCGGACGGAACCGTCCGGAAATACCGTGCGGAAGGGCAGAAATGCTTCGTATATCAATATATCGGCGAAACGGATTGCCGCCAGCACTTCCATCTCAAGTGCCTCTCCTGCGGAAAGCTGACGCATCTGCGGTGCGGCATGAGTCAGGAACTGCTGGCGCACATACGGGAGGAGCACGGCTTTCGCGTAGACAGCGGACGCTCCATCCTGTACGGGCTGTGCCGGGAGTGCGCCGCACAGGGGCAGGACACGGAGGATAGGCATGAACAGAGACCATAACCATAAGGGGCTATTCCGCCGGGCAGCAGCGGTCTGTCTGGTCGGCGCCATACTGATTACCTCCGTGCTGTACGGACTGAGCGGATGCGATGCGCCTGAACCGCCCGACCCCGCATCAGACGGCGTTCTGCGCGTGGTCGTGACCAGCTTTCCGGCAGAGGAATTCGCCCGTGCTGTACTGGGCGACCTATTGAACGGAAGCGGCGGTGAGCCGGTCGTGCTGGAACGGCTGGGCAAGACGGGACAGGATCTGCACGCTTTTGAACCGAGTGCCGCCGACATCCGGAAGCTGTCCGGAGCGGACATTCTGATCTGCATCGGCAGCTTTGCCGAAACTTGGCTGGACGGAGCGATCCGCGCCTCCGGCAACCGCTCCCTGCGGGTTCTGTCCATGACGGACGTATGCGAACTGCACGAGGAGGAAGAACTGCCGGGGCTGGGGGAGCATGACCACCACCATGACCACGAACACGGCGAGGGTACGCAGGTAGAATACGACGAGCACGTCTGGACTTCCTTTGGCAACATGGCGTGCATCGTAACCGCCGTACGGGATACACTGACTACGGCGCTGCCGGAACAAGCCTCCACGCTGCAAGCCAATGCCGCATCCTATCTGCTCGAACTGGATGCCCTGCGCGCGGATTATCAGGTGACCGTATCGTCTGCGGCAGACCCTGTGCTGGTCATTGCCGACCGCTACCCGTTTGCATACCTCATGCGTGAACTGGGCGTGGCGTGTTACGCGGCATTCCCGGGTTGTTCCAGTGAGACGCAGGCGAGCTTTTCCACGCAGGTCATGCTGACCGAAACCGTGCGTGATCTGCACCTGCCTGTCGTCCTGTATGTTGATTTCGGCGTCGCCTCGGTGGCGGATGCCGTCAGTCGCGCAACCGGTGTGCCGGTACGCCGGCTCTGGTCCGGGCAGGTGGCATCCGATACCGGATTGTCTTACCTGGATATGCTGCGTGAAAACCTGGTTTCCCTGCGCGCGGCATTGGGCGTAACGGGTTGAAGGGTGCCCCTAAAGCAACGCCGCGCAACGCGCGGCGGATGCAAAGATTATCTACCGAATACAGAAACAGGAACACATCGCATGAAACAAATGACTGTTGGGACATTACCTGCCCGGATGCTGATCCGGGCAACTGACGTTGCGCTGGGCTATGAGGGACACACCATACTGGAAGGTATCCATTTCACGGTGTCCGAGGGAGAGTATCTCTGCATTGTCGGCGAGAACGGATCGGGAAAAAGCACACTCATGAAAGCAATACTGGGACTGCATCCGCTGGCGGGCGGCAGTCTGGAAATTGCAGGATCGGTACACGCAGCCGGCATCGGGTACCTCCCGCAGCAGACGCCTGCCCAGCGGGATTTCCCTGCCTCGGTGCGGGAAGTCGTGCTGTCGGGCTGTCTGCGGCGGCTGGGATTCCGCCCCTTTTTCGGGCGGCGGGAGAAGCGGCTGGCGGCGGACGCCATGGCTCGGCTCGGCATCACGCCGCTGGCGGATCGCTGTTACCGCGAGCTGTCCGGCGGACAGCAGCAGCGCGTCCTGCTGGCGCGGGCATTCTGCGCGGCGGGCAAACTGCTGTTGCTGGACGAGCCTATTGCAGGTCTTGACCCGATGGCAATGGAGGACATGTACCGTATCATAGCCGAAATGAACCGACCCGTCTCCGAGCGTCCCCTGCCGGGACACCCGCACCTGTCCGGCGGCGTTGCGGTGGTCATGGTGTCCCACGATGTTGCCGCGGCGGTGCGGTATGCCGACCACATCCTGCATCTCGGCAATCACGGGGCATGGTTCGGCACGACCGCCGCGTATCTGGAAACCCCGGAGGGCAGGCGGTTCGCCGCCAAGGGGAAGGAGGGTGAAACGGTATGATGCATCCGGCATTCTTTTTCACATCGGGAACACGGGCACTCTCGGTTTTCTCCACTCTGCGGGACTATTTTGCCTATGACTTTGTGCGCAACGCCCTGATAGCCGGGGTGCTGATTTCGCTGTGCGCCGGACTTTTGGGTGTCGTGCTGGTGCTGAAGCGCTACTCCATGATCGGGGACGGGCTGTCGCACGTTGCCTTCGGCGCGATGGCTGTCGCAGCCGTGCTCGGCTGGGCACCCATGGCGGCGGCTCTGCCAGTCACGGTCGGTGCCGCCATCCTGCTCCTGCTTGCCAGTGACCGGGGGCATATCAAGGGAGATGCGGCGATCGCCATGCTGTCGGCAGGGGCGCTATCGGTCGGCTACCTGCTTCTGAATCTGTTTCCCTCTGCCAACACGGGAAAATTCAGCGAGGAAACGCTGTTCGGCTCGACCTCTCTGCTGACACTTTCGTCATCCGACGTGTGCATTTGCCTGTCTTTAGCCGTGTTCGTTGTGGTCTTTTTCGTGTTTTTCTACCACCGCATTTTCGCTGTTACCTTTGACGAGCGCTTTGCACAGGCAGGCGGTATACACGTATCGGTTTACCGGACGCTGATCGCCGCAGTAAGCGGTGTCGTCATTGTGCTTGCCATGAAGCTGGTCGGCGCACTGCTGATCTCGGCTCTGATTATCTTCCCTGCCCTTTCCGCCATGCGGCTGTTCCGCAATTTTCGCGCCGTGACGATCTGCTCTGCGGTGCTGTCCGTTGCCGGATCCATGTTAGGGCTTCTGCTCTCCATCCTGTTCTCTACACCTATCGGCGCCACCGTTGTCGTAATCCATGTCATTCTGTTCGGCATCTTCTCGGCTGTCAACGCCATCCGGGGGAAATGATCTGCGAAACGGCAGGCTTCTTGCCTGTCGGTTCCGGAGCCAAAACCGTGTGCGGGGCTGATCCTCCGCGCACGGTTTTCTGTTCCGGTCCTGTGCCGCCGGGCAAAGCGGCATATATCCGACGAAATTATTATAATTTTATAAATAAAGTCGGTTTGCCCTTGCCACAAGGTCGGTTTTATGGTATAATGGTGGGTATAGAAACTGAGCAAGGGAGCAGCCGCTCCGAATCGGGGCGGCAGAGATATATGCAACTGATTCTGGCATCCAATTCGCCCCGCCGGAGAGACATCCTGGCAGATTTGGGTATTCCCTTTACGGTTCGCACGGCTGACGCGGACGAAACCTGCTCACTGGAAAATCCGGCAGAACGCGTCGCCGCCATAGCGGCGCGGAAGTGCCGCGCCGTGTGCAACGCCATGACGAACGACGGCACCCTGACTGATGACACGCTGGTGGTCGCCGCCGATACGCTTGTCTACTGCGAAGGCGCCTTTCTCGGCAAGCCGCACGACAGCGTGGATGCCGCTGCCATGCTGCGTCTTTTGTCCGGGCGCACACACAGCGTCTGGAGCGGTATTGCCGCTGTCTGGAACGGACACACCGTGACTGCCGCCGAAGAAACTGCCGTAACCTTTTCCGTAATGGCGGAGCGTGACATTGCCGCCTACCTTGCGTCCGGGGAACCCTTCGGGAAAGCGGGTGCCTATGCTATCCAGGGCGGTGCCGCCCGATACATCACCGGAATCCGGGGCGATTATTTCAACGTGGTCGGGTTGCCCGTCCACCGCCTGGTGCGGACGCTGAAGCAATCCTTCGGTATTCTTCTGTAATCATCCTGCCTGCTCAAAATCAACCGGAAAGGAGGCTCTCTGTCTATGGCACGCCAGTTTGTCGGGTTGGATCTCGGAACGGCACATACCCGCATCTGGACGCCGGAGGGCGGCGTGATCCTGCGATCCCCATCTGCCGCTGCCATTGACAGCGAGTCACACAGGATCGTGGCACTCGGAGCCGATGCACGGCGTATGCTGGGTAAAACCCCCGCCGGCATCCTCGCTTTCCGCCCTATCAAGGACGGCGTCGTTTCGGATTTTGAAGTCACCTCCCTGATGCTGGAGGCATTCTTCACGGAAAAGCAGATTCGCTCCACCTTCCGCCGCCCATCCGTTGTGATGGCGACCCCTTATCGCATCACCGAGGTCGAACAGCTTGCCGCCGAGAACGCCGTTCTGGAAGCGGGTGCGCGCGCCGTCGGGCAGATTCCCGCCATCTACGCCGCCGCCGCAGGGGCGGGGCTGCGGGTTCTGTCGCCGCGCGGCTGTATGATCGTCAACATCGGCGCCGGCACGACAGAGGCTGCCGTCATCAGTGCCGGCGGAATAATCAGCGCAAAATCCGTCAAGATGGCGGGGGAGCGCTTTGACACAACGCTTATCAACTACCTGCGCTCCAACGGCGAGCTGCTGGTGGGCGATGCGACCGCTGAGGAACTGAAAATCCGCGTCGGGGCGGCATTGTCCGGTATCCGGCGGGAAAGCGCCCGTGCATACGGACGCCATGCCCGCACCGGCATGGGAGCCAGCCTGACAGTCACGTCCGATGACGTTTTCCGCGCTGTCCACCCTGCCGTGGATGCCATAGCCCGCATTATACTCGCCACACTGGAGAATGTCCCGCCGGAAATATCCGCCGATGTCCACAGCTACGGCTTCATGCTTTGCGGCGGATCGGCGTGCCTGCCCGGCATCGACGGGGCGCTCGCGCAAGCTACCGGATTGCGCGTGACGATGGCACGCGAACCGATGGACTGTGTGATCCGCGGTTTAGGCAAAATCATTCGCGACAACCGACTCTGGGGCGAGGGACTGAATCTGCGCACGCGCTCACTGTTCTGATTTGTCCCCCTATACTGTCTGAAACAACATCGAAAGGAAGTATATCCATGAACACATCTGCATTTCCGAACGGCAATCGCCCCGATGGTTCCGGGACGGACAGCCAAAACGCCTTCTCTTCCGCCGCACCCTGCCCGCAAGCGGCAGGTCCGGCACAGCAAATCCCCGCGCCGGTTCTGCTCTCTGACCTGCACGCGCACAGAGCGGGCTTTTCACGCATCGGCGCGTCCATGCTGATGCTGTTACTGGGATGCCAACTGTTTGCCTTCCTCGTATCCTTTGTGGTCGGCAGATTCGCGCCAGACATAGCGGAAACATGGTGGTATTCGTGGGTTTTGACCGACGTGTCGCTGTACGGGGTAGGTCTGCCCCTCATGTGGCTGATTCTGCGCAAAGTGCCCGCCGCCCCCTTCAACCCGACCTACCGCGCACGGGGTATTGTGGCGGAAAAGCCCCGGTTCGGGTTCGGCTGGTGGATTCTCATCGCCGTGATCGGCATGGGCGCCATGCAGATCGGCGCCCTTGTCGGGCAGGGCTTCATGAAGTTGCTTTCCTATCTCGTCGGGTACGATTATGCCAACGGACTGGAGACCATCGTGAGCGGCTCGCCGCTGTGGGCTACCTTTCTCGGAACGGTCGTGCTGGCGCCGCTGGGGGAAGAGTTCATCTTCCGGAAGCTCCTGATCGACCGCACCCGCCGCTGGGGAGACGCGGTGTCTGTCCTGCTCTCCGGCATCCTGTTCGGACTGTTCCACGGCAACCTGTTTCAGCTTTTCTATACGACCATGTTCGGCTTCCTGCTGGCGTATATCTACACGCGCACGGGACGGTTGGGCTGGTGTGTCGGTCTGCACGCCCTGACTAATTTCTGGGGCGGCATCGTGCCGACCCTCCTGCGGAACTGGATTGGGACGGACATCATCGCCGATCCCGAAAAGCTCTCTGCCCATCTTATGAAAAATCCCCTGCAATACTTCGTGTACACGCTGTACGGCATGATTATATATGCCCTCATGATCGCCGCAGTGGTTCTGCTTATCTGCCTGCGCAAAAAGATACGGCTCGGAGACGGGACGTGTGTCCTGCCCGCCGGACGGCGTTTCCGAACCGTCGTTCTCAATGGCGGCATGACCGTTGCGCTGTTGGCGTTCCTGCTTGTTCTGCTGTCTGCGCTGATTCTCCCGCCGCTGGCGGCACGCTGATCGCACGATTCCCTGCATTTTCCCGGAAGGAGGATTCCCCATGCGCTTCCCTACCCGCAATCGCCGCGTCGTGCGCCTGTATGCTCTGGGCGTTGTATTCGGGCTGTTCTGCCTTGTCTATATCATTCGGCTGGCGACGCTGGAACTGAACGGGAACAATATACGGGGGCATCGTCAGGACGGAACAACCACGCGCACCGAGCTTGTACAGGCGGTGCGCGGCGAGATATATGACCGCAACGGCAAGGCGCTGGTGACCAACCGCTATCGACTGGATCTCACCTTTGATTACAGCGTTCTGCCGTCGGCACAACCGGCGCGCAGTCAGGCAATCCTCCGGGCACTGGAAATTCTGGACGCCTGCGGCGAACGCAACAGGCTGTGCGACACGCAATACCCGCTGGAAGGTGCGTATCCGAATCTTGTTTATTCCGCCGCTGCGGAAACCACCGGAACGTCCCTGAACAAAACGCTCCTGGAGGTGCTGGAGACGATCGGTCTGCGGGCGCTGGCGATTCAGCGCATCCGCACCGACCGCGGCGTAACACGCACCCGCGCAGGCGAGCTCTTTGATGAGGAGCCGTTGCGGTATGTCACGGCGGACGATCTGACGGCGCGACTGGTCAAGTCCTTCAAACTGAACGCGACCGATGAGAACGGTGCGCAAATTTTTACGGACGCGGAGATCGACCGTCTCCTGCGCATTCTGTACGGAATGGAGGCAGCCGGGTTCTCGCGTGCGAACGACTATGTGCTGGCGTCTGACGTATCCATGGACACGGTCACGGCAGAGCGGGAAGCAGGCGTGCCCGGCATCGGATACACGCAGACTGCCACGCGTGTGTATGCCTACCCCGGCTATGCTTCGCATATCCTGGGGCAGACCGGACCCATCTACGCAGAGGACTGGGAAAAGTACAAGGAACTCGGTTACAGCATGAATGCGACGGTCGGGATTTCCGGCTGTGAGGCGGCATTTGAAAGCTACCTGCACGGACAGGACGGCGTGCGCGTCGTGGTGGAGGATCGGGACGGGAATATCGTCAGCGAACACATGAAAAAAGAGGCGGTAGCCGGACAGGATATCTACCTGACTATCGACATCGACCTACAGATAGCGGCGGAGGATGGGCTGGCGGAAAATGTTGCCTACATCCGGAATACGTACGGGCGGGAGAACTGTCGTTCCGGCGCGGCAATCGCCATGGATCCGGACACCGGAGAGATACTGGCACTGGCGTCCTATCCGACCTACGATCTGTCCACCTTCAACCGCGACTACGGACAGCTCAGCAACGATGAGGCGCTGCCGCTGTACAACCGGGCGCTGTACGGTCTGTATGCACCCGGCTCCACCTTCAAGCCGGGAGTGGCGGCGGCGGCGCTGTCCGAGGGAATTATTGACGGCACAACGTTGTTGCAATGTGCCGGTAAGTATACCTATTTCAAGAGTTATCAGCCCACCTGCTGGGTGTACAACAGCACGGTCAGCCCGATTCATGAGCATGGCTACCTGAACGTTCGGGAGGCAATCTGCGTCTCCTGCAACTGCTTTTTCTACGAAACGGGACGGCTTTTGGGTATTGAACAGATGAACCGTTACGGCACGCTGTTCGGGCTCGGAGAGGCGACAGGCATCGAGCTTGGCGAGGCAACCGGCATTCTGGCAGGTCCGGATTACCGAACCGAAACGCACGGTGTTACATGGCAGGCAACCGACACCATCGCCGCCGCCATCGGGCAGTCCGATAACGCATTTACCCCGCTCCAGCTGGGCGTCTACCTGTCCACGCTGATAAACGGCGGGAATCGGTATGCCGCGCATCTGCTCCTGCGGGTGCGGGATTTCACGACTCGGACCGACACCTACACCGCAGAGCCGAAGCTGCTGTCCTCTTTCCCACTGGACACGTCCGTGCGGGACGAGGTTATGTCGGGTATGCGCGCCGCCGTAACCGAGTCTGCCGGAGTCAGCCGCTATATGGCTGGGCTCCCCTTCGCGGTGGCAGGCAAGACCGGTACCGCGCAGACCGGCGCACGAACCGATAACGGTCTGTTCGTCTGCTGTGCGCCGGCGTCCGACCCGGGCATCGCGGTCGCAACCGTAATTGAAAAGGCGGGGGGCGGCTCCTACGCCGCGCTCAGCGCCGCACGCATTCTGGAAGTCTATGCAAACAAAAGGGGGTGAAGTTGATGCCGGAAAACGACGCATTGCAGAACAAGCGTTTTGCCAAGAATGATGAGGGATTTTTCTGTGCACACTGCGGAAAATGGGTGCCTCCGCTGGGGTATTCCTCGCGCAATCACTGCCCCTTCTGCCTCTGGTCGTTGCACGTGGACATCAACCCCGGCGACCGGGCAAATCCCTGCGGCGGGGCGCTGGAGCCGATCTCCTGTGAGCCGGACGCGCGCCGGGGGTATATCATCGTGCACCGTTGCCGTTCCTGCGGGGAAATATGCCGCTGTCGTGCGGCACTCAAGGCGAAGGAGCAACCGGATGATTTGGATCTGCTCATCAAACTGACCGCCGCAGGGCGAACACCGCGCGGAAAGCGGTAAACATAGTACAATATATTGGAGATACGGCAAAGGAAACAGTATATGCAGGAACTGATACACATCCGCGGAAAACTGCTGGGAGTCGATTTCGGCGACAAGCGCACAGGGCTTGCCGTCTCCGACGAGGGACAGCGCATGGCGTCCGGCATCTGTCAGATACAGGTTGGCGGAATGCAGAAAACAGCCGAGGAGACCGCGCGCATCGCCCGGGAACGCAGTGCGGTCGGCATTGTGGTGGGACTACCGGTCAACATGGACGGCTCGCACGGACCGCGCTCGGCTCATGCGGAAAAATTTGCCCGTCTGCTGGCAGAGGCTTCCGGATTACCGGTCGCACTGCTGGACGAGCGCATGACCACTATGGCGGCATCCCGCTACCTCAACGAGACTGATACGAGGGGCAAACGGCGCAAGAACGTGATTGATACACTGTCCGCCGAGATTATCCTGCAGAACGCACTGGACAAGCTGCGGCATCTGCGGGAGCAGGCGGCAGATACGACCGGAATAAAGGAGGATGAGTAAGCATGGGCTTCGGGTTCGGCAAAAAGATGAGCTACGAGGAGTACGACCGGCTTGAGGAAAAGCACGGTGCGCTGTGGTGGATCGGGCGCATCATTACGCTGATACTGGTCTGCGGAACGGTGGGCATTCTTTTCTGGCGCATCTTCACTTCGGGAGATCCCAAGGATTTGAAGGGCTTGCAGCCCAATCAGCCGCTAGCAGACGCATACAGCGCCGCGCGTGCGGAGGATAAGGAGCTGACCGTCTACTACAATGAGCAACTGCCCAACATCACCTATGAAAAAGGACGGCGCGGCTACTTTTCCGCACAGCGCGTCCGCTTCATTGAGGAGGCGAACCAGGTGCAGGTGCTGTTCCGGTACAACAACTCGACCATCCGTCATCTTCGGGAGGACTACGCCCTGGACGAGATGCCGAACCGGAGCGATGATCTCTACGACATCACGCTGTATGTAGCCTACGACCTGACGCCGGATGATCCCACGGACAATGCCGGCAATGACCCCGCCGCCGTGAAGTTCGTCCGCTACCAGCCCACCTCCGTTGTCGCCGAAACCAAGGGGCTGTACAACTACCGCTATCTCGTGTTTGACGGACTGGACATGACTGTCACCGATAACCCGGTGCTTGCCGTGTATATGGACATCTACTACAAGGGAGATGTCCGCTACCTGGAGGAGGACGGCGGCAAGGATCCGTACAGTGCCCTCATCATCTACGATTACGCCGCCGAGAAAACCCCGTATGAGCTGACCAAAAAAGACCGGGAGGCGCTGTCCGCGTGGAAAAGCGCGAAAGCGGAATAATTCCGATAGCTTCCCCGCTATACCGTTGTCCGGAGCCGGCGCCCACGCCCGACTCCGGACTTTTCACGCGCTATGGACAAGTATTTCCGGCTCCGCCGAATCGCCGCGTGAGGAATTTTCGGTGCGCACTTGACTTTTCCCCGGCTTTGTGCTATGATATGGCTTGCTTTTCGCAAGCATATCCGCGCCGCGCCATAGGCGGCGATCGAAAGGAACACTTCTCTGACCATGGAAAACAAAACTAAATTCCACACCCTGCTGGAATGGCTTGAAATGACGTTCGGATCTCTTCTCATTGCTGTCGGCGTTTACTTCTTCAAGGTACCGAACGGCTTTTCGCTCGGCGGCGTCAGCGGTATCTCCACACTGCTCGGCAAAGTGATCACCTGGTCATGGGTAACGCCCGGTATGCTTATGTTCGGGCTGAACGTGATCCTGCTTATCATCGGCTTCATCGTCATCGGCAAGGACACCGGTATCCGTACCGCCTATTGCAGTCTCGCCTACTCCGGCATGACATGGATTCTGGAACGCACCGTCAAGCTGGAGCAGCCCATGACAGACCAGCCGTTCCTGGAGCTCGTATACGCCATCCTGCTGACCGGCATCGGCTCAGCTATCATGTTCCACTGCCGCGCCTCCTCGGGCGGCACCGACATCGTTGCGCTCATACTTAAAAAGTACACCTCGCTGGACGTGGGCAAGGCACTGCTTTGCTCGGACAGCCTGATTTCAGCCGGCGCGTTCCTCGTATTCGGACTCAAAGCGGGTCTTTTCTCCATGCTCGGTCTGTTTGCCAAGGCATTCCTGATCGACGGCGTAATTGAAAATCTGAACGTGTGCAAGTCCTTCATGATTATCACTGCTCATCCCGAAGCTGTCGTGGCGTACATTCTCAACGTCATGCACCACTCGGCTACTACGCTGGATGCCTGCGGCGAGTATACGCATCAGGAGCTGAAGGCTGTCATCACAGTTTGCAGGCGTGCGGAAGCAGTCCGCCTGCGCCGGTTCCTCAAGGAAACCGACCCCACCGCGTTTGTCATTGTAGAATCCACCAGTGAGATCATCGGACGCGGTTTCCGACAGCCTTAACGACCGAAGGAGATGAAAGATACACCGTGAATATCATCATTGTCGGCTGTGGCAAGATCGGTCAGACACTCGCCGCTCAGCTCAACGAGGAAGGCAACAATATTACGGTTGTGGACACCGATGCCGCGCGCGTCAACCGGCTGGCAACCCAGCTGGATGTCATGGGCGTCACGGGCAACGGTGCAACGCACGCCGTCCAATCCGAGGCGGGCGTCGAGAACGCTGACCTGCTCATAGCCGTTACAGGGTCGGATGAACTGAATATGCTCTGCTGCCTCATCGCGCACAAGGAAAGCCGGTGCAAGACCATCGCCCGCATCAAAAAGCCGGAATATGGGGATGACATCCGGTTTCTGCAGGAAGAGCTGGGACTTGCCATGGTGGTCAACCCGGAGCAGGCGGCAGCAGCAGAGATCGCGCGCATCCTGCGCTTCCCTTCCGCGATTAAAATTGACACCTTTGCCAAGGGACGGGTCGAGCTGCTCAAGTTTCGTCTGCCGGAGGGCAGTCCGCTGATCGGAAAATCCGTGCGGGACATCGTTGCCAAGTTGGGCTGTGATGTGCTGATCTGCACGGTGGAGCGCGGGGAGCAGGCATATATTGCCAACGGAGACCTTGTTTTCGCCGACCGGGATGTTATCTCCCTGATCGCCTCGCCGCGCAACGCCTCGGAGTTTTTCCGCCGGATTGGCTACAAAATCCGCTCGGTAAAGGACGTTATGATTGCCGGAGGCGGCGAGATCGCCCACTACCTGACCGAAATGCTGAGACGCGCGGGTATTGCCGTCAAGATTATTGAGAAGAATCCGCAGGTCTGCGAGGAACTGAGCGCCAGGTGGCAGGACGTGACGGTGGTCTGCGGCGATGCATCGGTTCAGGATCTGCTGCTGGAGGAAAATATCGCCGGTGCGGGCGCCTTTGTCGCACTGACCAGTATTGATGAAGAGAATATCCTGCTGTCCCTGTTCGCCAAGCGCGTGGGGCACGGGAAGGTCATAACCAAGATCAACCGGATAGACTTTGCCAGCGTCATTGCGCACCTGGATCTGGACTCAACCATATACCCCAAGCATATCACCGCCGACCAGATCGAACGCTATGCCCGTGCCGCCGCCAACACGCTGGGCAGCAATATGGAAACGTTGTATCACGTCATCCCCGGGAAGGTCGAGGCGGCTGAGTTTGTCGTGTCCGACCGCTCGGCAGTCACGGACGTCCCACTGTCCGAACTGAAGTGCAAGAAGGGCATTCTGGTTGCAGCCATCATGCGGAACGGCTCCGTCATCATCCCCCGCGGCAAGGACACCGTACAGGTGGGCGATGCGGTGATCATCGTGTCGGGGGATCTGTCTCTGCACAGTCTGACCGACATACTGGAATAAGGGGCGCACTATGAATTTTCGCATGATCCGGCATATCATCGGCTGGCTTTTGCTGTTTGAATGCGTTTTTCTGGCGGTTCCTGCGCTGACGGCGGTCGTGTACCGTGAGCGCGTTGTTGTGTACTATCTCGGTGCCATGGCGCTGTGCGGACTTCTGGGCTGGCTGTGCATACGGCGCAAGCCGCCCGTTACGGCACTGTACGCCCGCGAAGGCTTTGTCATCGTGGCAATGAGTTGGATTCTGCTCTCCCTGATGGGCGCACTCCCGCTTTGGCTGTCCCGGGAAATCCCATCCTTCGTGGACGCCCTGTTTGAGACCGTGTCCGGCTTTACCACCACGGGAGCCTCCATCCTGCCGGAAGTGGAACGGCTGTCTCACGCCGCGCTGATCTGGCGTAGTTTTACGCACTGGGTGGGCGGTATGGGCGTACTGGTTTTCATCATGGCGTTCGTTCCGCTCTCCGGCGGGCGGAATATGCACATCATGAAGGCGGAAAGCCCCGGTCCCTCTGTGAGCAAGCTGGTGCCGCGCGTGCGCACCACTGCCATGATTCTGTACGCGCTCTACATGGCGCTGACAGTTATTGAGTTTATCTTCCTGCTCTGCGGTCGGATGAGTGTGTTCGATGCCCTGAACACTGCCTTCAGCACCGCCGGAACCGGCGGTTTCGGCGTCCGGAACGACGGTATGGCAGGCTATTCCAACTACCTGCAAACCGTTGTGACGGTGTTCATGCTGCTTTTTTCCATCAATTTCGGCTGTTACTACCTGCTGCTTCTGCGCCGCATCCGGGAAGCCTTCAATGCGGAGGTGCGGGTGTTCCTGCTCATCGTTGCGGCAGCTGTCGCTGTCATCACGGTCGATCTCCGACTGAATGGCGTGATCAATTCCGTTACCGGTGAGTCCTTCACGTTGTACGGTGCCATCCATCATGCGGCATTCACGGTATCCTCCCTGATCTCCACGACCGGCTACGCAACGGCAGATTTCGACCTGTGGCCGGCGCTGTCCAAAACCGTTCTGGTCGGCGTGATGTTCCTCGGCGCCTGTGCCGGCAGCACCGGCGGCGGCATCAAGGTCTCGCGCATCCTCATCCTGTGCAAGAGCATCCGGCGGGAGATAGAGGGGCTCGTACATCCGCACCGTGTCCGCAGGATCACGATGGACAGGCGCGTGGTGGATACGGACGTTATCCGTTCGACCAACGTGTACTTCGTTGCCTATGTGTTGCTGTTTGCCGTATCGGTGCTGCTGATCTCTTTTGATGACTTTGATCTCGTGACCAACTTCACCGCCGTCACCGCCTCCCTCAACAACGTCGGACCCGGACTTTCCCTTGTCGGACCGACACGCAATTTCGCGTTGTTTTCAACCGCTTCCAAAGTAGTGCTGATCTTCGATATGCTTGCCGGGCGTCTGGAGCTGTTCCCGATGCTGGCACTGCTGGTGCCCTCTACGTGGAAGGACTGAAGACGGACGCAACCTGAATCGGGCATAGAGAGAAGGCGGGGGCTGTAAAAAGCTCAAGATGAGTTTTTTACAGCCCCCCGCCTTGCGTTGTATATTTCAAAAGACCGACGGCAGCATGGGGGAAATCAAAAGCCCTATGCAGAAGGACGCCGCGTTGGCTACCAGTGCGTACAGAATGTAGTACCGGTTGCGCCGGGGCTTGTCGGTCAAACGCCGCAGCAGGTAGCAGTACAGCACCGCTTCCACAGCGAAAACAGCCAGCTCCAGCAGGAAATACACCAAGCAGTAAAGCAAGTCGCTGGGACGCACGTTGAAAAGATTCAGGGAAAGGTTCAGCAACACCTGCGTCACCGCATTGACAGCGAGCAAAAAGAGCAACGGCTTTTTTCCGCGTATGCCGAACAGCAGGGCGACCGCTATCTCCACCGCGACCGTAAGCAGGAATCGGACAGACAATAACAGTATCTCCTTCCCCAATGGGTACGACCGCCGCACAGCCGGGAGGCTGTCGCTTCCGTCCGGAACCGCCATGCTCATCCGCTCCCCCGCCATATCAATCGTGAAATAGCTGTCAAAGGCATACCGTTCGCACTTGCCGCTGACCGCGAACCTGCCGCTTTCCGGATAGTAGAGCAGCACCTTGAAAGTCTGCGGGGGAAAGTAGCTCCACACGAGTTCCCCGTCGGTGCCGACCTTCCACATCTGCCCAAGGAAGTAGAATCCGTCTGCGTCTTGGTACCCCGCAAAAGCACGCCATATCTCCATGTCGTCATCCCGAACGCCGTAGATATGATCCTCGTTGCCGTCCCAGACCGAGTGCGGTCCGGTGCTGGATTCCTGCGACAGAAGCGTACCGTAGCACACTTCCCCGCTCAGATTCTCAAAGTGCACACGTACCGATGGCTTCGGTCCCATGTCTGCGTGCACCGTCAGCGGCAGCAGCACCGCGGCAAGCAATGTAAAAGAGAGCAGAAAAAGCGAATATCTTCGTTTCATGGTTTCCCCTTTCTCCGACAGGTTCAGTGCTTGTTCTGCGACAAGTATACCTTGTCAAACCTGTCAATCAGCATTTTTCCGTCATCACGGTTGCACAGCACCACAATCTGCGGACGGCATTCGTCGTCCCCAATGTCCGTCCGGAAGGTGCCGTTATTCAGGCGTATCTTATACCGCACATAGAATGTCTGATAGGTGACGATAGCCCCGTTTTCAGTAACCTGTTCGGTATTACTTCGGGTCAGAACGATATCATACAGCTGCTGCATGGCGAACCGTTCCTGCTCGCCGTTCGCCTTGCGGTATGCATTCGTGAACAGGCGGTTGTATCCGTCCGTATCGCCCTGAATGATGCGCCGGATCATGTTGTACAGAACCGTAACCGCCTCGCCGAACTCCTCCATGTTGCCGGAATCCAGCGATGTTGAAAAGTTTTGTGCCGGATTTTCGTACATCACAACGCGGTTCAGGCTCAGGTAGTCCTTATCCTTCATGATATCGTAATCGTAGTCCGGCTCCGCGAAATTGTACTTTGCGTCCGGAAAAGTCATGACCTCCGGCGTATCCTCCCGCTCGATATAATTCACAAGCGGGATTGCGACCGCGGTAAAGACGACCATGCAGGCAAGCACGATCAGAATGCGACGGCGCAGTTTCCCGGTCGAGGCGCGCCGGGTCGCCGGAGCGTCTTTCCCCTGCCCATCCGGCGGAAACGGCGGATTATCCATGTCCATACTGTTCATACTGGCATCCTCCTTTGGCGTGACCGTACCGGTCTGCCCGGAAACGATCCAATCTCCTGTTTCAGTATAGCATATTTTCCACCGCATTGCAAGCGCGGGCACCCGGTTTATTATAAAATTTTCGTGAATTTGCTTTTTCCTGTTGTCACCGCGTGAAGAATATGCTATAATAACACGGAGTAACGAATCCCCGCTGTCTGCGGGGCGGAGGTGTGACGGATGGAAGAAAAACAAGAGACAGGTCTCGGAGAATCCAATGAGAATATCCGGGGAAACGACAGTCCGGAGGAAACGGCACTGCCCGCAGAAGCCGAAGCGGTTGCGCCCGCTGACGGGGATGCGGACGGTGTGACGGATGAATCGGTCGGCGATCCCGCTGCCGAGAGTACCGGAGTTGCGCCCGATGTGTCGCCCGACACGGAAAACGGCACGGGAAAGCCGAGGCAGAACGTCATTGGTTCCCTGCTGGATTATCTGGAAATATTCGCTTTCTCTGTGGCGGCAGTGCTGGTGGTGTTCACGATGCTGTTCCGCCTGTGCCGCGTGGACGGCAGCTCCATGCGCAAAACGCTGGAGAACGGGCAGATGCTAATCACGACCTCGGTCGGCGAGCCGGAACCGGGAGACATTATCGTGTTCAGTATGACGACGGACAGTCCTTACTATGACCTGAACGAGGCGCTGGTCAAGCGTGTCATTGCCAAGGACGGGCAGACCGTCCGCATCGACTGCCAAACCGGCACGGTGTTTGTGGACGGAAAGCAGCTGACGGAACGGTACGCCGTCCTTCTGGACAGCGCGGGACATGACAGCGGCGTTGTGCAACAGTACCCCACCTACGGGTACGACCGCGAAACGCGTATGTTTGAGGTGACGGTGCCGGAAGGTCATCTGTTTGTCATGGGCGACAACCGCAACTATTCGACCGACAGCCGCACGACGATTGTCGGCATGGTGGACGGGCGCCGCGTGCTGGGACGTGTCATCCTGCGCCTTTCCCCCTTTACAACCGATTTTGACTGAGAGGTTTTTTCTATGCCGGGTGAGCAGATCCAATGGTTTCCGGGGCATATGGCGAAGACCCGGCGACTGATTGCCGAAAACGCCAAAAATGTACATCTTTTTATTGAAGTTCTGGACGCACGGGTTCCGGTCAGTTCCCGCAATCCGGTGCTTCCGGAGCTGACCGGCGGCAAGCCGGTTCTGCTGTTGCTGAACAAGGCATCCCTTGCCGATCCGGACAAGAGCCGCGCCTTCATGCGTGCCTACACCGACGCGGATACCGCCTGCCTTCTGTGCGACTGCGTGACCGGCGAAGGACTGAACCGCGTCCCCGACGCGGTACGCCGCCTGCTTGCCGAGCGCGTGGAGCGGTACGAAGCGAAGGGGCAGACCGGTCGCCATCTGCGCGCAATGGTCGTCGGCATTCCCAACACGGGGAAATCCACGCTTATCAACCGTCTGAGCGGCGCGGCGCGACTCAAAACCGAGAATCGCCCCGGCGTAACGCGGGACAAACAGTGGGTAGCCACCCGATGGGGAATTGATCTGCTGGATATGCCCGGCGTGCTGTGGCCACGGTTTGAAAGTCCGGTCGTGGGAGAAAACCTCGCGCTGACAGGCGCCATCAAGGACGACATTCTGGACGTTGAGCATCTGGCACGGGTGCTGGTGCGCCGTCTGCGGACGATGTATCCCGCTGCAATGGCGGCACGCTACAGGCTGACGGACTGGGAGTCACTGACCGACGCAGAGTTGGTCACTGCCATCGGCAAAAAGCGCGGCTGTCTTGTTTCAGGGGGGCTGGTGGACACCGAACGCGTCTCCAACCTGCTGATAGACGAATTCCGCGCCGGGCGCATCGGACGCCTTACCATAGATGCGGTGCCGGATTGCCCCACGCCCACTGCCGCACCGCCGGAGGAAGGAGCGGGCGATGCCTGACCTTTCACTGGAAAATCAACTGCGTGCCGCCGGTTATCACGCCGTGTGCGGTGTGGACGAGGCGGGACGCGGACCGCTGTGCGGACCCGTGGTCGCCGCCGCGTGTATCCTGCCGCCCGACATAGACCTGCCGGGGCTGAATGACTCCAAAAAGCTGACGCCGCGAAAGCGGGACATCCTGTTCGATCTCATCCGTGAGCGCGCCGTTGCATGGTGCGTTGCCGAGGGAAGCGTAGAGGAGATCAACCGCCTGAACATCCTGGAAGCCGACCTGCTTGCCATGCGGCGCGCCATAGCAGGACTGCACACGCCGGACGGAACGCCGGTCAAGGCGGACTATGCGCTGATCGACGGCAACATCGCGCGGGATTTCCAACTCCCTGCCCGCGCCGTCATAAAGGGCGATGCTTTGTCGCTGTCGGTCGCCGCCGCCTCGGTGCTCGCCAAAGTCACGCGGGACCGCCTATGCATGGATCTGGATCGGCAGTACCCGCAGTACGGCATCGCCAAACACAAGGGCTACGGAACCGCCGCGCACATGGCGGCACTGCGGCAGTACGGTCCGGCCCCCATCTACCGGGAGAAGTTTGTCCGTTTTTTGCGGGAGGATGTGCCCGCGAAAAAAGAAAAACCATGAGTGACAAAGGAATGACCGAGCGGCAGGCACTGGGACGGATGGGAGAGGATGCCGCCGCCCGGCTGTATACGGATGCCGGATACCGGGTTATTGAGCGCAACCGGCACGAGTCGCACAACGAGATTGACCTGATTCTGGAAAATGCGACTTCACTCGTATTCGTAGAGGTCAAAACCCGGACGCAAAGTCCGGGTACGCGCCCCCGGTTCGGAAGACCCGCCTCTGCCGTGGACGCCGGGAAACGCAAGCGAACCGTGCTTGCCGCAGAAGCCTACCTGCGGGAACATCCTACCGACCGGCAACCGCGCATCGACGTGGTGGAAGTCTATGTCGGGAAAGCGCCCGACGGGACGCCGACCGTCCTGTCCGTTCTTCCCTTCCGCAATGCCTTCGGCGCCGGGAAATGAGCAGTCTGCTTTTACATATTTTTACTATCAAAACAGGATAAAGAGGAGTGATACATATGAATCCGAAGCTGTCCCTCATTGACACGCACTGTGACACCGCATACGAACTGTTCCATCGCGGTGAGCATCTGGATCGGAACAGTTGCCACATTGACCTGGAAAAAGCGTCCTGCTATCAGCATTACGCGCAGTATTTCGCCGTCTGGAGCAACAAGCGGCTGGACGATGAGGCGTGCTGGCAGGATTTTCTGAAGATCACCGACTATTTTCAGGCGGAATTAGATCGACTCTCCGACCGCGCCGTGCAGGTGCGCACCGGTGCCGAGCTGGATGCCGCATGGGCGGCAGGAAAGACAGCCGCCATCCTTGCTGTGGAGGACGCACGGCTGACTGCCGGGCACATCGAGCGGCTGGACGTTCTGAAGCGCAAGGGTGTCCGGTACATGACGCTGATGTGGAGCGGTGAGACCTGCGTTGGCGGCTCTCACAACACGCAGAGCGGACTGACCGATTTCGGCAAGCAGCTGGTCGCCGGGTGCTTCGAGCGCGGCATCATCCCTGACGTGTCGCACGCATCCGAGCAGTCCGTAGATGACCTTATTCCCCTCGCGCGGCAGTACGGCAAGCCCTTTATCGCCTCGCACTCCAATTCCCACGAGGTCTGCGGGCATACCCGAAACCTGCGTGACCGCCACTTTGCCGTCATACGGGAGTTGGGCGGTATCGTAGGCATCAACCTCTGCCCTGCCTTCCTGACCGACACCAACGTGCGCCCTGCCACAATGGACGATATCCTTGCCCACATCGACCACTTCATGGAATTGGGCGGCGAGGATGTTGTGGGGCTCGGCTGTGATCTGGACGGCACCGATCTGCCGGAAGGCTTCTCCCATGTCGGAGACCTCCTGAAGATTGCCGATGCGCTCGCACAGCACAACTACACGGAAGAGCTGATTGAAAAAATATTCTGGAAGAATTACCGGTGCTTTGCGCTCCGGAACCTGTAACCTGTAATGTGAAGGAGTACCCTCCCATGATGTATCAATCCACCCGCGATCCATCCCACAAAAAGTATACCTCCGCCGAGGTCATCAAAATGGGGCTTGCCCCGGACGGCGGACTGTTCCTCCCGGAAACCATCCCCACGCTCAGTGAGGCGGACATTGAAGCGTTGCGGCGCGAGAGCTATCCCGTGCGCGCCGCGCGCATCCTGCATATGTTCCTGACCGACTACACGCAGGAGGAGCTGATGACCGACTGCCACGCCGCTTACCGCGAGGCATCCTTCCCCGGCGGTGCGGCACCGCTGGTTCATGTATGCAACAATCTGTACGCGCTGGAGCTGTGGCACGGTCCCACTGCCGCTTTCAAAGACATGGCATTGCAGATCATGCCGCGCCTGCTCTCCCGCGCGCTGGTCAAGACCGGCGAGACACGCCATGCCCTGATCCTGGTCGCCACCTCAGGCGACACGGGAAAGGCGGCACTGGAGGGCTACCGCAATGTGGATCGGGTAAAGATTATGGTATTTTACCCGGTAGACGGTGTGAGCCGCGTGCAGAAACTCCAAATGGCAACGCAGACCGGCGACAACCTGCGTGTGGTCGCCATCAAGGGAAACTTTGACGATGCGCAGACCGGTGTCAAAAATATCTTTGCCGACCGCGAAATGGCGGAGCGCCTGAACGAGCACGGGTATATCCTGTCCAGTGCCAACTCCATCAACTGGGGACGTCTTGTCCCGCAGATCGTCTACTACATTTCCGCTTACTGCGACCTGCTGAACAAGGGTGTCATCCGCAACGGGGAGCAAATCGACGTCTGCGTGCCGACCGGAAACTTCGGCAACATTTTCGCCGCATATCTTGCCAAACGGATGGGACTGCCTATCCGACGCCTGGTCTGCGCCTCCAATCAGAACAACGTGCTGACGGATTTCCTTGCCACCGGCACCTACGACCGCAATCGTCCGTTCCATCTGACCATGTCCCCCTCTATGGATATTCTGATCTCCTCCAACCTAGAGCGCCTGCTCTGCCTGATGGCGGGTGAGCAAAAGACAGCCGCCTACATGGAGAGTCTGCGCCAGACAGGCTCGTACACCGTGGACGCGGAGGTTCTGGCGGATATCCGTGCGTGCTTCTCCGGCTACTTCGCCGGGGAGAACCTGACCGCCGCGACCATCAGCGAGTTTTTCGAGAATGAAAGCTACCTCGCCGACACCCACACGGCAGTCGGACTTGCCTGCGCAGAGCAGTACGCGGAGGAGCATCCCGGCGATTCAACGCCCATGGTGGTGGCATCGACCGCCAGCCCCTTCAAGTTTGCGGCGGACGTGTATATGTCGCTGACAGACGGAACCAAGCTGCCGCGTGATCCGCTGTCCGCGCTGGATCAACTCGCCGAACTGACCGGAGCCGACATCCCGTACCCCCTGTGCGGTCTGCGGGAGCGCACCGTGCGCTTCCGGGAGACCATTCCGGCGAACGCCATGCCGGAGGCAGTGCTGGATTTCTGCGGGAAATAATCCCGCGTCCGGAACACCGAAGGCGCCGCCGCGCAGATGCGCGGCGGCGCCGGGTTCGTCCCTCGTCTGCTTACTCGGACTTGGGCTGGAAGGTGGCGCAGGCAGTGTCACTGCTGGTGGATGCGTAAGCAGGTCCTACCGTGATTTCACGCGCGGTGCAGCAATCGTTCGCATCGTGGTGAACGCAGTTTTTGACGTCACAGGATACGCCTTTGATGTGCTTGCAGCCGCACTCTTTTCTGTTTTCCTCGTTCATTTTTTCCGACCGTTCCTTTCCGGATTCCGCAAACCGTACGGTATGCGGTTCGGCGGCGCATTTCTTCGGCAGCAAAGCAGGTGCTATCACCGCCGGGTCGTCGCCGCTGTTATTGTGTGTCGCGGACGGGCGGTCTATTCTCCCGGATGTATTCCCCGGATCCCGGTCGGATTGGAGGTTTTTTCTTTCATGTCGATTTTTGCCATAGCCGACCTGCACCTGTCCACCGGTGCGGGTATCGACAAATCCATGGAAGTGTTCGGCAAGCGTTGGCGCGGATATACCGAAAAGATACGCAGAAACTGGGAGGCGTCGGTCGGTGCAGATGACACAGTGGTCATCCCCGGCGACATCTCCTGGGCGATGCGGCTGGAGGATGCATTGTCCGATCTGGAATTTCTGAACCGGCTCCCCGGACGCAAGCTCATCGGCAAGGGAAATCACGATTTCTGGTGGACGACCGCGAGCAAAATGAAAGCCTTCTTTGCCGAACACAAGCTGTCCTCGCTTCATATCCTGTATAATAACGCCTACCTTGCCGAAGGACGGGTTCTGTGCGGTACGCGCGGCTGGTTTCTGGATGAACGTCAGCAGAACACAGTCGGAACACCGGACTATGCCCGCGTTGCGCAACGCGAAGTTGTCCGGCTACGGCTGAGCCTGGATGCCGCCGCCGCGCTGTGCCGGGCGGAAACAGAGACAGGACGCGCGCGCCCGCCCATTACGGTTTTTCTGCATTTCCCGCCCGTCTGGGTGGATTTCGTCTGCCGGGAGATGGTGGACACTCTGCATGAGTACGGCGTACAGGAATGCCTGTTCGGGCATATCCACGGTATGTACAATGTGCCGCGCAGTTTTGATTTTGAGGGCATCCGCATGACGCTGTGTGCTTCCGATTTCCTGAATTTTACGCTTCTTCCGCTTCCGCCCGTTGCAGGCGACGCAGAATAAAGGCAGAATTCACAAACCGACGTTCTGCCTCACCGCCACATTCGGCAGCATGACAGTGCGAAAGTTTTCGGAATCCTATTGACAATCTGCACAAAAGAAGGTAAAATATACTGTGAATGTAAAAAATGACTCCCCTACAAAAAGAAAGGAACCGTTACCATCATGACGCTGATTAAAGCTGAAAGAACCGAAAACAGCACCGTAGAGCTGGAATTTTCGGTGGACAGAGAAACCTTCGACAAGGAAGTTAGCAACGTATACCGCAAGCAGGCTACCAATATAACCGTGCCCGGCTTCCGCAAGGGTAAGGCACCCCGCTCCATCATCGAGCGGATGTACGGCAAGGGCGTATTCTATGAGGATGCCGCCAATAACCTGCTGCCTGCCGCTTACGAAGAGGCACTGAAGGCATCGGAAACGCCGGTGGAGCCTGTCGGACGCGCAGAGTTTGATATCAAATCCATTGACGAGAACGGCATCGTGTTCACTGCCGTCGTGCCGGTGAAGCCCGCCGTCACCATTGAGGGATACATGGGGATCGAAGCGCAGAAGGTCGCGGATGAGGTGACCGAGCTGGAGATCGAAAACGAGCTGAAGATCGTGCAGGAGCAGAACTCCCGCGAGATTGATGTGACAGATGCACCCGCCGCCAACGGAAATACCGTTGTCATCGACTTTGACGGAAGCATCGACGGCGTGCCCTTTGACGGCGGCAAGGGTGAGGATTACCATTTGAAGCTGGGCTCCGGCAGCTTCATTCCCGGCTTCGAGGATCAGATCGTCGGGCATTCTGTCGGGGACGCGTTCGACGTCCGCGTCACCTTCCCGGCGGACTACCATGTGAGCGAGCTTTGCGGCAAGGAGGCTGTCTTTGCAGTGAAGCTGAAGGCGATCCAGAGCATTGAGCTGCCCGCGCTGGACGATGATTTTGCCAAGGATGTTTCCGAATTTGATACCATGGATGCATACAAGGCAGACATCAAGGCAAAGATCGAAAAGAGACACGAGAACGCTGCCGAGTCTGTCTTTGAGGAGACTGTCGTAAATGCTCTGAATGAAAAGCTGGGCGGTGAGGCTATTCCTGCCGCCATGATCGATGCGGAAGTAGAGAATGTGGTGCGCGACTACGACAACCGTCTGCGGATGCAGGGGCTTGATCTGAACAGCTACCTCAAGTATACCAACAATTCGCTGGAGCAGTTCCGCAGCCAGGTTCGCCCGCAGGCTGAAAGCTACGTGAAGACCCGCCTCGCGCTGGAGAAGATCGCTGAACTGGAGAACATCACGGTAAGCGACGAGGAGCTTGAGGCAGAGTATGCCCGTGTTGCCGAGAAGTACGGAATGGAAGTTGACAAGGTCAAGCCTCTGATCCCCGCTGACTCGCTGATCACCGACCTGAAGGTCAAGAAGGCGATGGATCTGGTCAAGGCAAACACCGTTGCCCCCGCCGCAAAGCCTGCTGACGCTGCTGACGCAGAGTAAGCATCCCCCATAACGAAAACCCGTTTTGCCACGACCGCTGTTACCTTTGGTCGTGGCAAACCTATCGGGGGATTTTTCGGGAATCCCCCGATCTGTCCCCATCTTCCATAACTGAAATAACCGATGATCGATAGTCGAAACGTCTACGATCACGTAAAGTCTACGATCACGTAAAGAAAGAAGGTTTTGCCGTATGCTGTCCGATTCCCGTCCGTCCTTCGCCCCCCGGAACGCGCTGGTTCCCATGGTCATCGAACAGACCAATCGGGGTGAGCGTTCCTACGACATTTTCTCCCGCCTCCTGAACGACCGGATCATTTTCCTCTCGGATGAGGTCAACGATGTGACCGCCTCGCTGGTGGTCGCACAGATGCTCTTCCTGGAGGCGCAGGATCCCGACAAGGATATCTCTTTCTATATCAACAGCCCCGGCGGCTCCATCTCTGCCGGCATGGCTATCTATGACACCATGCAGTTCATCAAATGCGACGTGTCCACCATCTGCATCGGTATGGCGGCATCCATGGGTGCCTTCCTGCTGGCGGCGGGTGCACAGGGCAAGCGCTTTGCCCTGCCCCACAGCGAGATCATGATCCATCAGCCTCTCGGTGGCGCGCAGGGGCAGGCGTCGGATATCAAGATACGCGCCGAGCTGATCCTGCGCACGCGCGATATGCTCAACCGCATTCTGTCCGAGCGCACCGGGAAACCCATCGAAACCATCGAGAAGGATACCGATCGGGATAACTTTATGACTGCAGAACAGGCGCTGGATTACGGACTGATTGACCGTATTCTCACCAAGCGGGACTGATGAGCGCCATAGAAAGGACACGGATACTTCATGGCAACGAATAATAACCGAAGGGGATCGGGGAATACAACGCCCCGTTGTTGCTCCTTCTGCGGCCGGCTTGAATCGGAGGTCAACTACCTGATCCCGTCCATGGACGGAAGTTATATCTGCGATGTATGCGTGGAAACCTGCCACGAAATGATTGCAGATACAAAAGAAGTGACCAGGGAGTCCGGGTTCGGCAATCTATCGCTGGCTACCCTTCCCCGCCCCATGCAGATCAAGGCATCGCTGGATGAGTACGTCATCGGGCAGGAGAAGGCAAAGATCGCCCTGTCGGTAGCTGTCTACAATCACTACAAACGCATTCTGACCCGGAGCGAAACAGCCGGGACTTCAAAAAAACGCCGCAGCCGTTCAGGTCAGCCCGCAAACCCGCTGCTGGATGAGCTGCAGGATGTGGAAATTCAGAAATCCAATATCCTGTTGCTCGGTCCTACCGGCGTCGGCAAGACGTACCTCGCGCAGACGCTTGCCAAAACCTTGCGCGTGCCCTTTGCCATCGCGGACGCCACCACCCTTACCGAGGCGGGATACGTCGGGGAGGACGTGGAAAATATCCTTCTCCGATTGATACAGGCAGCGGATTTCGATATCGAACGTGCCGAGCGCGGCATCATCTATATTGACGAGATCGACAAAATCGCCCGTAAAAGCGAGAACCCCTCCATCACGCGCGACGTATCCGGTGAAGGCGTGCAGCAGGCTCTGCTGAAAATCCTGGAGGGGACGGTATCCAATGTGCCGCCGCAGGGCGGACGCAAGCACCCCAACCAGGAATTCATCCGCATCAACACGGAAAATATCCTGTTCATCTGCGGGGGCGCCTTTGACGGTCTGAGTCGCATTATCGAAAAGCGGCAGGGCGGCTCCACCATCGGCTTCGGCGGCGAGGTAAAATCCAAAACCGAGGCTTCTGCCGGGAGTCTGTATGCGCAGGTCGAGCCGCACGACATCATCAAGTTCGGGCTTATCCCCGAGCTTGTCGGACGTATCCCTGTCATCGCCGCACTGGATGATCTGGACAAGGAAGCTTTGGTGCGTATTCTTCGGGATCCCAAGAACGCCATTGTCAAGCAGTATAGAAAACTGTTCGGACTTGACCGCATCCGCCTGGTCTTTGATGAGGACGCGCTGGATGCCATTGCGGAGGAGGCTCTGCAACGTCACACCGGCGCACGGGGGTTGCGCGCCATTATGGAGCAGTACCTCATGAAGCTCATGTATGAGCTGCCGAGCGATGATACAGCCGAAAGCGTAACCATCACCCGTGCCTTCATATGCGGGGAGGGACAGCCGCTTATCACGCATCGGGCGCCGGCAGCCGCCGCGCTGCCGGAAGCAGCTGATGCTGACACCGTACCTGAGCAGGCGCCTGTCGCACAGATACCGCCCGCACGGCAGAATAATGCATGAAAGGTTTCCAAAAGGTAGCAAAGGAATTCGGAACAGTATGGTAACTTGTATCGTTGGAATCAACTGGGGCGACGAGGGCAAGGGGCGCGTGGCGGATCTGCTCTCCCGCGACATGGATATCGTGTGCCGTTGCCAGGGCACAAGCGAGGCGCGCCACACGGTAGTGAACGAGCGCGGCAGCTTTATGCTGAATCAGCTCCCTTCCGGCATTCTGTACGGTGGTGTCTGTTGCATCATGGGGGACGGAATGTATATCCAGCCAGACCGCCTGGACGATGAAATAACACGCCTGCGCGATGCCGGGGTAGACATCTCGCCGGAAAACCTGAAAATCAGCCACCGTGCCGCGCTGGTTCTGCCCGGTCTGACTGCGACGCAGATGCGTCTTCTGCTGGAAACGCGCGACCGTCTGTGCATGGGCGACCTGACGGATGTCGAAATGCTGGCTGAGCATCTGAACGCATTGGCGGATGCGTTCCGCCGTAACGGCGGAAAACCGAATATGTCGGCTTGGTCTGCGTGCTGTCGCCGCTATACGGCACTGTTCGGCGACTATATTGCCGACACGGGCGCCTATCTGTACGACGCGGAGCACGCCGGAAAGCGTATTCTGCTGGAATCCCAGTCGGGCGCTCTGCGTGACAAGGATTTCGGCGTGTTCCCTTACGGCTCGCCGACAAACTGTCTGGCAGCCTACACGCCTATCGGTGCCGGTATGCCCGGCGTGCGGCTCTCCCGCGTGGTTGGCGTTATGAAAGCGTACTCCGCCTGCCATGGGGACGGTCCGTTCCCGGCTGAAATCACGGGTGAGGAGGCAACCTACTTCCGCGAGCTGGGACAGGAGGACGAGGACGGCGCCACGCCACGCCGTGTCGGCGGTTTTGACGCGGTCGCGTCCCGCTACGGCGTCCGCCTTCAGGGCGTTGATGCCATTGCACTGACCAAGCTGGATGCGGTATCCTTCCTGCCGCAGATCCCCATCTGTGTCGCCTACGAAGTGGACGGGAAGCGTGTCACGGATTTCCCGACACCGTCCGCCCTGCGGCGCGCAAAACCGATATATGAATACGTGGACGGCTGGAACTGTGACATCTCCGGTTGCCGGGCATTCGCAGATCTGCCTGTTCAAGCCATCATCTACATCAGGTACCTGGAAGAGTTGGTCGGCGCGCCCATCACCTATGTGTCGGTTGGCGCCGAACGGGATGCCTACATCCGGGACAGTGTAAAAGCGGAAATTCAGTAAAACCCTTGACAAAAATTCCGGGATGTGGTATAATCCCAGTGTTGTGCGGGCAGGTCGTCCTGCCTGCGCGCGGGCCATTAGCTCAGTTGGTCAGAGCTACCGGCTCATAACCGGTTGGTCCTGGGTTCAAGTCCCCGATGGCCCACCATAAAGCGAAGCGTCCGGCTTTTGCCGGACGCGTTCCCTCCTTATTACCGATATTGCCGGGTTCTGTTTCCGTAGCTCAGCTGGATAGAGCGACCGCCTCCTAAGCGGTAGGTCGGGTGTTCGAATCACCTCGGGAACGCCAAAGCCCTTGCTGTAAACTGCTTCCGGGCAGTTACGGCAAGGGCTTTGCTCTTTTCCCCTGCTTCCGGCTTTATCTGCCCTGTAAAGACGGTTTCTCATGATGTCCCCGGCACGCCTGCAAAATCCTGCCTTGACAAATCCTGGCGGATATGGTATGATTACCTTAGCGGTAGTTGTGCAAAATCTACCAACGCGCTACCGTGGCAAGGAGGCGGATATGAGAACGAGGTTACTCCCGCTTATGATCGGACTATTGCTGTTGGCTGCTGCAATCAGCCCGCTGAATGCCGCGGCTGTATCAGACCCGACAGGCACAGACGCCCCGTTACCGGAATGCTTTCAGCAGATCGACGAGCGGTGGGCAGGCAAGGAACTGATCGGTCCCAACGGCTGCGGTCTGATCGCATTGGTCAATGCGGTCAACTACCTCACCGGCAATTTTATTGATCCGGTGGAGCTGGCGGTCTACGCACACAGAATCGATGCCTACAACGGCTCGGTCGGCGGCGGCACCGCCCGCTGGGTGCTGTACAATCAGCTGGCTCGCTACGAGAGACAGTACGGGTTCCGCGTAACAGATACAGGCATGGATGCGGGCGTCCGCCATCGGGATTTCATCCGGAACCTGAAGGCGGGCGGTGTCGCTGTATGCCACGTCTACGGACATTTCATCACGATCGTGGATTATGACGCCGGCACGGATACCTACCTCGTATACGACAGTGCCGCCAACCCGACCAAACGGCAGACAACAGCAAAGCCGACCTGGCTGAGCGGGGAGTACCTGTCAACTTCCCCCTACATGACAGTGGACTGGTGGTGTCTGTTGGAGCGCACCGGGGACTCAAAGAACAAGGTCGGGGATCGCGTGCGCCGGAACCAGCCGGTGGAGCTGTCCCGTTACGTCGAATCGGACACGGCACTGACGCTGACCGGAACAGCAGTTGCCTCCGGCGGCATCAAATCCCTGTTCTACGTAGTGGATTACGACTATGACAACGTGGTATCACTGCCCGACAGCGTAACGGCGGACGCCGACACGGAGGCTGCTTTCTCGGTCTCGCTGGATCTCAGCGGCCTGAGTGCCGGCGTGCATACCCTGCGCCTGTCGGCACGTGGTGCGGGAAGGCAGGTATCGGATATTGCAGTCTGCACCCTGTTCGTGGGAAGCAGTGCAGACAGCGGTACGGATCCCGTCACCGGTGACGTGACAGTCGGCTTCTCCGGCTATGCGGGAATGCCGCACGTGATGCAGAAAGCCCCGGTATCACTGGGCACAAGGGTGCCCTGCTTCCGGGCGGAAGCGGGCGCGGTTCTGCTTTTGGGCGAGATGGATCTGTCCGAATTCACCCATGTTGTCGTGACTTACAGCGTCAAGGAAACGTTTGAGCCGGACAGCGCGGGATTCCCTGCCTGTATCGGGCTGAAAACCGCCGGGAAACCGTACAGCAGGGGGGATGCCGGATATGACGCGGAAGACTCACTGGCGCTTGCCCTGCCGGAAGGCGGTCCGGAGGGGCTGAAATATGAGCGCCAACTCATACTGGATCTTTCCGATGTCGACTATAAAGGAGATGTCTACCTCGCCGCCTGCATTCCGGAAAAGCAGTACGTCTACATACGCAGTCTGCGCTTCTGTACGGGCAAAACCATCGGGACGGAAACCGATGCAACGCAGACGGCGACAGAACCGGAAACGGCAGAGTCTGCCTCCGGAGCCGGTACCGACCTTCCGGTCGATTCGGCGTCAGCCGAAACCGAACCCAACGTTGTCGGCTGTACTTCGTCGGCTCAGACAGGCGCAGTCATGACGGTGTTTCTGACCGGCATCGTGCCGATGCTGTGCCGCCACAGAAGACGCCGCGCCGCACGGTAGCCCGGTTTCATAAAAACCTGTTGGAATATTTCCGGATTTTTCATAAAGTGGCTATTGCATACCGGAGAGATTTGTAGTATAATACTTGTTAGCGTGGGTGGTTCCGCCATAACGGAACGCGGGAGGTTTCATGAAAGCAGTTGTAACGGTAACAGGCAAGGACAGCGTGGGTATCATCGCAGAGGTGGCAACGGCGTGCGCCGCGTGCGACGCCAACATTGTGGAGATCTCCCAGAGCGTGCTGCGGGAGTATTTCGCCATGATTATGCTGGTGGACATCACGACACTCAATGTGGATTTTGCGACGTTCTCTGACAGGCTGACGGCTCTGGGTAAGGCGCGTGGGCTGGATATCCATGCCATGCACGAGGATATCTTTCAGGCGATGCACCATATCTGAACCGGAGGAGACGTCTGATGCTGGAAACCAAAGACATACTGGAAACAATCCAGATGATCCGGCAGGAGAATCTGGATATACGCACCATAACCATGGGCATCTCGCTGTACGACTGCGTCAGCGACGATGCCGGGCGACTGTGTGATAAGATTTATGACAAGATTACGCACGCCGCGGAGCATCTGGTGGAGACCGGTTGCGACATTGAAAAGAAATACGGCGTACCGATTGTCAACAAGCGCGTGTCCGTCACGCCGATCTCGCTGATCACAGGCGGGGTGGACACGGACGGATGCCTGCGGGTGGCGCATACCCTCCAGCGGGCGGCGGACGCGGTAGGCGTCAACTTCATCGGCGGTTTTTCCGCGCTGGTACACAAAGGCATGACCGAGAGTGACCGGAATCTCATTTCCGTCATTCCGCAGGCGCTCGCCGAAACAGAGCTGGTCTGCTCCTCCGTCAATGTTGCCACGACCAAGGCGGGTATCAACATGGACGCTATCCGTCTGATGGGTCATACTGTCCGGCGGTGCGCCGAGCTGACGGCGGACCGTTCCTCCATCGGATGTGCAAAGCTGGTTGTGTTTGCCAACGTGCCGGAGGACAACCCCTTCATGGCTGGCGCCTTCCACGGCGTCGGAGAACCGGAAACCGTTATCAATGTCGGCGTGTCAGGCCCCGGCGTAGTCAGCTCCGCGATTGAACGCGCGGGTGACTGCGACCTGTCCGCACTGGCAGAGCTTATTAAACGGACGGCGTTCAAGATTACGCGGGTCGGTCAGCTGGTCGCCTCCGAGGCGGCACAGCGTTTGGGCGTTCCCTTCGGTATCGTGGATCTGTCCCTGGCACCAACGCCTGCTATCGGCGACTCTGTGGCGCAGATACTGGAGGATATGGGGCTTGAATCCTGCGGGGCACACGGCACCACCGCGGCACTCGCTATGCTCAATGATGCAGTCAAGAAGGGCGGCGTCATGGCATCGGGTCATGTAGGCGGTCTGTCCGGCGCATTTATTCCCGTGTCGGAGGATGCCGGAATGATTGCCGCCGTTGAACGGGGCGCCCTGTCGGTGGAAAAGCTGGAAGCAATGACAGCCGTCTGCTCGGTCGGGCTGGATATGATAGCCGTACCGGGCGACACGGAGGAGGACGTCATCTGCGGGCTGATTGCCGACGAAATCTCCATCGGCGTAATCAACAACAAAACGACAGCCGTCCGGGTCATTCCGGCGATCGGTAAGTCAATCGGAGACACGGTGGACTTTGGCGGATTGCTGGGCAGTGCGCCCATCATGCCGCTGCGTCCGTGGTCGCCGGCACGGTTTGTGCGGCGCGGCGGGCGTATCCCGGCGCCCATCCACAGCCTCAGAAACTGAGGAGACTCCGAGGGAGACTCCGAATGGAGTTTCATCTGAAAAAAGATATGCAATACAAAAATACAGTCAGGAAAGGAAGATGTATTTATGAAAAAGCTCGTGAAGGTTCTGTCCGTGTTTGTGAAGCTGGGTGAGAGAGCCGCTTCTCTGTTCGGCAAGGTCGTGGATGCGGCGGATCGCCTGCTCCACTATAAGGAGTATCGCCGTCAGAAGCGGGTAGCCGCCGTATTCCGCACCATGCTGTGCGTTGCGTGCGGTGTGCTGGCGGTCGTGTTCTTCCCCTACAGAGTCAGAGTGGAAAAGAACGGCGACTTTGAAATCCGCAGTCTGATGCTCCGTATCTACCGCAAAACACCCCCATACCAGGACCCGCAGGAGAACAGCGAAGAATTCGACATCACCGGCGTTGAGGATGAGGACGCCGCCGAGTGCCAGGTCGTCGGCACTGCCGAGAAGGAATGAGATCCGTCCCGGAAGTATCCGTCGCGGCTCTTGCCTATCTGGGAGACAGCATACTGGAAGTGTGTGTCCGCACGTATCTTGTGTCTGAGCGGGGCATTTCGTCCTCGGCAAAGCTCAATCGCGCGGCGCTGTCCTTCGTAACGGCAACCGCACAGTCCGAGGCAGTAGGGCGCATCGAGCCGCATCTGACCGAGGAGGAGGCGGGGTACTACCACCGGGGACGTAACAGCGGACAGGGACACATACCGAAAAGCGCTTCGGTGGGAGAGTACCGCCGCGCTACCGGCATGGAAGCGCTGTTCGGCGCGCTGGCGCTTGCCGGTCGCACCGAACGCGTGCAGGAGTTGTTCCGGCTGGGCTATGGGCTGGATTCAGCCGATGCCGCGGAACGGGAAGCCGCGGTGAAAACAGAAGGAGAAAAAAACCATGGGTAATCCGATTATCGAGATAGCCGTCAGCCAGGGCGATCAGACGCTGGGCAGCATCCGGCTGGAACTCTACCCGGATAAGGCACCGGGCACCGTGCAGAATTTTCTTTCGCTGGTGGACGCCGGCTTTTACACCGGGTTGATTTTCCACCGCGTCATACGGGGCTTTATGATACAGGGCGGCGGCTTTACGTCGGATTTCACGCAGAAGCGAGCCAAAGCCATCCGCGGCGAGTTTATTGCCAACGGCTATATGGGCAACGACATCCGGCACACGCGCGGTGTCATTTCCATGGCGCGCACGTCCGACCCCGATTCGGCATCCTCGCAGTTCTTCATCATGCAGGAGGACGCTCCGCACCTGGACGCCCAGTATGCCGCCTTCGGCAAGGTCACGGAAGGCATGGAGATCGTGGACAAGATCGCGTCCTGCAAAACCGGACGGTACGGCGGATACTCGGATGTGCCGCGTGAGCCGGTTATCATCACCGAGATAAAGCATCTTTGAGCTTTAACGTAGTCGTAATTGATTCTGTTTGAAATACTTTACTGTTGGAGGATACTGTAATGAAAAAGAACCAGAATGAAAACCTGATCGACGTTGTTCTTGTTGCCGCCGCCGCAGGCGCCGCTGCCGCTGCCGCCATCCTTGCCGCTGACAAGGCGCTCAAGAGCGAGAAGGGGCAGGCAGCAGTTGCCACGGTCAAAACCAAGGCAACTGCCGCAAAGGAGACCGTCAAGGTCAAGGCAGAGGAGGTCAAGACCAATGTGCAGGCTAAGGCTGCCGAGGTAAAGGTCAAAGCCGAGGAAGTCAAGGACAAGGTCAAGGGCAAGCTCAACAAGAACGCCTGTGGCTGTACCTGCGAGGAAACCGCCGAGGAGACGGAGGAGGCAGTCCCTGCCGAGGACGTAGCAGTCGAAGAGACTGCGGAGTGACCTTTACGCAGAGGAGTCTCTGCCGATACGCTGACAGGAAACTCCGGGGAACCGCCGGATAAATCAGCGGTTCCCCGAATATTCGGCACACAGCGATCAAAAAAAGCGGACCGTTACACTTTCGGTGGACGGTCTGCTTTTGGATGCGGCGTATGCGGCTTTCGTTGCCAAAAGCGGCGAAGCGGCTTCGCACACCCGCGGCAATTCAGAAGAAAGGACGCTTTTGCTCACGCAAAAGCCGAGTCATGGGAATATCATGGGAATGAAGATTACGGTATTAGACGCAGCGGCGCTGGGGGAAGATCTGGATCTTTCCCCGCTGAACGCCGTAGGCGATGTCACGGTTTGGAATCGGACGGCACCGGAAGAGGTACGCGCGCGCATCACGGACTGCGACGCCGTTATTCTGAACAAGGTCAGGATAGGCGACGAGCAGTTGCCTGCCCCGGGGCACGCGCCGCGCATTCTGTGTGTCGCGGCTACAGGGTATGACAACATTGACATAGCCGCCTGCCGGGCGCGGCGCATCGCGGTCGCCAACGTGCGCGGCTACTCGACAGACAGCGTAGCGCAGGTCACGGTGGGGCTTGTATTGGCGCTGGTCAGTCATCTGCCGACCTACTGTGCCGCTGTTTCGGACGGCACCTACAGCCGCAGCGGACAGGCTAATCTGCTCACGCCGCCGTACCGGGAACTGGCGGGCATGACGTGGGGGATACTGGGCGCCGGGCAGATCGGCAGCCGCGTGGCTGGAGTCGCACGTGCCTTCGGGTGCCGCGTGTTGACCTGCCGCCGTCATCCGGACGGCAGCAGTGTCGGTCTGAAGACCCTGCTGCGAGAGTCGGATATTGTCACAATCCACACGCCGCTGACGGAGGAAACGCGCGGCATGATCGGAAAAGATCAGTTGGCATTACTCCGGCCCGGTGCCATTCTTGTCAACATGGCGCGCGGAGCCGTCACGGACGAAGCGGCGGTTGCGGAGGCGATCCTTGCAGGACGGCTTGGCGGCTTTGGTGCTGACGTGTACAGCACGGAACCGTTCGGGGCGGAGCATCCCCTCTCTGCCCTTCTCGGCTTGCCGCAGGTCTGCCTGACGCCGCATATGTCCTGGGGTGCATTGGAAGCGCGGGAGCGTTGCCTGCACGAAATGGTTCTGAATATGCAGGCATTTTTCCGCGGGGAGCTCCGCAACCGAGTGGACTGTTAGGGAAAAGCAGTTCGGCACTGCTATCAGGGCATCCGCTCAACAGGCGGTATCGGCGTGGGTCTGCTTATTTTCCGGCTCCTGCGCCGTCACCTGCATATCCATCCGGCACCGCTCTGCCTGCGCGCCTCGTATCTCGATGATGTACTCCAGCGTCAGCCTGCCTTCCTCCTGCAACCGGTTGTCCACCAGCAGGCTGTGGATGCCGACCTGAAACGGATAGTACGGCGTATTGTAGGTGCAGAGGGCGCGGCAATGTGCCCGGAACGTCAGGGCGGTGCTGACCGTGCCGGTACGTACCATGTGGACGAGTCCCGGGTCGTCGGTGCGGAACAGAATGCTGGACTGCGACCCTTCCATCCCGGTCAGCTCACTTTCCGCATACGTAATCGTATATGTTTTGACGCCGCTGTCCGGGTCAAGCTGGCAGGTCAGCAAACCTTCCGTGATAAACTCCGTGTTCTCCTCGCTGTCCCCGTCTGCGGCATTCTCCGCCTCCTCAGACGCGGTAGCCTCGTCATCCTCCGGCAGGATGCCCATCATAAGCTCCTCCGCCGGAGAAAGCCTGGTCAGATCACCGCCACCCAGGTAGCCGGATCCGTCCCCGTCTCCGAAGATCGCCTCAAACAGGCGTGCCTGCGTTTCCCGCCGGCTGGATTTCATGGTGATGCGGACAGGGGTTCCTGCCGCCTTGTCGTTTGCGTTGCGCTTTTTTTCATGCTTCATAATCGGATACTCCTTGCTATGTGCGGTTTCCGGGCACCGGCGGTACACTGTCCAGCTTTTCAAACGCCGCGTCCAATGCCGCATCGCGGTCGGGGTATATCCCGCCGCCGCGTTCCCCGTCAAAATAGAATGTCCAGCCGCTCCCCTTGATGCGATACAGCACCAGCACGTGTCCCCGCACGCGCAGGTACTCGTTTCCGTCCCGGGAGCGCCGCCATATGCGGTTCATAAATGTTCTGCGCCGCGTTTCCCTTTTTCGGAAGGTTCGCTCCCGTTCCCGCGCGGCTTGCGGGTCGCCTTCCATCCTGCCGGCGCAGACACAGCCGACACCAAGCGAACGGTAGGAAGGATGCGTCATGTGATGGACGTAGCGGATAATCTGTTCCCCGCACATCCCGCACACGGCTGCCGGTTCGCCGAGATCGCTGACTCCGGTACAGCTCCATCCGCTGTGTGGGACATCGTCCCGCCGCCATAGATTCTCGCCGCCTGCCGTGCGGGAAACCCGGGGCTTTTCCGGTGCCGCCTCCGGCGCGGTCGGTTCTATGTCCAGCGGGATAATCTCAATGCCGCCATCCGGTTCTGAATGTGTCGGCTCTTGCTCCGGTACCGCTTCCGGTACCGGTTTGAATTTCGGTACAGGCTCCGGCGGCTGCGGCGCAGGCGGTGCGGGATCCGCATCCTCTGCCGGTGCCGGAAGCCGTTCCGGCGCCGTCTCCGGCGCGGCGGGCAGAACCGACATCCGGGGCGGTCCTTCGAAAAAGCTGCGGCTGATGTGGCGCGGCTTGTCCAGCTTGTCAAACCGGACGATATAGCTTCCGCGTGCCTCGTCGCGCCCGATTATGATCCCCCTGCCAAAGACAGGATGCTCCACTGCCTCGCCGGTTGCCCGCTCCTCCTTACGCGGCGCATTCTGCCCTTGCCGGGCGGCTGCAAGCGATGCGCGCTCCAACTCCTCCGGCACAGTTCCGATGCGGTTGTAATTGTCCGTCCCGATTTCCCGCAGGAACCGGGAGGGGAGCTTGCGCCCGCCGTTCTCCGAAAAGCCTTCCGAATCCAGCAAAAACAGCCGCTGTCTCGCCCGCGTCAGCGCGACGTAGCACAGCCGGCGCTCCTCTTCAAGTCCCGCCTGCTTGCGTTCCTCCATCGTTTTACCGGACGGAAAAATGCCTTCGGTCAGTCCCAGCAGGAACACCACGGGGAACTCCAGCCCCTTGGACGCATGGATCGTCATCAGGCGAACGGCGTCACGGGTTGCGCTCTCGCCCTCCGCCGCCTGCAGATCCAACTGGGTCAGGAAAGCCGGCAGGGACAGATCCTCCCCGAAGCCTTTTTCGAATTCCTCCGCCATGCGCTGAAATTCAGCCAGATTCTCCAGCCGTTCCTCGTCGCCCAGCGAGCGGATGTATGCCTCATAGCCCGTCTCGGCGCAAACACGCCGCACGATATCCGACACGCGCAGGGAGGGCGCATCGTGTCGCAACGCCCGGATAACGCGGGCAAATTCCGCCGCACCTGTCCCGCGGAGCGCATCGCCCACGTCCGGGTCTGCCAGACCGGCGTACAGGGCGCCCAGCAACCCGCCGGGACGGTCGTCATCGGCAGAATCCGCCGCATCAATCGTGCGGTTCCGGGATCCCTCTGCTGCCAGCCGTTCCAGCAGCTCCAACCGCCCGCGTCCCAGTTTGCGGCGCGGCACATTGACAATGCGGCGGAAGGCGTCATCGTCACCGGTGGCAATCAGGCGCAGATACGCCATCATATCCAGCACCTCCATCCGGCGGAAAAACCGGACGCCTCCGACGATCTCGTAGGGAATGTGCCCCTCGGTCAGCTTCTTCTCCACTGTCCGGGACAGGAAGCCGGAGCGGTACAGCACTGCCATATCGGCATAGGCGTACCCGCCGGCGTGCAGCTCCCGGACAAGCGCCAGCACGCGTGCCGCCTCGTCGCCATCACTTTTTTCATGATAGTGCATGACCGGCTCGCCGGGCGGCGCGCAGGTGTAAAGGTCTTTCTTGAGCCGCACTTTGTTGCAGTCAATCAGCGTGTTGGCACAGGTCAGTATCTGCGGCGTGGAGCGGTAGTTGCGATCCAAAAACACAGTCCGGCAGGGCGTATGCGCCTTGTCAAAATCCACCAGCAGGCGGACATCCGACCCGCGCCACTCATAGATATTCTGGTCGGGGTCGCCGACGATCATCAGGTTTCCGTATCCGCCGGACAAAAGCTCCACCAGATGCAACTCCCGCCGGGAGCTATCCTGAAATTCGTCCACCTGAATGTAATTCAGCCGCTCCTGCCACTTGCTCCGTACCTCTGCATTGGTCTCCAGCAGGTACAGGGCATAATTGATCAGATCGTGAAAGTCCAGTCCGATGACGGCTTTCTGCCGCTGGAGCAGTTCTTCCAGGATTGAAAGGTCTGCTTCACTGATTCCGGCTGCCGCTACGTCGGCAAGGATGCGGCGCGGCGTCGGGTCGGTCATGGCGGGGACGTAGGCGGTATCGGCTTTGATCCTTCCCAGCTTGCGCAGAATATCCTCAAAGCTGGCGTGATCCAGCCGCAGCTCGCGCTTGCGGTATATCTCCTCCAGCATTCCCTTCATGCGCCCCGTGTCCAGTATCCGGAACCCGCGGTCAAGGAACAGCCGTCCGCCGTCCTCCCGCAGGAGCCGCGCACAGAAGCCGTGGTAGGTACAGGTCAGACCTGTGTCGTAGCCCTCCCCGATGGCGGCGCGGATACGCGCCTTCATCTCGCCTGCCGCCTTATTGGTAAAGGTGACACACAGGATATTGGCAGGATCTATCCCCAGCGCCAGCACGAGGTAGGCATACCGGCTGACCAGCAACTTGGTTTTACCGCTCCCTGCACCCGCTATGACGCGGACATAGCCTTCCGTTGCAGTCACGGCTTCGCGCTGACGGTCGTTCAGCCCGTTGAATACAGCATCCATGGGAGTCTCCTCTCTTGTCTTGATCGGCACGGTGCGCCACGCGGCGGCGTTTTTGCCTCCGCCGCACGGATGTCAGAAAGGAAGCTCCTCCGCAGACAGGACGTGCCTTTCGTGTGTGCAATCACCGAAAAAGATGTTGTGTACGCCGTCGGCATACTCTCCCTCGCCGTTCTGATTGTCGTATGGATCCATGCGACAGAGCGCCTTGGCAGGTTCCGTCTCCTGCTGGAACTCATCCGATGCGACAAGCCGGAACGGGTCAAGATTGCCGAAATAGTGGAGGCGCCGCTCCTCGTTGCCCGACCTGACCGAACCGACACCGTAGGACGGGTCGCAGTACAGCCAGCCATAGGGCGCAACGTAGAACATGCTCCAGTCGTGGCTACCGATGCGGTCGGGTGAGCAGGAACTGCCGGACTGCCACTTGGCGGGGATTCCCAACCGCCGGCACAGCGTAATGAATGCCAGCGCCATGGTGCCGCAGTCACCGTAGCCGTTTTTCAGAACGAACTCCGGAATATTGTCTATCAGCAGGTAATCCCGGACATAGGAGTACTGCACATGGGCGCAGATCCAGTCATATACCCGGCGCGCCAGTCTCAGCGGATCGGTCTCACTCCCGCGTATCTCCTCCGCCAGCCCGTCGATCAGGGGTGTGAAGCGGATGTGCGGGTACTGCTCGCCCGTCCAGCGCTCCAGCTCCTCCGGAGTCAGTCCTTCACCGGCGGGAATGCCGGTCGGCGTGTGGTGAGACAGATCGGTGTACTTCGCCCGGTTGACAAACGAGAACCGTACCGAGTAGGTTGCCCCCGGTTCACAGGGCACCTCCATGAAGGCGGTGCGATGCACCGTTCCGGTCAGTCGAACCGGGTACGAGGAACCGAGCAGGTGTATCTCACTTTCCGGCTGAGTCGCACAGGCGACCGGGAAAGGAAACCACAGCCGGAGCATTTCGCCGGGGCGTTCCGCATGGGGGACAAGCCTGATCTGCTCCTCCACTTCGTAGCGATAGGCGCAACCGCCTGCCGCCTGCATCCGATGTATAGTCTCCAGCCCTTCCCTGCTCCTGTCCGGTGCGCGGAACGCCGGATCAGCCAGCGACATCAGGAAATCTCCGTGGATCATGAGCATATTGGAAAGCGCCTGCTGCTGGTAGCAACGCCTGCCGGAGCGAAGAATGTAGTCCACATTTCCTTTGGCGATCAGGGCTTCCAGCGTGGACAGATCGGCTGCTGGAAAGCGTTCCTTCAGCCCGGCGACCATATCGTCGTCCCCCAGCGGGTAGTCGTCAAGCAGCTGTGCGGCGAACAGCTTTTGCAGCTCCAGCCGCTTCCGCAGGCAGTCCGGCACCTGACGCGCCAGCCAGCGGTCAATGCAGGAAAGCTCTCCGGCAAAATCCCCGGCGTAGTGGTACATTCTGACCTCATCCGGCAGTCCGACCGCCTGGTATTTCAGATCTTGCATATTGACATTCATCATCCGTGTCCATCCTTTCGGTGTAATACCGTTATTATACTGCTTTTCCGGTCAAAAAGCAATGGCTTCCGGAAAAAATCCGTGCGCACGGCACCTGTTCTGCCGTCATGCCTCTGCCCGCAAACGTGCAATTTCGTCACGCAGGAATGCCGCTTTTTCGAATTCCAGCGCTTTGGCAGCCGCTTTCATTTCGGCTGTCAGCCCGGCAATACGCTCCTCACGTTGCGCGGCTGTCATCTTCTTCCGGGCGGGGGTTTTGGCGGCGGAATCGGGTGCGGCACCCTTTGCCTGCTTTCCGCGGCGGGAATGCCCGTCGTCCTCGCGCGCGCCGATTTCGATGATATCCCGCACGTCCTTTTTCACCGTGTGCGGTATGATTCCGTGCTGCTTATTGTAGGCGTCCTGAATGGCGCGGCGGCGGTTGGTCTCGGAGATGGCGCCCTCCATGGAGCGCGTCACCGTATCGGCGTACAGGATGACCATGCCGTTCTCATTACGCGCCGCCCGTCCGATAGTCTGGATGAGCGACCGCTCGGAGCGCAGGAAGCCTTCCTTGTCCGCGTCCAGCACTGCTACCAGCGACACCTCCGGGATATCCAGTCCCTCACGCAGCAGGTTGATGCCGACCAGCACGTCAAACACGCCGAGCCGCAGATCGCGGATAATCTCCATGCGCTCAATGGTTTCGACGTTGAAATGGATGTAGCGCACCCTGATACCGGCACCCTCCAGATAGTCGGTCAGATCCTCCGCCATTTTCTTGGTCAGCGTGGTGATGAGCACCCGTTCGCTCCGCGCAACGCGCACTTTAATCTCGCCCAGCAGATCGTCTACCTGTCCCTCGATGGGACGCACAGAAATCAGCGGGTCAAGCAGTCCGGTTGGACGTATGATCTGTTCTACGGTGCGCTCGGAATGCTCTGCCTCGTAGTCGCCCGGCGTGGCGCTGACAAACACAGTCTGCCCCATGCGCTGCTCGAATTCCTCAAAGTACAACGGTCTGTTGTCGTAGGCGGATGGCAGGCGGAAGCCGTACTCCACCAGATTCCGCTTGCGTGCGGTGTCGCCGCCGCTCATACCGCGCACCTGCGGAACGGTAACGTGCGATTCGTCGATAAAGAGCAGGTAGTCATCCGGGAAATAGTTCAGCAGAGTGTAGGGGGTGGAACCCGGCTCGCGGCCGGACAGTACGCGGGAATAATTCTCTACGCCGGAGCAGAAACCGACCTCCCGCAGCATCTCCAGATCGTACCTCACCCGTTCCTCAATACGCTGTGCCTCGATGAGCTTGTCCTGCGATTTGAAAAAAGCGACCCGCTCCCGCATTTCCTGCTCAATTTCGGAAAGTGCCGCCTCCCGCTTCTCGCTTGAGACCGCGTAGTGCGTAGCCGGGTAGACAGCGGCATAGGACAGAAGGCGGATCAGCTCCCCTGTAACGATGTTGATCTCGGACAGGCGGTCTATCTCGTCATCGAAAAACTCCACCCGCAGAGCAGTCTCGGACTGGTTGGCGGGAATGATCTCCACGGTGTCTCCCCGCACACGGAAGCCGTCGCGCGTCAGCGACAGGTCATTGCGGTTGTAGCTGTTGAAGATCAGCTTTCGGATCAGCTCCTCCCTGCTCATGACCATACCCGGGCGCAGGGGGATAACCAGATCGCGGTACTCCTGCGGATCGCCCAGCGAATAAATGCAGGACACGGACGCAACAATGATGACATCCCGGCGCTCAAACAGTGCAGAGGTGGCGGAATGGCGCAGGCGGTCGATCTCATCGTTGATCAGCGCGTCCTTCTCAATGTACATATCCTTGCCGGGAATGTAGGCCTCCGGCTGGTAGTAGTCGTAGTAGGAAACAAAATACTCCACCGCCGCATCCGGAAAAAAGGCACGGAATTCGGAGCATAGCTGAGCCGCCAGCGTCTTGTTCGGCTCCAGAATCAGGCAGGGGCGGTTGAGGCGTGCAATGACATTTGCCATCGTGAAGGTCTTGCCGGAACCGGTCACGCCCAGCAGCGTCTGCATCCGGTCACCGTGCTTGATGCCCTCCACCAGCTGTTCGATCGCTTCCGGCTGATCGCCTGTCGGTTTGAAATCGCTGACCAATCTGAATTCATCCATGAAGGTTCCTCCCTGCTCTTTCTGCTTTCGGACTGCTCCTATTATACCATGTTTGCACGCACGAATCAAGGGAAAGAATAATATTTGACGGAATTTTGGAGCGGTTCCGGACACGCACATCGCGTATGCGTAAGGGACCCTGCGACCGCGCGCAAAACCTGTACACCTGCGCATAATCGATTCCGGAAGCAGCTGATTTTTCAGCGAAATACATCTTGACAAATCACGGCTTTTGGAGTATAATAGTGAACTGCTTAACGATTTTGAGAATGGCACCGCCTACCGTGCGCGGTGCGGAAAGGAATCACTCATGTTTTTTCGGCTTCTGAGAAGCGTCCGGGAATACAAGCGTCCTGCCATCCTGACACTGATCCTGATGGTGGGCGAGGCGGTCATTGAAACGGCTCTCCCTTACATTACCGCCACTTACCTCATAAACCGGATTCAGGAAAAGGGCGCGGAGCTGAGCCTGACAGGAGACATTCTTCCCGTCGGGCTTCTCATGGTGGGGCTTGCGCTGGTTTCGCTTATCTGTGCGGGGCTGGGCGGCTTTACCTGCGCGCGTGCCTCCTCCGGCTTTGCCAAGAATCTGCGGCACGACATTTTTCAAAAGGTGCAGACCTTTACGTTCGCCAACATCGACAAATTCTCCTCCTCCTCGCTGGTCACGCGGATGACCACCGATGTTGCCAATGTGCAGATGGCTTTCATGATGCTGATCCGCACGGCAGTGCGCAGTCCGCTGATGCTGATTTTTTCGGTTGTCATGGCGACTGTCATGGGCGGTTGGCTGGCTTTGACATTTGCTGTTGTCATTCCGTTGCTGGCACTGGGATTCCTGCTCATCAGCCGCAAGGCGATGCCCGCCTTCCACCGTGTGTTCCGGAAATACGACGCGCTGAACGAATCCATTGAGGAAAATGTCCGCGGGATGCGCGTGGTCAAGGGCTTCTCCCGCGAAGAGTACGAGAAGAAAAAGTTCGCGGGCGCGGCGGATGCCATTACCGAGGACTTTACCAAAGCGGAGCGCATCGTGGCGTTCAATACCCCGCTGATGAACTTCTGCATGTACTTCAATATGGTGTTCATCCTGCTGATCGGTTCGCTCCTGGCAATCAAGCATCCCGAAACAGGCATCAACATCGGGCAGATATCGGCACTTCTGAACTACGGGATGGCAGTGCTGATGTCCCTGATGATGCTCTCCATGATTTACGTCATGCTCACCATATCCGCCGAGTCCATGCGCCGCATCGTGGAGGTGCTGGATGAGGTGCCGGATATGAAAGCGGCGGCTGACCCGGTTGAAAAAATCCCGGACGGATCGGTCGATTTCGTGAACGTCAGCTTCAAGTATTCCGCGTCGGCTGAAGCATACGCCCTGGCGGACGTGAACCTGCACATTCCGTCCGGCGCGACAGTCGGAATTATCGGCGGCACCGGATCCTCCAAGTCCACGCTGGTTCAGCTCATTCCGCGTCTGTATGATGTGAGCGAAGGGACAATCCGCGTAGGCGGCGTGGATGTGCGGGACTACGATCTGAACGTCCTGCGCGACGGCGTAGCCATGGTTCTGCAGAAGAACCTGCTGTTTGCGGGAACCATCCGGGAAAACCTGCGCTGGGGTAATCCGGATGCGACCGATGCAGAGCTTGAGGAAGCGTGCCGCCTGGCGCAGGCGGATGAGTTTGTCCAAGCCTTCCCGGACGGGTATGACACGCATATCGAGCAGGGCGGCACCAACGTGTCCGGCGGTCAGAAGCAACGACTGTGCATCGCGCGGGCGTTGCTCCGCAAGCCCAAAATACTCATTCTGGACGACTCCACCTCGGCTGTGGATACCCGGACGGACGCCATGATCCGGGCGGGTTTTGCCTCCTACATTCCGGCGACAACCAAGATCATCATTGCCCAGCGGATCGCATCGGTCGAGAATGCCGACATGATCCTTGTCATGGACAACGGGCGCGTGGTGGATATCGGCAGGCACGCCGAACTGCTGGAGCGCAGTCCGATATACAGGGAAGTTTACGAGCAGCAGTCGAGAGGAGGTGAGCAGGATGAAGCATAATCACCCGACACAGCAGGGCGGCAATGCCGCCGGAATGCCGCAAAAGCGGAAAATGAACAAGGCGGTTCTGAGCCGCACGATCCGGATGCTGCACGGCTACTATCCGGTGCTGGTTCCGGTTTCGGTCGCCTGCATCGTGCTTTCCGCCATCGTGGCAGTCCTGCCTGCGATCTTCCTGCAGCAGGTAACGGATGTCATTGACCACTGCCTTACCAACGGAACTCCGTGGGATACGGCGCGGGGCATGATTATCCCCAAGGTCATGCTTCTGATCGGTTTCTACGTGCTGTCCATCATTGCCGTGACGGTCGAAACACAGCTTTCCGCCGTTGTTACGCAGGGCTTTCTCGGCAAAATGCGTAAGACCATGTTCGACCGGATGCAGAATCTCCCCATCCGTTACTTCGATACGCACAAGCACGGCGATATTATGTCTTATTACACGAACGACATCGACACGTTGCGTCAGCTGATCGGGCAGTCCCTGCCGACGCTGATACGTGCCGGTACCATTGTTGTCGGCGTGTTCTTCGTGATGCTGTATTACAGCATCTGGCTGACGCTTGTTCTCCTGCTGGGCGTCATTGTCATGGTTCTGCTCTCCGGCAAGCTGGGCGGCGGCTCCGCCCGGTACTTCGTCCGCCTGCAGAAGACGGTCGGCGTACAGGAAGGCTTCGTGCAGGAGATGATGAACGGGCAGAAAGTGGTCAAGGTCTTCAATCACGAAGCGGCAAGCCAGGCAGACTTTGACAAGCTGAACGAACAGCTGTACCAGAACAGCTACCGTGCCAACGCCTACGCCAATATGCTGGGTCCCATCATCATGAACGTCGGCAATATCCTGTACGTTTTGGTGGTTACGATGGGCTGTGCCCTCCTGGTCAGCGGAAGCTACAACCTCAGCTTCAATGCCCTGCTGCACGCCGCCGATCCGGATCGGACACGCATGGCGGTCTCGGTCGTTGTCACCTTCCTGTCCATGACCAAGCAGTTTACCGGCAACATCAACCAGGTTTCCCAGCAGATAAACTCGGTCGTCATGGCTATGGCAGGTGCCGAGCGCATCTTTACGCTGATGGATGAACAGCCTGAAGCCGATGCCGGTTATGTGACGCTTGTCAACGCGCGCATGAATCCCGACGGTTCGGTCACGGAGGTTGCCGAGCACACCGGACATTGGGCATGGAAGCATCCGCATACGGCGGACGGAACCGTGACTTACACGCCCTTGCGCGGCGATGTGCGATTGAGCGACGTGACCTTCGGCTACGATCCCGAAAAGCCCGTGCTGCATGACGTGACCGTATATGCCGAGCCGGGGCAGAAGGTCGCTTTCGTGGGTGCAACCGGTGCGGGCAAGACCACCATCACGAACCTGATCAACCGATTCTACGACATTGCCGACGGAAAGATCCGCTACGACGGAATCAACATCAACAAAATCAAAAAGTCTGATCTGCGCCGTTCGCTGGGCATCGTCCTGCAGGACACCAACCTGTTTGCCGGAACCGTAATGGACAATATCCGCTACGGAAAGCTGGACGCAACGGACGAGGAGTGCATTGCAGCAGCCAAGCTTGCCGGCGCGGATGACTTCATCTCCCGTCTGCCGCACGGCTACGCAACCAACCTTGCAAACAACGGTGCCAACCTTTCACAGGGACAGCGCCAGCTGATCTCAATCGCGCGTGCCGCTGTCGCGGATCCGCCGGTCATGATTCTGGACGAGGCGACATCCTCGATTGATACGCGCACCGAGGCAATCGTACAGCGCGGTATGGATAAGCTGATGGAGGGGCGCACGGTGTTTGTCATTGCACACCGCCTGTCCACCGTCAAGAATTCCGATGTCATCATGGTGCTGGATCACGGACGCATCATTGAACGCGGCAATCACGAGAAACTGATCGCGGAACACGGCACTTACTATCAGCTTTACACCGGCGCTTTTGAGCTGGAATGAGTATCAACAAGCTCCCCTTCCCGCAAAGGAAGGGGAGCTTTATTTAAGGCATTACCGCGCAATCCACGCATGGCACACTGCAATTGTACCATCGGAATTGCGCGGTAATGCCTTAAGCGGCACCGGCTCGGAGGCATCTTCTGACGCAGTTTTTTCTACAACGTTCTCCGGATTTCCCGCACATCCGCGCCAATCCGACATATCATGGTAGTGGATGGGCGCACGGTCGGTCAACGGCAGTGCCCCACCGGGACGGCGGCAGAGGCGCCGCTCCCTTCCCGTTCACAATGAAACGCTTTTGGGAGGTTACTATGAACAACTGTCTGTGCAACGCCTTTGACAACAACTGGCTCTGGATCCTTGTCGCCTGCCTTATCGTGTTCTGCTGCTGCGGCTGCAACAACTGAGCAAGCATGAAGCGGCACTGACGGCGAGATTCGGCAAGCCCCGTCCGCAATGCGGACGGGGCTTGCCTGTTTCTTGTTCGGAAGTATATATAAATAATTATATAGCTTTATGCACAAGTATCACCGTGCGTTTTGAATATTTTTTATGCGACAGATTGCGCTTTTTTTCGTCACCACCCCTTGCAATTCCTGCTGGTTTATGGTAAAATGTTAAGTGGGTGATAGGCGATATCGCGCAGGTCTTTTTTGCGCGGCATACACCTGAATAGTCGGCAGGTAAGGTTTTGGAAGTGAGCGCAACGGAAATTCTGTTTATCGGCGGAGTCTTCGCCAAGGAAAATGAGAACGAAGTCATTCATCAGGCAAAAAAAGGCGTGGAGTTTTCCGCAAACGAACTTCAACTCCGCCTGATCAGTGCTCTGCGGGAGTTGGCTCCGACCGAGGTGGTTTCTGCTCCGTTCATTGGTCACTATCCGAATCGGAGTTCGAGCCCGATTTTCCGCGGATTTTCCGAACCGCAGTCGCTGTGCCGGTACGTCCGGTTCAATAACTTCTGGGGATTCCGGAATCTGTCGCGGGCACGCGCGCTCCGGCGCACGGTGCGTGATTTTGTGCGAAAGCCGGGAGACCATAAGCTGATCATTGCATTCAGCGCACACGACCCGTTCCTCTCTGCCGCCGCCTACGCCAAACGACTGGATCCCTCCGTGCGCGTCTGCGCTTTCCTGCCCGATCTGCCCCAGTATATGAATCTGGAGCTTCACCCGGGGGTGCTGTACACTCTGTTCAAACAGCTCGACATCCGGCTGATATACCGGCATCTGCGCTCCGCCGACGCTTCGGTCGTTCTGACCGAGCCGATGGCGGCGATGCTGTATGTTGCCGACAGACCGTATGCCGTAGTGGAGGGTGTCGTGGAGCGGCTTCCGGAGCCCAAAGAGGTGCAGCAGGAGCCACAGCAGGCTGACAGGGTTATCCGCATTGTCTATACCGGTAAGATGAATCTCCGGTTCGGAATCGGATACCTGCTGGATGCCTTCGCCTCCCTCAAAGGATCTCAGTACCGCCTGATCCTGTGCGGAGACGGCGATGCCGCAGAACGGATCCGCCTTTGCGCGGAGCGGGACTGGCGCATCACCTTCACCGGGCAGATCACGCCGGAGGCGGCGGCAACCTACGTCGAAAGCGCAACGGTTCTGGTCAACCCGCGTCCAAACGGCGAGGCATACACCCGCTACTCTTTCCCCTCCAAAAACATCGACTACCTGCTCAGCGGAAAGCCTGTTGTTGCATTCGTGCTGGACGGTATGTCACCGGATTACCGCAACTTCCTGTTTGAAGCCAGACCGGACTGCGACCCGGCGGAGGCACTGCGTGCCGCCATTGAGGCAGCCATCCAAGCTTCCCCGGAGGAAGTGACGCATCGCTGGCAGGCTTTCCTCCGCTACGCTTCGGACAGGCTTCTTGCCCGAACGGTGGCGGAAACCATTCTGCGCATCAGCTTCGACGGAGAGGAGTAGATCATGCGAAAACTCCGGATCGTTCAGCAGTACGTCGCGGCGAAAAACGGCGGCGGGCTGGAAACCGAATTCCGTGCGCTGTGCGGGCGGGAGACGCTGACGTCGGAATTTGACCTGATCCCGGTCGTGCTGGAAAACGCCCACCCCGGCATCAGTCCAGCCGATATACGCTTCTACCGCCGTGCCTTCCGTGCCGCAGAACCGGACATTATACATATCCGGGGCGCCGGAATCGAAAGTCTGAACGCTGTCATTGCCGCGCGGCAGGCGGGTCATGCCCGCGTACTGGTAACCGTGCACGGTATGTTCAGTGACATGGTGTACTACAATCCCTTGAAGCGCCGCATCTGCCGGAGCGTGGCGGAACCGCTGATTTTCAGCATGGCTGACGGCATTTCCTGCGTCAGCGAGCGGGCGGCGGCGCGCAAGATCTTTGATCGATACCGGCGCAGGATGCTCCCCTGCATATACAACCGGATGCCTGTCTATCCGCCGGCGAGTCCCGCGGACAGGCACCGCATCAGAGATTCGCTCGGCATTCCGGACAACGCCACGGTCGGTGTCTGGACCGGTCGCGTTGTGCTGGACAAGGGGCTTGGTTTCCTTACCGACGCACTCCGGATGCCGGATTGCCTGCCGGACGGTTGTTACCTTCTGATCGTCGGGGACGGCGACTGGCTTCCTGCCATGCGCGCCGCCTGCGCCGGACTGGCGTGTGCCAACCGGATTATATTCACAGGGCAGGTCGACAACGTTCTGCCATACCTGCAAGCGGCGGACTTTTTCCTGAGTCCTTCCCTGCACGAAAACCTTTCCGTTTCCATACTTGAAGCCTGCGCGGCAGGTCTGCCGTGTCTGGTGACCGATGTCGGCGGCAATACCGAGATTGTGGAGGATGGCGTCAACGGCGTGGTGATACCGCCACGATCGGCGCAAGCCATCGCGGACGGCATCCGCCGGATGTGTGATCCCTCCTGCCGCGCAACGCTCCTCCGCCGCGCCGCAGGAAAGGATTACAGTTCTTTTTCCGACGAGAATGTGGACAGACAGTTGAGAACCGTGTATCGGATGCTGTTGGGAGGCATGACAGATGATCAGCATCGTGATTCCTGCGTACAATGCCGCGGCAACAGTCGGACGCTGTCTTGACTCTCTGCTGGCACAGACATACCGCGACTTTGAATTGATTGTCGTGGACGACGGTTCAACGGACAGTACGGCGCAGATTATTTCCGCCTATGCGGAACGTGACAGCCGGATCCGCTTGATCAGGCAGGAGAATGCCGGAGTCAGTGCGGCACGCAATGTGGGGCTTGACGCCGCACGCGGCGACCTCATCGGCTTTGCCGACAGCGACGATGCCATATCGCCGGAATTTCTTGAAGCACTGCTGTCACTGTATGCGCCCGGCGTCCTGCCGGTTGCCGATATAGAGCGGAGCGACGGCGACGGTTCGGTGCTGGCTTCCCTTCCGCCCGCGATCACGCTGGATCCCACGCGATTACCGGAGGATTACTTCTGCGGCACGCTCGGACAGGGGATTGCCTTTTCCTCCTGTAACAAGCTGTTTTCGGCGACACTCCTGCGGGATGCCTGTCTCCGTTTTGCGGAGAAGCTGACTGTCGGGGAGGATATGCTGTTCGTATTCCGCTACCTGCGCCGTTGCCGGGAGGTACGCCTTACGTGCCGCGCCGTGTATCGGTACAACATTGCGGAAAACTCCGCGATGCAGTCCCGCCGCGACTATACCGGAGCGTATGAGACTGTCCTGCGCACACTGCGCCGACCGGACGGAGACTTTCCGCCGGTTGCGGAGGAAGTGCTGGCAATGTGGGCTTTGGAGTCCTGCGTTTTCATTCTAACCAATCCTGCGGTTTCGGAACAGTCCTACGCCGCATTTTCCGCGTGGTGGGAAGGCTTCACGCGCACCGGACTGTACCGGGCTGCCGCGCAGGCGACCGACCTGCCGGACATCCGCATCAGCCGCGCGCGACGCGTTCTGCTCCGGCTGATGCGAGGCAATCGCACGCGATCCTTGCACACCCTGCTCCGTGCTTTCCGAAAAAGCCGGACGTTCACACATACACGCCCCCCGCGCAAAGGAGATGCCCCATGACAGAGCTACAGACAGTGGAACTCGAATTGCTCCGGCAATTTCTCGCGGTCTGCGAGCGGGAGGGGCTGACCTACTACATGGTCTGCGGAAGCGCACTGGGCGCCGTCAAGTATGGCGGCTTCATCCCGTGGGACGACGACATAGACGTGGCGCTTCCCCGCTCCGACTACGAGCGCTTCTGCCGTGTGGCGCCCGGATTGTTGCCGGACTGGTGTTTCCTGCAGAACTACCGAAGCGAGCCGCTGTACTACCGACTCGGAAGCAAGCTGCGGGACTCCCGGACAACCTTCGCGGAGGTCATGGCGGAGCGGCTGGACATCCACCACGGCGTCTTCATTGATATATTCCCATTGGATGTGCAGTGGCGATCGCCTGCCGACGAACGCGAGTTCCGCCGTAGGCAGGCTGTGTTTGAGGCGGCGCGCCGGGTGCGACTGCATTATCGGCGCCTGTCCCCGGAGAATCTGCCCATGCTGCGCACCAACCTGTACCGCCTGCTGTATCTGCTGAGCGGATACCGAAGCAACACGGCGGCGGAGGTAGAAGCCTTTGACCGCTACATATCCTCCTTCCCGCCCGGAGAGCGCGATGTCTGGTGCAATCATGCCAATTCGACTTCCCCGACTGAGTATGCGCCGCGCGAGCAGTACGGAGACGGCGTTCCCTTCCCCTTTGAGGGGCTGACCGTCCGCGTGCCCACCCAGTACGACGCGTACCTGACGCAGAAGTACGGCGACTGGCGCGCCGATCCGCCGCCGGAGGAACAGGTCGGGCATCACGGCTGTGCCGTATTCGACCTGCACCGCCCGTACACAGAGTGCTTGGCTGGCGGAGGCGTCGGCGGAAAGGGTGGCGCACCGTGATTTATCGCTTCTGCCGGAGAATCCGGACGGCATTATACAACGTTTTCGTTCAGCCTGCCATCCGGCGCTCCTTCGCCGCCTGCGGACGGGGGACGCGTATCGGGCGCGGCGGCGATTTCTACCCGTTCTCGCACATCCGCATCGGAGACCGCGTCAGCATCGGACCGGACGCCCGGCTTTGGTCAAGCGTGGCGTACATCCACATTGAGGACTTCGTGGTCATAGGTCCCCACGTAACCGTTATTACCGGCAACCATCGTATAGATGCTGTCGGAAAGTACATCACGGAATTGACAGAGAAAGACAAGCGCCCGGAGAACGACAGCGATGTCACGATCGGAACAGGCGCTTGGATCGGCGCTAATGTCACCATTCTGAAGGGCGTACACGTCGGACGTGAGTCCGTCGTTGCCGCCGGGAGCGTTGTGACGCACGATGTGCCACCGTACACGATCGTAGGCGGCGTTCCCGCACGTTACATCCGGGATCGGTTTACGCCGGATGAATGGAAGCGTCATGTCACCATCCTGCAGGACAGGGCGAAAGACGGCTCTGTTCCCTCCCCTGCGCCGGACAGCTCCGACGCGTCCCATGTTCATCCGGACGGTTCCGGAAATCGCACATAAGGAGATTCAAGCCATGAAACACCTGTTGCACAAACGCCCGATACCCATCCTTCTGACCGTGGTATTGCTGGGCATGATCCCGCTCATGTTTTTCTCTGCACACGCGCTGTTCGGTGATCGGAGCGGAGAGTTGTATACGATCACGTGGCTGGTGGACGGTGTAGCGTACGAGGACGACTATGCAAGCGGTGAACTGCCGGAACCCCCTGCGGGTATAGTAGCAGACTTCGCCGATGAGCAGTATGTGTACACCTTCGACTACTGGCTGTGCGAAGACGACGGCGAACGGGGCATCAAGCCTGTTACGCAGTCCACCACGTATTCGGCGGTCTTTAAGGTCAAGGAAACCCGCAAGTACACCGTCACATGGTGCAACTGGGACGGAAGTGTCCTGAATGTTGACGAGGTGGAGTACGGCAAAATTCCGGAGTATATGCACGAGGAGCCGATCAAGCCCTCCGAGAATCAGATCGCTTATGTCTGGGACGGTTGGTATCCGACGCCGATGATGGTACAGGGCAATCAGACCTATACCGCCGTTTTTGCCGAGGAAATGGAAGACGGTTGGCACGAGATTGACGGAAAATACTACTACTATATGGGCGGCTTGATGGTAGTCAACGACTTTGTTCGCCTTCCCTACCCCGACGCTGACGTCATGCCCGGGTACGCACGTGACGAGGAGGACTTCCGCGTCAATCAGCTCACCAATCCCGCCAATACGCAGAGATACGAATACCCGGACGGCGAATCTGCCAAGTTCATGATCGGGGAAGACGGGGCACTCTGCACGGAAATCAGCGGCACCATCATCGATGAGGACGGTGTCGTCCGTTGGATTCAGAACGGGATGCTCGTCTGGCACGCAGGACTCGTGCAGGACGGTAGCGGGTATCGGTATTTCAAGCGTAACGGCATGGTAAAGGGCAGCACGGTTTATGTTGCCAAAACCAACGGTCTGCTTGATCCCGGCACGTATTCCTTCGACGAGAACGGATTTCTGATTGAGCACGAGGGCATCGTGCGAGAAGCCGACGGAAACGTGTTCTACTATGAGAAATACCTCAAAACCGCCGCGGGACTCGTCCGGGATACGGACGGCAGTTTCTACTACATTACACCCAGCAAAGTTGCGGTTCGTGACGGGATTGCCTACGTTCCGGGAACCAAGACAAACGGTCTGCTGGATGCCGGTTATTACTACTTTGATGCGGACGGCAGAATGATCACGCACGAGGACGGACTGTGCGAAATCAACGGCAACCTGTACTACATGGAAAACTATGCTCTCGTCGCCAAGGGGCTTGTCGAATCCGGTGGAGATTACTACTACTTCTCCAGCGAACTCAAGGTATCGCGTAACCGGTTGCTCTATATCTCCGCCGCACGTGCCAATGGACTGAAGCCGGCTGGCGTATACCAGTTCGGGGAGGACGGCAAGCTGATCGTGCGGAACGGTATCCTGCGTGAGACGCTGGATGACGGCAAGGAATACCTCTTCTACTACGAAGATAATGTGCGTCAGATGGGAAGCGGTCTGCTCCAATTAGAGGATGGCAGCTACATCTATGTGCGCTCCGGCGCAAACCTTGCGGTCGGCAGATACTATGTTACCAAGAACAACGATCTGCTTCCCAGCGGTTACTATGAGTTCGATGAGAACGGGAAAATGATCGTGCCGTCTGCCGGGGAGTCGGAAACAGGCAATCCGTAACCGGCAGAGACCAGGGGAAACGCTGATTTCATGAGGCGGCGCAGAGGAATGTGCCGCAGAGCAAGTCGGCGGTTCCCAAGCATAAAACAGGATCACCCGCAGTCCCCGCCGCTGTGGGGTCTGCGGGTGCAACTATGTTAAAAGATAACTCCGGAACCGGAAAAGTTTTCCGGAACGCGTCATGGCTCATTGCCTGCCGGATTGTGCAGGCGTTGCTGAGTTTCGTCATCGGAACACTGACTGCACGGTATCTGGGACCGTCCGGCTACGGCGTCATTGACTATGCGAATGCCATTGTATCCTTCATGGTACCGGTGGTTCAGCTTGGTATCCGCTCCACGCTGGTGCACGAGATCATCTCGGCACCGGAGCGCGAGGGGCAGGTTCTCGGAACCTCGCTCTGTATGAGTGCAGGCGCCAGTCTGCTGGGGGTAGCGGGCGTTGCGGCGTTTGCCGGCATCGCCAACCGAGGCGAGAAGGAAACCGTCATCGTCTGCGTCCTGTACAGCATCTCGCTTCTGTTTCAGGCGACCGAGATGCTGCAGTACTGGTTTCAGGCAAAGCTGATGTCCAAGTACGTGGCTGTCACGTCACTGATCGCCTACGCCGCCGTATCCGCATACCGGTGCTTTCTGCTCATCACGGGCAAGAATGTCTACTGGTTCGCGCTGTCGCAGGCACTGGATCTGATGCTGATCTCGGTCTGTCTCTACTTCCTGTACCGGCGGCTGTCCGGTCAGCGTCTAAGCGTATCCATGCCTTTGGCAGGCGCGATTCTCCGTCGGAGCAGGTATTACATCCTCTCCGGCATCATGGTTACATTCTTCTCGCTGACCGACCGGGTGATGATTACACTCCTGCTCGGAAAGGAGGCAAACGGCTTCTATTCCGCCGCCGTCACCTGCGCGGACATAAGCCGTTTTGTGTTTGCCGCCATTGTAGATTCTGCACGTCCCGCCGTGCTGGAGGCAAAAAAATCCGACTCGCCGGACTACGGGTTGCGCATCTGCCGTCTGTACTCGGTGATTGTATACCTGGCACTGGCGCAGGGGCTGGTGCTGACAGTGGGAGCGCCGCTGATTGTTCGCATCCTGTACGGAAAAGCCTACGGGGCTGCGGTTCCGACTCTCCGGATTATCGGCTGGAATACGCTGTTTGCCTACGCGGGCAGCGTCCGGAACATATGGATACTCGCCGAACAGAAGCAGCAGCTGCTCTGGAAGATCAATCTTGCCGGTGCCGTGCTGAATATCGCGGCAAACAGCCTGCTGATCCCGCTGATCGGCATTGAAGGAGCGGCGGCGGCTTCGGTCGGAGCGCAGGCGCTCGTCAATGTTGCGCTGTGCTTTGCCCTGCCGGCTCTCCGCCCTGTTGGAAAGATGCTGCTGCAGGGAATCAATCCGTGCAGGTTGCGCAGGCTCTGGAGCAGATAGCCGACAAAACCGTCAACTGCCTGATTATTTAAGGAGGCTTTACCAACGACATGAGCGTAAACCAACAGATCCGGAATACGCCGGACAAAAACGGAATCACAGTCTGGGGCTTTGTGAAGCTTCTGGCGAAAAAAGCCCACTGGTTGCTGATCGCGGGACTGGCGGCGGGGCTGGGTGTATATTTTGTTGTTGCGGTGCTGATTTCTCCGACTTACGAATCGTGCGCCACGTTCTACGTGTACAACAACTCCGGAAGCGACTCCGGCAACCATGTCAGCGCCGGCGACCTGCAGGCAGCATCCGACCTTGCCGCCACGTACTCCGAGATACTGGAAAGCAACTCGGTGCAGACGGCTGTCCTGAACCAGTTGGACGGCGACAGAAATATTACCCAAGCCAAGCTGAAACGGATGGTGCAGGTATCGGTCGTGTCGGGCACGCAGATCATCAAGGTCGTTGTATCCTCCTCCGATCCGGAATTCTCCTGCAAGGTGGCGAATGCCTTTATACAGGTCGCCCCGACGGAAATCGTCCGGATCACCAAAGCCGGCGGCGTGGAAATCGTGGACAGACCGACTGTTCCGACCGAAAAAACCGCTCCGCACACGGCGTTTGACACGCTGATCGGTGCAGTGATCGGCATCATTGTCGCCTGCATCGTCATCATCGTGCGGGAAGTATCGGACACGACCGTCTATCTGACCGAGGATGTGTCCGGCGTCACGGTGCTGGGAGAAATCCCGAAGATAGAAGTGCCGGAAGGCAGATACGTATACTGGAAATTAACAGAAGGGAGGGCAGATCGCTATGGGAATCCTGCCGTTCAGGAAAAGCGTCCCCCTGACAACCCGTGAAATCCTGATCAACAACCGGAAGCGCCTGCTCAACAACGAAACCCCTTTTGCCATTAAGGAAGCCTACATCAAACTGCGCACCAGTCTGATGTTCTGCATGACGCAGGACGGCGGGAGCGTCTGTCGGGTTTTCGCTGTCACAAGCCCCAATCCTTCGGAGGGTAAGAGCCTGACAGCCGCCAATATCGCCATCAGCTTTGCCATGCTGGGCAGGCGCACTCTGCTGATTGATGCGGATATGCGCAAGCCGACTCAGCGCCTTCTCTGGAATGTGCGGACAACCAGCGGTCTTTGTGACTATCTCGCCGCGATCCGTCCGCTGGAAACTGCACGGGTCGAGGATCTGCCGCTTTCCCTGATCTGCACCGGCACCATCCCGCCAAACCCGTCGGAGCTGCTTGCTTCCGACCGGATGAAGCGCTTTGTGTCCGGATGCTCCCGGGACTATGCCTATATTTTCATCGATACGCCCCCCATCAACACGGTCGCGGACGCACAGATCGTTTCGGCTTTCGTGGACGGCGTGATCCTGGTTGCCAAATCGGGCGGAACAGGCGCGGATGAACTCAATACCGCCATCAGCTCCGTGGAGCGGGCTGGCGGCAATCTGTGCGGTGTCGTGCTGAACGACGTGGACATCAAAGCCATCCGGCGCTCCTACCGCTATGACGGTCGATACGGGAATCAGAACGCATATATGGATTCCTATGGGAACAAGTAGCGTCGTTCTTCCTGATACGACGCTGGATTACCATGCGCACATCCTGCCGGGATGCGACCACGGGAGCGACAGTGTCGAGACATCCCGCAGGCAATTGGAAATGGCGCGGAAAGCGGGCGTTGCGACTGTCTGCGCAACGCCCCACTTCTACCCGCAGCGCGAAACCGCCGCATGCTTCCTGGATCGGCGCACACGGACGGCAGAACTGCTCCGAGCCGGACTGCCTACTGACGCGCCCCGGATACAGCTCGGTGCCGAGGTGCTGATCTGTGACGGACTGGAACGGATGCAGGAGCTGCCGCTACTGTGCCGGGAGGGAACCGATGAGCTGTTGCTGGAGCTACCGTTCTATCCGTGGCAACCCACGGTATGGCAGACGCTTTGGCGCCTGTGCGAACGGGATGACATCCGGCTTGTTGTTGCGCACGCCGACCGCTACCCGCCGGAAAATATCCGTCGGCTAATACAGGAAGGCGTACCGCTTCAGCTGAATGCCGGCTGCCTGCGTAAGCCGCTCCGCAGAAGGCTGTACCTCGCTTGGATCCGGAGCGGATATGTACCCTATCTGGGAAGCGATATGCATATGCTGGGACGCGGCTACCGGGATTTTGCCCTGTGCCGCGACTGGCTGAGCCGGCACCTGTCGGCGCAGGACACGCGATCCGTACCGGAGGAAGAACATGATCATGCAGAAAGCCGGGACAACTGAACAGGCGAAGCCTTGGGAGCGTCCCGGCGTACTGCTGGGGAGCTGCCTTTTGGCTTGCTTACTGCTTGTCCTTGCCCAGACAGTCGGCAACGGGTTCCTGCTGTTGCTCGTGCTGATCGGCTGTCTTCTGCTCGCGGCACTTGCATGCCGGCAGGGCTTGGCGATCCCGGTTCTGCTCTTTTTCCTGCCGTGGAGTCCCTTGATGAAGTTGGCACCGGGCAGAATATCCTTCTACACGATTGGATTACTGATCTGCTGTGCCCTCGCCCTGGCGCAGGACGGCATGCGGCTGACAGTCCGGCAGGTCGTTCTGGCGGCATCTCTCATGGCGCTGACGCTGACCGCCAAAATCCTGCAGACCGGCTCCATCACGAACGACTACCTGATGTTCGTATTCATGCTCCTGCTGTTCCCTTGCATAGCCCGCTCCTGTCCCCGGGCGACCTCGTTCCGATGCGCAACCATGTTCTTTGCCGGCGGCATTTTTTCCGCCGCTATCCTTGCCCGGCTGGTCGCGCACTATCCGAACATCTCCCGGTATATTATTGTGGAGTCCTACCTGACGGTCACGCGCCTGTCCGGTTTTTACGGCGATCCGAACTTCTACTCCGCGCACGTCACCGCCTGCCTTGCCGGTGTGCTAGTGCTTCTTTCCCGCGAGACCGAGAAGCGCCGCCAGATTCTGCTCGCCGCCGTATCCGTCGCCCTGCTGTACTGCGGATTGCTTTCTGCTTCCAAGACTTTTGTCCTCACGGTCGCCTGCCTGTTCCTGTTCTGGCTCCCGATCCTGCTGGAGCGCGGCAACTACGGATCAGCCCGGACGCGGTTGCTGTTCGGGGTGCTGTGTGCCGTTGTTTTCGTGCTGGTGTCTCCTGCCTTCCGGCAGGTAATCCGGATCATAGGCGCACGCTTCACCGAGGGGGAGGGGCTCGCCGGACTGACTACCAATCGCACCACACTGTGGTTGCAGTACCTCACCGCCTTCGTGCATGACATCCCGCTGACCCTGTTCGGCGCGGGATATACGAGTGTCAATCTGTTCCGCAAGGCGTCGCACAACACGCTCATACAGGCTGTGTATCAATTCGGAATACTCGGCATCCCCCTTCTGCTGGTATGGATGTGGAATATGCTTGCGGATATGTTTCCGGAGTCGGACAAGCCCCTCGCCGGGTGGAAGTACACCGTCCTGCTCTGTGTCGGCTCATTCCTGCCATGGATGGCGCTGGATATCCTTCAGTACGATGAGTTTTTCCTGCTCCCGGTATATGTCCTGCTTGGGGTCGCACACGTGGCAGGCTGGGATACACCGGCGGAATCCGCCGAATCCCAGAAAAATGCCGACTAAGGCACTGCACAATCACAGCTAAGACCTTACGGCGCGTCTTTGCCACCGTTGTTGCGCAGTATTGTCAAACAATCTGTCGTCCGGAATCGGCATCCGTATCCGATTCCGGACTTTCCGCGCATAGACCCGGAAACGGAACGTTGGATGCTTCCCGTTATTCACAAATTACATCTTGCAAATTCAACTGGCTTGTGCTATAATAAAATGTCAATGTTCTGCCTGCGTGGGCGAAGCATCAGAATCAACGAACAACGAATAACACGATTGGGGTTTTCATATATGCCGAATGAAATACATTCACATATGCGGTGGAATCTGTACACCTTTCTGGTGAAGCACTTCAGCCTGACCGGCTGGCAGTCCTTCGCCGTGATGGCGGGCTGCCTGTTACTTTGTATGGTCATTCCATACCTCCTGGGCAGCTTCAATTTCGGGCTGATTATTTCCAGACGCAAGTACCATGACGACATCCGCATACACGGCAGCGGCAACGCGGGCACAACCAACATGCTCCGCACCTACGGACCGAAAGCCGCCGCTCTTACGCTGGTGGGTGATATGCTCAAGGCGGCGCTGGCTGTCATACTCGGCTACCTGCTCGTCAACAATCAGGCAGTTGCGTACAACGAGGCAGGACGCTTCATCGGTGTATTCGGGGACAAGCCCGGTGCTGCTGTGGCTGGCCTGTTTGTGGTAGTCGGACATATGTTTCCCTGCTTCTTCCGATTCCGGGGCGGCAAGGGCGTTGCCACTACCGGCATGGTCATCCTGTTGCTTAACCCCATCGTCTTTCTGATCCTGTTCGGGATTTTCGCCATCATCGTGCTCTGTACTAAATACGTGTCGCTGGCATCGGTCATGGGCGTGTGTCTCTATCCTGTTCTGATGTCCGCCTTTGAGCTCCGCAACAACGGCTCCCCGACGGCAACCCTGCTGTCGGTCGTCATAACGGTTCTGGTGGTATTCATGCACCGCGAAAATCTCAAGCGCCTCAAGGAAGGCAAGGAATCCAAGTTATCCCTCGGCAAAAAAAAGGATCCTGCGCCGGAGCCTGCCCCCGACCCTGCCACGCTGACAGGAAAAGCCAAGCGCGCCGCGCGCAAGGCACAGCATGAGGCGGATATACGGGCTGCCGCCGAGGAGCCGGATTATGAATTTGTAACCTGCGCGGGATGCGGCTCGCTGATTCCCCGCTCGCGCCGGAAGTGCGGCTACTGCGGAACGGAAAACGCGCAGTACCGTCCGGATCAGTCGGAAAACAGCGGCGACAGAAAGAGCCGCCAACGCAAGTAAAACGCAGGAAACTGACAGGAGCTGACTGCTCCGGAAAGGACATATCATGTCATCGTCCGCCTCGTCTGCCGTGCGGGAAAACGCCTCCGGCGTGCTGTACGACCTCCTGACCGATGCCGCCGGCGCCGGCTTATTGGAGAAGGCGGTATTCTCGAAATGACGTGACCGCGCGGTCGTGCGGATCGTGCTGACCCTGCGGCTGGTGCGGAACAACGTCGTTCTGCAAGCCGAGACCTTCCGGCAGGCAGAGGTTGCCGCAGTCTCCGGAAAAACCAAGCCTGTTCAGGCGGGGCAGGAAAATCTGCCGCTGGATTCGCCATCCGGACAGACCCGCGACCGTCTGACCGGACTCATTGCTGCCTGCGACCAGATCAACCTGATTATAACGGCTGGGAGTGCCGAATTCCGGCGTTCCCGCAACGGTGCGGAGATTCTGCTGGGCGCGGCGAAAGTACGCGCGGCACTGGATGCCGCGCAGCTTCCCGGCGGCAGTGCCCCCCGAAAAATCGACATTGCCAGACACGATCGGGTCAAACAGCACATTCTGACAGGTGCCGAGCCGTTTCTCATCCGTTTGGGAGTCAGCGATGCAAACGGTCGTGTTCACGACAAGAAACAGCCGAAATTCCGCCAGATCAACCGTTTTCTGGAACTGATCCGGGATACGGAATCTGCCTTACCCGCCACGGGATGCCTGCATATCTGCGACCTGTGCTGTGGGAAAAGTTACCTCTCCTTCGCCGTATACCACTATTTCACCGCTATCCGGCACCGGAAGGTGCACATGGTGGGCGTGGACATGAAGGCGGACGTCATGGATGCCTGCAATGACATTGCACGCGATCTCGGTATGACCGGGCTGTCCTTCCTGTGCGCCGACATCAGCCTGTACGAATCAGATGAACCGGTCGATATGGTCATCTCGCTCCACGCCTGCGACACGGCAACTGACCTTGTATTGGGAAAAGCCATAGAATGGAAGGCAAAGGTGGTGCTCTCCACTCCCTGCTGCCACCACGAGCTGAACCGAACGCTGAACTGTCCGGAATTGGAATTCATCGCGCGGCATTCCCTGCTTCGTCAGAAGCTGTGCGATGCGGCGACCGATGCCCTGCGCCTTGCCCGCCTGGAGGCAGCCGGATACGAGGTGGCGGCGCTGGAACTGATCGATCCGGAGGAAACGCCCAAGAACGTCATGCTCCGCGGCGTGCGGCGGTATGACCCATCCTCGTCGCGCTGCAAGGCAGCGGCGGAAACGCTGAAGAACGCCACCCGTCTGCTGACCGGGCTTGATGGGGGCTGAAGGAGGTCATCTGCGATGTGTAAAAAGCTGTTTGCACGCCTGACAAAGAGCAAGGATCCTTCCAGCAGTCGCTATCGCCGCGACATGGCAAGGCAGATATGCGGGCATCACGTCCGCTACATCACCGAAAAACGGAACGATATTGAGGAAGTCATCGGACGCGAGGGCAGTCTGAACATCAAGGATGACTGCTTCATCGTGTCCACGCCGGCGGATACCATTCTTCGCTGCCGCATCGAGGATATGCAGGCATGGGAGCTTTTGTCGCACGACGGTGTGGTCATCACGGCGCCCGACATCGAACACGGCGGCGCCGAGCGGACAATCATCGTGTACTACGTATACTATCGTTGAGTGGAGGACGCGGGATCCCGGCTCCGTTGACCGGACGGATTCCCTCTCCCCTTCCCCATACAAGGAGGTGAACCCCATGTCGGTCGGTCAGTCCGGTATACTCCGTGCGCACACGCTGTTCCGCGAGGGGAACTACGGAGAGGCGGTTGCGCTGTTTTCCGCCGGAGCGCGTGAAGGAAATACGCGCGCGCTGTTCAATCTTGCCTACTGCCTGCAGTATGGCTATGGCGTGCAGGCAGACCCGGCGCGGGCATTCGGTCTCTATCAGCATCTCCTGTACGAGGAGGACGGTGATGCGGCATACAATGCCGCCGCCATGCTGCTCACCGGGCGCGGCGTGCCTTGCGACCCGCGTGCCGGTTACGAACTGATGCTGACCGCCGCAGAGCAGGACTGCATCGAGGCACAACTGTATGTTGCCATGGTTCGGCTGACCGGTTGCGTCGGTGAGCCGGACACCCCCAGCATCCGGCGCATCCCTTTCCACAAGCCGGATCGGCGTGAAGCGGTGCCCTTGCTGGAATCGGTCGACGCTCCTGACGAAAGACTGATGGATCGCCGCTTTGAAATCGTGGATGCCGACGAGGAGGAAGCGATATACTATATGCGGAAAGCGGCACACAACCAGGGAGACTATACGGGAACCTCGGTCGGAGACGCGGAGTTCCTGCTTGCAAAGTGCGCCGATGAAGGCTTCGGACGGGAGATGGATCATGACGAGGCAGCGGAGCTGTACCTCCGTGCCGCCGCACACGGCAGTCTTGCCGCGCGGGAAAAAGTCAAGGCCCTTCCCGCCTATCAGATCGAGCAGGCAAAGGCGCGCCTGCGCATGAAGAATACATCCGCCAACACAAAACGCATCGGCAGAACGGGCAGGAGCGGGAACTGACTGCTACCGCCCCGAAAGGAGGAATCCTCATGCTGCTTGTAATTGACGCGGGCAATTCCAGCATTTCGCTGGGGCTGTTCGAAACCCCTGATGTCGGCGCTCCCGACGGGAATACTCCGGGCGGACGTCCTGCTCTGCTTTGGAATGTCAAAATTGCCGCTGATCCGCAGCGCAGTGCCGATGAATACCGCTTGACACTGGGTCTCCTGCTCCGCGACGGAGGCTATTCGCCCGCCGACGTGGACGCCGTGGCGCTTGGTTCCGTAGTGCCTGCCCTGACGCACACACTCCGGGAAGCGCTCGGACGGCTCTGCCGCAGGTCGGACGGAACACCGGTTCCGCTTCGCACGGTGAGTGCCGGAACACGCACGGGGCTTGTCCTTCAGGTAGACGACCCCGCCCAGTTGGGCGCAGATATCGTGACCGGCGCCGCCGCAGCCGTCTGGCTGTACGGAACCCCAGTCGCGATACTGGACTTCGGAACAGCGACCGTACTGTCCTGCGTGGATGCCAACCGCACGTTGCTGGGCGTCTCCATCGCACCGGGGATGCAAACCTCGCTCGACGGTCTGCGCGGTGCGGCGGCTCTCATACCGCACGTGGAGCTCCGCGCGCCGGAGAGTGTGCTGGGACGCAACACTGCCGATTCGGTCCGTGCCGGGGTTGTGTACGGAACGGCGGCGATGGCGGACGGACTTGTCGAGCGCACCCTGCGTGAAGCGCACCTGCCGCCTGATACACCGGTGGTCGCCACCGGCGGGCTTGCCGGACTGATTCTTCCCTTCTGCCGCCGCCGGATGCACCGGGAGGACGCACTGACGTTATACGGGCTGTACCGCGTCTTTGCGCTTACTGCCCGGCGCGAGGCACTGCGAAAGAAGTAAGGCGTTCCGCCATTTTGCTATTTTCGATTCCGATGACAGCTTTCGGTGACAGGTTTCTCTCTCACCGGAAGATGATCATAAATTTTACGCGCCGTACCCGGATGGGACGGTAGCACGGGGTGAAAGTCCCCGAAGGAGATTATACCCATGGGAAAGAAAACCCAATCCCTCAAAATCCGTCAGATGGTACTGCTGGCCATACTGACAGGCGTAATTCTGGTACTGCAACTCACCGGATTCGCCATAAAACTGCCGTTTCTCGGAACTTCAATCAGCCTGGTACTGATCCCCATCACGCTGGGCGCCATGATTTTAGGACCTGCCGCAGGGGCGTTTTTGGGCTTTGTGTTCGGTGCCGAGGTATATATCGCGCTCGGCGTGCTTGGCATGGATCCCTTCACTGCCTACCTGTTTCAGCAAAACCCAGTCGCCACGGCAGGCATCTGCCTGATCAAGTCCACCCTTGCAGGATTCCTGTCCGGTCTTGTGTTCCGTCTGCTGCGTCAGAGAAACCGCGTAGCGGCGACCTTTACTGCCGCTCTCGTTACGCCCGTTGTCAACACAGGTATTTTCGTGCTCGGCTGTCTGCTGATCTCCGGCACCCTGAGCGGATTTATGCAGGCAAATAATATCGGCGGATCGGTCGTCTACTTCCTGCTGATCGGTTGCGCCGGCTTCAACTTCCTCTTTGAGGCTGCACTCAATCTTATTCTTGCCCCTGCACTGGGGCAGCTCTGGCACATAGCTGCCCACCGCTTCGGGACAGCAAACTGAATCTGCAAGCCACCGCTTTGATCCGCGCTTCCCTAAGGCAACCCCGCACAATGGCAGTGGCGCAAATGTGCCGTCCAGGCTTCAGCCCCTCCAATGCGCGGGATTGCCTAACATCCGAAAGGAGTTTTTGCTACTATGTCCGACACTGCAAAGAAAACCGCCGTCCGGGTCGAATGCCCTCCCTATCAGTTGCTTTGCCGCCTTACCGGAAAAGCGCGCGCGACGCGCGACGCCGTCCGGGACGAGATCCGCGAGGACGTTGATGCCGTCCGCCAGCGCGATCCCGCCGCACGGAGCGACGCGGAGATTTTACTGCTCTACTCCGGCGTCCATGCTATCCTTGCCTACCGCGTAGCGCATAAGCTGTACCTCTCCGGGCATCCCCTGTCCGCCCGGACGGTCAGCCAGCTGGCGCGGTTTATGACCGGAATTGAAATACACCCCGCCGCTCAAATCGGGAAGGGTCTTTTTATAGACCACGGCATGGGCGTTGTCATCGGCGAGACAACCGAGATCGGCGACAACTGCACGCTTTATCAGGGCGTGACGCTGGGCGGTACCGGCAAGGATTGCGGTAAACGGCACCCCACCTTGGGCAACAACGTGCTGGTCGGCTGCGGCGCCAAGGTGCTTGGTCCGCTGACCATCGCGGACAACTGCAAAATTGCCGCCGGTGCTGTTGTCCTGACCGACATTCCGGAGAATAGCACGGCGGTCGGTATCCCTGCGCGCATCGTCCGGCGACACGGACGCAAGGTTGATGATCTCGATCAGGTACACATTCCCGACCCGGTCGCGCAGGAGCTCCGCAAACTGCGAAAAGAGGTCAATGACCTCAAAAAGCAGGTTGCATCGCTGCACAGTGCCGATTCGGATGACAGCGGCGGCAGACAGGCGCAGGAATAAATGCTTGCCGCGCCCTGCGTCCCTTCAGGAGTCCGGCGCGCGTTTGGCTCTGTCCGGCAGGGTAACCGCATTGTGCAGAGCACGACCTGCAAAATAATCATCCAGGTTCTGCACGGTCGTCTCAGCGATGTTGGACAGCGCCTCCTCGGTCAGGAACGCCTGATGTGAGGTCACAATGACGTTCGGCATGGAAATCAGCCGGGCAAGCGTGTCATCCTCTACGATGTGCCCGGAAAAATCCCGGAAGAACCACTCGGATTCCTCCTCGTACACGTCGAGGCAGGCGGCACCTATCCGGCGTGACTTGATCCCTTCCAACAGCTCCTCCGCATCAATCAGTGCGCCGCGTGACGTGTTGACTATGATCACGCCCTTCTTCATCTTTTCCATAGACGCACGGTCGATGAGGTGGTAGGTCTCCTCTGTCAACGGGCAGTGCAGTGAGATAATGTCGGACGTGCGGAACAGTTCGTCCAGGGTGACGTACGGAATGGACGTGTCAATGGACATGTCCATGGACATGTCATCGGCAGGGTACTTGTCATACGCCAGGATGCGCATTCCGAATCCGCGGCAGATATCCATGAAAACCCGCCCGATGCGTCCGGTTCCGATGATGCCGACTGCTTTGCCGTGCAGATCAAAGCCCGTCATGTTGTTCAGGCTGAAATTGAAGTCTCTCGTTCGTATATACGCCTTGTGGATGCGTCGGATTGAGGTCAGGAGCATTGCCATGGCGTGCTCCGCGACGGCGTATGGCGAGTATGCCGGTACGCGCAGGATAGTTATTCCCAACCGTTCGGCACTCTCCGGATCCACCTGGTTGAATCCGGCACAGCGTAGCGCGACCACCCGGATGCCGAGCGCGGACAATGCCTCCAGCACTGCCCCATCCAATGTATCGTTGACGAACGCACACACTGCGTCGCATCCGCGTGCCAGCTCGGCTGTGTCGGCATTCAGGCGGGTCTCATAATACTTGAATTTCATGTTGTGCGCCTGCCCGAACGTCTCAAATCCCGGCTTATCGTATGGCTTGGCGTCAAAAAAGGCGATTTTTCTCACACTTGTTTCTCCCTCCTGCAGCTTCAGGAAACACTGATTCGATGAGGTGGCGCAAATCATGTGCCGCCGGATAAATCGGTGTTTCCTTAATGGTACCTTAAATTATTTCATGAAAACAGTATGCCCCGCAAGGATGTTATCCATGCGGGGCACAGTTCTGAAAACCTATGAATGTGCTGACTGTAATACTGCGCCTGCACGGCTAACGCCTTGGCGGTACATCCGTGCCACCGTCGACGGCATTGCCTTACAGCTCGCGGAATATGTCGGTCGCCGGATAGGCAGACCGGATGGCGGTCTCAAAATCCGGGCGGAACACGCACTCCAAGCTGATGCGTCCGGCATAGTGCATCGCCCGCAGAGTCTCCGCCCAGGGACGCATGGCGGGAACATCCGCTTCTGTCGGCGCACCGCGGTCGCTGTCCGGACGTGCCAGATGGACATGGAACAGCCGACTTGGCAGATCCGGCAGGGATGCCAGCTCGCTCAGCGATTCGCCGTTCTCCCGGAAATGATAAAAGTCCAGCAACACGCCCACCGCCGGATGTCCGACGGTGCGGCAAAGCGCAACGCCGTCCGCCACCGTGTTGAGCAGTGTATCTTCCCGGTAGCAAAGCGGCTCAATCGCAATCTTCATGCCAAAGGACTGCGCCACCTCGCCGCACCGGTATGCGATATCCGCAAAGCGTGCCAGCGCCTCGGCTTTCTCCATCCCCGCCGGGACGCGCCGGGCGTGGCCGGAACCCAGCACGGCTATCCTGCCGCCCAGCTCTGCCGCGCGGGAAAAGGCGCGCGACAGGTACGCACGCAGGTCGTCCGGTCCCGTTCCGTACAGATCAAAGCCGCCCGGAATGAGCCCGTTGAAGCAGGCTACATCCAATCCGGATTCTGCACGTGCCCGCTTGGCATCGGCAAACCCGTCCTCATCAAGGGAAGCCAACCATGCCAGGACACCTTCACAATAGTCATAGCGGTAACGCGCCAGCATCTGCCACTCGCGCGGACCGCCGCAAACACCAATCTCCATATCTACGCTCTACACCCCGGGACGGAGGATTTGTGCGGTAATCAGTAATTGTCAGCGCTTATCTCAAAGTAGGACTGCGGATGGGCGCATACGGGACATACCTCCGGCGCCTTAGTGCCTACTACGATATGCCCGCAGTTGCGGCACTCCCACACCTTGACCTCGCTCTTCTCAAAAACAGCGGCAGTCTCAATGTTGTGCAGCAGGGCGCGGTAACGCTCCTCATGCCGCTTTTCGATGGCGGCAACCATGCGGAATCGCTTGGCAAGCGCGGTAAAGCCCTCCTCCTCGGCGGTCTTTGCAAATGCCTCGTACATATCCGTCCACTCGAAATTTTCCCCGGCGGCGGCAGCCTCCAGATTGGCAGCGGTATCGCCAATCCCCTCCAGCTCCTTGAACCAGAGTTTGGCGTGCTCCTTCTCGTTGTCCGCAGTTGCCTGGAAGATGGCTGCAATCTGCTCAAAGCCTTCCTTGCGGGCAACCGATGCGAAGTATGTATACTTGTTTCTTGCCTGAGACTCTCCGGCAAATGCCGCCTGCAGGTTGGCTTCTGTCTTGGTTCCTGTGTACTTGCTCATAAATAATCCTCCTGTGTTTGTGTTTCTGGGGATATCGGGGTACATCACGGGCGCGGCGCGTCCGGCGGATTCCGGCGATCCGCATCCGACTCCTCCTCACCGTAGCGCCTCCACTTGATGCTGTTGACAATGGCAAGCGTCAGAATGATCAGCACACTCGCCGTAACCCATGTCATGATGCGGGTCAGCAACGCATCGGGACCTGCTGCCGCCTTGCATATCTGCCACGCGCAGATCTCTACCCCGCAACCGCTGAGAATCTTGACCAATCGATTCTTCGACAGCACCAGCAGGGCAACCAAAGCCAGAACGCAAAGTCCCTCCACGACCACAATACCGACCGGGAATGGCTGTGTCCGGCAGAAAACAGCCTGTCCATCGACAGAGATGTGCGAATGAAGTGGTAACTGACAGCTAAACGGCATGGGAAACACCTCGATTCAAAGATTTTGACGGATCCGTACCGATACCCTCACATATAGTATACCCCATTTATCGAAAAAAAGTTCGGAATCTGACAAAAAATTTCCCGTTTTTTCAAAGTTTGTAGGAATGCATATAAATTTATTGCCATATATGTGCAAAATAACCATTCCAAAAATATTGCAAATACCCCTTCCATTCCGGCGCTTCCTGTGCTATAATAGGCACGTTTGAAGATGTCGTAAGAACTAAGAACTGTGAGAGGGGGAGCGCTGTATGTATTCCTACGCATCGCTGTGCCGTGCGCTGGCGGCAACGGATGCCCCGCAGGAGGAAGCCTGCCTGTTGCTCGCGCATTTTTGCGGTGTCGGGCGGACGGAGCTGCTTTGCGACCGGGATCGCCTGTATGGGAACGACGCGCTGGACGCCGCCGTCCGACAGCGGCTGACGGGGTACCCCCTCCAGTACATCTTGGGCGAATGGTATTTTTTCGGCTGTCGGTTCCGCGTGTCACCCGCCTGCCTGATCCCGCGTCCGGACACCGAGGTGCTGGTGGAGGCAGGGCTGGAGCGTGCGGAGAAGGGTGCCGTTGTCGCCGATCTCTGCACCGGTAGCGGATGTATTGCGACTGCCCTGCTGGTCAGCCGCCCCGACATCGCCCTGTGCGCAGGATTGGAGCTGTTCCCTGAGACGCTGTCGCTGGCGCAGGAAAATGCCGCCCGCAACGGAGTCGGCGACCGGTTCCTGCCGATTTGTGCCGACCTCCTGACCGACGGGGCAGACCGTCTGCACGCGGCACTGCGCGAACGTCTGCCGGAACGGCAGGACGCCCGGCTGGACATGATCCTCTCTAATCCGCCCTATATCAGGCGGGCAGAACTGCCCGGTCTTGAACAGGAGCTTGCCTACGAACCGCGGGCGGCGCTGGATGGCGGGGAGGACGGACTTACGTTCTATCGCGCGATCCTCAACCGCTTCGGTGACTTGCTCCGCCCGGGCGGGTGGCTGCTTTTGGAGATAGGATGCGGGCAGGCAAATGACCTGCTTCGTCTCGCCGGGGAAGCGGGCGGCTGGACGGACGCGGAAGTACGGCAGGATCTCGGCGGACGTGACCGGGTGATCTGCCTGCGGCGCACGGTATGAACCGGCAACGCATAAACTGGAGAAGCCGCACGGCGCGTGCGGACAATGACGGTACGGAGGATTAACGGATGAACATACTGATTCTGGCTGGCGGACTGTCCCCGGAGCGTGAGGTGTCCTTCACGAGCGGATGTCGCATTGCCACGGCTCTGATCGGCAGAGGGCATCGGGTCTGCCTGTGCGACCCCTACACCGGATGCGATCCGGACGGAAAACCGCCTGTCTATACGGCGGACGCAATCCGTCCGCGCCGCATCGGAATGAAGGTGCCGGATCTTGCGACGCTCAAGCGCGAATCCGGGCGCGGAGAGAGACGCATCGCACCCGGCGTAATGGAGCTTTGCCGCACGGCGGAGGTCGTATTCATCGCCCTGCACGGCGACATCGGGGAGGACGGACGCCTGCAGGCAATGCTGGAAACCGAGGGCATACGGCACACAGGCTCGGGCTATGCAGGCTGTCTGCTCGCCATGGACAAGGACATTGCCAAAAGGCTGTTCCGCGAGGCGGACATTCTGACCCCTGACTGGGTACATTGCGACCTGTCCCGGCAGACTGCCGAAACAGCGGCGGCACATATCGAGGAGACGGTCGGCTACCCGTGCGTGGTTAAACCCTGCAGCTGTGGCTCCAGCGTAGGCGTATCCATGGCTGAGGATCGGGAGGAGCTGATGCAGGCACTGACACTTGCCATGCAATATGAGGGGGATATCATCGCCGAACGGCGCATACAGGGGCGTGAAGTAACCGTCAGCGTCTTGGGCGGGCGGGTACTGCCCGCGGTCGAGATCGTCCCGCACGAAGGCTTCTACGACTACGCCAACAAGTATCAGGCAGGCGCCGTGGAGGAGCTTTGCCCGGCGCGCATCGCCCTGGCGGAGGCATCCGCACTGGCAGACGCCGCCCGGCGCGGCTTTGATGTGCTGCGTCTCGGCGGCTACGCCCGCTTTGATTTCATACTGGACAAAACCGGAACCGCATGGTGTCTGGAAGCAAACGCGCTGCCCGGCATGACACCGACCAGCCTGCTCCCGCGCGCCGCGGCGGCAATCGGAATGGACTACCCTTCGCTGTGCGAGGAAATACTCCGGCTAGCGACCGAAATACCGGAATAAGGCACGCACCGCCGGTACTTGACCGGCGCAGGCAGTGCGTCAGACACGGACAAGTAAAAAGATAAGGGCGGACAATCAGACCGCCCTATCCAAGGAGGCAGAACATGAATAATCGGACAGAGCGTAAACGCATCGGCTACGCCGTGCTGGGACTCGGCATCGGCATGGCACACGCGGACGCTGCCTATGCCTCGGACAACGCAGACCTTGTCGCGGTCTGTGACATCGACGAGGCACGACTGCATCAGGCAGAGCAGGCTTACCCCGGGGTCACGCTGTACCGCGATTTTGAGCAGCTTTTGCACGATGAGCGGGTAGATATTATCAGTGTATGCCTGCCAAGCGCGATGCACGCGGATTTTGCCGTCCGGTGCATGGAGGCGGGGAAAGATGTACTGGTAGAGAAGCCGCTGGATATAACACCGGCGCGCGCGGAACTGATTGAACAGGCGCGCCTGCGCACCGGACGCACCTGCGGCGTGGTGCATCAGAACCGCTTCAATGCAGATATGCCCCCCATCCGGGACGCGGTTGTCTCCGGACGGCTGGGGCGGCTGATTCTCGGCACCTTTGCCGTCAAATGGTATCGGGAGCAGTCCTACTACGACCGCGGAGGCTGGCGCGGCACGTGGGAGATGGACGGCGGCGGATCGCTCATGAATCAGTCCGTCCACACGGTAGACCTGATGCAGTGGCTGATGGGCGACGTGGTTTCCGTCACGTCCACCATGAGCATTGCCAATCATAATATCGAAACCGAGGATCTGACCGCCTCCCTGCTTCGCTTTGCAAACGGTGCCACGGCAACCTTTGTCAGCACGACCTGCGCGTACCCCGGTATCTCCACCGAAATCTGCCTGTACGGAACCGGCGGTACGGTTGAGGCAGATGCCGATTGCCTGAAGACATGGAAGATGAAGGATTCCGCCGACGAGGACGCAGAGGAAGCCGCCATGCTGGCGCGTTACGGCGGCGGGAATCTGGCGGCGCTTTCCGCAGAGCCAAACCGCCTGTTCGGACACGCGCACGTCGTGGAGGACATGATCGCCGCCGTGCGTGACGGACGGGATCCGGAGGTCATGCCCGCCGAGGCTTTGAAAAGTGTCCGGATCGTCCATGCGGTCTATGAATCCGCGCGGACCGGAAAGACCGTCATGCTGTAACAACGCAATGCCGGACGTGCGGTCGGCTGGCTGATGACTTCTGCTATATCCTCATGGGGGTTTCCACCGGAAGCAACTCTGAAAACGCGGTGTTCCCTTTACTTGCGTAAATTTTCAAGATCAATGCAACATTAGCCCCATCCGGAAATGCTGTCCCGGGCGTTTTCCGGCGTCAGTCGGCAGGATTGCGTCGGCTGGTTTAAGGCTGATGGATATTGCCCATAATTTTGAGAATTGCTATAAAATATGCACCTCCATAAGTGTCTAACTTTTGGGGTGCATATCATTAGCGGGTTGGTTTCTGGATACAAAAACAGGCGACACCCAACCGAAGTTGAGTGTCGCCTGTTTTTCCGCTTAGCAGATGTCGATTTGGTAGTTTTCTCCAATCACTATCCTATCAGCACACAGCTTCGCATTTTTCGCTATGCTATTTCTTGCCTGACTCCACCAGGCAGATCCCGTGAACCGGCACATGGCTCGGTGCACGGTCATTTTCGGTGGATTATCAGAGGTTCACCGTGTTCAGATACGCTCCAGCATGGCGCGCAGGTTACGCAGTCCGGTTTCAATACCGTAAATGCAATCCTCCGAGCCTTCAAACTCGATGGAGCAGTAGCCGTCATACCCCGCCCGTTTGAGTACACGCAGGCACTGTTCGACGTTGACATCGCCCTCCCCAATGATGGCACCCTTGAAGTAGTTACAGGCGCGAGTCTGTCCGTATCCGGGCAACGGCTCGGTAGATTTGTACATATCCTTTGCGTGGACATGTACCGCATAGGGGGCGACACGGGACACGGCAGTCACGTTATCCTCATCGGCACAGACGAAGTTACCGACATCCACCAGCAGTCCGAAATTGTCGTGCGCTACTGCATTGAACAGCTGCTCTACGCGATAGCTGTCCTGCGCTACAAAGCCGTGGTTTTCAACGGCAGTCCGGATGCCCTTGGTCGCGGCATACTCCGTGACCGCACGGATGTTGGCGGCGATGGTAGGCAGCATCAGTCCGAAACTGCGTGCATTGCCGGTACTGCCGAGGCTGTAACAGGCATCGTGGCGCATGACGGAGCATCCCAGCACGGCAGCAATATCAACCTGCCGCTTCAAGCGCTCGACCTCGGCGGCGTTTCGCTCCGGTGTGTCCTGATACAGGCAGGCGCCGATAGTGTAGGCGTTGATGGTCATGCCGCAGGCATCTGCCTCCGCGCGCAGATCGGCGGCGTAGGCAAGCTGTTCTTCATAGGTAGGCCGGGGCATATCCAGAAATTCGATAGCCTCAAAGCCCATCTCCTGCGCCTTGCGGATAGTGTCAAAATGGGACATCCTGCCGGTTCCGATGTATTGCTGGAACGAGTAGGAACTGACGGAAATTTTCATGGAATCTTTCTCCTTTTCTGCAACTGAATGCTTATCAGCCCCTGCTCATCACGTCGCGCAGGTGGTCGATCGCTATGCGGATACCGCCAATGGGATCATCTCCGACCTCGCGCTCAATGGTGAGGAAGCCGCGATAGCCGATCTCATCCAAAGCCCGAAGATAGGTGTCAAAGTGCACTGCTCCCTGCCCCAGCGGCATCTCCGCAAAATACTGGACGCCCTGGAACTCCTGCGGTACAGGATGCACTACGCCGTAAATGTATTCCGGCACGCCGCGGTGCAGCATCACGCCGTCCTTTGCGTGCGTGTGGACAATGTAGTCCTTCAGGTTATGTACGGCTACTACCGGATCATCTCCCGTGACCATAACCAGGTTGGCAGGATCCAGGTTAACGCCCACGCCGCGCGAACCGCCCAGCGAATCCAGGAAATTTTTGAGCGTTTCGGATGTTTCGGGACCTGTCTCAACGGCAAAATGCGCGCTGATGGAGTCGGCATACGCGGCGAGCTGTCCGCAGGCTTCCTGCATGATACGGTAGCGCTCATGGGTCGGATCGGTGGGAATCACGCCGATATGCGTGGTGACAATGCCCGCCTCCATGTCTTGGGAGAGATCCAGAATGCGCTTGGATTTTTCAATGAGCTGCGGATTGAGCGTCGCATCGCCGAAGCCGTGCCCCAAATCCCCGCAGATTGCGGAAAAGCGCAGTCCGGCAGACTTTACCATATCCAGCAGTTCACGCCGTTTTTCAGGCGTCATGTTTTCGGGTGCGTGTTCCCCGTATGTGCAGTACATCTGAATTCCCTGCACGCCCAATTCTGCCGCACAGCGGATGGCGTCTGCCGCTGGCAGACGGAAAGACTCCAGCATTACGCCGATAGGGAATGAATACATATCGTACCTCCTTTTAGAGAACCTTGGTCGGCGACCTCGGTCATCATTGATTATATTGTACACGAACGGGACGGGATTGTCAAGGTGTAACGGAAAAATTATCAAGAACGCACCCCCATTTTTGCCGGGCAGGGCATGACGGATGAGCGTGTGGGCGTGGATTGATCCAGCCAATGCCTAAGATAAGATAGGGGAAAGGCGGGCGCCCCCGCAAACATTCCCCGCCGAAATTCCGGACGTTCCACTCCGGTATGTTCTAATGGCAGAACATTTCCCATATACTCCACTGACGAATGCAGTGAGAAACGGGAGGATTTTCTATGGCAGAGCATTCCATTTACAGGGACATCGCCGAACGGACCGGCGGCGACATCTACATTGGGGTGGTGGGACCCGTCCGATCCGGCAAATCCACCTTTATCAAACGGTTCATGGAAGCCCTTGTCCTGCCCAACATGGGCGACGGATACTCACGTGACCGGGCACGGGACGAGATGCCGCAGTCGGCGGCGGGCAAAACAGTCATGACAACCGAGCCGAAATTCATTCCGGACGAGGCAGTAACGGTAAAACTGGACGACAATGCCGTCATGCGGGTAAAAATGATCGACTGCGTAGGCTACATCGTACCGGATGCGATGGGAACGGTCGAAAACGGACAGCCTCGCATGGTACGCACGCCGTGGAGCCAGGAGCCGATGCCTTTCATTGAAGCGGCGGAAATGGGTACGCACAAGGTCATCACCGAACACGCGACCATCGGAATGCTGGTCACGACAGACGGAAGCATCGGGGATATCCCGCGCGCTTCCTATGTGGAGGCGGAGGAACGGGTCGTGCGTGAGCTGAAGGAAATGGGCAAGCCGTTTGCCCTGATTCTGAACTCAGCCAAACCGGATTCCGATGAAGCCACCGCGCTGGCATATGAGCTGGAAACCAAGTACGGCGTACCGGTGGCGCTGGTGTCCTGCCTGGAATTGGATGCGGAGGACATCCGGCACATACTGGAGCTGGTACTGCTGGAGTTCCCCGTGACCGAGGTGCGTGTGCGGTTGCCGGAATGGACGACCGCGCTGGAACCTGCACACCGCATACACGCCTCTGTCATCGGGCAGTTACGGCAGGCGGCAGATCGCGTCCGGAAAATCGGGGACATCCGGACAGCCTTCTCGGATTTCGACACGAACGAGTATGTTCGCAGTGTTTCGGTAGACGAAGTCGATCTGGGGCGCGGTTGCGCACTGGTCACGCTGCATATGGCGGAAGACCTATACTACCGCGTCATCAGTGAATTGACAGGATTTGATATTGCAGGCGAAAAGGAACTGATTGATCTGCTCCGGACTCTTGCCGGGATGAAAGCGGAGTATGACAAGGTAGCCGCCGCCCTGCATGACTGCGAGGACAGCGGCTATGGCATCGTGATGCCGGACGTTGCCGACATGAAGCTGGACGAACCGGAAATCGTGCGGCAAGCCGGCGGCTACGGCGTTCGCCTGCGCGCGTCGGCTTCCTCTGTACACATGATCCGGGCGAATATTCAGGCTGAAGTCAGCCCCATCGTCGGAACCGAACAGCAGTCCGAGGATCTGGTGCGCTATATGCTCCGCGAGTTTGAGGAAGACCCTGCCCGCATCTGGGATTCCAATATGTTCGGGAAATCACTTTATGAGTTGGTCAACGAGGGCATCCACGCCAAACTGGAGCATATGCCGGAGGCAAGCCGGCAAAAGCTTTCCGAAACGCTGGAGCGCATCATCAACGAGGGCAGCGGCGGACTTATCTGCATTCTGCTTTGAAACAGCAAAGGGTCAGGCGCCCTGCCGGGAGCCCGGCCCTTTTGCCCGTTACGGACTTTCCGTAAGAAGGTGCCGTTGTTGCGCGGTGCTATTTCCTGTAACGGGTACTGGCGGTGCGTTTTGCGCGACGCGTGCGAAGAATCCGGCGGTACAGTCTCCCCCGACGGCTGCCGTACCGCCCGCGTCGCTTGCGGACAAGCCCGATATACAGGGCAAGCAACAGAGCAAAGCAGGCAAGAGACGCAAGAAAAGCGCGGCTACCGAGATAGTGCTTGAAGGATTGCATCCGCGCAAGGAAGCCGCTGACGGCGAAATCCTCGGTCACGGCTACCGGTGCGGATGCAATGACCTCCCCCCCGAACCGGACAGTCAATGTGCCGACTGTATCCCCGGCGGTCAGCGGCGCCTCCAACGAGCCACCGGTAAGAATCAGGGATTCAGTCAGATCAGCGGATGCCTCCGCGTCTTTAGGCAGGTAGACCGACAGTCCGTCGGGCAGAACCAGTTTAGCTCGGCTGGAGCTCAGTCCGGTCATGCCCACGGGGACGACCTTGTATACGGCGCCCGGCGCATACAGCTGGCGGTAACCGTAGTTCTGCCGCGCCCATGCGAGCAGGGCGTTGACACGCGTGTAGGCGGGGATTATTTCGCCGTTCGGCACGTCCGCGCCGCCCATGACCAGGCACAGGAGCGAGGAGCCGTCACGCTCGTATACTGTCACAACGCACCAGCCCCCCTCATCGGTCATGCCTGCGCTCATGCCGCGACAGTAGCCGTTCCGGTAATTCTGGCTGGAATCCGAAAGCAGCAGGTTTCGATTGTACACCGTCCGCTCCTCGGCGGACACGTTGGTGGCAGGGATGGTATAGGAAGTCGCAGAAACCGCTCGCATGAACAGGTCATTGCCCCACGCGGCGCGCGCGATGGCGGCTATATCACGGGCGGTCGTCACCATGCCGTCCTCATGCAATCCGGTCGGATTGGTGAAGCGGGTGCCGTTTGCCCCCAGCCGCTCCGCTTCCCGGTTCATCAGCGAAACGAACTCTGCAACGGAGCCTGATGCCAGCACCGCCAGCGCGGCAGTCGCATCGTTGTATCCGCCGCACAGCGAAGCATACAGCAGATCACGTACAGTCAGTTCTTCTCCTGCAGCAAGGCGCAGACTCCGCCCCGAAACACCCGCCAGCATGGCATCGGTCAGCGTCACGGATTCCCCCAACCGATCCCCCAGCAGGCGGCAGGCAAGGTATCCGGTCATGATCTTGACAGTAGAGGCGGGGTAAAGTGTCAGGTCGGTGTTTTGTTCAAACAGCACCTGCCCGTTGTCCAGACAGGCAAGGTAGGCGGCACGCACATCAGAGGCATCCGGCTGGCTGACTGCCCCGGCTGGCTGCAAAAAAAGCCCGACGGAAACCGGCAGACAAAGGAGGACGCACAAAAGCACGCACAGCCACCGTCGCACAGGATCACCTCCGTCTCTTGAATCATTCAGGCAGCACCAGCTCCGCCGCCCGTTCCGCGTCCCGCGCGATGGCGGCACGCAATGCGTCCAGATCGGAAAATTTCTGCTCCGGTCGCAGATATTCCAGGAAATCAACCCGGATGCTTCGCCCGTACAGGTTGCCGGAAAAACCGATCACATAGGTCTCACAGTTGGGGCGCGGATGGGCAGAACCGTCCACCGTCGGCCGGACGCCGACATTGGAAACACCCGGAAAGACGCCGTCCGGCGTATATACGCGTGCGGCATACACGCCGTGTGCGGGTATCAGCCGCCCGGCAGGAAAATACAGATTGGCAGTCGGAAAGCCAAGACGATGTCCAAGATGTCTGCCAGCCACTACGCAACCCTCCAACGAGTAAGCGCGTCCGGACAGTGCGGCTGCAAGGCGGGGATCCCCCGACCGGAGCGCCGCACGGATGCGTGAGGAGCTGACCGTCCCGTCTGCCAATCGCATTTCCGACAGGACAACAGGCGGCACATCCGTTGGACGCGAGAAAGCGGCAGCAAGCATTGCGGCAGTTCCCGCACCGCCTGCTCCATACCGGTAGTTAAAGCCGCAGACCACGCCCTGACAGCCACACCCGGTGCGCAGAAGCTCCGGGAAATCCCCCGCCGGAATATCCCGCACAGCGGAGAAGGAGCACAGCCACACAAAGTCTACCCCCTCTTCCGCAAATCTCGCCAGCTTTTCGGAAAGCGAGCACAGGTGCGTGCCGGATGCATATGCCGCTTCCGATGCAGGAAGAGCCGGAAAATAATCCGACGAGGGGCGGTAAAAGCAAAAGACTCCGCACGGGCAACCGCCCGCACGTGCGGAGCGGACACCGGCGCGGAGAAGGGCGCGATGCGCCACATGAACGCCGTCAAAATTCCCGAGACACAGAACCGCCCGCTCCGGCGCCGCGATGGGGCGGGGCGGGCGATCCAGCAGGGAAAGAAATACCGCGTGAGAACGTTCCATGCGGTCAGCTTCCTTCCGCGTCGGTATGTGCGCGGAGATATACGGTAATCAGCAGTGCGAGCATCCGGTCGCGCCCCAGTTGGCGCGCCATAGCACGCACGACCGCGTCCTCCGGCAGATAGGTGGGATCCTCGGTGACGAGATACCCGGAAAGCGACGGGATCACGTCATACCGCTCTTGCTTCATCAGCCGGAGCAGCTCTGTCAGCGATGCCTCCGCATCCGGATCAAGGTCCACTAACGAAGCCCTTCCCTCCGGCACACAGACCGGCGTGGAATCCTCTCCGTCGACGGGCTTGTCCGTTTCGGGCGTTTCGACCGGCGCCTGTTCTTTTGCCTGTTCATCGGACACAGGCACTCCTGTCAATAGTACAGCCATTCCGACTTCTCCTTTCTGCGGCACCGCCCGGAACGGGAAAGTGCTTTTGAATTGTTAACCAATATTATTATACCCGCTTTTGCCCTTTTATGCAAGGGGCAATCCGCATTATTCACAAAAAAGTTGAATTTTCGCGCCTGCGGCAACGTCCGGCGACCACCGCACACACGCCGATCGAAAGAAGAAGTACCGGTACGCACGCACCGATTGCCGACGAACATCCGGTGCCACCGGTCGGAGCAAGGGTGTGCGTCTCGGATGCGACTGTTTCGTCCGTCGCGGCGGAGGGACGTGCAGTGTCGGTCTCCGGCACTGCTCCGATCGTCGTATCGGTCGCCACGCCTGTTCCTGCATCGGGTTCCTGCGCCTTGTGCGATGCACGATGGTCTTCCACACCCTGCCGGAGGATCAATACCGCCTCGTAGGCGGGAATCGAAAGCGCAAGTCCGTCTCCCGCGGCAGTGACCTCGGCTCTGCCCGAAAGAGGATAGTAAACCGTGACCTCGCCTGCATACCCGTCGACGTAGCGCAATGTGACCTGCGCGGCATCGGTTGCGGTATTCGCCAGGTACGTGATGCCGCATCCAGCGCCCGCAAAGTCGCCGCTGATAACGGAGTCGGCACGGTCGAGCGTGACCGGGCGGCGGACGCTGTCCGCCAACACCGCCGTCAGCCGGCTGTCGTTTTTGCTCAGAGAGGGGCTGTCGGCAAGCTGTGCCATCAGTCCGGCAATATCGGCATCCTGTCCGGCTGCAAGCCCGTGAACAGGCTTGTCTCCGACAAAGATGACCGTGCCGCCTGCCTGACGGAACGCGACCAATCTGCTCAGCGCGTCCACCGAGATGTACTGCGCGAAGGGGACAACAACTGTTCGGTACGCACCTGCGCCGACGCACAGACAGCCGTCGTTTGCAACCGTCGCGCCGCAGAGGCTGTCATCATCCAGCACGGAGTAGAGATAGTCGTTTTGCAGCAGGGTGCGGCAGAGCGCCTGGAATCCGGAGTCCAGCCTGTCCGAGGCAGAACGTTTGTTTCCGGACTCGGAGCCGTGCGCATTATCGGCATCATGCAGTGCCTGCACGGTGGCGATGGGATAAAACACCGCAACCTGCCCCGCTTCGTCCATGTCTTCAAGCAGTGTATTGAGGCGTCCCACGTACAGATTCAGCTTTTCGGAATCGGCACGCGTCAGATCGTTCTGCGGATTGATGACATTGTAATCCGTCGTGCCGAGCAGGCGCGTCAGCGACACGCCGCCCACGCAGTCCAAGAGCGGATGCTCCGCCGACAGCGCGTTGGCGGCATTGGGGTTGAATTCCACCATCACGCGCCGTTCACCCATGTTTTTTGCAGCAGAGGCAACATAGCGGATGCCGACGGTACTGCCGATGTAGTTCTCACTCATCAGGTGCGCCGGATCGACCCACAGAAGATCCACGCCGGGAATTGTCATTCCGCCGATCACGCGTAAAAAGTCTCCGCCGTAGGTTTCGATGTGGTCGTTCATATTCTCCTCAAACAGCAGATGCCCGGAGGATTCTACGCCGTTTGCCCGGCACCAGGTGGAGATCTGCGCGGTGTAGCTTTCCCGGAACAGCTTTGCCACAAGGCGATAGTACTGCATCCGGCAGAGTCTGTCGGCATCGGTGTCGCCGGAGAACAGACTGGGCAGGTTCAACTCATACCCGTACTCCGTCCGGAACTTATCCTCCAGTCCCGGCGTCCAGACAACGTACTTCCGCATTCCGCGGTTGCCGAGCTGCGGCTCGTCCGTGAAGAATGCATCCACGTTCCGGAACGCATCGCCCATCCTGTCGCGGTAACGTTCGTGCGTCAGCGTAATGAAGCGGGCAACAGCCTCCGGATTGAGGAGATCGACGTGTCGCAGGGTTGTGAAGTCCCCCGGATTTTCCGTGCCGGAATACGTCTTTCGCAGAACGTATACATCCAGCCGCCATGCGCCGGAGGCGTCTGCCGTGACAGCGGTGCCGCCCGCCTCCAGCGAACGCGTGCCGGCGGCATCGGTCAGATCGGCACACAGGATGCGGATATCCTGCCCCGCGCAAACATAGCCGGCTGTGCCGCCGTTTCCGGTCAGGCGGTGATGCTCCACGCCGGTCGCCTCATACTCCCCGTGCCCCTCCAGCACCTGCCCGAATGCCTTGCCGCTCGGCCATTGGTACTCGTCGTAAATCCACGTTGTCATACCCAGACCGTTGGCGTAATCGTATACCTTGGCAAGAAGCTCAAATTCGCGGTCATCCCGCAGATAGGTAGGCGTGAAATTGACATTGGACACCACCCCGCCGTAGCCGGCGCTCAAAAAGCTGTCGATAGGCGCCGTGTTGGTGAATCCGTAGGTCAGCCAACGCATCCGCAGGCGCAGGGCGGGGGATGCATAGGCTTCGCCGCGCCATATTGCGCTGTAATCCGGCGTCGGCTCCGGCTCCGTTTCGGTTTCTGCTCCGACTGCGTCCGGGAAATGCACGAAGGTCGCGGCATCCGCCGCGTTGTCATACAGACCGTACGCGCGGATCTCATAAAGCGTGTCCGATGGGCAGTCATTATTGAACATATCCAGCCGGATATTGGTAAGCACTCCGGTTGCCGCCATCCCGGCGGAAGCATAGATCATGGTCGCCCGGTCGGTCAGATCCACCACGACCAGCTGCCAATCATCGGTTGCCTGATAGCGGAACGGCTGGCATGGGTAGTCGTTACCGGTGGTAGCGGTGCGGAAACGAAGCTCACCGCGCAGGTCATGCTTGTCCGTCCGCACCAGCATAGCCATGTAGTGAAAAGCAGTGCAGTCCACCCCCGCCGGCAGAGCCAGTGAAAGGTAGGGGTCATCGCATTTTCCGCCGCCGTTATCGTCAAACAGCAGGCGCATCACGCCGTCCTGCGGGACAGCGGTCAGGTGATACGCATCATAGCATTGACCAACGGCATCGGGGGAGGCAAAGTCAACCACATAGCCAGGTGCGACATAGTCCGCTTCCCCCTCTGCGGCGAATACACCGATTGCAAACGGAACCATGCAGGCAAGGGCAAGCATCGCAAGCGCCAGTGAAAATGCCGTCCGGCGGCGGGACAGATTACGGTTCATGTGACAACCTCCTCAATACGCAATAGCATTCGCGAAAAGAATCCTTCAGTCGGCATCGCCTGCCCGGTCGGCATACAGTCTGACCAGCTCCAGCAGAATGGCGGTCTCGGTGTCCATTCCCTCGACCGTGATATGCTCATAGGGACCGTGGAACGCATACCCGCCGGTTCCCAGGTTGGGGCACGGCAAGCCCATGAAGGAAAGCCGTGCGCCGTCCGTTCCGCCCCGGATGGGATGCACGACGGGCTCGGCACCGACCGAGCGCGCCGCCCGTTCGGCATTGCGGATCAGGTGCATATGCGGCTGAATCTTTTCCGCCATGTTCCGGTACTGTTCCCGGATCGTCAGTGTGACGGTACCGTCCCCCAGTGAGGTGTTGATATCGTCCGCAATGCGGCGGAGCAGAGCCAACCGCGCATCAAAACCTGCGGCGTCATGGTCGCGGATGATGTACTTCAGCTCGGCAGACTCCACATTTCCTTCCATGTCGGTCAGGTGGAAGAAGCCCTCGTAGCCGTCGGTACGGGCGGGAATGTCGGCGGCAGGCAGGCGGCTGTTGATGTCCATAGCAACCAATGCCGCGTTGATCATGACATCCTTGGCAGAGCCGGGATGGACGTTGACGCCGCGAATGCGGAATACGGCGGCTGCGGCGTTGAAATTCTGATACTCAATGCTGCCCTCCACATCACCGTCCACCGTATAGGCGAAGTCCGCGCCGAAGCCGGGAACGTCAAAATCATCCGGTCCCCGTCCGATCTCCTCGTCCGGCGTGAATGCAATACAGACTTTTCCGTGCGGGATATCCTGCCGCAGCAGGCACTCCGCCATGGTCATGATTTCGGCGATGCCCGCCTTATCGTCCGCTCCCAGCAGAGTCGTTCCGTCCGTGACGATAAGCGTGCGCCCGGCAAGTCCCGGCAGATGCGGGAACACGGTCGGCGACAGGACGCGCCCGCTGTCGCCCAGTACTATTTCCCGACCGTCATACTGCGGGATCAGGCGGGGACGGACCCCTTCCCCGTTGAAGTCAGGGGCAGTGTCCATATGTGCAATAAAGCCCAGCGCCGGGCGATCCTCATACCCCGGTGTGGCAGGAATGATGCCGTACACGTAGCCGGTGTCGGAAAGGCGCACTGCCGAGATGCCGAGTTCTGTCATCTCATCGCGGAGAGCCTGTGCCAGTACCAGCTGGCGGGCGGTAGAGGGAACCGTTGCGGATTCCTCGTCGCTGGTCGTCCAAAATGTCACGTATTGCAGAAGGCGTTCATATGCTTTCACTTTCGTCTCGTCCTTTCCTTGCGGGGGCATCGTTCCCCGCTCTCGCCTCTATTATACCCCATGTTCACAAAAAAAGCAAGGCTTTTTTGCAGATCGCGGCGGCGTAGCCAAATCAGATTTCCGAACAGGAAGCCCCCGGCAAGAGCAATGGCAACATTGTTTCAGCAAGGAGTTTTTTCGAATCCCTTGCATTTTCCTTGCCGGTATGGTAGAATGGGAAGAAAGAACGGTTGCAACCGGAAGGAGGCACGATTATGTCAGGTTTCGGAAAAATAGGAAAGAATGCCTTGCTTGGCGTATTGCTGTGCGCGACACTGTGTGCGGGATTCCCGTCCTGCTCAGGGCGCAGCGAGCAAGGCGGAGAAACTGCAACAACCACTGCGGCAACTACCCGGGAAACCGCCGGGGAGACAGCGGAAGAATCCACCGATAGCGCAGGCGGCACCGGGACGCTGTACACGCACGTGCAGTCGGTCTACCCCGTACCGCTCAGTCTTACCATGCCGCAAGCGGATGCCGCAGGACGGGTTCCCGCCATTCCAGCCGCACTTTCCGTAGGTACCGGTGCCGCCGCATACGAGGAGCTTTTGCGCGAACGGGGGCTGTTGTCCGCGCAGACGGACGCACTTCCGCTGACTATTGTGCAGGGTGATCTTTCGGATCGCTTTCCGGGCGGGGCAGACGAGGGGTATTTGCTGAAGGTATCGCAAACGGGTGTGGAGATTACGGCAGGCAGTGATCGCGGCGTTTACTACGCGCTGGTAACGCTGTCTGCACTGCGGAACGGAGATTTCCTCCCGTGCCTGGAAATCGCGGACGCCCCTGCCGTGGCAGAGCGCGGCGTGATTGAAGGATTCTACGGCACCGCATGGAGCGACAGCTTCCGCAAGGAGCTGCTTTCCTTCATGGGACAGCAAAAAATGAACACGTATATCTATGCGCCCAAGGATGACGAGAAGCACCGGAGCCGCTGGCGCGAGCTGTACACTTCAGCCGAGCTTGCGGCGCTCAAGGGGCTGGTCGATTGTGCACGAGAAAACCGTGTCTCCTTTGTCTATGCCATTTCGCCGGGTATTGATATCAATTTAGGCAGCGGCTACGGAAAGGATTTTTCCAAGCTGACCGCCAAGTGCGAGCAGCTTTGGTCGATCGGCGTGCGGGATTTTGCTGTTCTCCTGGACGATATCCCGACGCTGAACGCCGAGGGGCACGCAAAGCTTTTGAACGATTTTCAGACGCAGTTTATCCGCACGCACGAGGGCGCTTCGGATCTTATCTGCATCACTACCGAATACACGGACCCCATGCTGACCGCCTACACGGATCGCATCGCCCCGCTGCTTGATCCCGCTCTGCGCCTGATGTGGACGGGGCCCGGCGTTGCGCCTGCGTCAATCAATGCATCCGATCTTACAGTCATCAACAAGAAATACGGGCGCAAGGTATACCTTTGGTGGAACTACCCGGTCAACGATGTGCTGGCGGATCACCTCAATATGGCACCGTGCCAGGGACTGGACAAAAAGCTGGCGGAGGCTGTTTCCGGCTTTGTCGCCAACCCCATGAATCAGGGGCACGCTTCCCTGTACCCGCTCTTTACGGTGGCGGACTACCTCTGGAACCCTACGGCGTACGACGCAGACCGCTCCGCGCGTGCGGCTGCCTCGTACCTCGCCGGGGATGCCGCCGATGCGGCGATAACCTTTATCGACCTGGTCGGCGCCTGCCCGCAGAACGGGAATGTCTCGACCGTACCGCTCGGAAAGCTGATCGCCGCATGGCGTGACGGATCCGGACAGATCGCGCCGATCCTGACGCTTTTGCGCAAAACGGCGGATGATCTGCGCCTTCTGCGCCAAGCAGACCCCGCGCTTGCCGCCGAAGCCGGGGATTGGTTCGACAAATCTGTGGCAATGTGCAATATGGCAATCGCATATTTCGAGGCTGAGGAAGCGCACGCGGCAGGTAACAGTGCGGTCGTCTATGCGAAAGCGGAGGCTTTCCGCTTAGCGATGGAGTCTGTAGCCGAAAACAGCCGGGTGGTATCTCCCAACGTGCTGGCACCGTTGCTTTCCGGTGTGACGCATCGCTTCAACGTGCTGGCAGGCTTTGCCGAACCGGCTATGTCGCAGAAAGCAACGGGCATTACAAATGCCAGCCATTATGAAAATTACACGGTTGACCGCATCTGTGACGGGGATGATTCCACCTACTTCTGGTCACACGGTGCCATGTGGCAGGCGGCAAGCGGGACGACCGGCTACGTCGGCCTGGACTTCGGAGAGATCGTCCGTGTCCGCAACCTCTATATTGCTACGGGCGAGGAGGGTACGGACGTCTTTGCCAACGCCGCCATTGAGTATTCCGCTGACCGGCAGAGCTGGACGGAAATATGCGCCGGGCAGTTCGGCGAGGAGATCTTCCTGGAAGGATTGGATTTTGATGCACGGTATGTGCGTATGCGCAATACCGATACGCAAAGCAATGCATGGGTAAAGGTGCGCGTTTTCGAGGCAAACACCAATCGCCGCGCTACCCCAATCTCCGGCAAACCGGGCTTGTCCACCTCGTTCAACACGTATCAGGATTACGCACCCGACCGCATCACAGACGGCAAAGCGGACACCTTTTTCTGGGCAGGACGCGCCGTGGAGGCAGGGGACTATGTCATGATTGATCTCGGCGCGCCCTGCCATGTGACCGCAATCGGGCTTGAGACCGGAGTCGGCGGACACACGGCGGACTATATGCACAGCGCGCAGGTGCAGTATTCCGCCGACGGATATGTCTGGCACGTACTTGGTAACCCGGGTCAGGGAAAGGTAACCTATGACGGGCTTGACCTGACCGCGCGCTATGTGCGTCTGATCGCCACAGCGGGACAGACCAACTGGTTTACCATGTCCATGTTTACGGTCGTGCACGATGACTACCGGCATCCCACGCTGTCGAGCGACCTGACGGATCTTGCACCGACGCAGTTTGGCATGCTGACCGACCGCAATGTACTGACCGCACTCAGTATCCCTTCCGGCAATGCGGGCAAGACTCTGACGATTTTGCTTGGCGAGAGCAGGCGTGTTACGGCGTTCTTTACGGCGGAGGACGCCACGGGATACACCATAGCTTTTTATGACGGGAATGGGCAGAAACTCTCGGAGGAGGCACTGCAAAGCGGCAGGTGCGCGGAAAACCCCGCCGCCGCAATCGCAGTCATAACATTCGGCGGGGGCAGCATCACCATCTCCGAGATCCTGGCGGACTGAGTGCCGCATCGTGCCACGGGGGCGGCGGTAGCCGCCCACGTGGCAAAAGGCTTCCGGTACAGACAGAAAAGTGGAGGTAAAAAACTCAGTTTGAGTTCTTTACCCCCCGCTCTTTTCGTATCGGGTTCGGACTGCCGTGCGCCGGATGGCACGCAAAGGGTACGGCAGATTATCTGACCACAATATTTATAATCTTGCCGGGCACAACAATCTCCTTGACCACTGTTTTGCCCTCCAGCAAAGCACCGAGCCGTTCGTCGGCACGCACGGCGGCAAGCGCCGTGTCGCGGTCGGCATCGGCAGGCAAAGTCACCTTGCCACGCACCTTGCCGTTGATCTGAACCGCAAGTTCGACAACCTCGTCGCGGGTCTTTGCCTCGTCAAATTCAGGCCACGGTGCCAGCGAGCAGAAGCCCTTGCCGCCCTGTGCTTCCCACAACTCCTCGCACAGGTGCGGGGCAAAGGGGCAGAGCAGGCGCAGCAGTACGGACAGCTGGTCACGCGTCAGTCCGCCTGCGGCGTCAATGTCATTGAGCAGCCCCATCATGGCGGCGATTGCGGTGTTGAACTTCATATCCTCAATGTCGGAGGAAACCTTGCGGATGACCTTGTGGAAGCAGGACTCCAGTCTGGCATTCTCCTCCTTCACCAGCTTACCGGGCAGGTCCGCGACCCGCTCCAGGAAGCGCTTGCATCCGCGCATACTGTTCTCCGACCACGGTGCCGCCGCGCCGTAGTCGCCCATGAACAGGATATACACGCGCAGAACGTCTGCCCCCATCTCGTCCACCACGTCGTTGGGATCCACCACATTGCCGCGCGACTTGGACATCTTTTCGCCATCCGAACCCAGAATCAGCCCCTGCGCCGTGCGCTTGGCATACGGCTCCGCCGTCGGCACCTCGCCGATGTCGTACAGGAAGTGGTACCAGAAGCGGGAGTAAATCATATGCCGCGTGACGTGCTCCATGCCGCCGTTGTACCAGTCCACGGGCATCCAGTACTTCATCTTGTCCGGGTCTGCAAGAGCGTGATCATTGTGCGGATCGATATACCGGAGGTAATACCAGGACGAGCCAGCCCACTGGGGCATGGTATCCGTTTCCCGGCGGGCGGCGGCGCCGCACTTCGGGCAGGTGCAATGCACGAAGGAATCCACCTTGGCGAGCGGCGATTCCCCGCCCTGCCCCGGCTCAAACTCCGTCATGGGCGGCAACCGGAGCGGGAGCTGATCGTAGGGTACCGGCACCATGCCGCACTGCGGGCAGTACACGATGGGAATCGGCTCCCCCCAGTACCGCTGACGGTTGAACGCCCAGTCCTTCATTTTATACTGGACACCGCCTTCGCCGATGCCGTGGGCGGTCAGCCAATCGATCATGCGCGCGATGGAATCCGCCTTGTTATCCAGTCCGTTGAGGAAATCGGAGTTTATCATCTCCCCTTCGCCTGCATAGGCTTCTTTCTCCACATCGCCGCCCCGAATGACCGGAATGATGTCAATGCCGAACTTTTTGGCAAAGGCGTAGTCCCGCTCATCGTGCGCCGGGACTGCCATGATGGCGCCCGTACCGTACCCCATCATCACATAATCCGCAATATAGATCGGTATTTCCCTGCCGTTTACGGGATTGATGCCCCGGACGCCCTCCAGCCGGACGCCGGTTTTTTCCTTGACCAGCTGTGTCCGCTCAAACTCGGTCTTTTTCTGACACGCAGCCTGATAGGCTCGCACCTCGTCCATGTTGGTAATACGATCCGCCATGTCCGTCAGCATCGGATGCTCCGGCGCCATAACCATAAAAGTCACACCGAACAGCGTGTCCGGGCGTGTGGTGTAAATGCGGAGCTTCTCATCGGTGCCGGTCACGCCGAAATTGACGAATGCACCGCGGGATTTTCCGATCCAGTTGATCTGCTGCTGGCGGATGTTGGGCAGGTAGTCCACATCCCGGAGTCCCTCCAGCAGTTTGTCTGCGTAGGCGGTGATGCGCAGATACCAGACGTCCTTGGACTTCTGGATGATGTCGCTGTGGCAGATGTCGCATTTGCCGCCCTGCGAGTCCTCGTTGGACAGCACGACCTTGCAGTGCGGGCAGTAGTTGACCAGGGCTGTACTGCGGAACGCCAGCCCCTTTTCAAACATCTTGAGGAAAATATACTGCGTCCACCGATAGTAATCCTCCTCCGTTGTATCAATGACGCGCGTCCAGTCAAAGGAAAAGCCGACGCGCTTGAGCTGCTGGGTAAACTTGCGGATGTTGCGGTCGGTCAGCTCGCGGGGATGAATGCCGGTCTTGATAGCGGAGTTCTCGGTCGGCAGTCCGAAAGCGTCAAATCCGATGGGAAACAGAACATTGTAGCCCTGCATACGCCGCTTGCGGCTGACAACCTCCAGTCCGGAGTATGCCTTGATATGCCCTACGTGCATCCCCACGCCGGAAGGATAGGGGAACTCGACCAGCCCATAGAATTTCGGCTTGTCGGAAGCATCCTGCGCCTCGAAAATATGCGCCTCCTCCCAACGCTTTTGCCACTTGCTCTCAATGGCGGAAAAATCGTACTTCATGGTGTGCGTCCTTTCTGGTGTGGATTTTCTTTATCGGTATGCGGGTACGGCAGGACATACAAAAACCCCGTCTCCGGTCAGAGACGGGGGCAATCCCGTGGTACCACTCTGCTTGACGCGCCGTTTTCCGGCAGACGTCCGCTCATCCGCGACCATCCGGCAAGGCACCGCAGGTCGCATCCCGTATAACGGTGGGGTCCGTCCTTCCTGTACCGGCTCCTCGCCGGGTTCAGTCAGCCGCTCGCGGGTGAGAGAACAGCCCGCCGCCTGCCGTGTTTCACCCACCCACGGTTCTCTGTCAAGGCAGCCTGTCTGTCCGTTCCCGGTCTTTGCGTTTCAAACAGCGCCATTGTAACACGAAACGGCTCGGTTGTCAAGAGTTTTTTGAAAAAAACGTCCGGACACGCCCGCCTCTTTCACTCATACGAGGCACCGCCCCGCAAGTCGGAGCACCGGGGGCGACTTCCATCACTTTCTGCCAAACAACCCGAAGAAACCGGACTTTTTCTCATACGGTTCTACTGTGATGCTCTTCAGCTCGTAGCCCGTGGCGGCTATAACCTTCCGGAGTTCCGCTTCGTCCGGTGCCTGCTCCGCCAGAATGACCGTCTCGCCCTTAGTGTGCGAGGAGGTCACCTTTTGAACGGCGAAGTGTTGCCGCACCGTGTCGTTGATGTGGGATTCGCACATCCCGCACATCATGCCATCAATTTTCAATGTTATCTTTTGCATATTCTATTACCGCGCATCGCTCAGACCTCGTCCGCTTTATACATCCAGATGGGCAGAGGCAACCATGCCTGCACTGCCGGGGAAAGCTTGCGCCGACCGGGTGAAAACGGTGCAAAAAGCAACTCCATCGCTTCAACGTGCGATAGCTCCAGTTCCGGCTCCCTGCCAGGCTCGGACGGCAGGACGGACGGAACGCCGTCACGAACCGACAGGCTCAGCCGCTCGTCGCCGGCAAGCCCGTGGATGCACACTGTCAGATTCCCGTCCGGCAGAGGTGCGTAGGTCGCCCGCAGATTGAAAAAAGCGTCACATACCAGTCTGTAATTCAGCACATTATAGCTCATGGAGCAACCGATCTGGTACCCCTCCGCCACAGGGGCAAGCGCGCGCAGGCAGGCATCCTCATGCTCCGGCAGGCGCAGAGTCAGTGTGTCGGTGTCCAGGTGCCGCCGCAGAGCGTGCAGGAAGGGCAGCAATTCCCCTGCGTCAGTCACGCGGATCTCGGAAATCTGCCCGTCCGTGCCGCGCAGTGCATAGCCGACCAGCTTCCCGTCCCGCAATGCCGCCCAGACCGTCGCACGCCACGTGGACAGAATATCGAAGAAATCCGCCGCCGCCCGGATTGGGGCGTAGTCCCCGGAGGAGGACAGCGTTCGGATAGCCGTCAGCAATGTCTCGTCGTCCGCATTCACCTGTCGGATATCCAATCCCGATACGTAGTCCGCACCCAGTGTGTGCCGCAGGTTGTCCGCGTTCACTGCAAAGGTATAGCAGATACCTGCCTTCTCATAACCGAAATAGCGGTAACGCTGGCGCCGTCCGCCCAGTGTGGACAGGGCGATGCCATCGCGCACCATGTCCGTCAGAGCCATACGCATACAGTCCTTCATGTAGCCGCGTCCGCGTGCCGCGCGTGCAACCGCCACGTTTCCAATGCCGCGGCAGGGGATGATCGTGCCGCACACCCGTATCTCATGGCTGTATGCGCCGACTGCCGCCACGCAGACGCCGTCCTCGACCGCCACATAGTTCTCGTTCTGCGGCGTGCGCCCCGGACGGTACAGCTTGGGCAGCAGCGTGCGGAAATCCTGCTCCACGCCGTCAAAGCCGAACACCTCGTTGATGAGCGTTATATATTCGTCATACGGAACGCCTGCACCGCGCCCTCGATATACTGCCTCCGCCATATGCATACTCCTTTCAGATGGTTTGCCCGGTAGGGGATGCTGCCGGGTTCAGATACGCATCAATAGCGCGGGCTGCTGTCTTCCCTGCTCCCATCGCCAGGATAACGGTCGCGGCACCGGTCACGGCATCGCCGCCAGCAAACACGCCCGCGCGTGAAGTCGCGCCGGTTTCCTCCTGCACAACAATTCCGCCGTGCCGATTGACTTCCAGCCCAGTCGTAGTGGACTTAATCAACGGATTGGGAGAAGTGCCGATCGCCATGATAACGCAGTCCACATCCAGTGTGAACTCTGAACCGGGAACCTCGACCGGGCGTCGGCGTCCCTTCTCGTCCGGCTCGCCAAGCTCCATCCGGATGCACCGGATACCTGTCACAAAGCCGTTTTTCGGGTCGCGGCGGTCATCCGGATTGTGATAGCCCAGAATTTCCGTCGGGTTGCACAGCAGGCGGAAAACGACGCCCTCCTCCTTGGCGTGCTCAACCTCCTCCCGGCGGGCGGGCAACTCTTCCATGGAGCGTCTGTATACAACGGATACCTCCTCCGCGCCCAGCCGCAAAGCCGTGCGCGCGGCGTCCATCGCCACGTTGCCGCCGCCCACAACGGCGACACGCCGCGCGTGCAGGATCGGCGTGGCGGAATCCGCACGGTACGCCTTCATGAGATTGCTCCGCGTCAGGAACTCATTGGCAGAGTACACACCCTTGAGTGACTCGCCGGGGATGTTCATGAAGCGCGGCAGTCCCGCACCGGAGCCGATGAATACCGCCTCATAGCCCGCTTCAAACAGTTCATCCACCGTAATGGTTTTGCCGATGACAACATTGGTCTGGATATCCACTCCCATCCGGCGCAGAGTGTCCACTTCCTTCTGCACGATCGCCTTGGGAAGCCGGAATTCCGGTATGCCATACATCAGCACGCCTCCCGCGACGTGCAGAGCCTCAAACACCGTGACGGCATACCCCGCTTTGGCAAGGTCGCCGGCGCAGGTCAACCCGGAAGGACCGGATCCGACCACGGCGACGCGGTGCCCGTTCGGTGCCGGAACGGCGGGCGTTTCGGTCGCGTACGTATTGTGCCAATCCGCCACAAAGCGCTCCAGCCGCCCGATGCCGACCGGCTGTCCCTTGATACCCCGGACGCAGTGCATCTCGCACTGCGTTTCCTGCGGGCAGACGCGTCCGCATACGGCAGGCAGAGAGGAGGAAGTATGGATAACACGGTACGCCTCCTCAAACTCGCCCGCTGCAACGTGCGCGATGAATTCCGGAATGCGGATGCTGACGGGGCATCCCGTCACGCACGCCGGATTTTTACAGTTCAGACAGCGTGCTGCCTCAGCGAGCGCAGTCTGCTCATCGTAGCCAAGAGCGACCTCATCAAAATTGTGTGCGCGCACGGCGGGATCCTGCGTCGGCATGGGGTGCTTCTCCGGGGACATATTCCGCGTAACCGCCATCTCAGTGCACCTCCTTCCGGTAGAGTGAGCACGCCGCCTCGCGGGCATGCTGCTCAAAATCCCGGTACATGGTGCTCCGGGACATGGCTTCATCAAAATCAACAAGGAAGCCGTCAAAATCCGGTCCGTCCACGCAGGCAAATTTGGTTTCTCCGCCAACGGTCAGGCGGCAACCGCCACACATACCGGTCCCATCGATCATGATCGGGTTCATGGATACCACAGTCGGGACGCCGAACGGACGCGTGGTCGCAACAACGAACTTCATCATGACCAGCGGTCCGATGGCAATGACCGCGTCATACTGTTCGCCAGCCTCGATCTGCTCCTTGAGCGGCAACGTGACCACGCCCTGCCGTCCGGCAGAACCGTCATCCGTCATGACAGCCAGACGATCCGAGCAGGCTCGGAATTCGTCCTCCAAAATAAGCAGGTCGCGGGAGCGGAAGCCGATGATTGCGTGGACTTCACAGCCTCGCCGATGCAGTTCCTCGGCAATGGGCAGAGCAATGGCACAGCCGACACCGCCGCCGACCACGCACACCCTATGCAAGCCTTCCAGTTCGGTAGGTTTTCCCAGCGGTCCCACGAAATCCTGAATGCTGTCCCCGACGTTCAGCCGCCCCAGCGCATCGGTGGTCGCGCCGACCGTCTGGAAAATGATGCGGACGGTGCCCGCCGCGCGGTCATAGCCGGCGACAGTCAACGGAATGCGCTCCCCCTCGGCATCCACACGCAGAATGATAAACTGCCCCGCCTGCGCCTTGGCAGCGACCAACGGCGCGTCAATGTCCATTGCAATAACCGTTGGGTTCAACACCCGTTTGCGTACAATTCGATACATATACACGGTTCCTTTCCGAAATTCTCAATGATCCACTTCACTTTATTATAACACATTGCGGGAAACAAATCAAGACGGAACCGACAATTTTCCGGAAATCAGTTATTGTGCTGCACGCGGAAAGCGGCATTATCTCAAATACCTCTTGCATTATTAACGTAAATATGCCATAATAGATACGAAGGGCAGTATGTATCAAACCTTTGGTGCCGCCAAGGCAGATGCAGTCTAAAATTTCCACGTTGATGAGAGAGGAACGATCGAAAATGTGTACAGCCGCAACCTACAAAACAAAGGACTTCTACTTTGGGAGAACTCTGGACTACGAGTTTTCATACGGAGATCAGATCGTTATCACGCCGCGCAACTATGTATTTGACCTGCGGAACGGCAGTCAGTTGAAAAGCCATTACGCCATGATCGGAATGGCGTGCGTGATGCAGGCGTACCCCCTGTACTATGACGCGGTGAACGAAAAGGGACTGGGTATCGCAGGGCTGAATTTCGTGGGGAATGCCAGTTACAGAAAGCCCGCCGGGGGAAAGGACAACATCACGCAGTTTGAACTGATCCCGTGGTTGCTCGGGAAGTGTGCCTCCGTAAAGGAGGTGCGGCAGACGTTGGAAAATCTGAATCTGACCGACACACCGTTTTCCGATAATCTGCCGCTTGCACAGCTGCACTGGATCATCGCAGACCGAGACGCATGCATTACCGTAGAATCGGTGCAGGACGGGCTGAAAATCTATGACAATCCGGCAGGAGTGCTGACCAACAATCCCCCGTTCAATTACCAGATGTTCAACCTGAACAACTATATGCACCTTGCGCCGGAAAACCACGGGAATACTTTCTCAAAGCAGTTGGAACTGGATCAGTACAGCCGCGGGATGGGCGCCATGGGGCTTCCCGGCGACCTGTCCTCTCAGTCCCGGTTTGTCCGCGTGGCTTTTGTAAAAATGAATTCGCTCTCCGGCGATTCGGAAGCGGAAAGCGTCAGCCAGTTTTTCCACATCCTCGGCAGCGTAGACCAGCAACGCGGCTGTTGCAGACTGGGCACAGACAAGTATGAAATCACCCTGTACACTTCCTGCTGTAACACCGACAGAGGAATCTACTACTACAACACTTACGACAACCATCGGATCACCGGCGTGGATATGCACAAGGAAAATCTGGACGGCAAAAATCTGATATGCTATACGCCCGTGACAGGCGAACAGATATATATGCAGAATTGAGCCGGAAGCCGGATTGCCACGCTGACGTTTCCTTCGTCTCTGTTCCATCCTCGCGCTGTGCAGGAACCATAATCTGATGACAGAATCCCCGGGAATCTTTCGATTCCCGGGGATTCAAGTCTCAAACAATGCGATCGGGTATCGGGCGGTCACTCCGCCCGATCGTTTTCGGATGCGTCCTGCGCGAGGGCGTCCGGCTCCGCGTCGCCGCCATTGCCGGTCAGATCGTCCTCCGGCGCCGAGACAGGCGGACGGTTGCGTCCGGCATCCCGCGCGCTTCCGCCGTCCCTTGTATCCTCTCCGGGACGCTGTCCGGGCGCCTGCAGGGATACCGCATCCCGCTTGTAGCGGCGGGGCGCGGAATCGGTCTGATTGCGCAGACTGACCTTGACCTCGCCGAGAATGGGCAGAACCTCCGTGACCACGCCGGGACCGTCCGGAGTCACGACAAAGCTGCCGGGAGCCGGCGAGCGGCGCAGCTCTTCCTGGTACGTCTCGTGCTCATACCGCAGGCAGCACATCAGCCGCCCGCAGCAACCGGAAATCTTGGAGGCATTGAGCGACAGGTTCTGCTCCTTTGCCATCTTCATGGAAACCTGCCCGAAATCGGTCAGAAATGTACTGCAACACAGGGGGCGTCCGCAAGGTCCCAACCCGCCGATCATGCGCGCCTCGTCCCGGATTCCGATCTGCCGCAGTTCGATCCGGATATGAAACACGCCGGCAAGATCCTTGACCAGTTCCCGGAAATCCACGCGTCCGTCGGACGTGAAATAGAACAGCAGTTTGGAGTTGTCAAACGTATACTGCGCCGCAACCAGCTTCATGTCCAGTTTGTGGGCAAGGATTTTCTCGACGCCGATGCGGTAGGCATCCGCCTCGCGCTGGCAGTTCTGGCTGTGGTGCCGGAGATCCTCCTCGGTAGCCAGCCGGATGAGCGGGCGAAGCGGCTGGACGACCAGCGATTCGTCCACCATGCGGTTTCCCATGCAGACTTCACCGAACTCCTGTCCGCGTGCCGTCTCCACAATCGCCGCCTGCCCGACCTGACAGCGGACTTTTCCGGGGTCAAAGAAGTAAGTCTTTCCGCCGGGGCGGAAGCGAACGCCGACAATGACGGTCTTCCCCGCCGGGATTACGTCCGGGATCTGCCGGCTCTGCGGCGTGTACAGCTCATACTGCAGGATGCGTTCTATATCGGCGTTGCTCGGCACATAGGCATCCGGGCTGACATCCGGCTCGACCGGCACGTCGTCGATGAGCAGACTGTCCATCCGGGGCAGTTCGGTCGCACGGGACGCATGGCGCGGCACGCGCGTCGGGCGCCCCGTAGAACGCGGTTGCTGTGCCGGAGCCGGTTTGCCGCGCTTATCGGCAGACGGCTTGCCTGTCGGTTTTCCGTCTGTCGGTCTGTCAGCGGCTTTGACTTTGCCTGCATCGGCGGGTTGCCGATTGGCAGTCGCGTCGGCAACGGATCCGGCGGGAACCGGCATTCTGCCGCCCCGACGGCGCTCACTGCTCCACACGGTCTTGGCACTCCGCCCCTGCCCGGCTCCGGGTGCGCCTGCCTCGGCTGTCCCGGCGGCATCGCGCGACGGACCCACCTGCGGCTGGCTCTTTCCCCTGCCGTCCACAGGTCTGTTGCCGGCGGGAGGACGGCGCCTGTTGCCGGCAGGCTGTCGGTTGCCTTCCGCTTTTCCCGTGCGGGCTTCCGGTGCGCCTGCCGGAGCCGCCCCGGCGTCTGTATTTCTCAGCTTTTCGTCATCCATACTCGTTTTCCTTTCCGATACCGGACGGTGCCGGCGGTTCGCCATCAGGCATGGGATGTCTCCTGCGCCATACGCGTCAGCGTCAGGCGCACATTTCCGTTGCTTTCCAACGCTCCGCGCGCTTTCCAGACTGCGTCATACAGCCGGATCAGGGCACGCGATGTGAAGCGATCCGCCAGATCAGCCGCCGCATCCCGATCCGTGAAAAAGACCGTGCGGATGTCCTCCGTGCGTTTGAGCAGTACAAGATCGCGTACTGCCAGATGCAGATCCGCCAGAATGTCGCACACGGCATCCCGCTTCGTGTCCCATCCGTAAATCGCCGTCATGATCTCGTCCGCCCGGCGGTCAGCCAGACACGCAAGCAGAGCCTCGCACCGTTCCCGGTTGCGCAGAATCGGCGCCAGCGTGCGCGGATCGGACAGCGCCAGCGCCCGCCCGATACTTCCGTTTGCCTGAAGGAGCAGGGCGGCGGTCTCCTCCTCGGAAAGACGGCGTCCGTGCGCCGCCAGCGCATCCCGGACATCATCGTCCGGCAACGGTGCAAGCCGCAGCACCGGAGCGCGACTGCGGACGGTCTCCAGCAGTGCATCCGTGCCGTTGCACAGCAGGAGAAACAGCACGTAGGCGGGCGGCTCCTCCAACGTCAGCAGCAGGGCATTCTGCGCCTGCACGGTCATGGTTTCGGCGTCCTCTATGATGTAGATTTTGGTATCAAGCCGGTTGGGCGGATTCAGCACGTCCTGCCTGAGAAACCGAACGCTGTCCACGCCCAGTGTAGCCTTGCCTTCCCGCCCGATGACGCGGACATCGGGGCTGATTCCCTCCAGTATGCGCCTGCAGTCCTCGCACCTGCCGCAGGGCAACGGTGCGTCCGCCGGGGGCTGTACCGGCGGCAGGGAGTCAAACATGCCCAGTTGATTTTCATCCGCCGCCGTCCGTTGACCGGGGCGGTTGCGGCACGCAATGGCGCCGCACAGCCAACGCGCGAGCGTATGCCGACCGCTACCCGGCGCGCCATCCAGAATGTAAGCGTGATTCAGTCTTCCCTCGCGCACGTCGCGCCGGAGCCTGTCCAGCAGGGGGGCGTTCCCGACGACAGAAAAACCCTGACCGCCCACGTCTTCCATACCATCGCCCTCCCTCTCACAGATACATTACAGCAACGTACAGTATAGCAGAAAATCGGTGGATTGTCAAGACCGCGCGTGCGGTTATACGCAGTAACAGAAAGCAATTTCTTTAGCGGAAGATTTTCAAAGTCCGGACGGCAGCAGCAAATCGGGAAATTATTTTCCGTTTTCCTATTGACAAACCGCGCGGAATGGTCTATAATACCTACATACCGTGTTGGTAGGTATATATGGTTTTGCAAACTGCAAAGGAGGAAATACACTATGTCTGCCGTTTACACTTCCGCCGATCAGCTGATCGGCAAAACGCCACTGCTGGAGCTTACCCATATCGAGAAAAAGTTGGGTCTGAACGCCCGGATTCTTGCCAAGCTGGAGTACTTCAATCCGGCGGGATCCGTAAAGGACCGCATCGCCAAAGCCATGATCGACGATGCCGAGGAAAAGGGATTGCTGAAGCCCGGATCCGTCATCATTGAGCCGACCTCGGGTAATACGGGGATCGGACTTGCATCGGTGGCGGCAGCACGCGGCTACCGGCTTGTCATCGTCATGCCGGAAACCATGTCCGTTGAACGCCGCCAGATTATGAAGGCATACGGTGCCGAATTGGTGCTCACCGACGGCAGCAAGGGTATGAAGGGCGCCATTGAAAAGGCTGACGAACTGGCAAAGGAGATCCCGAACAGCTTTATTCCGGGGCAGTTTGTCAATCCTGCCAATCCCAAAGCCCACTTTGAGCATACGGGCCCCGAGATTTTTGAGGATACCGACGGCGAGGTCGATATTTTCGTGGCAGGGGTCGGCACAGGCGGCACCGTCACCGGCGTCGGGCAGTACCTCAAATCCCGCAAGCCGGAGGTTCGGGTCGTTGCCGTGGAGCCTGCAAGCTCGGCGGTGCTGTCTGCCGGCGTAGCGGGCCCTCACAAGATTCAGGGAATCGGTGCCGGCTTTGTTCCGAAGGTGCTGGACACAAAGGTATATGATGAAATCATCACGGTGTCCAATGAGGACGCCTTTTCCACCGGAAAGCTGATCGGCAAGAGCGAAGGCGTTCTGGTAGGCATCTCGTCCGGCGCGGCGGTACATGCGGCAGTGGAGCTTGCCGGACGGCAGGAAAACGCCGGCAAAACCATCGTCGTGCTTCTGCCCGACACCGGCGATCGTTACCTGTCCACGCCCCTGTTTGCCGACTGACTCCATACGTGAGAGTTCTTTGCTGCACAGGGCAGCCGAGCACGTATCGGAAGGAGGAAATGTCATGATTTCAACACGCGGGCGGTATGCCATCCGGGTGCTGCTGGATATGGCGAAACACCGGGGTGCGGGATACGTTCCCCTGCGGATGATTGCCCATAGGCAGGAAATATCGCTCAAGTACATCGAGCAGGTCATGCCGCTTCTGACGGGCGCCGGCATGGTGGAAGGCATTCACGGGCGGGGCGGCGGCTACCGCTTATGTATGGAGCCGACCGAGATCCGCATCGGAGATATCCTGCGGCTGACGGAAGGAGATCTTGCCCCTGTAGCCTGCCTGTCCGGCAAAGCGGGCGGGTGTGACCGCGCCGCCAACTGCCGCACACTGCCTATGTGGAAAAAATACTACGAGTTGACTACCGCCTACTTTGACGGTATCACGCTTGCCGATCTGTCGGACACGCCGAGCGGCGGGGATTACGTTATATAAGCCAACGCCGGCAGCGTTGCCGCATGCGCCGTTCGCTGTCCAGCCGGAGACGCTCCAAAAAAGAGTTCTTTCTTTTCCCGTACTTCCGTGAAAAATATACCTTGACAACAGGCGGAGCCCGTGCTATAATACCGCCGATTTCCGATTCCGGAGGGACTGGTATATGACTGCAACAGAACCCCAAAACGGCAAGCGCGCATCGCTGCTCCGGCGGCTCTCCCAGCCGGTCGATCTGACGGCAGGAACGCCCTGGCGCGTCATCCTGCGCTATGCCGTACCGATTATGATTTCCTACCTGCTCCAGCAGATCTATGTACTGACCGATGCGGTCATCTGCGGGCAGGTGCTGTCTGCGGAGGAGGTGGCAGGTGTCAACGACACGTTCCCGCTGACCTTCATCTTCCTGCAATTCGCCTTCGGCTGTACGGCAGGGTTTTCCGTTCTGACCGCTGGATGCGTAGGCGCGGGCGACAGGCGGGGCGTGCGGCGCTCCTTCGCGGCACAAATCTACCTGTCGCTCGGCATATCGGTTGTTCTGACCGTGCTGTCGGTCGTGCTTCTGCCATGGATGCTGGGACTTATTCATGTTACGCCAATCAACAAGACGGTGTATGACGCCGCCTATATCTACTGTCTCGTCATCTTCCTCGGCATCTTTGCCCAGATGGGCTACAATTTCATCTGCGGAATCCTGCGATCGTTCGGAGATTCGGTCACGCCGCTGGTATTCCTGGTTTTCTCTACACTGCTCAATGTCGGACTGGATATCCTGTTCCTTGTCCCCTTCCGCATGGGTCCTGCCGGAGCCGCTATTGCGACTGTGCTGGCACAGCTGCTGAGTATGCTCGGCTGTTTTGCCTATACCCTGCTGCGCCACCCGGAATTGCGGCTCGGACGTGAGGACTGGCGCGTCGGCGGCGCCTCTCTGCTATCGCACCTGCGGCAGGGGCTGCCGCTTGGACTGCAATTTTCGATCCTGGCTGTCGGCATCATCGTCATGCAGGGAGCGGTCGTCCGCTTTGATATAGCGGAAAACGGCATCATGGTACCGGGCACCCCGGCACAGAACGGCTTCAGCGCCGCCAATAAGCTGATCAATTTCCTTATGGCTTTGTACAACGGACTTGCCTCCGCCATTTTGGGCTTCAACGCACAGAATTACGGAAAAAGCGATTACCGCCGCATCCGGCAAGGAACGAGGCAATCGCTGATCATTATGCTCATCATGTATGCGTTCTGCCTGACTGCCGGACTGCTTCTCTCAATCGGCGGAGCGTATCAACACATTTTCATGAGCGAAGACAAGATATCCGAGGCATCCGTCCGGTTCGGGAACACCTACCTGTACGTGGATTTCATTCTGTACTTTATCCTCGGCTTTCTGATCGTTACCCGCAGTGCCGTGCAGGGCATCACCAAGGTCGGGTACGTACTGGGGGCGGGCGTTGCGGAATTGGTGTCACGGGTGTTGATCTGCGCATACCTGCCGGCGCTGGTCAACGGCGGTGCGACCGATGCATCGGCGTCGTTGGGATCGTTCGCGGCTGTGTGCTTCGGCGACCCCGGCGCATGGTTGCTGGCTTCCCTGGTTCTGCTGGTGCCGACAGTAAAGTACATCTTCCGGATGCAATACAAAAAGGAAGTTTCCGGTTGATCGCCGAGGGACCGTACCGGCATAATAAAAGTCACCCGCGCGGTATAGCTGAACCGCGCGGGTGTTTTTCGTCGTGAAAAGTTCCCATATGTATGTACGCAAGCAACAGAGAAGCCCCGGAGAAAACCTCCGGGGCTGGGAGTCCGGGCAAGCCGGAAACTTATCTCTTGGAGAACTGGGGAGCGCGGCGGGCGGCCTTCAGACCGTACTTCTTACGCTCCTTCATACGAGGATCGCGGGTCAGGAATCCGGCAGCCTTCAGGGCGGGACGGTACTCGGCATCCGCCGCGTTCAGGGCGCGGGCAACACCGTGGCGGATAGCACCCGCCTGACCGCTGATACCGCCACCGCTGACGGTAGCCACGATATCAAACTTACCGACCGTGCCGGTAACGCCGAAGGGCTGGTTGACAATCAGCTTCAGGGTCTCCAGTCCGAAATACTCGTCGATGGAGCGCCCGTTGATGGTGATCTCACCGTTTCCGGGGTACAGACGAACGCGGGCGACGGACTTCTTGCGACGACCGGTACCGTAGAAGTAGGGCTTTGCACTTGTATACATGAATTTGTCCTTCCTTTCCTCTGATTACAGGTCGTACACCTGGGGCTTCTGCGCCTCATGGTTGTGGGTGGCACCTGCGTACACCTTCAGACGGGTGAATGCCTTGCGGCCGATGACGGTATCGGGCAGCATTCCCTTGACTGCCAGCTCCATAGCTCTCTCGGGCTTGGTCGCCATCAGCGTCTTGTACTGAACCTTCTTCATACCACCGATATAGCCGGAATGATGGTAGTAGTACTTGTCGGTCATCTTGTTGCCGGTCAGCACCGCCTTCTCCGCGTTGACGATGATAACGAAGTTACCGCAATCAACATGGGGGGTGAAGGTCGGGTCGTTCTTACCGCGCAACAGGTCGGCGGCGGCAACGGCAGTCTTACCGAGGGGCTTCTCAGCCGCGTCGATGACATACCACTTGCGCACCACAGACTCTTTTTTCTGCATGAATGTGGACATCTTGTCTTCCTCCAATCAATTTTTCGCGGGAAGCGGCGCCACGCATGGCATACCTCTCCCGCACAACGGCGCTATTATACCATATCTGCCCCTGCCTGTCAAGCCCTTTTTCGAAATTATTTTGATTTTTTGATTTATAGGTATGCAAGCTCCCGTTTCCTTGCGTTTTCGCGTGTTTTTCTGTACGTCCCTGCCTCGCCGTTTCGCTTTTTCAGTGGCATACGTCGGACGATTGCTTCATACACTGCGGGTGATAACGCCGGAATCCCCGGTGAAGTACGCAAAAGAAAGGATCGGAGCTACATATGGAAGCAAACTATCTGCCGGAGGGTCAGCTGCTGACCTCCGCCGCCAATCGGGACGCCTGCTCATCCCTGCCGATGCTGGAACGGGCGCAGGCATCGGGTGCCATTCTGGAGGGCACCGCACTGCTCTGCGACAGCGAACTGAATCTGCACATAGACTTCCCCGCCCTGCCCGGGGTTCGCGGCATTATCCCACGCGAGGAGGCGGTGTACACACGTCCCGGCGAACCGGTCAAAGATATCGCCATTCTCACGCGCGTCGGCAAAGCGGTCTGCTTCAAGGTGCAGGGCATTGACACACCGGACGCCGAAGGACTGACGACCGTCCGCCTGTCCCGCCGTGCGGCACAGGCGGAGTGCGCCGCCGTATATATCGCCGATCTGGCTCCCGGCGACGTCGTCCGGGGACGTGTCACGCATCTGGAGAGCTTCGGAGCATTCGTGGATATCGGATGCGGTCTGTGTTCCCTGCTCCCCGTGGATGCCATGTCCGTCTCGCGCATCCGGCATCCGCGGGAACGACTGTATAACGGGCAGCTGATCTGGGCAGTCGTGCGCTCGATGGATCGGGACAGCGGGCGGATTGTTCTGACCATGCGGGAACTGCTGGGAACCTGGACGGAGAATGCCGCGCGGTTTGAACCGGGGCAGACGGTCGCGGGCATCGTCCGGAGTGTGGAGGAGTACGGCGTGTTCGTTGAACTGGCGCCAAACCTGGCAGGACTTGCCGAGCTGCGGGACGGTGACCGCGAAATGGCGCAGGCACTGGTCGGCAGGACGGCTGCCGTATTCATCAAGAGCATCACGCCGGAACGCATGAAGGTCAAGCTTGTGCTGATCGACGCCTGCCGGAACGAGCCGTTGCCTGCCCCCCGGCTGGATTATTTCATCCGAGGCGACCGCGTCCCGCATATTGACCGATGGGTCTATTCTCCCCTCGGCGCCAAACGGTTTATGGGAACGACCTTTTCGTAACGCCTCTGCCGATCCGGTACTGTCGCAGGCTGCAGCAAGGCAAAAATGAAGAGAGGCTCGCTGTTTTCACAACGAGCCTCTCTGGAGCTGGTAATCAGATTCGAACTGATGACCTCGTCATTACCAATGACGTGCTCTACCAACTGAGCTATACCAGCATTCCTGCCGACCTGCACAGTATACCACATAACGACGTTTTTGTCAAGTGGTTTTGCAAAAATATTTTGCGCTCTTCAAAACAAGTCCTGATTGCAGAAATTTTCAAATTCACTGACGGATGCCGCGGGTATTCCGCGGTGTTGACCCCGCGAAAACCGTTTGGCTTTTGCCAAGGCTTATCGCGATTTGCTATCCATGTGTACATAATCCCTTTCTTTTTTCTTTCCTGTCCAGGATTATGTCCGCAGGCCCCACACCGATTTCTATCACTACAAAGAAAGGCATCTTGTCGAATGCTTTTTCATGAAGATCAAAGACCATCGCAGAATCGCTATGCGCTTCAAAAAGCCCGCTTGCAGATTCCTCGCCTTCATTCATCCGTCTGATGCTCCGGGCTTTGCTAAATACGCTGTTTTTCGGTGCGTTTTGGTTCGGGCTGGCTCAGCTCGGAGCCGAAAAGGTGCTCTTCGGGTTGCCGGAGTTCGTTCCGACACTCTGCACGGCGGCGGGCGGAACCGGCACGCTGATCCTGCTGGCAGTCAACCCACTCCTTCCCTTCGCACACCGTGCCAGAGGAAGTCGATAAGGCAGTACAAGCCGGAGAGGGACTAATTGTAGCAACTTCCAAAACGATAAATAGTCACCCTTGACAATTGCAACAAAGAGTGGTACAATATGGAGCAGAGAGACGCACAAAACACGGATAAGAACCAACGGAACGCACAGTTTGACTGGATAATCGATGTCATGCTCAAGATGAAGAAGACGTTCAAGAAATACTTATGATTTATCGTGATTGAGGATACAATGCAAAATGGGCGAGAAAGTATATAAGCCAATTGTAAAAGATGGAGATCACCTCATTCGTTCTAAGGACAATCCAGACCGCGTGAGAGGATTGACGCGGGACGAGAATAATCAGAATCCGGACATTATCGAGTGGGAAGAAACGATGTGGATGATTTACGGAGTGATGATTATACTCCATATCCTCATGAAGAACAGCGCATTCAATTGACACCGGAGCAGGAAGAATTTGCTCAGCAAGTCGGAGAAGCTCTGGGCGCGGCCATTGTGGTCGGAGGAATTTTGCTGCTCCGAGAGGTTATATATCCTTGGTGGAAGAATACTGCATGGCCTTGGGTCAAGGAAAAGGGCCGCGGTATAAAAAATGCTGTCAGTGGAAAGAAGGAGCAAAAAACTACTACAACAGCAAAAACAACGATTAAAAAGCAGCCCGAGCCAGATAGACGACTTGCCGATGTTTCCTCTCAGATTGATAAGGCATTTGAACAGTTTTACTTCGAGATGGATGAAGAGGAAGCCAAAGCCCACATGATGAGACTGGTCTATCATATGCTTGGCGTGGTGAATGAAATCCGAATTATCAGTAACGCTCGGATCAGGAAGGACTGCGAATCGGAAGAACTGTGTATTGAAAGGCAAAAGGAAGCTGAAATATTTCTTTCGGAGAAAGTGGCTGCCGGACTGGATCAGTTACTTTCAAATGAAAACTTGCGACTGGATTTGAACACGTCAAGGGAATTATTCTCATTGACTGGTGGCGGAGTTCGTCTCAATGGAGAATATGTTCCTGTGCAAGCTAAAAAAATTATGGAGCAACTGAAAGAAAAGGATGACTGCTATTTTGAAAGTTGCGATAATTAGGCGGCGCAGATAAGGCGTGTCGCCGAATAAATCAGGTTTCCTTAAAAACCGACGCGAGGGGTAGCTCACAGCCACCCCTCGTGCGTTTGTTTATACTCTTTCAGCAGTGCGTCCGCTTCACAAAGCAATCGGTTCGCCTCCCGCCTGCTGTACACTGTTGCACCGCTGGCGCAGGCGTGCCCCCCGCCCCGGTATTGTGCGGCAAGCCCGTTGACGGATACGAACCGCGAACGCAGACGCACCCGTACCGACACAAGCCCGGCGCGCGCTCCCTCGGTTTCCCTGTACTCAATGAAAGCAATCCAGATAAGGCTCCCGCGGATGCTGTCCAGCGCCGTGACCATGGAGCCCGCCGCCTCGGTGTTCAGTCCGAAACGTTCCTGCGTGGCAAGGCTAAGATACACCGACGCCACGCCGTTTTCGCTGATCCGCATATGACTGTACACATACGCCCGCAGGCGCAGCTTGGCGGCGTCATCCAGGTACAGGTTGGCATACAGACGCTCGGTGTCAATGCCGGCATCCAGCAGGACTGCCGCCCGGCGCAACGTGTCCCCCGTCACCTCGCGGAAGCGGAATCGCCCGCTGTCCGTCACCATACCAAGGTACAGGTACTCCGCCGCCCCGGCGGTCAGCGTCAGGCGGTCGGCAAAGGTCAGATAAAAATCCGTCACCATCTCGCAGGTGGAGGAAAAAGTCGGATCCACCCAGGAAATGTCGCCGTAGGGATCCACGTCAGGGTGGTGGTCAATCTTGACGACCGTCCCGCCCGTGAGCGCCAGCGGATTGGACAGGCGGTCGGTCGTCGCACAGTCCAGGCACAGCACCAGCGCGTCTGCGTACGCATCCGCCGGGATGGGCGCATCCTCCCCGCCCGCAAAGGCAAGGTAGTCGGCGCTGTCGCTGTTGATGACCAGCACGCGCTTGTCCGGAAACCCGGCACGCAACAGCGCGGCAAAGCCCTTGGTTGACCCGACCGCGTCACCGTCCGGACGGACGTGACGGCACAGGACGACCGTTTGCGCATCGGCTATGCACTGAAAAATTTGCTCCCGCACTGCCCGGTCAGCGGGATTCCCGGTTCCGATCCCCATAGCCGCTCAGACCGTCTCAACCTTAAGCAGGTTGGTGTTGCCGGAAGTGCCGTTGACCATACCGCCGGTCAGGATGAGTCTGTCCCCCTTGCGCAGGCGGAAGGTCTTGATAGCCGCCTGCTTTGCCTGGTAGAACAGCACATCAATGGATTCGTACTGCTCCATCAACACCGGCGTGACGCCCCACGAAAGTGCCAGCTTGCGCCAGGTGCGTTCGTTGGTAGTCAGTCCCAGAATGTCCACCGGGGAGCGGAAGCGGGAAACCATGCGCGCCGTCATACCGGACAGCGAGCAGACTGCAATGACTTTGGCATTCATGTCAATGGCAAGTCCGCAGGTGGCGTGCGACAGGGCATCCACGGTGTTCTTGATCTTGAATTCCGCTTCGGCGAAGCGGGCGGCGTAGTTGATCCCCTTCTCTGCCGTCTCGGCAATCCGTGCCATGGTCTCGACCGCTTCGACCGGATACTTTCCTGCCGCCGTCTCGCCGGAAAGCATAATGGCACTGGTGCCGTCATACACGGCGTTCGCCACATCGGATATCTCGGCTCTCGTCGGGCGGGGATTGTGGATCATGGACTCCAGCATCTCGGTTGCGGTGATGACACGCTTCCCCAGCAGGCGGCATTTGGTAATCAGCTTTTTCTGAATGGCAGGCAGCTCCTCGAAAGGAATCTCCACACCCATATCGCCGCGCGCCACCATGATGCCGTCGCACGCGGAGCATATTTCCTCGATATTGTCCACACCGGACTGGTTCTCGATTTTGGCTATCAGATCAATATCGGAACCGCCGTGCGCCTGCATAAACTCGCGGACATCCAGCAGATCCTGCTTGCAGGAGACAAAGGAACAGGCAACATAATCCACGCCGTTCTCGATGCCGAAGGCAAGATCGCTCTTGTCCTGCTCGTTGAGATACACCTGCCGGAGCACCTTGCCGGGAAAGCTCATGCTCTTGCGGTCGGACAGTTCTCCGCCGATCAGAACGGTGCAATGGATATCCGCCCCCTCGACCTCTTCCACGCGGAAGCTGAGCAGTCCGTTACTAAGCAGGATGGTGTCCCCCGGTTCCAGCTCGTGCGCCAGCTCCCGGTAATTGACCGAGACCTTCGTATCGTCCCCCACCACGTCGTCAGTCGTGAAGGTGAAGCGGTCCCCGTCCTTCAGCGTCACCTTGCCGTTCCGGAACGTCTTGATGCGGTACTCCGGTCCCTTAGTGTCCAACAGAATGGCTATGGGCAGTCCCAACTTTTCACGTACCTTGCGTATCATGACGATACGGCGTAAATGATCCTCGTGGACGCCGTGCGAGAAGTTGAGCCGGGCAACATTCATGCCCGCCCGGCACATGGCGGTGAGGGTCGCCTCGTCATCGCAGGCAGGTCCCAGTGTGCAGACAATCTTGGTTTTTCTCATAGAAGTTGTGTTCCTTTCGGTGTATATAAAATACAGGAATCATTGGCAGTCAAGGAAATTCCGGATATCCCCGATAACCTCATCGCGACAGGAATCGTTGAGAATCTCGTGCCGCCCGCCGGGGTACAGTTTCATGCGCACATCCGCGCCGCGCCCGCGCAGGCGGTTATACACATCCGTCACACCGCGCCCGTAGCCGCCGACCGGATCGCTGTCACCGGACAAAAGCAGTATCGGGCACCCGGCGGCGAGGGAATCCAGACATTTTCCGCTGTTGGATACACGGTTGAGCGTGGCCAGATCCTGCATGGCGGACAGTGAGAATTTGAAGGTGCAGAGCGGATCGGCACGGTAGACATCGCGCACCGCGCGGTCGCGCGTCAGCCATGCATACGGATCCTGCTCCGCGGCAAACTTTTTATTGTAGCCGCTGAATGCCAGTTTGTCCACAGTGGGCGACACGGCGTGACCGCCCCGGAACAGCCGGATCAGGCGTATAATCGCCAGCCCGATGCCGGACGCAGGGTTTCGCCCACCGGTTCCCATGACGATCAGCCTGTCGGGCTTACAGTACAGGTATGCCGTCGTGCGGACAATGAAGGAGCCCATGCTGTGCCCCATCAGGAAGTACGGCGGGCATTCCTCCCCCGCCCACAGTGCGGCATAGCGCCTCTCCACTGCATCGGCGAACACTGCCACATCCTGTGCCAGACGCCGCCATCCGTCCCGGTCTGCAATGTAGCCAAGCTCCCCTGCGTCACGCGCCGTGGCACCGTGCCCCAAATGGTCGTAGCCGAAGCAAAGGTAGCCGTCCTCCGCCATGCGGCGGAACAGCGGATCGTACCGGGCGATGTGCTCGGTCATGCCGTGCACGACATGGAACAGCCCGCGCACCCTGCCTTCCGGACGGTATACACGCCCGACAAGGGTGTGTATACCGTCCGAGGACGGAACGCGCATCTCTTCATACAGAATACTCATAGCATTCTCTCGCTTTCGTGTGTACCTCTCCGGTAGGTTTCTTAGCCTCCGCGCCGCGTTGCGTGTGGGGAAGCCCTCGCAACGCCCCGTATTCTCCGCCTGTCAGAATACGCGGCACGCCTCAACGGCGCGATGCCAGCCGGACAGGAGCGCTTCCCGCTGATCCGGTGACATGGATGGCGTAAAGGAAGTCCCGGCACGCAGGGTCGCCTGCACGGCATCCCGATCAGGGAACAGCCCGCACGCAAGCCCCGCCAGCGATGCAGCACCGCGTGCGGTCGCCTCCATGGACTCCGGACGGAACACAGGCAGGTCAGATATGTCCGCCTGGAACTGCATCAGGAAATCGTTTGCCGCTGCGCCGCCGTCCACGCGGAGTGCCCGGAGCGCCCCCATGTCTGCCTCCATTGCCCGTATGACGTCGTTTGTCTGGTAAGCGACCGACTCCAGCGCCGCCCGGATCAGGTGTTTTGCGCCCGTCCCGCGCGACAGTCCCAGCACTGCCCCGCGCGTGTGCATATCCCAGTAGGGCGCACCAAGTCCGGTAAACGCCGGAACAACGTACACGCCGTCGCTGTCGGTCAGCTTTTCGGCGAAGTATTGGCTGTCATCCGCCTCGTTGATGAGGTGCAGCTCATCACGCAGCCACTGAATGACCGCCCCCGCCACGAACACGGAGCCCTCCAGAGCATACTCGGTCGGATCGCCGAGGCAGGTCGCCGCGACCGTAGTCAGCAGACCGTTGGAGGACGTGACGCGCTCGCGCCCGGTGTTTGTCAGCAGGAAACAGCCTGTCCCGTATGTGTTCTTCCCTTCCCCCGCCCGGAAGCATCCCTGCCCGAACAGCGCCGCCTGCTGATCGCCTGCGATGCCGCAGATGGGCAGTCTTGCCCCCATCAGGTCGGTGTAACCGTAGACCTCACTGCTGGAACGCACCTCGGGCAGGATGCAGGCGGGGATATCCAGAATATGCAACAGCTGCTCGTCCCAGCAACCGCGCCCGATGTCGTACAGCATGGTGCGCGAGGCATTGGTCGCATCGGTCACATGGACGCGCCCACCGGTCAGCTTCCAGACCAGCCAGCTGTCCACCGTGCCGAACAGCAGTTCGCCCGCCTCGGCACGCGCCCGCGCGCCGGGGATATGATCCAGCATCCACTTGATCTTGGTGCCGCTGAAGTAGGCATCGGGGCGCAGACCTGTCACCGCACGGATGTACTCCCCATGCCCGGCGCGCTCCAGCTCCTCGCACAGCCCCGCCGTGCGACGGCACTGCCAGACGATGGCATTACAGACCGGACGTCCGCTTGCCCGCTCCCACAGGATCGCGGTCTCGCGCTGGTTGGTGATGCCGATCCCCGCAATCTCCTCCGGTGAAACGCCGCATCGCGCAACGCATTCGGTCATGGAAGCGTACTGGTTGGCGTATATCTCCATCGGATCCTGCTCCACCCAACCGGGGTGGGGGTATTTCTGCGCAATGGGGTGCTGTGCCATGCTGACCACGCGCAGTTCGCGGTCAAACAGGACGCTGCGCGCACTGGTTGTCCCCTCGTCAAGGGCAAGTATGTACTGCTTCATACGGTGTCGTGTCTCCTTTTTCGTGATATGCCGCAAGGAGCATCCGCCCCCGCATATGCCGATCTGCCCTTTAACGCTTACCGTTTACCGCGCATCCGCACAAGGCGGGAAACGCCCGCCGACAGCGCGGCGACCAGCGCATCCACGTCCTCCGCGGTGTTGCGGGCGGAAAAGCTGATGCGCAGGGAGCAGTCCGCCTCGTGCGGCGACAGTCCGAAGGACAGGAGCGAGGGGCTGGTCTTCCCGCCGTGCGCGGAGCAGGCAGAGCCGGACGAAACACATATTCCCTGTTCCGACAGGTAATTCAGCATGGTCTGGGACTTGATATCCGGCAAAGTCAGGTTCAGAATATGCGGCGCGGCGGCGCCCGCAGGGCGATTGACGCGCACCTCGGTGCCGGTCAGCGCCGACTCCAGTCGGTCACGCAGTGCCTGCATATGCGCCGTGTCGGCGGCAAATGCGGCAGCCCCGCGTGCGGCGGCGGCACCGAAGCCGCAGATACCCACCATATTTTCCGTGCCGGAACGCAACCCGGCTTCCTGCCCGCCGCCGATTAGGTAGGGACTGACTGCGTGCGACCGCACCAGTGCCGGCTTGATGTACAGGGCACCCACTCCCTTGGGAGCGTGTATCTTGTGCCCGCTGACCGTGATCAGATCCGCCCCGAGCGAAGCGGCGGTAAACGGCACCTTCAGGAACCCCTGCACCGCATCGCAGTGCGTGAACGTCGCAGGATTCTTTTGCTTGGCGGCGCGGAATACACGCTCCACGTCAAAGCGTGCGCCGGTCTCGTTGTTGACCATCATCAGGCTGACCAGTGCAGTCGGAATCTCCAGCGCGGCGAGGGCGGCGTCGGTGTCCAGCACCCCGCGGGGGGCACCGATACGCACCACCTCAAAACCCTCTTGCTCCAGCCGGCGCATAACGTTTTCCACGGACGGATGCTCGCAATCGGTCGTGATAACCCGCCGCCCCGCCAGATGCTTGCCGGAAAGCAGGGTGCCGAGCAGGGCTGTGTTGCTCGCTTCGGTGCCGCAGGACGTAAAAATCAATTCTCCCGGCATCGGGCTGCTGATACCCAGCGCGTTCGCAACACACGCCCGCGCGCGGGCAAGCAGGCGGGACGCCTCCTGTCCTGCGCCATGCAGGGAGGACGGATTTCCGAAGACCTCCATCGCCTCCAGCATGGCGGATTTAGCCTCCTCACACAGCGGCGTGGTCGCACTGTTGTCCAGATAATGCCATGTCTGCATCGCCTTACCCCTTCTTGAACGGCGAGCGGAACACGACCGCCGCCTGCATGGCATCCACATCGGCAAGATGGCTGTCAAAATGCGGCTCCAACGCCGTATATGTCACAGTATACACCATGGTGGAATAGGTACAGACAGCCTGCCGCACCTTGTAGGTGTACCCGCCCATCCTGTAGGTGTAGGTGTAGAGCTTTGCCTGCCTGTCACCTATCTTTCCCGCTTCGCCGCCGGGTTCACCTTCCGCGTCGGCAGACAGGACGGTAAAGGACGGCAGTGCGTCCTCGTACTGCATGCGGCACATCTCCCAGTAATCGTCAATGCTGAAGCCCTCGTCCTCCGGCATATACCCGATCATGGTCACATTGGAACGCGAACCGTCCGCCTCGGTCACATAGACGAGATTGGCAGAGTTTTCCATATCAGTCTCCCATGCCAGCGGAACATAGAACCGGAATGCCACGGCGTCGGTGGACACCAGCTTCATTCCCTCGGGAGCATTTCCATCCTCCGGGATCTTCCGCGTTGCCGCACTGCCTTCGTAGGGCGTATGGTAGAAGCGGATCTCCTCCTGTATCTCCTCCGCGATATCGGCATAGGTGTCAAACCTGTCGGCAGGGGCGGAGTAAGAATAGACGTAGAACCGCCCTTCAACCTTGCACAGCACCTGCCGGAACCGGTACACGGTTCCCGCTATACGCGCCGTATACCGCAGCAGTATCGCACGGTAGCCATCTACCGTGGTTGCCAGCGGCGGATCGGTCTCGGCGTAATCATGCAACGCGCCGATCTCCCGGACGTATGCCTGCCGGAAAGCCTCCAGCGTATTTCCGCCGGCGCCGCTGTCACCGCCGTCTGTCCCGGATACCGTCTCCTCGGAGTCGGTCGAGGCATCCTCCGGTGTAAAAACGACCTGCCGCATGGTCACGGTCGTATCAATCGTGATATAAGCGCCGGAAACACCGCTGCCCGTGTTGACCGTCCACTGGGTCGGAACAAACAGGCGGAAATATTCTCCGGCACAGGTGGCATACTGGTATCCCTTCGGCACTTCGCTCTCCCCCGAGCAGGCGGGCAAAGCGGCAAGCAGGAGCAGGACAGCCAGCGCCGCCGCCGCATATCTGAGCATCCGCATCATAAAAATCCTTCCTGTATACTACTTCTTCTGCGCCCGCAGCATGGCGTCCGCCGCCGCCAGAATGCCCAGCTTGCCGGATTCATACGTCAAGCCGCCCTGAAAGAAGGCGGTGTAAGGGGGACGGAGCGGTCCGTCAGCCGACATTTCAATTGAGGAGCCCTGCACGAACGCGCCCGCCGCCATGATCACCTGGTCGGCATACCCCGGCATTGCCCAAGGCTCCGGCGTGACGTGTGAATCCACCGGCGATGCCGACTGGATGCCCCGGCAGAAGGCACACAATCCCTCCGCAGACCCTGTGATGACGGTCTGGATGATATCGTAGCGCTGCTCGTTCCACGCGGGTTCCACCCGGAAGCCCAGTGCGTCGAAAATATACGCCGCAAGATGCGCCGTCTTCAGCGCCTGCGCCACCGTGTGCGGCGCATAGAAAAGTCCCTTGTACATGGGTTTGTTCTGCCCCATGGTCGCGCCGACCTCGGCGCCGGTTCCGGGCGAGGTCAACCGGTAGGATGCCAGCTCCACCGCGCGGCGGCTTCCCGCCAGATAGCCGCCGGTCTCCGCCATGCCGCCGCCGGGATTCTTGATAAGCGACCCGATCACAAGATCCGCCCCGACCGCGCACGGCTCCCGCTCTTCCGTAAACTCGCCATAGCAGTTATCCACGACCACGAAGGAGTCCGGCGAATGTGCCCGCACGAACGCCACAAGCCCGCCGATCTCCTCCACGGACAGCGTTCTGCGGTTGAGGTAGCCCTTGGAACGCTGGACGAACACCATTTTCAGATGCCCCGCGTACTGGCGCATCTTGGCTTCAATGCCCGCCCAGTCAAAGCTACCCTCCGGGGTCAGCTCCACCGTGTCGTAGCCGACTCCGAAATCGCGCAGTGAACCGTCGCCCGGTGTTCCTGTGATGCCGATGACCTCCTCCAACGTGTCGTAAGGCTTACCCGCGACGGAAAGCATGACATCGCCGGGGCGCAGCAGACCGAACAGTCCGACCGTCAGGGCGTGCGTGCCGCTGACAATCTGCTGGCGCACCAAAGCCGCCTCGGCACCCATAACGTCCGCCCATATCCTGTCCAGCACATCACGGCCCTTGTCGTCATAGCCGTAGCCGCTGGTAGAATCAAAGTTGTTCGCCGCCACGCGATGCTCCCGGAAGGCGTCCAGCACCTTGGCGGTATTGGCAAACGCAATGCGGTCAATGCGTGCAAAATGCGGCGCCAGCGCCGTTTCCGCCTGCTCCGCCAGGCGAATGATAGAATCCGAAATCTGCATGTCGATCTTACTGCTCCTCAACCTTTGTCTCTGTCGCCCCGGTCAGCCATGCCACCGTCAGGTCGGCACACGCCTCGGCGTCCGTCAGATCCAGCATCTCCACGCCCGTATGCACATAGCGGCACGGAACCGACAGCGCGGCGACCTTCACGCCCGCACGGCTGACCTGAATGGCTGCCGTATCGGTGCCGCCCGCCAGCAGGATCTCAAACTGCGTTTTGATATCCGTCGCCTTCGCCACCTGCGCCAGCTCGTCCGCAAACGGGCGGTCGCAGATGAGCGAGCTGTCCTTGAGCTTGATGGCGGCGCCGCCGCCCACCACACACGCCATAGGCTTTGCGCCGATGCCGTCTCCGGTCAGCGTTACGTCATAGACAATGGCGGCGTCCGGCTTGATCCCGTAAGCAGCCGCGCCCGCGCCGCGCAATCCGACCTCCTCCTGCACCGAGAACACAAAGTACACGTCGTCCCGGACATCCTTCCCCTTCAGCTTTTCCGCGATCCTGCACAGCACCGCGCAGCCGATGCGGTCATCAAACGGACGCCCGGCTATGCGCCGCCCACACAGGCGGGTCAGACTGCCTTCCAGCGCGCAGAAATCGCCGATCTTCACCTTGCGCTCCGCCTCACGTTTGTCTTTGGCACCGATATCCACGTACATCTTTTCCGTTTTCAGGTCAGCGGGAGCCGTGCCAGCCTCCGGAACCAGCACACCCTTGGTGCCGTTTCCGAACACAACAGTGGCGTACGCCGCCGCAACGCAGTGGATGCCGCCAACCGGCGCAACGCGGATAAATCCGTTGTCGTCTATCAGCGTGACCAGAAATCCGATCTCGTCCATATGCGCGCAAAGCATGACGCTCCGGCGTTCACCCTCCGGGGCACTTCCCTGCCGGTAAGCAATGAGAGAACCCATCGCATCGTTGTACACGCGGTCGCACAGCGGTGCCACGGTCATCATCAGCTTGTCCGAAACCGCCTTTTCATAGCCGGAGATACCCCGCACGGCGGTCAGAGTTTTCATAAGATTCAGCATGATTTATCTTTCCTTTCACTCGTCTTTTAATGGGGGGGCTCACGGCTCCCAGTTCCGGAGCATAACCCGGAGAAGCCCGCGCATGGCTTCATAGTCACAGAGGCGTGCCGTGACCGATGCGGTGTGCGGGTAGCGCACCGGCACCGACAAACTCACGGTACGGACGCCTGCCATGGATCGCTGGATCACGCCGCCATCCGAGGCGCCGCCCGTCCCCTGCTTGATCTGGTATGCGATGTCATGCGCTTCTGCACAGCGGCGGGCATAGGCAATCAGCGCAGGGTCATACAGCGCCGTCCGATCCGCCAGCGAAAGCACACAGCCGTCACCCAACACCGCCGTGCGCGCCGCCTCCGGCACGCCGGGCAGGTCGCAGGCATCGGTCGCACCGACCGTCCATGCCATGTGCGGCTTCACGGTATATGCCGCGACCGATGCGCCGGATATACCCACCTCCTGCCGGCAGGTGAATACGAAGTATACGTCAAACGGCATATCCGCCGGGGAATTGTACAGATCACGGATGACCTCAATCAAGGCCGCACAGCCCAGCCGTCCGTCCAATGCCTTACCCTTCAGGCAGGCGTCGTCCTTGCCGAAGGTCACGAAATCGGAGTCGAACACGCCGCAGTCCCCGATTGCCGCGTACTTTTCCGCCTCCTCCGCGCTCCCGGTTCCGATGTCCATGTACATCTTGCCGACCGGCGTCACGCGGGATCGCTCCTCGGCAGTCTGCATATGAATCGCTTTTGTGGCAATGACAGCCGACAGCTCCCTGCTCAGCGTAGCACCGTCGCGCATCCGCACGCGCCGCCCGCACAGCACGCGGGGATCCATCGCACCGATGGCGGAAAACTTCAGGTAGCCCTCCTCCGTAATCTCACGCACCATGAAGCCCACCTCGTCCATATGGGCACAAACCATCAGCCTGGCAGGCTCGTCCGCCCGGTAATCCAGCCCGCGCCCGCGCACCAGCGCAATGAGGTTGCCTGCCCTATCGGTCGTGACAAGCGCGGCATCCCCAATCTGCTCGCGTATGACGCGCCGCACCTCGTCCTCACATCCGGACGGACCGAAGCACATCGACAGCTCCCGGATAAGCTCCACACCGTAATACTGCTGTTTCATCTTCCGAACACCTCCGCGATACGCCGTGATCTGACAAATTCCCGCACGCCCTGCGACAGTGCCTTGGCGTCCTCCATAGCCAGAATCTCCGCCGCCGAATGCATACTCTTGATAGGCATACTCCACAGCACAGTCGGAATCCCCTCCGCGGCATTGTTGACCACATTGGCGTTGGTTCCGGTGCTGCCAGCCGCCGCCTCCGGCACAAAAGGAATGTGCGCCGCGCGGCACAGCTCCATACTCATGCGGGTCAGCTGACGGTCACAGATCACAGCCGTAGCAATGGAAATGCCGCTCCCCATGGACGAAAGACTGCGCTCCTTGGCGTCCGGTGTTGCGGCGTGCGTCACGTCCATGACCAACGCATAGTCCGGTCGGATGCCGAAGGATGCCACCCGTGCGCCCATGGAACCGATCTCCTCAAAGGTGGAGAACAGGAAGTAAACATCGCCCGCCAGCTCGTTTCTCGGAACCGCGTCAATGCCGAACACAGCACAGGCACCGCAAGCCTTGTCATCAAAGGCTTTTCCGTAGATGCGTCCGTCGGCAAGCTGACCGTATACCGGCTTGAATCCAACCGGCGTCCCCAGCGGGACGAGCTGCTCCAGCTCTTCCTTGGAGTAGCCCGTATCAATCACCATCTCGGTAATGGGTTTGAGCTTCTCGGCATCCGCCGCCGGGAGCAGATATGCCGGCTCGGCGGCAACCACGCCGTACAGCGTCTCCTTACCGTAAATGACTACCTCGCCAGCAGGCAATATCCGGGTATCCACGCCGCCCACATTGGCAACCGTAAGGAAACCGCCGTCCCGATAGCCGTTGACCATCATGCCGATCTCATCCAGATGCGTGTCGATCAGGATCTTGGGGGCGTCCTGTCTGCCGCACCGCTTGATGAACAGATGATTGCCCAGCGCATCCACCTGCATCTCGTCGAAAGCGGCACCGATCAGTCCACGCAGCGCCTCGGTAGAGCGCCGCTCGCTGCCGCTGACCGTCGGAAGACCGCACAGCGACACGATCAGTTCGTTCAGTGTCATGTTTTCTCTATCCTTCCTTTTCAGTATTCCTTTGTCTGTTTTTATAGGTTTCCTTTGCCTGTTCCCGTGCCCGTTACCTGCCGGACAATGGTGCGGAAGCGTTCTCCGCGCTCCGCAAAGTTGCGGAAAGCATCAAAACTGGTGCAGGCAGGCGAGAGCAGGACCGTATCGCCGGGGATCGCCTCCCGGCAGGCGGTTTCCATCGCCTCGTCCCAGTCCGGTATCACGCGCACCGGAAGCGCCGTCGGGCTGAAATCAGGACAGGCGTACAGTGCCGTCCGAATCTGTTCCCGCGCCTCGCCGGTCAGGATGACCGCCGCCGCCCCGGCACACAGCGCCTCCGCCAGCGGCGCAAAGGACAGGTGCTTATCCTGCCCGCCGCAGATGACGGTCGGTTTGCGCACAGGGTGTCCCGCCGCCTGCTCTTTCTCGCGCAATGCGGCAAGTGCTGCCAGCGCCGCGCAGGTACGCGTCGGGCTCGAATCAATGGAGCTGTTATAGAAGCGGATACCGCCGCAGTCCGCCACCAGCTCCAGTCGGTGCGCAACGCCGTCGAAACGATCGGCAACCGCACCGGCAGATGCGGCAAGTTCCTCCGGTGGAATCAGTCCGCCGCACAGGGCGAGCGCGGTCATGAAATTCTCCAGATTGTGACGTCCCGGCAGGCGGATGCGGGAAACATCCAGCAGGTCGTATCCCTCCGCGCGCGTCTCCGACCGGACGGTTCCCCCGACTGCAAAGACTGCGCTGTCACGCGTTCCGCCCCCCTGACGCTCCGGCGGGACAACCCGCTCCCATCCGGATACTGCGGAGGAAAACCATGTGACCGGTACCTCCGGCGGCAGCGACAGTCCCAACGCACGCGTGTCAGGGTTCTCCGCGTTGAGCACGGCACCGCAAAGCGGATCGGCGCTACGCATATGCGTGCATATGTTGGCTTTTGCCGCCCGGTATTCTGCCATATCGGTGTGCCAGTTCAGGTGGTTGGGTGAGAGGTTGGTGACAGCGGCACGGTCGGGCGAGCGGTGCATGGTCATCAGCTGGAAGCTGGACAGTTCCAGCACCGCCACGTCATCCGCTGTCATTTCATCAACCAGCGGCAGAAGCGGCGTTCCGATGTTCCCGCCCAGGTACATCCGACCGTACCCTCGTCTTTGCAGGTAGTCCGCTACCAGCAACGACGCTACGGTAGTGGTTGTTGTCTTGCCGTCGGAACCGGTGACTCCCAGCACAGCCGCTTCGGTCAATTCCAGAAACAACTCCATCTCGGAGGTCAGGCAGGCGCCGTGCGCCACTGCCGCGGCAAGCGCGGGCAGATCGGGACGGATGCCGGGCGTACGGAAAATCACGCCGGTTCCGTCCAGTCCGGCAAGATACCCCGCGCCGGAGATTACCGGCACGCCGAGCGCCCGGAGTCGCGCCGCATCCCCGGATGCCGCCAGTTCCCCGGGCTCCCGCCTGTCCCGCACGGTCAGTTGTGCGGGCGAAATACCATGTGCCAGCAGCCATTCCACCAGCGGTCTGTTGGAAACGCCGTAGCCCAGCACGGCGACCTTGCAGGATTCGCCCTGTGCCCGCTTCAGAATCGGACTGTTCTTCATTGCGTTCCTCCCTCAGTGCCTACTTCGCCTTATACCTTTACATTATAATCCTTTTCCGGGGGGTATGCAAGTGGATAGAGAAAATTTTACAATTATCAGAGGATTATCAGAGGCGCACCGATGCACGTCTGAAGCTGCCCCTGCGGCGGAACCCGGACGGCATCGACTCGTTCCGCTGCAGTTGTCCCCCCTGTGCCGGGGGTCGGTGTTGGGGGCGAAAAAGGATTCGAGCGCTCCCCCTTTTTCGTCTGTCCGAGAAAAAAAGTAAACGCCGATGCCCCGCTTTCGTGTCGGTTCCTATTGACGCGGAGGCAGTTTTGTGATAGAATGGTGAAGACAAAATCACCAGTTCTTTCAGGCAACCATCTATGAATATCGGAGGTATTGATCATTCATGAAAGCCATCACAATCACGAACGGCGGCGTAAAGCTGACCGGCGGGGTTCCGCAAAGGACGGATTTCCCCGATCGGGACGGTCGCCGCAAGACCATTGCCGGGCAGATCCTCGATGCGCACAACGCCCCGGGCGCGGATCAGGATAAGCTGCACCTGAAATTCGACGCGCTGGTTTCGCACGACATCACGTACGTAGGCATCATTCAGACAGCCCGTGCCAGCGGACTTCATGAGTTCCCCGTCCCCTATGCCATGACAAACTGCCACAACAGTCTGTGTGCGGTCGGCGGAACAATCAATGAGGATGACCATGTGTTCGGCTTGTCCGCCGCCCGCCGCTTCGGCGGCATCTATGTGCCCGCCAATCAATCCGTCATCCACTCCTATGCCCGCGAGGCGTTGGCGGGATGCGGACGCATGATCCTCGGATCCGACTCCCACACGCGCTACGGCGCATTGGGAACGCTGGGTGTCGGGGAAGGCGGTCCCGAGCTGGTCAAGCAGCTTCTGCGCAATACGTATGATATAGACCGCCCCGGCGTGGTTCTGGTCTGGCTGACCGGATCGCCGCGCCACGGCATCGGTCCGCACGATGCGGCACTGGCACTGGTCGGCGCGACCTTCGCCTCCGGATTTGTCAAGAACCGGATTCTGGAGTTTGCAGGTCCCGGCGTGGCTTCGCTTCCCATCGACTTCCGGAACGGCATCGATGTCATGACCACCGAGACGACCTGCCTGTCCTCGGTCTGGGTCACGGACGAGGTAACAAAGCAGCACTACGTCACGCACGGCAGACCGCAGGATTTCCGCCCGCTCGCCCCGCAGGACGGCGCATACTACGACGGTATGATAGAAATCGACCTTTCGGCACTGGAATCCATGATTGCCCTTCCCTTCCACCCCTCCAATGTGTACACAATCCATGAGTTCACTGCCAACGCGCGGGAGTTGCTCGCGGGTGTGGAAGCAGAGGCGGCGGCAAGATTCAGCAAAGCCTCCCTCCATCTGACAGACAAGATACGCCCCGACGGGCGCGTACAGGCGGATCAGGGCATCATCGCAGGGTGCGCAGGCGGAATGTTTGATTCCATTGACGAGGCGTCCGCCATCCTGCGCGGCGGTTCCACGGGCGACGGCTTCTTCAGCCTGTCGGTCTACCCGACCTCCGTGCCGGTCTCGCTGGAGCTGACACGCATCGGTGCACTGACTGACCTGCTCGCCGCAGGAGCGGTCATCAAGCCCTGCTTCTGCGGTCCCTGCTTCGGCGCCGGGGATGTCCCTGCCAACAACGGACTGTCCCTGCGGCACACCACCCGCAATTTCCCCAACCGTGAAGGTTCCAAGCCCGGTGAAGGTCAGCTGGCAGGCGTCGCGCTGATGGACGCGCGTTCGATTGCTGCGACGGCACGCATGGGCGGTATTATCACGGCGGCAACGGATATGGACTATGCATATACGCCGCATGCGTATCACTTTGACGGCTCGGCTTACGCAAAGCGGGTCTACAACGGCTTCGGCAAAGCAGACCGTACCGCTCCGCTGATCCTGGGTCCCAACATCACAGACTGGCCGGCGCAGTACCCGCTCGCCCAAAATATTCTGCTGGAGCTTGCCGCCGTTATCCGCGATCCGGTCACGACCACGGACGAGCTGATCCCCTCCGGCGAAACCTCCTCCTACCGCTCCAATCCCCTGCGCCTTTCGGAATTCACGCTGTCCCGCCGGTCACCGGAGTATGTCGGACGCTCCAAGGCAGTCGCGGCGCAGGAGACGGCACGCCGCGCCGGAGAGCTGTCGCCTCACCTGCGTACCGTTCTGTCCGCTGTCGGTGACGCGGATGCGCTGGCGCCGGAGACACAGTTCGGCTCCTGCCTGTTCGCCAACAAGCCGGGAGACGGCTCCGCGCGGGAGCAGGCGGCATCCTGCCAGAAGGTGCTGGGCGGCTTCGGCAACATATGCTATGAGTACGCCACCAAGCGCTACCGCTCCAACTGCATAAACTGGGGCATCCTGCCCTTTACCCTGCCGGAGGGAGCAGAATTCCCGTTCGCGGTCGGTGACTGCGTGTTCGTGCCGGACATCCGGCAGGCAGTCGCCGCAGGGCAGGAAACCATCCATGCAACCGTCATCCGGACAGACGGCACGACGGCACCGCTTGCGCTGAAGCTCTGCGGGCTGACGGAAGAGGAAAAGCAAATCATACTGGCGGGGTGCCTGATGAACTGGTACGCCGCACACGCAAAAAAGTAAGGAGAGGACGTTCACATGGAAGAAAAACAGTATTCGGTAGGCATCAATGTGCTGGGCGGCGCGGGGCTGTCGCAGGCGCAGCATATTGCCCTGATCGCTGAGGCAGGCTGGGACGCTTTCTTTACCGGCTGGGACCCCGACCGCATCGGCAAATGGGCGGACGCGGGGGCACGGGCAGGACTTACCTACGCATCGGTTCACGCACCGTTCGGCGAAGTCAACCGGATGTGGGAAGCGGGTGACGCCGCGGAGCATGTCCGCAATGATTTGGTCGCCTGTGCGACCGACTGCGGGCGCTACGGCATCCCGGTCATGGTTCTGCACCCGTTCATAGGATTCCGGGATCATACGCCCAACCGGATCGGCATCGATAACTTCCGCCGTGTAGTGGAAGCGGCTGACCGGGCGGGCATTGCACTCAGCTTTGAGAACGTGGAGGGAGAGGAGTACCTCGCCGCGCTGATGGACGCCTTTTCCGATTGCCCGCACGTCGGCTTCTGCCTGGACACCGGGCATGAACTGTGCTACAACCGGGGGAAGAACATGATGGCGCTGTACGGGGATCGACTGAACCATACGCATTTCAACGACAACCGGGGCGTATCCGGTGCCGACATCGACTGGCTGGATGACCTGCACCTTGTCATGGGGGACGGCGCCGTCAACTGGAACTGGGTCATGAGCCGCATCCGCGCGTCCGGCTATACAGGACCGCTGATGTGCGAGCTGTCGCTGACCAACAAGCCCGGCAAGCATACGCAGGACGCCTACGCCGCCATGGGTATGGAGAAATTCTATCGCTTCGCCTACGAGCGCGCGCTCTGGGCATCACGGCAGTGAGCCGGAACACGCAGGAAGGGAGAAATGCATGGACAAAATACTGATGAAAACACCGCTGGTGGAGATGGACGGGGACGAGATGACCCGTGTCCTCTGGCGGATGATCAAGGACGAGTTGCTGTCGCCCTTTGTCGAACTGAAAACGGAATATTACGACCTGGGACTGCCGGAACGCGAGCGCACGCAGGACCGCATCACGTGGGACGCGGCGCACGCCGCCTGCCGGCTTGGTGTGGCGGTCAAATGCGCCACCATCACCCCCAACCGACAGCGCGTGGAGGAGTACGGACTGTCCGAAATGTGGAAGTCCCCCAACGGCACCATCCGCGCCGTGATGGACGGCACCGTGTTCCGCGCCCCTATCGTGGCGGATATGGAGATGTTCCCGCCGCTGGTACGCGGCTGGAAGCAACCTATTATCATCGCGCGGCACGCCTTCGGAGACGTGTACAAGTCCACCGAGTACCGTGTCCCCGGCGCAGGGCGCGCCGAGCTGGTCTTCACCGACCGTTCCGGGCAGGAGACGTTCCGGGCAACAGTCAGCGACTATGACGGTCCCGGCGTTCTGCAGGGCAGCTTCAACAAGGATGATTCCATCCGTTCCTTCGCGCATGCCTGCTTCGGCTTTGCCCTGTCGGTTCGGCGCGACCTGTGGTTCTCCACCAAGGACACCATCTCAAAGCAGTACGACCAGACCTTCAAGCTGATATTCCAGGAGATATACGATGCAGAGTACCGAGCGGCATTTGAAGCGGCGGGCATCCGTTACTTCTACACGCTGATCGACGATGCGGTCGCCCGCATCATTCGGAGTGAGGGCGGCATGGTCTGGGCACTCAAGAACTACGACGGCGATGTCATGTCCGACATGGTATCCACCGCCTTCGGTTCGCTTGCCATGATGACCTCCGTACTGGTCTCCCCCGACGGCAAGTTTGAGTACGAAGCCGCTCACGGCACCGTTACCCAACATTACTATCGCTACCTGCGCGGCGAGGAAACCTCCACAAACCCGATGGCAACCATTTTTGCATGGAGCGGCGCCCTGCGCAAACGCGGCGAGTTGGACGGTCTGCCCGACCTGTGCGCCTTTGCCGACAGACTGGAGTCGGCAAGCCTTGCCGCCATACGGGACGGCGTCATGACCAAAGACCTTGCCGCCCTTGTGCCTGCCGATGCGCGGAAACGCGCCGAAAGCGAAGGACGCCCTGTCCGATCGGTCAACTCCGGCGAATTCCTACACGCTATCCGCGAGCGACTGGAAGCCGCACAGTAAGCCCGGACACCGTTCCCAAGCAATACAGCACCATGACGACGGCACAGATACGCCGCCGGATACAAAGAAAGGATGTAACCTGCCATGCACAACCACCGTTTTTTGCGTACTGTCGTTCTTCTGCTATGCCTTGCCATGCTGTTGCCGCTGACTCTTGCCGCTGCGGGTTGTACCGGCGGCTCCGGCACTGCATCCGGCACGGATGCTCCCACCGGCTCCGCGACCGAGCCATCCACCCAACCGGACACCGACACCCAGCCCGGCTCGGAAACCGTCACGACTGGCGGCGGAACCGAGACTGAAACCGATGCGCCTGCACCGGTTCCCACCCGTTTCAACGAGGGGAAAGTGGACTACAAAACCGAAAAGAAAACCATCGTGTACGAAGCCTTTGACGAGAACGGACGCAATACGGTCATGGAGAAGGGCGCAACCGGCGTGGTGACGCTGTTTGACGAGGATTTCTCGGACGGAGACCCCAACTGCGGCGGCAAGGCGACTTCCCGCTCCGCCGGCGCGACCGGCGTGCACGAGGGGAAGCTGTGCATCCCCTACAACGGTACGGACGGCGTAGGCGGCGGGTGGACGACCTGGTGCCCCGAAGTCAACACCAATTTCACGGACTTCAGCCAGATACAGCTCTCCGCCAACATAGAGGTCGTGGGCGGCGGCAATCCTGCCGCGACCGGCTTCATAGGCTGCTACCTGTCCAACTACACATACAGCATTGCGGACAACGCCGGTGACGGCATCTGGTTCTCCTTCGTGAGCCAGCATGACAGGATCGCCGTGTTCGGAAGCGATCAGGCACACTGGGGCTGGCCAGGCGGCAACGTGCTGGTGCAGCTTTGGGACGGCGCACTGTCCGGGCAGTTCAGGGTGGATCTTGTCTGCACCGATGATCTGACCACTACCATGTTCATCAACGGAATCTATGCCCTGTCCGTCAGGATTGAGGACAGCCGGATTCATGTCTACGACATGGCAAACGAACAGGTTTACGAGGAAGATTACAATATGTCATCCGCCAAAGGCTCTCACTACTCCGTATTCTGTCATGGCGGCGGATTCATGATTGATGATATGCAGGTGTACGGTGCCTCCCGCGGCTCCACCGTGGAAGAGGTTGTCGTGACTGCTACACCGAAGGAGGGATATGCTTTGGGTCTGGATATCACGAACAGGAACGACCTTGTCGGTATCTGCTATACTATGTGGTTCAACGCGATTTTCGGTGACGGAACCGGAAAGATGACCAATATGCCGAACGTGCCGGAAATGACAGAAAAGTACGGGTTCTCTGCCGAGTACGGCTTCGGCACAAAGGATGAACAGCACAACAACCTCGGGCAGTTCCACTACTGGTCCGAGCCTGCGCAGGGCTACTACCGCAGTACCGACACAGATGCCATCCGCAACAATATGCGTCTGCTGTACAAGGCTGGCGTGGATTTCCTGATCCTGGACTACACCTATGCCGGCGCCGGCTACCAGCCCGGCTCGTCGGAGTGGGCGAACTACATCAGCAAGCCCATGAACGCGCTGCTGGACACCATCATGCAGATGCGTGCCGAGGGCGAAGGCACACCGTATGTTGTCATGTGGATGAATGACGATTCCCTGTTTGACGTCATCTATCAACACTTCTACGGCGTTGAAAAATGGAAGGACTGCTTCGTTTTCTGGAACGGCAAGCCGTTCGTCATGCGCTGGATCGCTGACGAATCCTGCCTGGACACCGACAAATTCACCGTGCGCGGGATGTACGGTCTGCGCGGTCAGGCGGCACCCGGTCAGTGGACGTACCTGGAGGTCAGCAACAAGAACACCGTTTCCTACTACGGCGGCAAGCCGGAGCACGTCGGCGTCGCCGTTGCCACGCAGGAAACCTATATGTCCCTGCCCACGGCACACGGACGTGCAGGCGGTGTGTTCTGGTACTCCCAGTGGCTGAATGCCTTCAAGGTTCATCCCAAAATCGTTTCGGTCACCTGGTGGAACGAGTGGACGGCTCAGCTGTACCATACAGATGCCGGCTACATCTTCACCGATAACTTCAACCAGGAGTACAGCCGGGACATTGAACCGATGAAGGGCGGGCACGGCGACCAGTACTACCGCTGGCTCTGCGAATACATCCGCGCCTACCGCGCCGGGGAGGATTGCCCCGTGCTGGTCGAGGACGGCTACGAGCAGCGCGCATATCGCGCCCTTCGGGATTTCCTGAAGGATAAATAAAGGACTCTACAAAAACAATACTTCATTGCCTCACATGATGAAAGGAAGCCGTACCGCCATGAATAATCGGAGATTCATACGCATCCAACTCCTGCTCCTGTTTATCCTCCTGCTTGCCTGCTGCATCTGGAGCTGCTCCGGCAAGCAGGACGTCCCGGACGGCACCGCTTCCGCCGGGGCTACCTCCGTCCTGCCGGATACAGGATCGGAAACGAAAGCCGAGCCGGAAACCGCGAGTGAGAACGCTCCCGCCACGGAAACCGAAACCGAGACAGAAACCGCAACGGAAACCGTCACGGAACCCGAGACCTCCTTCAACGAGGGCAAGGTGGATTACGCCATCGTGGACGGCACCGTGATTGCGACCCCGCAGGACGGGTACAGTCTGGGACTGGATATCACTGACCGGACTGACCTTATCGGCATCTGCTACACCATGTGGTTCAATGCCATTCACGGCGACGGGGAGGGCAAGCTGGAGGGCTGCCTCAATGTTGAAGAGCTGATCGCGCAGTACGGCTTTTCCGCCAAGTACGGTTTCGGCAACGAGAAGGAGCAGCACAACCACCTGCACCAGTTCCACTACTGGTCCGAGCCGGCTCAGGGCTACTACCGCAGCACCGACACCGACGCCATCCGCAACAACATGACCCTGCTGTACAACGCGGGCGTGGATTTCCTGATCCTGGACTACACCTATGCCCATGCCGGTTACAGGCTTGGCTCGTGGGAGTGGATAAACTACATCGGCAAGCCCATGAACGCGCTGCTGGACACCATCATGCAGATGCGTGCAGAAGGACTGGGAACGCCGTATGTCGTCATGTGGATGAACGACGATTCCCTGTTTGATGCCATCTATCAGAGCTTCTACAGCGTCGAAAAGTGGACGGACTGCTTTGTATTCTGGAATGACAAGCCGTTCATTATGCGCTGGAACGCCGGGCTGGACGATATCGACACCAAGTATTTCACGGTACGCGGTATGTCCGGTCTGCATGGCGCTTCCACGGCGCAGTGGAGCTACCTGCAGGCAAACAACAAGCGCACCGTATCCTACTTCGGGGACGATCCGGAACACGTCAGCGTCTGCGTGGCTGCACAGCTCAGCTATATGTCCGACCCGCATTCCGCCAATGGCAGAGCCGGCGGTGTGTTCTGGTACTCCCAGTGGCTGACCGCCTTCAAAATCCATCCCAAGATCGTTTCGGTCACCTGGTGGAATGAATGGACGGCACAGCTGTACTACTTTGATTCCCCCGGCTACGTCTTTACCGACAACTTCAATCAGGAATACAGCCGGGACATCGAACCGATGAAAGGCGGGCACGGCGACCAGTACTACCGCTGGCTCTGCGAGTACATCCGCGCCTACCGCGCCGGGGAGGATTGCCCCGTGCTGGTTGAGCCGGGCTACGAAAGCAAAGCCGAGCGGGCTCTGCGGCTTTTCCTGCGGTAAACCTCTGTTCCGGACGGCTGCTACGTACCGATTCAGAATACCGAATACCGAAAAATCAACATCACCGGGTATAACCCTGTTCCCGGGAGAATAAAGGAGGTTCACACATGAAAACGATGAGAGGAAAGCGCATTCTGACAGCTTGCCTGACGGCGATTCTGCTTATGAGCGCCCTTTCCGTGCTGGCACTGCCGACCGGCGCAGCTTCCTATGTGAAAAGCATCCAGAACGGCACCGGAACACGGAGTGCCGAATCCATATACGCTCCGTTTTCCTACCGCGTCAATGTTCTCGGTGAATTCACCGCGTTCGGCTTCGCCATGCCGACATGGACACGGGACGACTCGGTGTGCCGCCTGTCGCTGTACCTGTGGTCGGGCACCTACGAGGACACCCTGAAGCAGGAGCCGATTGCGACCAAGGTCTTTGACCCCATGCGGGACAATGCCACCAACACCGTCACCTTTGATCCGCAACCCGCAGGGGAGTACCTCTTCCACGTCTCGGAGCCGCAGGGAAGCGTCGGCGTCTGGGCAAACGTCAATCCGACGGATTCGCTCGGCTACGCATACAAGGATGGCACGGAATCCAAGTCGCTGGAACCGGAGTTGCACATCACCTTTACCGAAAACCTCAACGAGCCGTTCGGTGCCTGCGAGCCGTCCGTCCCCCCCGTTGACGGAAACCACACCGCGCCGGCGGAGTACGTCATTCCGGAGGACAGCAAGATCTATACGCACGAGGTCATGCCCGACACATGGGTTTTCACGGACGGACTGGGACGCGTTTCGCTGACCAGTGCAGAGGTCGGCGATCCCCGCACCGACCGCACCCTTGCGCTGTTCTACTGGACATGGCACGGCTTCCTGCGCACGGGAAATCCCTTCAACAATCAGAAATTTCTGGAGGAGAATCCCGATGCACTGCGGGATTACGATCATCCGGGCTGGCCTGTCTCCGGATACGACCACTTCTGGAACCAGCCTGTCTACGGCTATTACAAGACCACCGATACATGGGTTCTGCGGCGGCAGGCGGAAATGCTTGCCAATGCGGGCGTGGATACGATTTTCACCGACAACACCAACGGGATTCTGACCTGGCGCGATTCCTACCGCCCGCTGATGCAGACGTGGTCGGATGCCATGGACGACGGTGTCCGGACGCCCAAGGTGTCCTTCATGCTTCCCTTCGGCGCCAACGAGGATACCCGGGCGCAGTTGAAGGATCTGTATCTTGACATCTACCGGAAAGACGTGAATCAGAAGCTGTGGTTCTACTGGGAAGGTAAGCCCATGCTGATGGCACACGGCGGCGGTAATCTGCTGAACAGCGCCGACAACACCGAAAAGGAAATCAAAAATTTCTTTACCTTCCGTGCCAATTATCCGGGCTACATCAACAATAATCCCGGGCTTGGCGCATGGGGCTGGCTTTCGACCTATCCGCAGGCTGTCTACTACGGCACCTCCAGAAACCAGAAGGAGCAGAAGCCGGAGCAGATCACGGTCGGCGTGGCGATGAACCATGACTACAAGCTCGGTCTGCTGGCTGCCATGAACGGCTATCACATCATGGGACGCTCCTATACATCCTCCTATCAGGATCGGTACGAGAAGGAAGGCGCATCGGCAACACTGTGGGGCTACAACTTCTCCGAACAATTTGATTATGCACTGAAGGTCGATCCGAAGGTCGTGTTCGTCACCGGATGGAACGAGTGGGTAGCCGGACGCTATAAGACATGGATAGAAGGCTCCGCCGCCGCGGTCGAAAATGCCTTCCCCGACCAGTGCAACGATGAGTTCTCGCGCGACCTGGAGCCGACACGCGGCGATCTCCGGGACAACTACTACTATCTGCTGGTCAATTACGTCCGCCGCTACAAGGGTGCCCGCCCCATTCCCACGCCTTCGCAGGCGGCTACCATTGACCTGGGCAAGGGTACCGAACAGTGGGCATCTGTCGCCCCGTACTATGCCGCCTATATCGGGAACACGGGCGACCGCGATGCGGACGGCTACGGCAGCCTGCACTACACCGAGTACTCCGGGCGCAATGACATCATCGGCGCACGCGTGGCACGGGATGACGACTACGTGTATTTCCTGGCGGAGTGCAACGAGGAGATCACCCCCTACACCGACCCGCTGTGGATGGTGCTGTACATTGACTCCGACCAGTCCAACCAGGGCTGGGAGAGCTTTGATTACGTCATCAACAAATCGCCCGCATCGGCGGACACCGCCGTCCTGGAGAAGTTCACCGGCAACGGCTACGCTTCCGAAAAGGTCGCCGATGTGAAGTATTCCGTAAACGGAAAGACGATTCAGATCGCGGTGCCCAAGTCCGCGCTGGGTCTGTCCGGCTACGATTTCACAATCAATTTCTCCTGGACGGACAACGTGCATGATGCGGATGACGCGGCGCCGAACGGGCAAAGCGAGTATGTGTACTCGCGCTTCTCAGGCGATATCATGGAATTTTACGTATCGGGTGATGTCGCGCCCGGCGGACGCTTCAAGTACAGCTACATCTCCACTGCCGCCAATGCAGGCGCGGAGTCGGCTATCGGCACCGATACCGAAACCGTCACGGAGCCGGCACCTGTCACCGCAACCGACAGCGAAGCATCGGACAGCGGCACGGTCACCGTACCGGATTCCGACACGATGGGCAGCGAAACGACCGCCGCAGGCGGATGCCGATCCTCGGTCGGTGTCGGGGCAGCGGCTGGGCTTGTGGCGCTGGCAGGTGTACCGTTGGTGGCTGCCGCAGGAAAAACCGGGACGCGCGTGCGCAACTCCCGCAGGAAGAAGGAACACGGAGACAAACCCTGAAGAACCCGGAACCGAAAGCAAAACAATCAATATCGGCAAAAAGGAGAAGTCGCCATGAGATACCTGAGACACTCATCCCTCCTGCTCAGTCTGGTACTGCTGACTCTCGGCTGCGCCGCCTGCCGCCCGTCCGGGGGGAACGCAACTCGAACGGAAACAGGGGAAACCCCGACATCTGTTCCGGCAACGGGCACGGATACCGGAACGGGCGCCGGGGCGGAGACACTCACCGGAACAGACACCCCCACCGTCCGGCTGACATTTTCACCCGGCGTTGCAGGAATGGAGGATGTAACCGTCAACGCTGCAGTCACAGATACTGCCGTCACCCTGCCCGGCGACCCGGTGCGGGCAGGCTACGCCTTCAAGGGCTGGTACACCGGAGAGAACGGAGCGGGAGAACGCATCACCTGCGCGTCTCCGCTGACCGGGGACGCGACCTACTATGCCTGCTGGGCACCGTACACGGATATGAGCAGCCGGAACTGCATCCGCATCGGCGGCTTCAACGGCATCACCGAATCCGATGCCGTCGAGGCAGACTTCAAAGCACTTGCCGACTGCGGCATCGACCAAATATACTTCACCTTTTTCCATGACGACAGCGAGGACGGCGTGTACACGCTGGAGAAGTCCGTGCAGTATCTCCGGTGGCTGGAAAAGTACGGCATTCAGTCATGGATAAACGACTGGAAACTCAACGAATTGCTGAAAAACCGCGCCCCCGCCGAGGAATGCATGGCACTGCTGAATGTCTACAAGGATTCCCCGGCATACTGTGGGAACTACCTCGCCGACGAACCGACCGGGGATACCTTCGACAGCCTGCAAAGCGCAGTCACGTATTTCCGGGAGCTGATGCCGGGGCGGGAAATGTACGTCAATCTGTTTCCGAACATCGCACCGCCTACCGCCTTCATAAACGGCAGCTATGAGGCATACATCCGGGCATTCCTGACTGATTTCCCACTGTCCTATGTCAGTCAGGATTTCTACCCCATCGACATAGACGCGCGGGGCAGAAAAAACGTGTCGGAGCAGTATTACGCCAGCCTTTCCGTCATGTGTCGTGCGGCACGCGATGCAGGCAAGGAGGCATGGATGTATATCTACACCATGCGCGACACGGTCAACGCCGTCAAGGACTACGAGCCGACGCTCGCCGATGTGCGCTTTGAAGCAAATACCGCTCTGGCGTTCGGATGCAATTCCATCACTTACTACTGCTTCGACTGCCCGCCGTCCTACGCGAAATCCGACAGCTTCGGTATGCTCAAGAATCACGAACGCACGTCTCTCTTTGAAGTCGGTGCACAGGTAACGCGCGAAATCAAGGCACTCTCCGAGGTTTTCCCACGCTACCTGTGGCGGGATGCAGGCATGATTGCCAGCTCTCCGCGCATCAAACGAATGCTGCGCAACGCGGGAATACAGTCCGTTGCCGATATGGGGCTGCCCTGCACGGTTACGTCTGTCTCGGACGTGCTGGTCGGCTGGTTTGAGGAAGCCAACGGCGACGGCATGGCGCTGATGCTGGTCAATCACAACGACCTGAACACAGGCAATGCCGCCGAAGTGATCCTGACTTTTTCCGGTGCGCAGTCCGTTACGGCACGCATCGGCACGGAAACAACTGTTCTGACGCCTGCCGCCGACGGCACCTATGCTTTGACGCTGAGCGCCGGGCAAGGATGCTTTCTGGAGGTGACATTTTGACATTTTGACAGTTTGACAGTTTGACAGTTTGACATTTTGGTGCGGCACCGCTTTCCCCGTCATGACAGATCCTTCCCCTGCATACAATGCACCGGAAGGTGGTGTATACAGAATGAGAATGCCGGATAAAGCAAAGCGTCTGCATTTCCCGCGCCGGGGGCTTGCGGCAGGGTTGGCGCTGTTTCTGTGCCTGTGCCCAACCCCCGTGTGCGCGGCAGACGGCGAACCTACGGCGACCGGAGGGCAGTCGGGAACCCCTGTACCTGCCGCGCTGACCGAGGTACAGAAGCCGGAGCCGTTTGACTGCCGGGGTGCGATCCTGATGGAGGCGGCGACCGGGCAGGTTCTGTACGAGCAGAACGCCGATGAAGCCATGCCCCCCGCATCCGTCACAAAGATCATGACACTCCTGCTGGTCCTGGAAGCGATAGAAGCAGGCAGTCTGAAGTGGGATGACAGCGTGACGGCAAGTACCCGTGCGTCCTCCATGGGCGGCTCGCAGATATTCCTGAAGGAAGGCGAGCAGATGCCGGTGCGTGATCTGGTCAAAAGCGTCGTAATCGCCTCCGCCAACGACGCCGCGCTGGCGCTTGCCGAAGCGGTCTCGGGCAGTGAGGAAGCTTTCGTCCGGAACATGAATCAGCGCGCCGCGGAGCTTGGCATGAAGAACACCGTGTTTGAAAACACCAACGGACTGGACGATACGGCGAAAAACCACGTCACCTCGGCGCGGGATATTGCCATCATGTCGCGGGAGCTGATCCGCCACAAGGAGATTCTGACTTTCAGCTCCACGTGGATGGATACGGTGCGGGACGGCGCCTTCGGTCTGACCAACACAAACCGATTGGTGCGCTTTTACCGGGGCTGTAACGGGCTGAAGACCGGCTCCACTGCCAAAGCCGGATTCTGCGTGTCGGCAACGGCGGAGCGCGACGGCATGACACTGATCTGCGTCATCATGGGCGCGGCAAACCGCGACACGCGCAATGCGGCGGCGGCTTCCCTGCTGGACTGGGGCTTTGCCAACTACGCACTGTACACCTGCCCGGCAGGCAATCCCACCCCTGTGCGCGTCCCGGGCGGCATACAGCCGACTGTCGGCGTGCGCTATGCGGCGTTCTCCTGCGTCCTGCCGCGCGCAGACCTTTCATCGGTCGAGAAGGACATAGAGCTGCCGGAAGCCGTCCCGGCTCCGGTAAAAGCGGGAGACACGGTCGGAAAGCTGACCTTCACCTGCCGGGGCGTGTCATTGGGCGAGGTTACGATCACTGCCGATGCCGATGTGGGCAGAATCGGTTTCGGCGGGATTCTGCGGCGCCTGCTGGCACGGTTCTTCCTCATCTGACGCGCAGACCAACATCAACGGGGGAGTGAAAAAACTCAAAATGAGTTTTTTCACTCCCCCGTTTTTGCCGGTATTACAGTGCCTTGACCAACACAACGTAGCTGTCCGGCGCACCGTCAAAGCGGATCTCATAGCCAGCCATCAGCTCGGCGCCGGTTCGGACTTCATCAATTCTGCCATCGGTATCGGTCAGGTGATAGTTTTTCTCCGGGTCAAGACCGCGAAGCCTGACCGTCAGCGTTGCGGGCGCCGCCTCCTTCATCCGGAAGACCTGGAAAAAGCCCTCGCCGCGGGACGGATCAAAAAACTCCCAGCCGCTGTCATCGCTCAGCTTCTTGGAACTGTCGGTCAGCGGGTAGTAATCGCTGTACAGGTAGGAGCGTATCAGATTGTACTCGTCCTGCGCCTGTTTGAACAGCCCCCACATCTCCGCAGAACCGTTTGTATAAGTCAGGCTGAACAGTCCTGCGTAGTTGATGCGGAACTGGTGGATGCTGTTGTCGGGGCCCGTGCTCTGATTCTTGAAATACGGGAACCATTTGAACAGCTCCTGCGTCATCCCCAGCTTCATGCCGTAGGACTCCTCGGTGATTGTGCCGTCAAAGAGATCGGAGTAATGCAGCGGTACCGACCGGCGCATGGTCTCCAGGTCGTTCCGCCCGCCGCCCGATGCGCAGGAATCAATATACATATCCGGGTAGCGCTCCAACAGCATATCCCAATACTGCAGGTAGCCGCAGACATACCGGTTTTCGGTCATGCCGGTGCGCCCCTTGTCATCATGGGCTTTCCACGCCGCCGCAGGGTCACAGTTGAAGTCCTGCCGGTACACGCGGATACCGCCTGCATCGTCTATCACCTTGCACACCCTGTCGAACACCCAGTTGACCGCCGCTGGGTTGCCGAAGTCGATAATGTCTCCCTCCAGCCAAATACCCTTCATCACGCGCCCCAGGAGCCAGTCAGCCGAAAAATCGGGGTTATCCGCCAGGAATGCCTGCGAATCCAGTCGCACGACCTCCGGCTCAAACCACAGGATCAGCCCCGCGTTCCGGGAACGCAGAATTCTGGTGATGTCCGCCATCCGGTCCGGGAATCGGTTGGCATCCATCCGCAGGGAACCTGTCAGGGGCCAAGCGACCGGCTCGGTTCCGATTCCCGTGTACCAGCCCGCATCCAACCAGAAAGCGTCCAGATTGATCCCGTGGCGGTAGAATTCCGCCATCTTCAGCTTGACGACCGGTGTCGTCACGCCGGAGGACATGGAGGACGAGACAATCATGGTGGGGATGACTTCCTGCTTCTCCCCCGCGCGCGCCATATTGCAGTCGATGAACCAGTGCCGCCATGCGTTGGTCGCGGCATCCTCGCCGCCTTCATACTCCACGAACGCCAACAGAGGCGTGCGTGCCGACTCGCCCGGCTTCAGGTAAGACGAGAACTTGTACTGTCCTGCCAGCATGGTCACGGCATCTCCCTCCGCACGGAAATGCGCCTTCCACGTGCCCGGCCAGCCGATGGCTATCATGGTACCGCCGTCGTCATGCTGCAGATTGAAGTAAGGGAACACGTTGTGGGACGGTCTGCCGCTGGTGGATTCCTTCCGGATCCACCGGCTGGTGAGTTTCGTCTCATACGGCTCATACCACGAGGAGCCGGCATCGCCATCGATTCCCTTCAGCACGGCATTCTTCGCGGGGATAGTCACCCGGTAGCAAAGATTGTCGATGACCTTGGTATCGGTGTCGCTCCGGTTCTCGACCGTCACGCGGTACTCATATGCGCCATAGCGCGGATACGCCTTGGCTTCCAACACGAATACGGCATTGATTTCCGGATTTTCCAGCGTCAGGAATGTGCGGGTACCGTCCGCCTCCTTGCTGTCCTTGCGCTCGGTAACGGAAAAGCCATCGCCGAAGCCCTGATACCGCACGCCCCCATAGGTAAAGCTGATGGGGAATTCAGCGGGTGAATTCAACATACTTTCCAAAGGTTTCATGGTTTCCTCCTGCTCCGCCCCGGAGGTTTCCTCTCCGGTTGTTGTCTGTTCGGGTTCTGTCTCAGTAGATCCGCTTGTCGTGGCAATCTCCCCGGTCGCGGTCGCAGACTGCGTTGCATTACCGGAGGTTGCGTCCCCCGTGCTTCCCTGCCCCGCACAGGCAACCGCCCCGATCAGCATACAAACGGCAAGCAGTACGGACGGGCATATGCGGCTCAAATATCTCTGTCTGCTGTTCATGCGTCCTCATCCTCCTTGTTTTTTCTGCGGCAGGCAGCCCCTGCTGCCATGGCGGCGACCACGATGCCGACCGCTCCCGCACCCAATACGGAAGCGCATCCTGTGTCCGCCCCGACGGTAGCGGATGCTTCGGTCTCCGCCGCCGACCCCTCCGGCACGGCAGAAGTCTGTTCCGTCTCCGGCGTCTCCGTCTGCATGGACGACTCCGCCGTAGCCGCAGAAGTCACAGGGGGTTCGGTCTGCGTAACAGGCTCTGTCTGCGTGACGGGTTCTGTCGCCGTAGTAACGGGCGGCTCGCTCGTGTGGGTTTCTGCCGGCTCCGCAGCATTGGCGTCGTAAATCAGCACGCCGTCCGCACGGAACAGCTGCTCCACATCGCCGGAAACACTCAGCACAGCGTTTGCCCACGCGCACCAATCGCCGGCAATACTTCCCGCGCCCGAGACAGCCAGCCGCAGTGTGCGGATACCGGTCACGTCCACCTCGATCATAGCGAACGGTTGCATATACTTCATCAGATCGGAGCGGAACAGCTCGCGCCCGTCACCGGACACGGAAAAGATCGCGTCCGCCATCGTGATGTCGTAGGCGCTCAGCGTGATGACCATACCGATTCGCGCGGCGAACTTGGTAAAACCGTACCCGGAGATGTCAAGCTCCACGTAACTGCCGAAATTATTGTCGCAGGCGTGCATTCCGACGCCTTTGGCATACACCAGCAGATCAGGGGAGTATATGGTCTCTCCGGCGTTGTTGTTCCCGTCACGCGTGACCTGCGTCCCGGCGAGGGCGTTGGAGGACTTCCACGGAAGGTCGGATACGTAGGCGTAGCCGTCCTTCAGCGTGTCCGGCTGATTGTCGGCATCCGCTCCGGAGACCGGCAGAGCCAGCCCGAGCATAGCTAGAGAGAGCAGGAAAGCAAGTACTTTTCTTGTCATGAGAATCATCTCCTCCTTACATCAGCGGCGACAGCAGCCGCAAAATACCCAGCCAGAACCGGTACAGGAAATTCTCCTGCTTCTTTCCGGGCACCACCGGCTGACTGACTTCAAATGTTTGCAGAAAGTCCTGTTTGACCTCCTCCGCCATCGGATGATCCACGAACAGGCAGGCGTTCTCAAAGTGCAGGGTCAGCGAGCGGTAGTCCATGTTGACACTGCCCACGACCGCCAGCCGGTCATCCGAAAGGAAGGTCTTGCTGTGGAGAAAGCCCGGCGTGTACGAATACACCTTCACACCGTTGGCAATCAGTTCCGGGTAATGGGATTTTGTCAGCTGGAACACGATCTTTTTATCCGGCACGGCAGGGCAGACCAGCCGCACATCCACCCCGCGCTTGGCGGCAAGGCAAAGCGCACGCGTCATTTCGTAATCCGTTATCAGGTAGGGCGAGAATATGTACACGTACTGCACCGCCTGCGTGATGATATTCAGGTAGACGTTCTCCGCCAGCACCTCGCTGTCCATCGGCGAGTCTCCGTAGGGCTGTACATACCCGGGACAGCGGACTGCAACCGCACGCTCCGGCGGCGGCAGGAAGCGGGCAATGTCGGCATCCTCCTCCGGATGCAGCGCGTTCCACATCTGCAGGAACAGCAACGTCAGACCGCGCACGCCCTCGCCCTCCAGCCGGACAAAGTTGTCCTTCCAGTCGCCGAAGCGTACCCACTCACCGATATACTCATCAGACATATTGGCGCCGCCGGTATATCCGATATATCCGTCCACCACAAAAATCTTGCGATGGTCGCGGTGGTTCATGACCACCGAATAAACCGGTCGGTAACGGTTGAAGGCGGTACAGCGGATGCCCCGTGCCTCCATCTGCTTCACGTAGTCACGCGGAAGGCAGGTAATACAGCCGAAATCATCGTACAGGAGGCGTACATCCACCCCTGCCGCCGCCTTTTCCGTCAGGATGTCCAGCACGGCATTCCACATGATCCCCTCCCGGATGATGAAATACTCCAGGAAAATGAACCGTTCCGCACCGCGCAGATCCTCCAGCATCCGGTTCCAGCCAGCCTTGCAGTCGGCGTAGTAGCGGGCGTCCGTGTTCCGGTACAGCGGAAAGCCCTGCCGTTCCAGATAGTGGCACTGCCCCGCCACGTCCGCGTCGCCCACGCGGCAACGCATCTGCTCCGTTACGATATCGTCCGGCGAAGCATTGCCGACAGAAAACGGCGCGAGCCCCTGCCGGCTTGTTTCCAGCGCACGGCGCAGTTTTTTCTTAGGCGCCTTACCGCCGGAGAGAAAGTACAGGATCCCACCGAAAAGCGGAAACACCAGAATCGGCACAATCCATGCCATCTTGACCATGGGATTTCCGTTTTTGTTGACGATGATTACAGCGGCAATCAAGGTGACGAAGTTGAAAGCCGCCGCCACGATCATATAGTGGTCACTGAGGCGATGAATGAAGAAGAACATCCAGAACAGCTGTGCGAGAATTGCCAGGCTTACCAGCGTAAAACGGGAGAATACCCTTCCCCACCAACGCATATTCAAGCCTCCTTTCTATGGATGTCTGCAGACGCAAAAGCGGTTCCGGTCCGCCACACACGGCGGGCGGAACCGCGAAAAATGCAGGGTTGTTTTCAGAAAATCCCTGTCGTAACAGGTCGTAACAGGTCAACGATGCTTGCGGCGCATCGGCAGGACAGCCGCCATCGCGCCCAGTGCCAGCAACACTGCCGCACCAGTTGCAACTGACTTGCATCCGCCGGAGGCGGCGCCCGTCGTCTCCGCATCCGTGACGGTCTCGGTATCCGTTTCGGTCTCGGTCGCAGTCGCGGTCTCCGGAGCCTGCGTTGCAGTTGTGACCGGCTCGGTAGCTGTCTCTGTGGCAGTCTCGGTCTCGGGGCCGCGGGCGTTCTCGCGCGTGCTGATGTAGCTGTACTTGAAGCGTCCGCCGGGTGCTACGTCACCGGAGATGTAGAAGTCCAGGATATCGCCGGAGAATACGCCCTCCTGCCCTTCGTCATGGACATTGTCCGTCCATGCAAAGTTGACGGTGAAATCGTCGCCGGAAAGTCCGAGATCCGCCTTGCGAACCTTGACGGTCAGGTATCTGCCGTCCAGAGTATAGGCACACTCCGCGACCATCTCGGTATCGTAGCCATTGCCGGTGAACTTCTCCAGCATAACGGCATTCTGCGTTGCGCGGGACTTATTGATTACATAGTCGAAGGTTTCCCAGCCCTGGTTTTCCTGATTGCTGTCGATGTACAGCGTCATCCAGAGGTCATCACCCAGCCCCACGACGTCAGATGCGCACTCAGCGTGGAAATACAGGTACTCGTCATCCCGCGCCACCTGTGCGCCGATGAGGTCGTTCCGACCGGAGGTTTCCTTGTAGCTGTGCCCCCGGTATCCGGCGTGGTCGCGGTCACCGATGTTGTTGATGTAGGATGCATAGTACGGTTCAACGGTCTTCCACTGGGACTCCGCACCCTGCATATCAATGGTCTGATTGAGCGAGGGGGTCGGGATGGGATTGACGCCCTTGTAGCGGCGGACATAGTTGACGAACAGGTAGTAGTAGTGATCCTTCAGCTCGCCCTTGGTCGGCTCAAGGTCGCGGCTGAACTCGTTGTCAAACTGGTCAACCAGCGCGTTGTTAACCAGGCTGTTGGGACCGCCCCACGGTGTAGGCTGGCGCCATGCGTGCCATTCGTTCCAGCCGGTCACGAAGACTACCATGGGATCCTGCTTCAGCGCATGGTCAAACTGCTCGGAGAAATTATAGCCCCAGAGCGACGCCGACGTTCCCTCCTTCTCGTACCGATCCGGATACGTGGAGGTGTAGGAACGACCCATGACGTGCTCGCCGTTCATAGCAGTGATCTCGTGCGTCACGTAGTTATGGTTCACGGCAACGCCGACCGTGATCTCTTCGGGCGTCTTGTTGCGCCGCTGTTCGTTGGTGCCGTAATAGACCGGCTGCGGGTAGGTATGCAGCCATCCCCATTGTCCGACATTGGTCTTACCGTTCAGCAGGTATGCCGCCTGCCCCGACCGGAAGGTAAAGAATTTTCTGATCTCGCTGGGCATCGAGCCGGAGTACGCCATCAGCATGGGCTTGTCGTCCAGATAGTACCACAGCTGCTGATAGACGCCGTCCTTATAGATATCATTGTACAGCGACCGGAGCTGGGACTGGCTGCCGCTGTTGTCCCCGAAGGGCAGGAGGAAGGAGATCTTCGGAACCTTCACGCCGTCCTCTGATGCCTTGATCCAGTTTTCAAACAGCGCATGGTAGGCACTCTTCCATGTCAGGGCGCCGTTGGTGTTGTCATTGAACACAACATCCACGCCTGCGTTCGCCAGCATCTCCGCCTGCTTGCGGAGCACCCACTCATCCGTGGTACGGTAGAAGCCGTAAATCGGCTCGTTCCAGAAGCAGTAATGCCCCGCTCCCCGCCATGCAACGTGGTTATAGTCGTTCTTTGCATCCGGATACTTCTTGAGCAGCTCGGTCGTATTGGTTGCGCCCTGCTGACCCAACTCCTCGTGCCATGTCCAGTAAAACAACGCCAGCGTCTTGCCGTCGCGCACGGGACCGACATCCGCAAAAGTCAGCGACTTGCGCCCCAGTCCGTCGGTAAACACCCATGTGTCCGGCATGGCTGCATTCTGGCGGAACAGGCTGTCCGCCGGGACGCCGGTCTGCTGGGACGGCGCGTCCGTTTCCTTTTCTTCCTTCTCAAGTGCTGTGAAGAACGTGGCAGGCTTGGAGGTGAAACGGACGGACAGGCACAGATCCATCTTTTCCTCGCTCCCGCCCACGTACACCAATCCGTGCGTCATGCTGTTGCCTTCCACTGCCCACACGCCGACCTGTCCGCGCGTCTGGCTGACCAGAATGTAGTATTCCCCGGCAGGCTGTGCGTCAAAGGTCAGTTCCGCCATGCCGTTGTCGGTCAGCGGATCAAGAAAAGCGGTCGCAATCGGCTCGCCTGCCTCGGTAGTCGTATGATTCCGGTTCCACTTATACAGGGTGAGCTGTGCGGCGGAATCGGACGTGCTCCATGTGCACAGCGACAGCGCCACCGAATCAAACGCACCGTTGATGCCGAGCCGCAGCCCCAGCTTGGTGTTTTCCTCGATCTTCTTCGGAACCTTATCGGTATTCGCCTGCGTATAGGACGTGTAGGTATACGCTTCATCTGCCGCCGCAGGAAAAACCAGAACAGCCACAGCCGACAGCAGCATTACCGCCGCCAGCAGTATTGCCGCCATCCGGCGGAATCGGGGGGTCACGTTCGTGTTACTCATGGTTGCTTCCTTTCTGGAGCCGCCGATTCACCGGTGGCTCTGTGCTCATCATGTTGTATGTGTTGCCAAGGGAGTACTGTGACACGTTGCGGCATCAGCGCCGCGTGCTCCATGCGCCCGACGTGAAGTCGGGTACCGGAACCGGTGCGCTTCCCATTGCGATGGACTGCTCGGACAGCGGTGTGATGCACATCCATGCGGCGGCGTCGTAGACGTCGATGGGGCACGGTTCGCCCTTGCGCACCGCCTCGATGAAGGCATCATAGACCAGTCCGTCCATGCCGCCGTGCCCGCCGCGGATACCGTTTTCCAGGTAGTCACGCCAGACCGGGTGCTGATATTTTTCCAGGTATTTGGCCGCGTTGTTCCAGTTCGGCGTCCAGTTGAAGTGATCCGCCTCAGTAAAGTCGCTGTCCAGATACAGCGAGTTATTATCCTCCGTGTACAGAGCGCGGGTGCCGTGCACGGTAAATCCGCGGCTGTACGCGCGGGGGAGCGTGGTATCCAGCGTCAGACTGATGGTCTGTCCGCCGGCACACCGGATGAGCGTACTGACGACATCTCCCTGATTGAAATGTGCCGTTGCCAGCGCGGGATTGATCTCCGGGTGACGGGCGGCGTAATCGTTGAGCCCCGCCGCCTTGGTGGACATGGATACCAACGAAAGCATCCGGTTGCCGCGGTTGATGCCCAGCACCTGCGCGATGGGGCCCAGCTCGTGCGTCGGGTAGTTCTCGCAGTTGCGGCTGAGGTAATTGCGCAGGCGGTAATGGCGGTTCTCCTCGCCGCGCGCGACCTCACTCCGCAGATCATGGCAGTAGCCGCCGGAGCAGTGTACTACCTCTCCGAACAGTCCTTCCTTCACCATGTGCATGACCATCATTTCCATCTGTCCGTAGCAGCAGTTTTCCAGCAGCATGAAGGGCGTTCCGGTTCTCTCCTGCGTGCGCACCAGCCGCCAGCAGTCCTCAACCGTGTACGCGCCGCCAACCTCCATGCCGACCGCAATCCCCTTCTCCATTGCCTCATAGGCGATGGGAAAATGCGATTCCCATGCCGACATGATCAGCACTGCATCGACGCGCTCAGGATCGAGCGCCGCATGCCAATCCGTCGTCGCAAAGGGGCGCTCCCCGTAGGCGCGCTCCACCGACGCCGCGCCGCACGCGACACGATCCTCATACAGATCGCACACAACCGTGACGCGCAGTGTATCCATTCCCAACAGCAGTCCGTCCAGCACCGACTGCCCACGTCCTCCAAGCCCTACGGCGGCAACTCTTACCTTTTCCATCTGCGCTTCTCCTTTTAGGTCCGGTCTGCGAGTTTGTCCGCCGCCTCTTCCGGTGTCCGGACATCGACAAATACCGTGTACCCCTGTGCCTCCAGCTTCTGCTTCTGGAAGCCGAGGTTCTTGTTCATGCGCTGGCACAGCACGATTTTTCCGCTCTCCCGCAGGGCGTTGCACCGGCACTGCAATGCCGCCACATCCGCCGCCGCGAAGGCTTTGCCGTACAGCACCGCCACCTTTTCCCTGCCGCCCTCCGCGCGGAACTTCTTGTCCAGCAGAGCGCCGACCAGGCGCTCAAAGCCAATGGAGAAGCCGCAGGCACAGGTCGGCGTGCCGGTAAAGCTGCCGATCATGTTATCGTAACGACCGCCGCCCGCAATGGAGGATCCCTTGAAGTCATCGGATTTGATTTCAAAAATCGTGCCGGTATAGTAGCCCATGCCGCGCACCAGCGTCGGGTCAAAGGACAGGCGGAACCGACCGCCGGACATGGTGGCTACGCTGTCGAATATCTGACGCAGATTGTCCGCCACACCCGGCTCCATGACGTCGCCGAAGGCGGTCTCCACAAACGAGAAGCGATCCGGCGCGTTCAGGATACCGTGGAATATCTCCATGTAGGCATCCACGGCGGCAGGCTCACACCCGGATTCGATCAGCTCGCGCCGGACTCCGTCCTCTCCGACTTTGTCGTATTTATCCAGCGTTATAAAGACCTTTCCGAAGTCTTCCTCCGCAAATCCCGCCTTCTTCGCCATGCCCTTGAGCACGCGGCGGTCGTTTACCATGACTGTATTGCCACGAACCCCGACGCTGTCCAGGAACAGCGAGGTAACGTAGATCAGCTCGCTCTCTGCGGTATTGGAGGAATCCCCCAGAATGTCGATATCGCACTGTGTGAACTGGCGGAACCGCCCCTTCTGCGGGCGGTCTGCGCGCCAGACCGAACCGACCTGCAACGCTTTGAAGGGTGCCGGAAGACTCCCGGCATTGTTGGCATAGTAGCGGGACAGGGGGACGGTCAGGTCATACCGCATACCCGCGTCACACAGATCATCCGGATCGGCAGTCTCCGCCGCCTCAGCCAGTTTTTCGCCGCGCTTGAGCACCTTGAAGATAAGCTTCTCGTTCTCTCCGCCCTGCTTGTTCGTCAGGTTCTCGATGCGCTCCATGCAGGGGGTCTCAATGGGCGTATAGCCAAAGGACGTATACACCGCCTTCAGCCGGGCGAGCAGGTACTCGCGCACCTCCATCTCGGCAGGCAGGATATCACGCATCCCCTTGACCGTTTCTTTGATAAACATATTGTTCTCTGTTTCCTTTCGTTTCCGGAGAGCGCAGTCAACCACGCCCCCGTATGCTTTCGATTGGTTCATTATACCATACTGCGGGCGTTTTGTAAAGTGCTTTTTGCGAAAAAAGACAGAAGCAGTCGTGCGGCTCTGCGGCACAGGTGCGCGACTTTCACGGCTCCCGTTTTTTATTCTTCCTGCGGAAAATCAGTTTCGACTGCACAAGATAGCTGACCGCGAACACGCAAAGGTCTGCCAGTATCTTACAGAGCGGCACCGGCCAGCCGGTCAGCTTCCACAGGTAGAGCATGACGGCGCACAGCCCGATGGATGTACCGGTCAGGACGGCAAACTGGAATACGCTCTTCCGATCCGGTTTTCTCCGGAAGACGAAGCGGCAGTTGATCAGGTAATTGCATCCGTTGCCGAGCAGGCGCGAGACAACGATGGCAATCGCATCGCCCGTGTGAGGCAGTCCGTCGCGCAGAAAATAGTGCAGGAGGCAGAAAACGCCGTACTCCAGCAGCGAGGAGAACATGGAGCTCCCCGTAAAGCGGATGGCGCGCAGGTGCAATCGGACGGAATCCAGCACGATGCGCCGGTTCTTGCGGGCGTGCGGCAGATCTCCCAGGAGCTCCACCTCGCAAAAGCCGTCCCCGTTCCGCGAGAACCAGTGGAGCTGTCGCAGTTCATAGTCTGCGTGCTCGCCCTCCAGCTCCAGTATTTCGGGAAGGTAGGATGCGTCGCAAACGCGAAGCCCCGTCATGTCGGTGGGAACATGCGCCTGCACCAGCAGATGGAAAACGACGTGCACGAACCCGTTCCACAACCGCGGGAAAAAGGAACGCCGCCTGTCCGGGTGCCGGACGCCTACGACCAGTCGTTCCCGGTTCTCCTGCCGGCGTGCGGCGTCCAGCATGAGATCAAGGTCTTCCGCCAGAAACACGGTGCTCGCCGCCATAATGGCGATCAGCGCACTTCCCGGGCGTGGGTGACCGTCCTCCCAGTCCTCCGGCGGAAGATCGGCAGGAAGCAGTACGTCCCGTATATGGGCAAGTCCGGTGCGGACAGCCGCACCGCGCCCCCTATGCCGGGCATGGTGCAAAAGGATCATGCGTTCGTCCGGCGGCTCGGTCGGCGGCACATCGGCGTCCGGCGCGCGGTCGTCCACGACGACCAATGTGTATCCCCGGTCGCAGATCTGCCGCGTCAGGGCGGCAAAGCCGTCCTCCGTCGGACGGTAATTGGGAACGATGACATATATTTTTTCCATGATGGGAATGCCTTTCTGACAATGTTCTGCCGGATGGTCCGGCAATCCGTACGTATGCCGGCTCATCTCCGGCGTGTCCGCCTATTTTACACGGCAAATGTGCCGGGCACGCAAACAAACTGTTCTGAAAATGTAAATTTTTCCGCATATGCACAAAAAATGCCATACAACCTGCCTGCGGGGCGGAAAATTTACATTCTGCCGGTTGTTTCCATCCCCCGTTTGCGGTACAATGACAGGAGCGACAGAAAGCAAGCAGAATAGGAGGGCGGCAGCGTGTTCGGATATATCGGTGTCCACGACCCGGAGCTGCGCCTGCGGGAGCTGGACTGCTACCGGGGCGTTTACTGCGGACTGTGCCGGGCACAGGGTTCGTGTACGGGACAGTGCTCCCGGCTGACTCTCAGCTACGATTTTGCCTTCATGGCGCTGGTTCGCACCGCACTGGCAGGCGACACGGTACAGCTGGAGCTGCGCCGTTGCCCCGTTCACCCGCTCCGCCGCCGCCCCATGGCACGCATCAACGACTCGTTGCGTCTGACGGCGCTGTCCGCCTCACTGCTGGCGTGGCACAAGCTACAGGACGACCGGCGGGACGAGAATCGATTCAGCGGAAAGGGGCTGCGTGCGGCGCTGGCTATGCCATGGGCGGCGTCCGCGCGGCGGCGTGCCCTCCGGCGGTCGGTACTGCTTTCCTGCCCGGCGGATGACCCGCAGGGCGCGACAGACGGCAGGAGACTGGACACGCTGATTGCCGACTCCATGTCCGGGCTGTGCGAACTGGAGAAGCAGGCACCGCCTTCCGTGGATGCCCCGGCGCAACTTTTCGGAGAGCTGCTGGGCGGACTGCTGTCCTATGGGCTGGAGGGCGGAAACGCCCGCATTGCCCGGCAGATCGGTCTGCACACCGGCAGATGGATATACATCCTGGACGCAGCGGACGATTACGCGGACGATGTACGACACGGGCACTACAATTCCTTCCGGTGCCTGTCCCCCGACGGTGTCCCGACCCTGCCGGAAAGCAACCGCGAGAGCATCCGCCTCGCGCTGTGTCGGGAGGCAGAGGGAATCTCCGACGCATTGGATCTTCTGGATATTCCCGACCGGAACGTCAGCGGCGTGATCCGTAACATCGTGGACGAGGGAATGCCCCGCACCGCAAAGCGCATCCTGTTCCCGGACCCCGTCTCCGCAAACAAACGCAGAAGCAAGAGGTATACGAATACATGAAAGACCCATATCAGGTGCTCGGCGTCCCGCAAAGCGCCACCGATGAGGAAATAAAGACCGCCTACCGGAATCTGGCACGCAAGTATCACCCGGACAAGTATCGCGACAGCGATCTTGCCGACCTTGCGGGCGAGAAGATGAAGGAAATCAACGAGGCGTATGACGAGATCAAAAAGCAGCGCGCCGCCGGATCGGGCACGGGCGCAGGTCCCGGCAGTACGGGCGGCTACGGTCCGCGCCCCGGCGGTCAGGGAGCCTACACCGGCTACCGCACCGATCGGACCTACACCTCGTCCGAGCTGTTCGGCATGGCGCGCCAGCTCATCAATGCCGGACGAATCGCGGAAGCCGAGCAGATACTGTCCACGATACCGGAAAGCCAGAAGAGCGCCGAATGGTATTTCCTCATGGGCTGGGTTGCGCTGGGGCGCCGGCATTTTGTGGACGCCCAGCAGTTTTTTGACCATGCCTGCGGGCTTGACCCGGAGAACCGGGAATACCGGGAAGCACAGATGCGTCTCCGCGAGCAGATGCAGACGGGAAACGCCGGCAACGCGGATGCCAACGACGGCTGTTCGCTCTGCCATCTCTGCACCGGGCTTTTGTGTCTGAATCTTTGCTGTGACACGCGTCACTGCTGACGGAGGTGCCCTATGTCCGAACCGAATCCGCCCCGCGGCAGTTCCCGCGGACGTCGCCGCACAACCTACCGCCTGGCAATATGCAGTGTTTTCTGCGCGCTCGGAACCGTTATGCTTGGTCTCGGAGCGCTGGTGGAATTGATTGACATCACCTGCGCCGCGCTGGCAGCCGTGCTGTTCCTGCCGGTCTTCTACCGCTACGGAACCGGGTATACCCTGCTCTGCTGGGCAGTCACCTCCGCGCTGGGGCTGATCCTGATGCCGCAGAGTCTGGCGCCGTGGCTGTTCGCCTGCCTTCTTGGCTACTACCCGGTGGTCAAACGGCAGGTCGACAGGCTGCCGAAGCCGCTTGCACTGCTCTGCAAGCTGTGCATCATAGCCGCGGCACTGGCTGTTTACCTCGTCCTGTTCTGGCTCATCATGATGGGAGCCAGCGGCAGTCTGACGGACGTGCTGTTCCGCGGCTTCGGCGAGGAAGGCACATCCGCCGCCCTGATATGGGTCATGGTCGGGCTGTGCATCCTCACCTTCTTCCTCTTTGACCTGCTGATAGACCGGATGGCAATCCTGTACCGGCTCAGGTGGCAGAAACGGGCGGAGAAATGGATGAAATAAGGGCACCGCTTAGGAACCGCCCGGAATTTCCGCGTTTATGAGAAAGGAATGGTCATAAACAAATATGAAAGACGGATTCATTAAGGTCGCAACCGCCCGCCCGGACGTCCGGGTGGCGGACTGCGCATACAATCTGAATGCCTGCCTCGACTGCGCCGCCGAGGCAGACCGATCCGGCGTGAAGCTGCTGGTTTACCCCGAACTGTGCCTGACAGGCTATACCTGCGGGGATCTGTTCCTGCAGGATATCCTGCCCTGCGAGGCATCAGAGGCTCTGCGGCAGTTTGCCGCCGCGACAGCCGGATACGATATGGTAACTGTCATCGGGCTTCCGGTCGCGCACGCAGGAAAGCTGTATAACTGCGCCGCCGTCTGCCGGGGCGGGCAGATACTGGGACTGGTACCCAAAACGCATCTGCCGAACTATGCCGAATTCTACGAGGCACGGCAGTTTACCCCTGCGCCGGACGGCAACCTGACCTATGAACTGGACGGGCAGTACATCCCCTTCGGAACCCGGCAGCTGTTCGTCTGCACGGATGTGCCCGACTTCCGCTTTGCCGTGGAAATCTGCGAGGATCTGTGGGCACCGGTTCCGCCCTCCTCTGCGGCGGCATCTGCCGGGGCGACCGTCATCTGCAATCTGTCCGCCTCCAACGAAACGGTAGGCAAGGCGGAATACCGACGGAGTCTCGTCTCCGGGCAGTCCGGAAGACTGGTTGCCGCCTACCTGTACGCCAACTGCGGGCACGGTGAATCTACCACCGACACGGTCTTCTCCGGGCATTCCATGATCGCCGAAAACGGCAGTGTTCTGGCTGAGCGCGCACCGTTCGCGTCCGGAGGCGCGTTGCTTATAACAGAGATAGACGTGCAACGGCTGGCGTTTGACCGCCGCCGCATGAATACCTTCGGCAACCGGACAGCGGGCGAATGGAGCGAGACATACTTCTCGCTGGATCCGGTCGAAACTGTGCTGACCCGCCGGATCGACCCGCACCCCTTTGTTCCGGACGACAGTGCCGAACGGAGCCGCCGCTGTGAGCTGATCCTGACCATGCAGGCGGAGGGACTGGCAACCCGTATGCAAGCCGCGCGCGCGAAAAAGCTGGTCGTGGGCATCTCAGGCGGATTGGATTCCTGCCTGGCACTGCTGTGCATGGTGCGCACCACCGACCGGCTCGGACGCCCCCGCCGGGATGTCATCGCCGTGACCATGCCCTGCTTCGGCACAACCGTGCGCACAAGATCCAACGCCGAAACACTCTGCCGGGAGCTTGGCGTGGATTTCCGGACGGTCGATATTACCGATTCCGTGAACCGGCATTTTGCCGACATCGGGCACGATCCGGAGAACCGCAACGTGGTCTATGAAAATGCGCAGGCACGCGAGCGCACGCAGGTACTGATGGATATTGCCAACGCGGAATCCGGACTGGTCGTCGGAACCGGCGACCTCTCCGAGCTGGCGCTTGGCTGGGCGACCTACAACGGCGACCATATGTCCATGTACGCCGTCAATGCTTCGGTGCCCAAAACGCTGGTACGGCATCTGGTAGGCTATACCGCCGAGCAGGCGCACAGTGCCGATCAGGCTGCGCTTGCCGGGGCGCTGGAGGATATTCTGAATACGCCGGTCAGCCCCGAACTTCTGCCTGCAACCGACGACGGACGCATCGCCCAGGTCACGGAAGATCTGGTCGGTCCCTATGAACTGCACGATTTCTACCTCTATTACCTGCTCCGGCTGGGTGCGCGTCCCCGCAAGCTGTATCGCATGGCACGGTATGCGCTGGGAGGCACCTACGATGACGGTACGCTGTTGCGGTGGCTGGAGGTATTCCTGCGCCGCTTCTTTGCCCAGCAGTTCAAGCGCTCCTGCCTGCCGGACGGTCCCAAGATCGGCTCGGCGGCGCTCTCGCCGCGCGGCGACTGGCGGATGCCGTCTGACGCGTCGGCGGCGCTGTGGCTGCGGGAGGCGGAAGCGCTGAAACAGGCGCAGAAGGAGGAAACTGTATGAATCTCTGTGATCCCCGCACAATCCGGGACGTGATGTCCATGTACGGCATGACCTTCCGCAAGGAACTGGGGCAGAACTTTCTGACCAATGCCGCTGTGGTGGAGGACATTGCCGACGCCTGCTCGGATACCCGCGACGCTACGATTCTGGAGATCGGTCCCGGCATCGGCGTGCTGACGCAGGAGCTGGGAATGCGGTATCGGCGGGTGCTGTCCGTCGAGATCGACAGGCGGCTGGTTCCGCTTCTCCGCTTCACACTGCAGGACTGCCCGCCCGGAATCGTCGAAATAATCAATCAGGACTTTATGAAAGCCGATCTGCACGAGCTTTTGGACGACGCATTTGCTGCCGGCTCCGTTTCGGTTTGCGCCAACCTGCCCTACTACATCACGACGCCCATTCTCATGCGGCTGTTGGAGTCAGGTCTTCCCTTCTCCTGCATCACGGTCATGGTGCAGGCTGAGGTGGCAGACCGTCTGTGTGCCCGCGCCGGCAGCAAGGACTACGGCGCCATCACCGCCGTCCTGAACTATTACGGCGCGGCAGAAAAGCTGTTCCGCGTCCCGGCAGGCAATTTTATGCCCGCCCCCAAGGTGGACTCCGCCGTAGTGCGCATCCGCCTGTGGCAGGAAAAGCCCGTCTGTCCCGCCGACGAGAAGCTGTTCTTTGACACCATCCGGCTGGCTTTTGAGCAGCGGCGCAAGACGCTTGCCAACGCACTGTCTGCCGGGTTCCCGGACATCCCCAAGGATGTGCTGACCGGTATCATCACGGACTGTGGGCATCGCGCGGATATCCGGGGCGAACGTCTGGATACCGCCGCCTTTGCCGCTCTGTCCGACCGCATCGGAATCTGGCAGGCGCAACACCCCCGCACGCAGGCAGGCGCCGATTGATACCGCTCCGCGCGATGCAAAAAACAAGCACTGTTTCCGTAAAAAAATAACGAAAATCTATTGCCAAATGCGCGGCGATATGGTATACTGTCCACGAATACGGGCATAGCCCGCATGAAAGGAAGGACAAAACATGAGCAAGGATTATATGACCGAAGGACACGCCGCATGGATCACCTACGCAGACCCTGCGGGAACTGTTCCTTCCGAGAAAACCAACCCCTGGGAAACCCCCATCGGCGCGGCTGACCAGTTCGCTCCCATCGTGGACAAGAACGGGATTGCGCTGTTCCGCAAGACCTTCACCGTCCGGGAGCTGAAAGCGGCACGCGTGGATGCTACCGCTCTCGGCATCTATGACCTCTATGTCAACGGCAAACGCGTCGGACGCCAGGCGGGACGTGAAGATGCCGCCCCATACGACGAACTCAAGCCCGGCTGGACGGACTACACCGCCCGGTGCCTGTACTACTCCTACGACCTTGCCCCCTACCTGACCGAGGGGGAAAATACCCTGCTCGCCGCAGTTGCCCCCGGATGGTATAACGGGCGCATCGCACTGGGCACCTACGGTGAGACGCATATCGCCCTGCTGGCTGCCATCCGGCTGTCGGATGCCGACGGCGAACGCGTCCTGTATACCGACAAGACCTGGGAAGCCTCCTGGGGCAGTGCCATCCGCGCCGCCGATATCTGGGACGGCGAGATGTACGACGCCAACCAGCCCTCGCTGGCAACCATTTCGGAAAAGCAGGATTCCCTGCACTGGGGCACGCCTGCCGAGGAGACACACGACCTGTTCGTAACACCGCAGGTCGGCTCGACCATCACGGTTCGCCCCAACCTGACCCGCAAGCCGGAGACGGTCACGGTTTACAGTGGAACCGAGGACAACGGCAGTGACTACGGGAAAATCCACGCCGTGCGCACGCTGACCGGAAACAGCTTCACGCTGGTAGCCGGTGAGGCGGCGGTGCTGGATTTCGGGCAGAACATGGTAGGATGGCCGACCTTCACGGCACGCGGCGCAGCCGGCACCTCGCTTCAGATCCGCTTCGGCGAGATGCTCAATGACTCCGGACTCAAATCCCGCGGGAACGACAACCCGGAAGGCTCCATCTATTCCATCAACTACCGCTCCGCCAAGGCGAAGCTGTGCTACATTCTGAACGGGCAGGATGACGCCTACCGCCCGACGTTCTCCTTCTTCGGTTTCCGGTACTGTGAAATTCGTGCAACGGCGGACGTGACGTTCGAGAATCTGACTGCCGAGGTGGTCGGCTCCGCGAACCGCGAAACCGGACATATGGAGACCTCAAACGCCGATGTCAACCGGCTGATTTCCAACGTTCTTTGGGGACAGCGCGGCAATTACCTCTCCGTCCCGACCGACTGCCCGCAGCGCGATGAGCGTCTGGGCTGGACGGGCGACACGCAGGCATTCTGCTGCACCGCCGCCTACAATGCCGATGTGGACGGCTTCTTCCACAAGTGGCTCCAGGACGCGCGCGACTCGCAGGCAGAGAACGGGATGTACCCGGACGTCATCCCGAAGGTGCGCGTGGTCGGCTGGGGCGGCGCCGCATGGAGCGATGCGGGCATCATCGTACCGTATACCATGTGGAAAATGTATGCCGACACCGACATCATCCGGGAGCATTACGCCTCCATGGAGCGCTATATGGATTGGCTGGCGACTACCGATCTGAGCGGACCGAACGCGACCTACGGCGACTGGCTGGCTTACGAGCCGACCGATGCACGCTACATCTCGGTCGCGTACTACGCACTGGATGCCCGCTACATGGCTGCCATGTCCCGCGCCATCGACCGGGCGGATCGCGCCGCACACTACGACGACCTGTTTGAGCAGGTTCGCGATCACTTCCGCCGCATCTACTGCAACGCCGAGGGGGATCTGAACCCCGAGGTGCGCACGCAGACCGGCTACCTGCTGGCACTGCGCAACGATCTGCTCCTGCCCGAACGGCGCCCTGCTGCCGTTGCGGCACTCAAGCAGAAGATCATCGACAACGGCTATAAGCTCTCCACCGGTTTTGTCGGCTCCTGCATCCTCAACGAGGTGCTGGCTGAGTTCGGTGAAAACGACCTTGCATACTCTCTGTTGCTCCAGACCGAGAATCCGTCCTGGCTGTACAGCGTGCATCAGGGCGCCACCACCATCTGGGAGCGTTGGAATTCCTACACCAAGGCAACCGGCTTCGGCGACGTTGGCATGAACTCCTTCAACCACTATGCCTACGGCGCAGTGCAGGAGTGGATGTACCGGCACATTGCGGGCATTGAAACGACCGAGCAGGCGCCCGGCTTTGCGCACCCCATCCTGCAGCCCAAGCCGGACACCCGGAGCGCGGAGGAGATCCCCGCCGGACAGGAGAAGATTACGTGGGTCAGGACATCCTTTGCATCTCCCGTCGGTCTTATCGAGTCCGCATGGGATATGACGGACGGCTTTACCTACACCTGCCGTGTGCCTGTGGCGGCGACCCTGCACCTGCCGCTGATCGGCAACGCGGAAACGCTGATCATCAACGGCGTGGCGCATAAGCCGGACGAATTCAAGCTCTGCCCCGTCGGCAAGGGTGTGACCATCGAGCTTGCGCCCGGTGCCTACACCTTTGAACAGAAGTAAGGCTCTCCGTCGGAAAACGCGGGGGGCTCCACTCAGTAAAAAAGCAAAAGTAACAGCAATAAAGGAGATTTTGCAATGGAAAAGAAAGTCGTAGTCGGCGTCATCGGATGCGGTTGCATCGCCAACGCCGCACACATTCCCAGCTACACGAATAACCCGGATGTTGTCATCAAGTATTTCTGCGACATTATTCCGGAGAGAGCCGAGCAAGCCGTCAGCCAGTACGGCTGCGGCATCGCCGTGACGGATTATCACGACGTGATCGGCGACCCGGAGGTCGAGGCGGTCTCAGTCTGCACACCCAACCGGATGCACCCCATCATCGCTATGGACGCTCTGCGCGCCGGCAAGCACGTCCTGTGCGAAAAGCCTGCCGCACGCACCTACGCCGAGGCGAAGGAAATGCAGGCAGTCCAGCATGAGACCGGCAAAGTGCTCAACATCGGCGTTGTCAACCGCTTCAATACCGCTGTCAACAAGATCCGTGAGCTGATCTCCGCGGGTGCTTTGGGCGAGGTGTACCACGTGTACGTCTCCTTCCGCGCACGGCGTTCCATTCCCGGACTGGGCGGCGCCTTTACCACCAAGGAAATTGCGGGCGGCGGCGCGCTGATCGACTGGGGCGTACACTACCTGGACATCGTCATGTTCTGCACCGGTGACCCCAAGCCGGTCACCGTATCCGGGCAGGCGTACAGCAAACTGGGCGTGGATATGAAAAACTACATTTACGAGAACATGTGGTCGGAGGGTACCAAGGATCTCAACGGCACCTATGACGTGGATGACAGCGTAACCGGACTTGTCCGGACGCAGACCGCCCCCGGCGTCTGGGGTCCCACCATCTCGCTCAACGGCGCGTGGGCACAGAACATCGGTCCCCACGAGGCATACATCGACTTCCTGGGCGATAAGGCGGGCATCCGCCTTCAATACGGCGGGAATTTCACGATTTACGGCACCAAGGACGGCAAGCTGTGGGAGGAGACACCGGAATACGAAAGCGTCAATATGTTCCAGAACGAAATTGATTCCTTCGTCCGCTGTGTCCGCACCGGCGAAAAGTTGCCCTCTCACATCGATCAGGTCATCATCACCGCCCGCATGATGCAGGCAATTTACGACTCCTCCGACGCGCACGCCGAGGTCAGGCTGGACTGGTAACGTACCGACTCACAGAACGCAGAGGGGGTAGAAAACTCATTTTGGGTTTTCTACCCCCTTTTTTTGTCCGCCTCACGCCTCCTCCGCACCGGCAAGACGAACCTGTACCCGTCCTGCCCGCAGCAGAAACCGCTCCGCCGCGCCCGCCGCACGGCGCCCCTCCCCGGCGGCAATAGGCAGCCCGCCCGGTGCGCGCAGCCACTGACCTGCCAGCAGGACATTTTCAATACCCGGGACAGTGCCCGCAGGGCAACCGGGCAACCTCCCGGACAGCAGGCGCTCTGCCAGCTCCGCCGCGCCGTTCCAGAATCCGTCCCCCGGCAGCATCGGGAAGCTCATGAAGGAACCCGTTTCGGTCCCCACAAAACGCCGGTAGGTCGCCGGCGTCCATACGTCCAGCAGGCGGAGTTTTTCTTCCCCTCCGACCGGCGGGCAGACAGCCTCCAGAATACCCGCAAAGGTGCGGGCAATGTCCTGCTTCAGCGCGGCATAAGCGGGGCGGGACAGCGAGAGGATCCGCCGCGCCTCCTGCTCGCCGCAGAACGCCATCGCCTGCACAACGGTATACCCCTGCGGGGCGAAGCCCGGCTCGTGCGAAAACTCCCGCAGCAGCACGGAGGATGCGTGCGGGCAGGCATCCTCTCCGGCTGGGAACGGCAGGATCAGTTCGCCGGAGAATCCGACGCGCGCGGACGGACAGGCAAACGCCGCCTGCACGGCGGAAAAGCGTTGCGGCGGCTGAGCCGCATACCGACGGGCAAGCGCGGCGGGCAACGGCGCATCCAGTATGCGCCCGCAGACCGTTGCCGGATCGGCAGTAACGATGACATAGTCCGCCGGAATGTGCATGATCCGCGTTCCCTGCCGCACCGTAACCCCGCAGGCACGGCGAATCCCGCCGGTTCCGGACAGATCGATCGATTCGGCTTCTGTTCCCAATCGGAGGACACCGCCCAGCGACCGGAAGCGTGCCGCCATGCGCTCTGCCATGGCGGCAGAGCCCCGGCGGGCAGGTCGGCATTGCCGGCGCAGAACTGCGCCATGACCGCCAGCTGGGCCAGTGCGGAAAATGATGTGTCGCACACTGCGGTCAGGAACTGCCGCAGGAGTGGGTGACGGAAGCGCTGTGCCAGTTCCCCCGTGGTCAGCCGTGCATACACCGCAAGCTCCGGCAGACCAGCCGCCGTCCGCCGGAGCAGTCCTGCCCCACCCGTCAGCCCCGACAGCGACTGAAGCGCCCGCACCGCGCGAAACAGGCGCCGAATCTCCCGCCCGTCCGCGGGGGAATACCACAGCATGGCACGCTCAACCCGCACCGCATCCCGCCACAGCGCAATCTCCTCCCCGTCCAGACGGCAGGTATACAGGCTGTCCGGATGCCGGATCTCCGCACCGTCCAACGCGCCCAGTTTCACCCACTCCCGGTACAGTGCCGTTGCAGGGTTGGTTCCCACCAGCCAATGAACGCAGTTATCAATATAACAGCCGCCACGCACCCAGCCGGTCAGGTTGCCGCCCGGCACGGTATGACGCTCGCAGACCGTCACGCGATGCGCCTGCCCGCTGTCTGCCAGCAGGTGGATGCCTGCCGACAGCCCCGTCACGCCGCCTCCTATGATTACAATACCCGCCATATATCCGCCTCCCCGCTATTTCTTCCGGGAGAGGATGGACATATGGCGGGCACTTTATACAGGCGGCAGATGTATCTCCAGCGCCTCGCCCAACGGCACCGAGTAAATGAGGATCCGATCCGGCGCACGTCCGTATATTTCGCGGACAGCGGCGGCGTACTGCTCAAGCTGGGAGCCGTACTCATCGGTCAGACGCGCGGCAAGCAGAGTCGGATCATCCCGCTCGGCACGGCTGATACGATCGGTTTTGTAATCGGCTACGGTAATGCGTCCGTCCGGATATTCACACAGCAGATCGACGGAGCCCTGAACATACAGCGTGCGGTCGCCCAGCGCCTCACGCAGGGTCGGCTCGCGCGTCAGCGATGCCAGCGGCACAAACCGCGCGAAGCGGAACTCCCGCCGCACCACCGACGCACGGCGCACCTCCGCGAAGAATCTGCTCGCAAAAAAGCGGCGGATCGCATCCCGATCCAGGATGGCGGCAGTGCGGGCATTCAGATACCCCGCATCCTGCAAACGCGCAAGCTCGGCGTCCGCTCCGTCGGCACAAACGCGGTCGTAATCGCAGAACTGCAAAAACAGGTGCATTGCCGTACCCCGCTCGGCGGCGGTAGGCTTGCGGCTCTCGGCAAGCAGAAGCTCAAATTCGTCCGTTCCTGCCGCCCGGAGCAGGCGGATGGACTCGCGCACGGCATCGGTCGTCCGGGGATCACAGCCGCCGAAGCCACGCTCGGAATCAGGCAGTTTGCCCTCATCGCCCACCGGCAGATCGGAGGAAAAGTAAACGCATTTGTCCACCATATCCGCCACCATCCGCGAAGCGGGTACCTTGGTCGGCAGACTGCGAAGCAATGCCTCGACAGGTGTGGGAACAGGAAGGCTTTCGGCAAGGCTGCGGTAGTAGGCACAGGTCGCCCGCGTGCGCTCATCCGCCGTATCCGTATCGGCTACGGCGCGCGACAGCGGCTCGCAGGGCAGAATCGAGGCGACCGGCAGAAGATTCAGGTCACCATAAGCGGCAAGCTCGGGGTGCGCCTGCCATGCGGCAGTCACCCAATCCATATACCGCCCACAGGACAGCGCCGCATAGCGATCCCCCGCCGGGAAGGACGGCGGCAGTGTCTGCCTGCCGGTGCCGGTTATGTAAAGCCTCTCACGGGCGCGCGTCATGGCAACATACAGTACCCGCATATCATCCTCGCGCTCGTGGCGTGCGACTGCCAGCGACACGGTACGGAACGGAAGCGTCGTATATTTCCGATGGTCTGCCCGCGAAAACAGCTTCATCCCCAGTCCGCAGGTCGGGTCAAAAACCATGTCCGGCGATCGATGCCCGCCCGCCGTCCGCGCGCCGCATTGCGCAACGAATACCACCGGGAACTCCAATCCTTTGGATTTATGTATGGACATCACCGATACGTATCCGCCGCTTTTCCCGTCATTGCCGACCGGCGCGGACACCGTCGTCTCCAGCTTGCGCTCAAAGTACCGGATGAAATCATACACGCCGGTAAAACTGCCGGTTCGCACGGTGCGGGCGGTGTCATACAGGTACAGGAACGCCTGCCCCGTCCGTGCGGCAACGTGTCCGTCCTGGCGCAAAAGGCGCAGGATACCCTCTGCCGGGAGCGTAAAGCACAGCGTGCGATAGCCCTCCAGCCAGCGCACAAAATCTGCCGCGCGCCGTGCGGGTTCCGCTTCCGCCCCGGTTCCGCCGGCTGTTGACGCCAAGGCGCACAGCCCGCCATAGAGAGAGCCGGCACCCGCCGCCCGGACAGTCATCAAATCCTCCAGCGAAAAACCCGGATAGGGTGCGCGCAAAACCTCTGCCAGCGGTACATCCCGGTCAGGGTTGTCCAGAACGCGCAGCAGGTTGACGAGGTAGCACATATCCGCCCCGTGCAGCAGATCCTGCCCGGCATCCGCCTCTTCCAGTTCGCCGCACCCGACCGGAATTCCGGCGGCGGCAAGTGCCGCAGTCAGTTCACGGAAGTGTGTCTTGGAACGCAGCAGAACCGCGATATCCCCCGGTCTGACCGGACTGCCGTCCGCCAGACACGCCCCGCCGCGCAGCAGTTCCGCGATGCGGTTGGCGATATGGGTAAATTCCGGATCCCGTGCCGTCTTGTCCGCCTCCGGCTGATCCGGATCCCCGGCATCCTCTTTTTCGCTGTACAGAAGGTCGATCTGTACGCGCGGGGAGACATACCCCGCCGGAACGCGCTTGGAAAAGCCCAGATCGTCCTCCGCCCGGTAGCCGATACTGTCGGGGCACGCGCGGAACAGGTGCCCGCATATGCCGTTGGTCACACGAATGACAGGCTCGTCACAGCGAAAGTTATCCGACATGAAAATACTGCGCCCGCCGTTATCCTCCGATGCCCCGTCCGTTTGTGCGGACAGATCCAGCGGCGGCAGAGCGCGGCGGTAACCGGCGAACACGGAGGGATCCGCCCCCCGGAAGGCATAGATGCTCTGCTTGATATCCCCGACCATGAAACGGCGGTTGCCGCCGATGAGGCGGAAAATGGCATCCTGCACCGCATCCACATCCTGGTACTCATCGATGTACACCTCGTCAAAGCTCTCGCGGTACTCCGCCGCGACGGAGCTCGGTGAGCCGTCCGGATTGCACAGAAGCCGCAGCAGGTTGCGGCGATTGTCGGTAAAATCGCAGATACCGCGACGATGTTTCTCCGCCGTGATCTCCCGGTCATAGGCAGTCAGAAAATCATACAGCACCTCGCACATCCGTGCCATGCGCCGCATATCGGCGGCAACCGCCTCCGGGTCTGCGGAAAACCATTTGTCGCGCAGGCTTTTTTTGATTTCATCCACATAGCCCGTGCGCCTTTCCTTGCGCGCCTCCTGCTCCGGTGTCTGTCCCCGGAGCGCCCCCAGCTTCACCTGCTTAAAACTGCGCAGGCAGGTCTGTATGGCGGCGTAGCTGTCCGCCGCAGACAGTCGGTCAATAAAATCCGACTCGTAAGCATAGGCGGCTCCCCATGCTTTGGCGGCTTTTTCATCGGCGGCAAAGCTGTCCAGTGCTTCACGGTAAAAAGCACGTGCGGAGGTGCAGAATTCCTCCTTGTGCGCCCGCAGGGGAGCACCGGTGCGTGTGCAAAGGAAGTCGGTCTGACTGCCCGCCCGCAGTTCCGCCGCCTCGTTCTTCAACTGTTCCAACCCGTCCGGATAGGTCAGGAGTTTTTCATACAACCCGCGCAATGCATCGGGCAGTCCGTCATCCCGCCGCGCAGGGGTCAGCGCGTCACACAGATCGGCAAAATCATTGCCCTCCAGCATGGAAAATACCGTGTCCCCGGGGCGGCTCTCCGGCGCGTATTTTCGGTAAAATGTGTCGATGAGATCATCCATAACCCGCCCGCAAAGCGGTGCAAGCTCCGCCTCATCCGCAATGCGGAAGGATGCCGGCAGTCCCGCCTCGGCGAAGTGTGTCCGCAACGGCTCCATGCAGAAAGCGTCAATGGTACAGATATGCGCCGCGCCGAGACGCAGCAGCTGCTCCTGCAAGTGACGGCTGTCCGGGTGCGCGGCGATCGCATCGTTCAGCGCCCCGGAGATGCGCTCCCGCAATTCGGCGGCGGCGGCGCGCGTGAAAGTCACGATCAGCATCCGCGAGATGTCGCCGGGGTTCTCCGGGTCGGTCAGGCGGCGGATGATACGCTCGGTCAGGGTAGCGGTCTTGCCGGATCCGGCGGCGGCAGAGACGAGAAGCGTCCTGCCGCGCGTATTCATGGCGGCGAGCTGTGCCGCAGTCCATTGTCTTGCCATAGCAGAACCTTCCTTTCTCAGAGTTTCCTTATGCGTTCCGCAACGGGACAGCCGGAGCGCATCGTGCAGAAGCGGCAGGCATCCTCGCCGGGCGTGCGCGCGGCTCTGCCGCTGTACAGCGCCTCGCCTACCTGCCGGATGAGCGACCGGACGGTATCATCCAACTCCTCCAGATGCGCCGCCGTGCAGAGCGCGGCACCGGTCAGGGTACCGTCCTTCCCGACCTTCAGCCCCGGCAGGTAATCGGGGGACAGGTCGGCACTGGCGGCGTGCAGGACTTCATCATTGTTCAGTATCAGCCCGGAGCGGCAGGGCGAAAAGCTGCCGTCATCTCCCTCGACGGGGCTGAGATACAGCACCTCGGCAGGCAGAACGGCATCCGGCAGTCTGCCGTCCGCTTCGGCAAACAGGTGCCGGTTCCGCGGAGCGCAGAGTGTGAACAGGTAGAGCAACAGCTGGATATTCATATCCTGCCATGCCCGCTTTTCGGAAAAAACATGGCGCGAGGACTTATAATCCATGACGCGGACATACACGGTGCCGCCGTCCCGGAAAACATCCACCCGGTCGATCTTGCCGCCCATGAGAATGCGGGGGGACGTGGACGGGAGGGGGGAATCAGGGCTCGGATCGGTATCCGGATGCGCCCCACCCGCCGAAGGCAAGGGGGAATCGTTTCCGCCGGGCAGTTGCTCCGGGGGCGGATCCAGCGGGATCTCCAGCGGCGACGGATCACCTGCCCGCCGCCCACGCGTATCCCACTCCAGACCCGCGACCGTGAACGCTCCCTGCTCCAGTTCCGCCTGCACCGTCCGTACCAGCATCAGCGCAACCGCGCGCAGGCGGGCAAACAGGTGCAGAAGCCGCCCGTCGCCGGCAATATCCCCGCACAGCTCGGTCATATACTCCTGCATGATGCGGTCGGCGGCGGCAACCGTCTCCTCTTCCGTCAGGTGCCGGATGCGTCTGTCCTGATCCAGGGAGGTGCGCAGGAACACCTCCAGCACACGGTGCAGGAAAACGCCGGCGTTGACCGCGTCCATACGCGCTTCAATCGGCGCGCGCAGACGGAGCACCCGGGAGCCGAAAAAGCTGTACGGACAGCGGGCATAGCTTTGCAGTGCCGTGTGCGACAGCCACAGCTGATCCCCCAGTGCCCGACGCACAGCGGGACGCGGCAACGTGTCGCCGAGGGGCGGGCGGTAGGCAAGCGCTCCGTCCTCCGGAAGCGTCTCCGGGAATGCAATCGGCTCCAGGTACGGAAGCAGGTAACGCACCCGGCTGAAGGCGATGGAAGGTGCCTTGACACTGCCGTCCGCCGTGGCGGTATGGGTAAAAAGCAGCAGATACTGCTTCGGCTTGGTCACGGCACGCCAGATATACAGCAGTTCCTCTGCCGTCAGACGCGGCGCGCGGCTGTCAAATTCAATGCCGAAATTCTCCAGCGTCTGCTTGTCCTGCTCGGTCAGCAGCCCCGTATCGGTCACAGGCTGTGGGAATTCGCCCTCACACAGCCCCAACACCAGCACCGCCGCCATGTTTTCCAATCGGAGGGTAGCGGCAGAGCCGACCGTCACGCAGTCATGCCGCGCCGGCACCGCCCCCATGTCGGTCTCCTCAAAATACAGCTCCAGCGCCGCAGACAACTCGTCCGCAGACAGAGGTCCCTCCTCTCCGGGCAACAGCGTGGATATGTCCGCCAGCGCGCCGGTCAGCAGGTTCCACAGCCGAACCGTCTCCCCCGCCTCACGCGTCTTACCCAGCAGAAGCAGTGTCTCAGCGGATGCCGCCAGACTGTCCTTGACGCCCAGCCCGCTCAGGTACCCGAACAGTGCCCTGCTCTGCTCTGCCGGCGTATCCGCGACAGCCAGGTGGGCTTCCAGTGCGCACAGCGGCGGCAGAACCGTCTGCCGGACACGGTTGGCGGCGGCAAGGATCTCCCGCCCGCGCGCCGTCATCTCGGTGGTGTAACCGTCCGGATTCATGCTCCAATCCCCGGCGGACAGGTCTGACATTTTCTTCCCCCGGATGCGCCACGTGTCGGTGTACTCCGCAAAAGCGTCCAGGTCGGTCAGGCTGATGCCGCACAGCCCCGTTTTGCACAGCGACACGACATCCGCCGTCTGGTAACCCCGACGGATACAGCGTAGTGCCAGCAACAGCAGCCGCGCGGCGGGACGGTCGGCAAGTCCGGTCCGCTCCGACAGAAAGAACGGAATATGTGCCGCCTCCAGCGCCGCATCCAGCACACCGCGCCAAGCAGTCGTGTCGCGCACGACCACGGCTATCTGCCCATACGGAATCCCTGCGTTCCGCAACTCTCCGATATGCAGTGCAGCGGCGCGGGCTTCGCCGTACACCGTGCGGGCGGTGATCAGACGTACTGCCCCCCGGCGGTCTTCGTCGGGAATCAGCCGTGCCTCCGGCTGAATGCCGAAGCGCCACAGCCCGTCCCCCAGAATGCGCAACTCGGACGCGGCTGTACAGCCGTCATCCGGCAGGACGCTGTCACACGAATCCGTGCCGACATCCGCGCACAGTCGTTCCAGTCTGCGCACCGTATCCCGCATACTGTCAAACTGCGCACCGTCTCCGGCTCGCCCCTTCATGCACAGCGTGACAGTTACCGCCGACGCCTGCGCCAGCATGACCCGCAGAGCCGCATATTCCGGCGCCGTAAAGCTGGTGAAGGAATCCAGGTAGACCGTCGTCCCCCGGAAAAAGTCCTCCCGCTCCAGTACCCCGGCTGTACGCAGCAGGCGGTCGGCAGGATCATTGCCGCACAGTTCGCGCAAAAGTCCCCCATAGGCGGCGCTGACAAGCGACAGGTCGCGTAGTTTATGCGCCAACGGAGCATCCGACGGGAGCAGCCGCGCTGCCCGTTCCAGTGCCGCCGGGGAAACGGCGGCGCGCGACAACTCGTCAGTCGCATCCAGCATCAGACGGCAGAGTGCGGGATCCCCATCCGAGGCAGGGTTCGTTCCGGTCTCCAGCAGTCCGTGCAGTTCCCGCAGGGTACGCCACATCAGCAAGGCACGCGAGGCGCGTGTCAGCGTCCCGAAGGCACGCCCGCCGAAGCGGTCAGCGACCGTATCGCACAGGCGCGTAAAGCTGAGCACCGACAGGCGCTTCCCTGCCTCGGGCGGCAGACCGGGCAGAATGCCGCTTTCTGCAGAGTACAGCATCTGTTCCGGCACAAGCAGATAGACCTGTCCCTCTCCGGAGGACAGGTCGGCGCGGATGCGTTCAATCACGGTGCGCGTTTTGCCGCTACCGGGACCTCCGAACAGCAGGTTCAGCATGAAGTATCCTCCGTTTCCGTACAGTTTTGTTGCACTGCCGCTCCATGCAGGGCGAGGTTTCTTTCAAGCGGCGCACGCCCCCGCCACGCAAAGGCCCGCTCCCGGAAGCATTCCTCCGACATTCCGGCAAGTGCTTCGGGCGTCAGGCACAGCAGACGCTCCGCACGGAAAAATGCAAGCGGCGTGTCATGCGCTCCGGAAAGCGCCGCACGGTTGAGCGGACAGACCAGCTGGCAGTCGTCACAACCCCAGATCAGCGGATGCCGCCGCAGAGCATCCTGCTCTTCAGGAGTCAGTGCGCCCTTCTTTTGCGTCAGGGCAGACAAGCATTCCTGCACGGGATGCCCGTCCGCATCGGTAACCGGACAGGCACGGCGGCAGGCACCGCATCCCGGACAGGCAGGCGGCTCGGTCGGGAAAATGCCCGGTGCGTGTCCCGTAACTGCCGCAAAACCCGCTCCGACGATCACCTCCGCGACAAAGACAAAGCTCCCGTACTCCGGCGTGATAAGCAGATGGTTCCGTCCCAGAACCCCCATGCCCGCCCGCGCCGCCGCCTCACCTTCCGCGAGCGGAGAGTGGTCGGAAAACAGTGCGAACGGGATGTCCCGGAACTGTCCGCGCAGGGCCGGGAGCGCCCGATCCAACAGCTGCCGGATGTAGAGATGGTAGTCGCGCGGTACGGCGTACAGTGACAGATTGCGCTCCGGTGCGCGTGCATCGGCGGCGATCAGATAGGGTACGGAGAAAAACAGTACCGTCGCGTCCGCCGGTATACCGGCGCGCTCCAGCAGGTAGGGACGGGTAACGCGGCAGGCATTCAGGGGGATCGGGAAGACCGCCGTCCCGACCTGCTCCGCTACGGCGTCCAGTATGCTTTTATCCGGCACGGTTGCCCTCCTTTCCGGGAACGCCCCAAGGCGCCCTCTGCCGCATTCCGAAAAGCCGGCGCACCCGGCGAACGGCTGGGTGCGCCGGCGATTTGTCTTACATCTTGTCTACGGGATAAAGGATTTTCAGCTGGTTGATCTTCTTCTGATACGCTTCCTGCTGTTTCTCCTGCATGACCTGCTGGTACAACTCCTCGCGGATGTCGGCGTAGGAAATGGGCGTTGCCTCGTTCTTCTTGTTCATCCGGATGAGGTGGTAGCCGAACTGAGTCTTGACGGGACCGGTCAGCTCACCCTCCTGCAGGGCGAACACGGCTTGGTCAAATTCCGGAACCATCTGCCCGCGGGCAAAATCGCCTAGCGAGCCGCCCTGCTTGCCGGAGGGGCAGGTGGAATACTGCCGTGCGGCGTCCTCAAAGCTGATCTTGCCTGCCCGAATGTCCGCCAGAATGCTGTTTGCCTTTTCCTCGGAGTCCACCAGAATGTGACTGGCGTTGACGCTCTCCTCCGCCTGCAGGTCATCCTTATGGGCGTCGTAGTAAGCGCGCACTTCCTCCTCGGTCACGCGGACGGACTGGATGCACTTGGTGATGGCATACTCCATCAGCAGCTGCTCCTTCACAGCGGCAAGCTGCGCCTTGAAGGCGGGTTCGCGCTCGTAGAGATTGCGCTGCGCATCCAGCAGGAACAGGCGCTGCGCGATCATCTGCTCCAGTACGGCAGCACGCCCCTTCGGATTGTTGTACGCCTGCCCGTTGCGCCCCATTGCCTGAATGAAGCGAGTCACATCCTCCTCGGTGATGGGCTTTCCGCCCACCTGTGCCAGCACCTGCCCGGCAGGCTGTGCGTTCACGGTATTTCCCAGATCTCCGGGTGTCAGAATTGCCATGTCTGTTATCTCTCCTTGACGGCTCGTCACGAAATTCATAGTGACACCAGTATACCACAGAAAAAAGGAAATTGCAAGGGCATTTTGTAAAGGAAACGCTAATTTACTGCAGTTCTCATAATTACAGGCAGCGCCATCTGCGTCAAAACACCCTGTACTATCCTGCATGGGGAAGTTGCTATAGATCTCAGACTGACCTCCCGTCAGTCCGATTAGCTTTCTTCCTTCGCAGAACCACCCATGCGACGAGTGCCAGAATACCCAACACGGATGCGCCAAATGCGACTATCGTATACCCCAGCCGCCTGTCAGCGGTTGTTTCATCGGTTTCGCCGGTATGCGAGGAGTCCGGGACTGTCATTTCGTTTCCGGCGGACGCGGAAGTTTCTGTGTCAGATTCCGGTTCGGGTTCGGATTCCGTTTCGGCATCCGTTTCAGTCTCGGGCGGCAGTTCCGGATCGGGGATCGGGGTTGTGTCAACAGGCGTTTCCTGCTCGCCGACGCGCCGCACTTCTACCGACAACGCCGTCATACGCGAGCCGTCCGCGCTATAGGCAACCACCAAAGCAGAGCCGGGCTTGACGGCTCGGACAGTTCCGTCGGAAACCGTCACGGCATCGCCGATGACTTCCAGTCGGTATCCCGTTTCATCTGTTTCCAATCCCAGGCTTGCCTCGGTGTTTTCGGTCATGGTCAGCAGGCTTTCCGTAAACCGGATTGTGCCTGCCGGAGCGACCTCCTGCACGTGTGCGCGATACATTTTCACCATTTCCGCGTCGTCCGGCGCCGTCTCCAGCAGCTCCACACCGGTCAGCTTCCCCAGGAAGTCAAATCCCCCCTCGACCAATCTGCCGATATATAGTGTTTCCTCCCCGCCCGCAGCAATAAAATCGGCATTTCCTTTTCCCGCTTCTTTGCCGTCAATGTACACAACCACGGTGTTGCCGCGACGCACCGCCGTCAGCATATGCCATGCACCGGCGTATCTGCTCATATCTACGCCCAGCGACACGGCGGTGTTTCCGTTTCCGGTCGGGGCATAGATTTTCAGCTTGCCCCACTCCATAAACAATTCAAAGTGTCGGTCGGTTGCCTTGGTTCCGCGTGCAAGCAGGATATTGAAGGAGGAAATGTCATCAATCTGAAACCACAGGTTTACCGCCTGCCCGTCCGTAAAGGTGAAACCGCTCTGCCGTGCCTTTCCGCAGTCGTTCCCTTCGATGTCGATCACAATGGACGCCGCATTGCCGGCTTCCCTCGCCATTTCCCCGGCACTCAAAACGCGTGTATACAGTCTGACTTCATCCAGGATTCCGGCATATGGGATAGAACCGTCATTCAGCGAACCGATCGACAAGGTTTTTGTCGTTTCGGATATCTTGCCGCGAACTGCCGCGTTGCCGACATTCTGACCGTCGATCCAGGTCGAAATATGCCCGTCCTGCCAGGTAAAGACCAGGTAATGCCAACCGGGTGTGCGGTCCAGGGAGGCATTCAATCTGATATCGCCGATCTCCGGGGCGTAGAATTGCAGATTGCCGGACGCTGCGTAGAATTCAAAGTGCCCGTCCGTCTTAGGCCCTTTGGCAAGCAGGACATTGAATCCGTCGGAGGCAGCGCCGTTGTACCACATTCCGACAGAGCATCCCTCCCGGAACGTGTAGGTGACATCTGCCGCACCGGCACCGCCCTTGGCGCACGCCCAGCCATAACCGGACTTGCCGCTGTCGGTCGCAGCGCCGCTCTGAATGGGAAACAGTTGGCGGAGCTCTGCGCCGCCGGTAAACAGTCTGCCGCGGTTGTCCGGTTCAAAGGATACGGACATGGCAAGACCGTCATCCAGCTGCACCTGCGTATACGGCATACGCGTCTTACGGTAGCCTGCCGCACGGACACCGACCACGCCGAGCGTGTACACCACATCGGCATCCATATGCTCGACGGTCAGCACGACCGTTGCAGCGTCCTCCCCCAGCACAGCCGCAGTTACACGTGCGCCGTGATTAAGCAGGTACTGCTCTGCTATCCGGACACTGTCGCTGTCCAGTGCGCGGTCAAAGCGCAGCAGCAGGGTACCGTCCTCCATGCGTTCTGCCCGGAGCAGACGGGGCGCCGCCGTATCCGCATCCGTTGTGAAGGAAAACCCGCGTGCCATTGCCGAACGGTTTCCGTTGTCGTCCAGGGCGGCAACCGTCACGTGATAACGCGTTACCTCCGAAAGGCCGGTAAAGGTATAGGACAACTCGTCCGCCGGGACAAAGTCCACACGCTTTCCGTCCAGATACAGCTCATAACCAAACAGGCTCACATCATCCGTCGAAGCGGACCAGGTCAGCGTTGCCCCCTCATGCGTCACGTCGGTCAATGCGGTATTTCCCGGTGTGGTGGGCGCGACCTTGTCGGCAGGATCCGCCAGATTGAAGCAACTCACCCCGCGCACGGCTGCTCCGTCACTGACCTGCAGCGTAACCGATTCCCCGGCGGCGAGGAAGAAGTAATTGTCCTCACAGGTGAAGGCAGCCGTGTCATCCACCAAAAAGTGAACAGACGCAGCGGGCACGGAGCCGGTGTTGGTCACTGTGATCTGATTTCCGTTCTGTGACCACGTAAGATAGGTGCGGGGCAGACAGAACAAACTGCCCGTGCGATATTCGTAGTTCATGTACGTGTAACTGCGGTTGTACAGAGAACCTCCCAGCAAAAGGTCAACCGTAATGATCAGCGGCGTGGAAGCGGTCTGCTCCGCAGTCAGCGCAAATACGCCCAGCTCACGCAGGCGTCCGACGCTTCCCTGCCCGTCCCAGGTTTCGGTGCGGACTGCCTCCAGCTGTGCATTCCACGCCGTGACACGAACCTGCCACTTCTGCCCTGCCGCAAGTGCGTCCGCATCATCCAACAGGTAAACCGGCATCCGGAAGGGCTGATCCTCCCCGGCGGCATTGCGCGTATGGTAGCGGTCAAATTTACCTGCCGCCATCAGCGGACGGTATGCGTCCTGCATCAGATAGTAGGCGATTTTGGGCGCACCGTACCAGTCCACGATTGCCCAGGACGCTCCCGGGTACACATCATTGAGCTTGTAGACACAGTTGGCGGTATTGTACGGGAAATTCATCCGGGCATTCTGCGCCGCGAGATAATCCGCCTGCGCCTGCGCCAGCTGAGAGCCGAGCACCATATCCTCCAGACTGTCCACCTTCAGAAAAGCAGAGGCATAATGCAAAAACGTATCCACGTCATACCCGTAGGGGGTAGGCGTCCATCCGGTCGTTCCGTTGAAGGTAGCGGTATGGTATGCAAGCACACCGTCACGGGACAGCGGCCACTCGTGAAGACTGTCACCGGTCGCAAACTTGGCGATGGAATCCGGGTTCATCATGCCGTCCAAGCCGTACTCCATCAGGTTCAGACCCCGGAAATCCGCGTAGGTCTTGCAGTAATGCTCCGGGGAGGCGCCGGACCAGTGGATATGATCGTGCGCGATTCCGCCGCCGCCGACACCGCCGTCCTGCCGCCAGAACACGCGTGTTCCGTCGTATTCGTATGTCAGTCTGCCGATTTCATTCAGATTCTGATCGTCCAACGCGGCAACACCCTCGTTACCACCGCCCCAGATAATCAGGGAAGCGCGGCTACGCAGACGCTTGGCATTCAGCCGGATGGTTTCGCGCAGGACATCCATGGGCTGTGTCTTTTGGGAGTCCCAGCAGCAGGGCCATTCCTGGTAGACGCAAATGCCGTACTCGTCGCACAGATCGTAAAATTCCTCCGTTTCCAGCAGTCCCCCGCCCCAGGCGCGCAGGAAATTGATGCCGGCATCCCGCGCACGGGACAAAATGCGGTCGTAATCCTCCCGTTCAAAGCGCATCATCGCGTCAATCGTGCACCAACCGGCGCCCTTCATGTAGACGGACTGCCCGTTGATAACGACGGTTCGGTTATAGGCGGACGCGCTCTCCCCGTCCGGGTAGGACGCATAGGCAAGCTCTCGGATTCCGAAGTCCGCAGAGGTTGTCCGTGTGGCGCCGTCGGAGCCGGTGTAGGTCACATACATGGTATAGAGATTCTGCTCACCATACCCGGCGGGCCACCACAACCGCGCGTCCGGAATGTCAAAGCGCAGATGCAGGGCGGTTGCAGATGCCGTGCCGGCGTGAACCTGCGTGGAGAACGAGTAGGTCTTCCCCTCAAAATTTTTCGGCACAATCACACCGGTCAAAATTCCGTCCAGGCGAGCGGAGCCGACACGCTCCAGCTCGCAGTACAGATCCACGGTGCCCTTTTTATAGTCGTAGGTCGATACGAACGGTCTCTCCATCTCAACCCCCGGCACATCCTCTACCCGAACCGACTGCCAGATACCGAGCGGAACCAGTTTCGCATAATGCCAACCGTAAGAACAGTTGAATACGACTGTCTGTGCGTAATCCTTAGCCGGCTTGAGATGCACAACCAACGTGTTTTCTCCCTTGCGTATGCTGTCCGTTACATCGATATACGGACCGCCAAACATTCCCTCATGCGAGGCAATCTTTTTGCCGTTGAGGTAGAAATCCGCCACGTTGCATACACCGTCAAATGCAAGGCGGACTCGATTTCCGTTGCCCTCATAGGCAAAGGTGCGGCAAAAAAACCAGTTCTTTTCGCTGTATCGATTCGCCTTCACCATGTTTTTGCCTAAGTACGGATCCTCTATAACCCCTGCCTCCATCAGACCGGTGTAGATGCTTCCCGGCACCTCTACCTCATACGCAGAACCCCATCCGTTTCCGGCTGCCAGCTCCGATATCCGACCGGTGGATTGCATCTTCCAGGTTCCGTCCAGCGTCAGGGTCCAGGCACTGTCCTCCGAAGCCGTGCCGCCGGCTCTCAGCGTAACCGACTGCGGCTTGCTCTCCATCGGTCCAGCCGAGGGCTTGAGGTAGGTTTGCTTTTCATACTTTGCCATGTCGTCCGCGCTGACCGGAATCACGACTGCCGGAATCGCGCAGAGTATCAGGGCAAATCCAAGCAACCAGGCGGCAAAACGTGTGCATCCATGCTTCATTCCATGCTTCATAGAGACTTCTCCTTTTTAATATGAATTGACCTTTAAATAGAAGCTTCGGTTTCTAAGACAGTATCTCTATTATAGAGCAAAAACACGGAAAAAGCTATTGACGATTGGCGCATTGTGTTGTAAAATAGTCTCAACGAAAGGAGGCGCGGATCATGCAGATTGAATCCATATGCGTAACCAGCCATATATGCGGCGGGTTTGAACAGGTTTCCATGGGGCGGAACGCCGAGACAAAATCACTGCCGTTTCTGTCCATCGTGCAAAGCACACACGGCTCCTACCGCATTGCGCTGGACGACGGTCCGGCGCTTGAAACCGGTGAAATGGGCGTATTCGTTGCGCCCCGCGCACGGATGCAGCACCTTTTACATATACCGGACGAACGGGACGGAACCATGTCCGCACAGTGGATTTTCCTGGATGTGGAAGTCAACCGCCGTTACCGGTTGGACGATTTGTTTTTGTTCCCAACTGTTTTACCGGAAAAGTACCATCAGGACATATACGTTCTGCTCCGACGCATCGCCGCAACCGAACGGCTTACGGATCGGCTGCCGGACATTCACCGCCTGCTGTGTATCCTACTGGAAGTAGCCATGCCCATGAAAAGCGTGCCAGAGGACGTTATCCGCCTGCGGAATTACATCGAAAATCATTTTTCCCACCCGATATCGACAGCTGATCTGGCAAACATTCTGCACTGCTCCCGCGCGGGCGTGTTCCGCGCTTTCCGACAGTCATTCGGAAACACCCCCGGTCAATACATCACAAATGTTCGCATCCGGCACGCCCAACTGCTTCTGCAGAGCACGGACATGACTGTTGCACAGATCGCTTCCGCCGTCGGCATTCCAGATGCGGCATACTTTTCCAAGCTGTTTCATCGCCTGTCCGGCTGTACTGCCGGTTGCTGGCGGGAAAAATCGAGAGAGCGGGCATGACGATTGTAACACTACGTTCCGTGCTATCAAAGTTTGTCAAAAAAGGTTGAAAAAGAGCTTCAGGTATGGTATAATAGATGGGAATGGCGCAAAAGCTGCAAATACAGACAAAAGCCCCCCGCGCGCCGGAGGGAACGGAGGAAAGCATGGACTGTAAGGAATCAAGACCCGCCTGCGGACTTAAGCCGGGGTTCTCCAACGAGGCGTACATCCGCCTGCAATCCGAAAAAATACGGAGCCGCATCGGAGAATTTGGCGGCAAGCTGTATATGGAATTCGGCGGCAAACTCTTTGACGACTACCACGCGTCACGTGTCCTGCCCGGTTTTTTACCCAACAGCAAGCTGAAAATGCTCTGTGCCCTCGGAAATGATGCGGAAATTGTCATTACCATCAACGCTGCCGACATTGAGAACAGCAAATACCGGGAGGATCTGGGCATCACCTACGACCGCGAGGTCATGCGGCTGATCGACAGCTTCCGCCGGGAGGGACTGTATGTCGGGAGCGTGGTCATGACGCGGTACAGCGGGCAACGTGCAGCTGATGCGTTCAAGCGCGCCATGGAAAACGTGGGAATCCGGGTATACCGCCACTACCCTATCGAGAACTACCCGAAAGACATAGGACGCATCGTCAGCGAGGACGGCTTCGGGCGGAACGAGTACATCGAAACGACCCGTTCACTGGTCGTGGTCACCGCACCGGGTCCCGGCAGCGGCAAGATGGCAACCTGCCTGTCCCAGCTTTACCACGAAAACAAGCGGGGCGTCAAGGCAGGCTACGCCAAGTTCGAAACATTCCCTGTTTGGAATCTGCCGCTCAAGCATCCGGTCAATCTGGCGTACGAGGCGGCGACTGCCGACCTTGCGGACGTGAATATGGTCGACCCCTACCATCTGGACGCCTACGGCACGGTGGCTGTCAACTACAACCGGGATGTGGAAATTTTCCGTGTGCTGGATGCCATGATGTCCCGTATTTTCGGGGTCTGCCCCTACAAAAGCCCCACCGATATGGGCGTGAACATGGCGGGCTTTGCCATTTATGATGATGATGCTGTGCGGGAAGCGGCACGGCAGGAGATCCTGCGGCGCTATTTCCGGGCGGCGTGCGCGCGCTTGCGGAACAACGGCGACTCGGATGAGCTGCGCAAGATCGAACTGCTCATGGAGGAAGCCGGCATTCGGGAGACTGATCGCGTCGCGGTTCCTGCCGCCCGCGCCGTTGCCGAACGCACCGGACGCCCTGCCACCGCCATCCGGCTGCCGGACGGACATATCGTCACCGGCAAGACAACCGACCTGCTTGGCTCTTCGTCGGCGGCGTTGCTCAATGCGCTCAAGTATATCACCGGGATTCCGGATAGTGTTGATCTCATCTCGCCGGAGGTCATCCGCCCGATCATGCATCTGAAAGCGGAGCACCTCGGCAGCCGTAACCCGCGGATGCACACGGATGAGTTGCTGTTGGCTCTCTCCATCTGCGCTGTCACCGACCGGTACGCATCACTGGCGATGGAATCGCTGGCAGGGCTTGAGGGTTGCGAGGTGCATTCAACGGTTATCCTTGCGCACGCGGACGAAAAGCTGTTCGGTAAGCTCGGTGCCTATGTGACCTGCGATCCTGTATACGAGCAGAAAACGCTCTACCATCATTAAAAAACGCCCGAGGCTACCTTTTTTATGACGGGAGTGCTTCTCCGGGCACCCTCGCATATCCGACAGGATTCACCCCTTTCCCCTACCCCTCATATGCTGATACCAACCGTCGTCCGGCTTCGGTCGGCTGTTATTCCGGAGGTCTGCCGTCGCTATGCCTCCGGTACAAGGAGGGATCGGCATTATGCAATCTGTTTCCGACACGCGTCGGCATACCGTACACATTCGTCTTCCGCTCAGCCGTCTCCGCCCCGGGGAGACCGGCTGTGTGGTCTGCATTGACCCTGCCTCGCCCCTGCTGGAGCGGCTGGGCGATTTCGGGCTGATGCAGGGAACGCATATCCGATGCGAGCGCGTCAGTCTGTTCGGTGACCCGGTCGCGTACCGCATCCTGCCCGCTTCCGACGCGGGGAACGGAACCGTCATCGCTCTGCGCCGTCGGGATGCAGGAGTGCTGACCGTCCGGATCGCCCGCCGCGTGCGTCTCGTTGCGCGGAAGGAGAAGGGGCTATGGGGATAGGGCGTTTCCGTGACCGGAACGCAGCGCACGACTGCTGCGCCGAGCCGGTCTTCGTGATGGCGGGCAATCCCAATGTCGGCAAATCCAGTCTTTTCAACGCGCTCACCGGCTTGCATCAGCATACCGGCAACTGGACGGGAAAAACAGTTGGCTGTGCGGTCGGATACCTGCGCGGTCAGCGGAGGGAACGGCGCACACGCATCGCACTGGCAGATCTGCCCGGTTGTTACTCGCTGTCTCCGCGCACGGGCGAGGAGCGCGCGGCACTGCATTTTTTGCTGTCCAGCCGTCTGTATGGCGCGGTGGTGGTCTGCGATGCGCAGAACCTTGAGCGGAATCTGCCGCTTGCTTTTCAGCTGGAGGCTCTCCTTCCGCAGAACCGTATCCTGATTTGTGTCAACCTGATTGATGAGGCGGAGTCACAGGGAATGACGGTTTCGCCACAGGCGCTGGAGGCGGTTTCCGGTTTTCGGACAGTGCTTACCTGCGCCCGCACCGGGCGCGGTGTGAGTGAGGTGCGGCAGGAGATACTCCGCATGATGCAGGAAAACGGCACCGCCGTAACGGCGCCGGCAGATGCCTCGATCCCGCCGGCAGCATCCTGCTTTGCCCGTGCGCGCGACTGTTGTGCCGCCTGTGTCCGCCCTTACGTTGCACCGGAAGTCTCCCTGACACCCACCGGACGGTGTTTCCGCCGCGCACCGAGGCGGAAGCGGCACACCGCACCCGGAGCATGGCTTGACCGCGTGGTGCTTGGACGGGTGACCGCGGCTCCGGTCGCGCTTTTATTCCTCGCGCTGATTCTTTGGATCACGATATACGGCGCCAACCGCCCATCGGAATTGCTTGCGGACGGTCTGAATCGCCTCGGCGACCGGCTGGCAACTCTCACGCTATGGTCGGCTTGCCCAGCCTGGGTTTCCGGGTTACTGCTGGACGGCGTGTATGCGACTATTGCGCGGGTGGTAGCCGTGATGCTTCCGCCGATGGCAATCTTCTTTCCGCTGTTCACACTGCTGGAGGATTTCGGCTTTCTTCCCCGGATTGCTTTCAGCTTTGACCGGTGCTTTCAGGGCTGTCACAGCTGCGGCAAGCAGGCACTGACCATGTGTATGGGGTTGGGTTGCTCCGCTGTCGGCGTGACGGGATGCCGCATCATCGACTCCCAAAGGGAGCGTATGATTGCAGTCCTGACCAATGCCTTCATGCCCTGTAACGGAAAATTCGCCACACTGCTTGTCATGGCGGCGGTTTGCCTGCAATTCGCCGGGAGCGGTCGCGGTGCGACGGAAAGCCTGCTTCCCGCCTTGCTGGTTACAGGCATGATACTTCTTTGCGTGCTCCTGACTCTGATGGTCTCCCGCCTGCTCTCCGCAACGCTCCTTCGCGGTCAGCCGTCCGCGTATCTGTTGGAAATACCACCGTACCGGGTGCCGGATATTCCCACGGTATTGGTGCGTTCCCTGTTGGATCGGACGCTGTTCGTACTGGGGCGTGCGGTGGCGGCGGCAGCCCCTGCCGGCGCCGTGCTATGGCTGGTAAGCCATATCGGTACGTCGGACGGGAACCTGCTCCTGACGCTCTCGGCGGCGCTGGATCCTGTCGGCGCATGGCTCTGCGTCAACGGCGCGGTTCTGCTGGCACTGACGCTCTCCCTGCCGGCAAATGAGCTGACCGTTCCGGTACTGCTTCTGATCCTGCAAAGCGGCGGCAATTTGACAGACGCACCGGGGGCAGGCGCCATCGGCGTAACCCTGTCCGCCGCCGGATGGGATATCTGGAATTGCATCGGATTTCTCTGCCTGTTCCTCTTCCACATCCCCTGCGCCACCACGCTTCTCACTGTCCGACGCGAAACAGGCAGCCTACGCTGGACGCTACTCGCGGCGGCACTGCCGCTGGCGGTCGGCATCGTGCTGTGCCTGCTCCTCTCCGCGCTGCGGGCATTGCTCTCATGACACCCAAAAGGGACGGATTGTCACCCGGACAGTTCCGCCCCTTTTTGTTTTCGGTCAGCTGTACATACTGTTGACGCTCATATACTTCCAGAGCTGCTCGCCATGGTACTGCTCGTCGGTCTGAATCCGATTGAGCACCTTGCGCAGATCATTCTGCGTGAACTCAAACACGCAGGTGTTGTACAAAGCCGACACATGCTTTTCGGTGGACAGCAGATCGGCACACAGATAGGAGTCAGCCTGCTTTTCCGGCGTCTGGGAGGTAGGATAGAATGCCTGAAAGGCAGGCGCCGGATCGGTAGCCGTGCTGATGCGGGGGCTTTGCCCTGCCTCGATCTGATTGAGCATATCCAGATGTGCGCGTTCGGTTCCGGCAATGCTGTCGAACAGCTGGCGGAGCTGGGGATCGTGCGCTTCCGCGGCATACTTGGAATACTTGTCGATGCAGAGCTTTTCCTGGTTGCGCATATCCTTGAGCAGGGACACTTCCTTCTGAGTCAGTTGCATGGAATACTCCTCCGTACAGGTAAAGATTCGGGCAACGCCCGTCGCCTGGAGTATGGAGCAGACCGCAGGGCTTTATTCAGCGGATGCTTGCAGAGCGCAGGAAAATTCCCGACAGGCGGCAAAGGATTCCTTCCGGGACACATATCCGGCGCCATCCCCGCATACAGTCTGTACGAAACCATAGATACGGAGGTACAGACCATGTTTCCGAATCGGAATATCAGGTACGTGCGACGCAGGACAGTGTCCGCGCTCTTTTTCACACTTCTTCTGTGCTGGGCGACGGTTTTGGCTGTCTCTGCCGCCGACACAAACGCTCCGCAGAGCGGACTCAAGACAGGCATTGATGCTTCGGCAACGTCCGGGCAGGCAGCCGGCGATGTCAAAGCAACGGCAACCACCGATCCCCTTGCCAGACCGGTCTCATACGGACTGCGGGTGCTGTCCGCCCGCGAAGAAATGGTGCTCTCCGGACTGTGCGGCAACGAGATCACGGTTACGAGGGATGACATCTGCCGTGCGCTGAACCTGTCCTCGGTTTCGGCAATCACGCTGACCGCCCTGCCCGATCCCGCAAAGGGCACTCTGTTTGTCGGCGCGGCGGGGGCAGCTGTCGGGCAGACGGTTCCGGTCGAGGCGCTTCCGCTTCTGTCCTTTGCCGCCGCCAACCGCGACGCCCCTTGTGAGGCGACTGCGGTATTTACGGTCGTCGGCAGTGGGTATGAGATAACCTGCCGTTTCTGTCTGCTGGAACGCATCAACTACACGCCTACCGTGGCGTTGGCGTCATCCGTCAGTCTGGAAGTCATGACCTATATGGATATGCCCGCACAGGGCTCGCTGTCTGCCTATGATCCGGAGGGGGATGAGATAACCTATGAGATCACGTCCTACGCCGCCCACGGGCGCATCCGTCTGACAGACCGTCACACCGGCGCTTACCTATACACCCCGGACGCCGGTTACGTAGGAAACGATGAATTCCGCTACGTTGTGCGCGACCGGTACGGCAACTACTCCACTGCCGCAACGGTGTCTGTCCGTGTACACGCCATTCCCACCGCCGTAACATTTGCCGACACCGAGGGAAGCACCTGTGCCGCCGCCGCACTGCGGCTCGGGGAGGCGGGCATCATGAACGGCATCCGGGTCGGCGGCAAGGACTACTTCCGCCCGGATATCGCGGTTACACGCGCCGAGTTCATCGCCACTGCCATGAATGCCGCCGGAATCAGCCCGGACAGCAACGGATTCACTGACAGCGCAGCCGCACGTATTCTCTCCGGCTACGCCGATGCAGGCAGTATTCCGGTCGGGATGCGCACCACGCTTGCCTTTGCGTTGGAGAAGGGCTATTTTGCCGGGAAGACCGGCGCGGACGGCAGGCTCTACCTGCACCCGGACGAGAACATTTCCCGTGCCGAGGCAGCTGTTCTTCTCTCCAACATCATTGGCTACGCCCGCAACACGGCGGTCAATGCCTTCGCTGATGCCGACACAATCCCGACTTGGTCCGTGCCCGCCCTGTCCTCGCTCAAGGCGTTAGGGCTTCTGTGCAGTCCGAACAACACCGCCGCCCCTGCCGGGCGTATGACGCGTGGGGAAACCGCCGTCTGGCTTGAGAAAACCATGCGCCTTATGGGACGATAGAGACATCCGGAGTCGGTAATCTGCTGCTTTGGAACAGACAAAACCGGCACCCGCCATTGGACGGGTGCCGGTTTTGCTGTGCCGACAGTAATCGCGGCTCCGACGCGCCTGAAGCTTCGGGGGCTTCGCCGTTCCGTGGCTATTACCCGATATGCCTCAGTCGGGCGTACGTGCCCATCAGTTTTTTTGTTCCGGCGGTATCAAACATGACCTCGAACAGGATGTCGCCGCCCATCGGCTTGACCGACAGGATAACGCCCTCGCCAAAGGTCTGGTGCGCAACGCGATCGCCGGGCTTCAGCGCCTTCATGTCCGATTTGCGCCGTGCCATGGCGTCGGCGTCTGCGGGGCTGACCGGTTGCTGTCCGACCGTCAGGCGGTCGGTGTGAACCGGTGCACGGCGGCGCTGTCTTTCGGCGGGTGCCGCCGGCTCTGCCGGCTGCATCTGCGTGAGATCCTCCTCCACGATCAGCTCCGCCGGAATCTCCTCCACAAAGCGGGACACCGGATTGTACACGGTCTGCCCATACCAAATGCGTGTCTTGGCGTGGATGAGAATAATCTGCTCCTTGGCGCGGGTGAGGGCGACATAGGCAAGCCTGCGTTCCTCCTCCATATCCTCGGGTTTCCCCATGATGGTCTGCATACCGGGGAAAATGCCGTCCTCCATGCCGGGCAGGAACACGACCGGGAACTCCAGTCCCTTGGCACTGTGTACTGTCATCAGCACAACGGCATCCGCCTTGTCGTCATACTTATCCACATCGGCGACCAGGGCGTTCTCCTCCAGGAAGCCGACCAGCGTCGGATTTTCGGTCTTCTGCTCGTACTCCATCATGTTGGATTTCAACTCGTTCAGGTTCTCAATGCGCTCGGTTTCGGATTCGGTGCTGGTCAGCAGCATCCGCATATAGCCGGTCTTGAGCATCACGGCATCAAACAGTGCCGCCATATCCGACTGCGCGGCGACATCGGTCAGCTCGTCAATCAGCGCGGTAAATGCCTTGAGATTGGCGGCACAACGGGCAAGTGCAGGGTACTCGTCCGCGTGCGCCATGATGTCGAACAGGGAGCAGTTCTGCTCCTCCGACAGCTGGCGGATGGCGTCCAGCGTCTTGTCCCCGATCTTGCGCTTCGGCTCATTGATAATGCGAAGCAACCGTTCCTTATCCGCATGGTTGCTGATCAACTGCAGGTATGCGATGGCATCGCGTATCTCCTTGCGGTCGTTGAAGCGCGTGCCTCCCACCATGCGGTATGGGATCGCACTCTTGGCAAAGGCACGCTCCACGGAGCTGGACTGCGAATTGGTGCGGTACAGTACGGCAAAATCGTGGAAGCAACGCGGGGTGCCGTCCGGGCGGGGCTTTGCCATCATGCGGTGGATGGTGTCCACGATGGAGCGGGATTCTGCCACCTGATCCTCCGCCGTGCGCAGGATGATTTTTTCGCCCTGACCGGCGCTCGTCCAAAGGTTCTTGCCCCGACGCCCCTGATTATGCGAAATAACCCGGTTCGCCGCCTCCAGAATGGTACCGGTCGAGCGATAGTTCTGCTCCAGTTTGATAACCCGCGCATCGGAGAAGCGTCGGTCGAAGCCGAGAATATTCTCGATGGTCGCCCCGCGGAACTTGTAAATGGACTGGTCATCGTCACCCACCACCATCAGGTTATGGTGCCCGCCGGACAAAATGACCGCCAGCTCCAGCTGTGCCTGGTTGGTATCCTGATACTCGTCAATGCAGACGTAGCGGAATTTCTTCTGATAGTATTCCCGGACGTCGTCGCACGTGCGGAGCAGGCGCACTGTCTGCATGATGATGTCATCAAAGTCCATCGCGTTGGAGCGCGCCAGCTCGGCGGCATACTCCCGGTAAATGGCAGCAATCTTCCCTGCCCTGTAATCGGCACCAGCCGCCTCGGCGGTATCCTCCGGCGTGCGCAGTTTATCCTTCTCCCGGCTGATGGCATTCATCACGCTCCGGACGGGGAATTGCCTGTCGTCGATATACATCCGCTTGAGGATCGCGGTCAGCGTTTTCTTCTGATCTTCGGTGTCGTAAATGGTAAAGGAACGGTCATACCCGATGCGGTGCCCGTCCCGGCGGAGCATACGCATACACACAGAATGGAAGGTTCCCGACCAGACATCCTTTGCCATCTCCTCGTCACCCAGCTGTTTGACCAGCCGCTCGCGTATCTCGCCTGCTGCCTTGTTGGTAAAGGTGATTGCCAGCATCCGGTAGGGCGGGCAGGGATCGGTGATAAACTCCGGCAGGATACCGGCTTCAATTTCGGCAGCGCTCAGCGGAGAGTCAGGCGCAGCCGCCGCCTCCAGTTCCGCAACGCGTGCCTCTGTCAGATTCTCCGGCACATCGTCGTTCTCATACGCGTTGCCGTACCGGATAATGAAGGCAATGCGGCGCACCAGCACCGTGGTCTTGCCGCTTCCGGCGCCTGCCAGCACCAGCACCGGTCCTTCCGTTGCGTATACCGCTTCCCGCTGCTTCAGGTTCAACCCGGCGTACACCCGGTCGAACAGGGCACGCTTTGCGGCAAGGTAGCGCGCATCAAGTCCGCCTGCCGCCGGTGCGGCAAGCTCTGTCATGGTCATGCTATCCGTCATATGTATGATCCTTTCATTTTCGGCTTCCGGAACCGCCCCGTTGCAAAGCAAGCCCGGCGGGGGCTGTCGCACGTGCGGCAGCCCCCGGAGACTCAAAGTACGGTCGCGCCGACGGTCTATGCGAAGGTCAGTCTGCCTCGTCCTCCGACTGTTGCCGGTTGCGGTTCTGATTCTGATTCTGGTTTTGATTCTGCTCGGACTGATTCTGATTGTTCTGGTTCTGATTGTTCTGACTCTTATTCTGATTCTGGTTTCTGTTCTGATTGCGGTTCTGGTTCTGCATGGAGTAGACACCATCCTTTCTTATTCGGCACGGCAAGCGGGACGCCACCCTGCCTCAGGAAAAGTATTCCCCCACATTCCAGCCGCTTATGCGGAACAGTCACAAAAATCCGGTATCGCGCTCACGCAAGCAGGTATCGTGTATCCATCTGCCGTCGGATATCACCCAGTGCCTTGATATAGGCTACGGCAAACACGATATCCAGCACGGTATTCAGCGGTCCGAATGCTTCCATCACCGTGCCCAACGCACGCGGGAGCGTGAACATATATACTACCGGGAACACAGCCACCACGCAACCGATGACGGTTGCAATCAGGACGCCACGCTTCAGGCGACCGCGTATCTCCTCATCGGCACCCGCAAGGCGCGGATCGCTCTCCCGCCCGATCGGGGAGCCTGTATAGCGATCAATCACGCCGGAAAGCATACGCCGCACCACCAGCAACAGCAGGATGAAGCAAAGCTGTGCCAGCAGAAGGATCGCACACGCTACGTAAAAATCCGTCCGCGCATCGGCGTCCTTGAGCATCCGGTTTGCGTTTTCCAGCAGGACGGCGTACCGCGTCGGGGAGTAGGAATCACTGTCCATGACGCCCCCGGACACAAACCCGTGCAGGATAGCGGATTGCCGGACGGTCGCCACCGTTCCGATCAGCAGAAACGCAGTCGCCACGCCCATGACCGGTTCATACCGCATCCGCACGCACTTCAGCATGGAAACTGCGGCACACAGCACGCATATCCCGGCAACCGCGTCGGGCAGAACATTGATTCCGTCCACAAAGAAGTCAATTGTCAGGACTGCGGAGGCACCCAAAAGAAACAGCCCCCGGCGCACGGCACGGCAACGCACGAGATCGGGATGTGCCTCCATATAGCCGTCCAGGGACAGCCGCAGGGAGGCAAGAAATGGCTCATCACGCCGCACCGCTTTGGCATAGCGGATCACGCGCACCAGCCACACGATGCCGAACACCAGCATGATCGCAACCGAAAACAACCTCAGCAGTCCCACATACCCGTACAGGAAGGACCACCGGAGCCACTTGTCCTCGCCGCTCTGATTGCTGAACAACACCGTCAGTTCGGGCAGGACAGCCATCACCTCGCGGAGAGTCATGAACACCAGCGTGCGCCGCAAAAGCCGATCGGTACTGCTGTTTCCGAACGCGTCTGATTTGAGAACTGCCTGCCCGTCGTGCAAAAAAGCAAGCTGTGTCAATCCCAGCGCGATTTCGCGCCATGCCGGAAACAGCACAATACAATCCAGGATGGCAAGGGTGAATACCACCAAAAGCTGTTCCACCGGCTGTTCGGACGACGACGTCAGCCCGAAGATGAACGGGATCGCCAGAATCCGGATGGCTGCCAACAGGACAAGCCGCCGGAACAGGCGGATAGCCTCGTCAAAGTGTCCCTCCAAGAGCGCAAGCCTGCGCAAACCGCGGAGGATCAGCAGGTACCCGATGATATCCGGCAACAGGTCAAAAACGCCGACAAACGGGTCAAACAGGAACACCGCACCCGCCACGATACAGCCGAGTCCCAACGCGCCATCGCGTCTGCTCTTTTTCATACGCACACCTCCGCTCCCGGTCCCCGGAGCCGGCTACCGGCTTTCGGGGAACCTCTACTTTTTTCTTTTTCCGTTCCGGCGCGTGCGGCGGGATTCCTCCCGCTGACGGCGGTACTCCATGCTTTCCTCCAATGCCCGCTTGGAACGCTCCTCCAACTTGTCGTTGATGCGGTTGATCAGAGCAAAGCGGGAGCGCTTGCGCGGCGCGTTTTCCTCCTCACCTGCCGGACAGATCAGCCGGTAGGCACGCAGCAACGTCAGGCAGACCATGAGATAGCCGATAAGCTGGATCAGCAGGACGATTTTGGTCACGGTCTGATTCTCAAAGGCGGCGACCGCCGGAAACAGGAGCAGAATGACCTGTCCGACCGCCCACGTCCCCAGTATCCCGGCGTCCCACGGGATGGCACTCTTCACTTTCTCCGCGCCAACCTGGCGCGCAAGGCAGTCCGTCGCGGACAGCAGTCCCGCCGTATGCACCAGCTGAAGGAGAAACAGCACAAGGTTCGGAACGGTCGCGTCCATCCCCGGCAAAGGCAGCTCCCACAGGAACACCTCGCCGAGAAACGCGACAGCACCGTACACGCCCAGTGCGATCCACCCGAGCGAGGTTGCCACGGTTATACCGAAACGGTGCTTGTACTCGTACAGCTTTCCGGCGGCTATAAAGCTCACAGCGCCGCCGACTGCATAGAAAGCGAAAGCGTAATCCCCCACCGCGAACGACAGGAAGGTCAGGGTAAAGTACCCCGCCAGCAACAATCCGAAGCCCATGATTCAGCGTTTCCCCCTTGCCGTGCGGTATTGCGCCGTTCTGCGCGTCACACCGTGCGGTTCACGTTGGAACCGCAGCAGTTCTTATACTTTTTCCCCGACCCGCAGGGGCAGGGATCGTTACGTCCCACCTTGGGCGCGGCACGGCGGGGCGCCAGCACAACCTTTTTGGCAGAGGGCTTGGAACCACCCTCAAATCCTTCAATCAAAGGCTTGGCAACCTGCACACGCTTGATTTCCTCGCGCGGCTTGGGCGCAACGGTCAGCAGCATACGCACGGTCTTGTCGCGTATCTCCGCGACCATGGCATCAAACATATCCGCGCCGACCAATCTGTACTCGTTAACCGGATCACGGTTGGCATACGCCTGCAATCCGATGTCGTTTTTCAACTCGTCCATGGCATCCAGATGATCCATCCACGCTCTGTCCACGTTCTGGAGCAGGATAACGCGCTCCACCTCGCGGAAGGTATCCGGCGTGAAAAGCTGCTCCTGCGCAGCAAGGCGCTGGTCTGCCTGCGCAAGCAGGGACGACAGCAGATCCTCGCGCTTCAGCGACTTCAGCTGCTCCGGCGAGTAGCGAAGATCCTCATCCCGGCAGACATAGCCCAGCAGGGACGCCCGCAGTCCGTCCAGCTCCCAGTTCTCCGCGTGGTCATCCGCCGTGTGCGCCAGCACCGTCGCCTCAATGGTCTCATGAATCATGTGGCGCAGGGTTTCGGTGAGATCCTCATCATCCAGAACCTGCTGACGCTGTTTGTAGATCAGGTTACGCTGCTGGTTCATGACATCGTCATACGCCAGCACATACTTCCGGCGCTTGAAGTTCTGATCCTCAATGCGTTTCTGCGCCGACTCGATGGTATTGGACAGAATACGCGCCTGAATCGGTGTATCCTCATCCACGCCCAATCTGTCTATCATGGCAATGATGCGCTCATTGTTTCCGAACAGGCGCATCAGGTCGTCCTCCAGCGAGATGAAGAACTTGGACTCGCCGGGGTCACCCTGCCGTCCGGAACGGCCGCGCAGCTGGTTGTCAATCCGGCGGCTCTCATGACGTTCGGTACCCAAGATGAACAGACCGCCGGCGGCACGCACTGCGTCCGCCTCCGGGGCAATCTCCTCCCGGTGCTTGGCGTACAGCTCCTGATACTGCCTGCGCACGCCCAGAACCGCCTCGTCTTCCGTGTCGGCACTGCCGGTTGCCATCGCGATCAGACCTTCATCCACACCGGCGGCGCGCAGGTCTGCCTTTGCCATGTACTCCGGGTTTCCGCCCAGCATGATATCGGTTCCGCGTCCCGCCATATTGGTTGAAATGGTCACGGCGCCGAATTTGCCTGCCTGCGCCACGATCTCCGCCTCACGGGCGTGGTATTTGGCGTTCAGAACGGTGTGCCGGATACCCTCCTTTTTGAGCAGGGCGGACAGCACCTCGGACTTGTCAATGGAGACAGTGCCGACCAGCACCGGCTGTCCCTTCTCGTGGCACGCCCGCACCTGATTCACAACGGCGCGGTATTTGCCGGCTGTCGTTTTGTAGACCGCATCATCATGATCCTTGCGAATCATTGGCATATTGGTCGGTACGACCACCACATCCAGCTGATAGATTTCGCGGAACTCCTCCTCCTCGGTCAGTGCGGTACCGGTCATACCGGACAGCTTGCCGTACATACGGAAGTAGTTCTGGAAGGTGATGGTGGCAAGCGTCTTGTTTTCCTTCTGAATGCTGACGCCTTCCTTCGCCTCAATCGCCTGGTGCAACCCGTCGGAGAAACGGCGACCGGGCATAAGACGTCCGGTAAAGGCATCCACGATCATGACGCCATTCTCGTTGACCACGTAATCCACGTCCAGCTTCATGCAGCCATGCGCCTTGATTGCCTGATTGATATGATGCGCCAGAGTTGCGTTCTCGGCATTGGTATAGGTTCCGGCGGGCAGGCTGAAGAATTTTTCTGCCTTGACCACGCCGTGCGGCGTCAGAACGGCAGTATTCGCCTTCTCGTCCACAATGTAGTCCGCGTCGATGTCATCGTGCTCCTCCTTGGCATCCAGCTCGGTCACGACGTACTTGCGCAGGGTGCGGACAAACTGATCCGCCCGCTCATAGAGATCCGTGGGCTTCTCGCCCTCTCCGGAAATAATCAGCGGCGTTCGTGCCTCGTCGATCAGAATGGAGTCCACCTCGTCCACGATGGCAAAAGCGTGCCCGCGCTGTACCACGCGCTCCTTGTACACCACCATGTTGTCACGCAGGTAATCGAAGCCGTACTCATTATTGGTGCCGTACGTGATATCCGCGTTGTAAGCGGCGTGCTTTTCAGCCTGCGTCTGCCCATGAACGACCAGCCCGGTGGTCAGTCCCATGAAGCCGTAGACCTTGCCCATTTCCTCGGCGTCGCGCGCTGCCAGATAATCATTGACCGTGACGATATGCACGCCGTTACCGGTCAGTGCGTTGAGGTAGGCAGGCATGGTGGCAACCAGCGTCTTGCCCTCACCGGTCTTCATCTCGGCGATGCGTCCCTGATGCAGGATGATGCCGCCGAGCAGCTGCACATGGAAGGGGCGCTTGCCCAGCACGCGGTCATCTGCCTCCCGGACAGCGGCAAAGGCATCCGGGAGGATATCATCCAGCGTTTCTCCCGCCGCCAGCCTGTTCCGGAACACCTGCGTCATGCCGCGCAGCTCCTCGTCCCCCATATCCTTGTAGGTTGGAGCGAGAGCCTCGATCCTGTCTGCAATTTTTTCCAGCTTTCGCAGCTGATGGTCACTGTAGGTACCGAATATCTTACTGACGATACTCATTTTGGTAAGAAATCCTTTCTGTCTTTCTGCCGCGGCGCTGCCGCCGACGTCCTGCCCTCGCAGGAAACCCGTCTCTGAGGTTCCTCTTATTATACTACTAAAATGCAAAGGAACCCGGACATATTTGTAAATTTTCAGATAATACTTGCATTTGGAGGAGAAACGTACTATAATGGAGCGGAGATTTGCCACGGAAAGGAATACACCATGCCCCGCATACATATCGTTCTACATGAGCCGGAGATTCCGCAGAACACCGGCAATATCGCCCGCACCTGTGCCGCCACGGGCGCCTCGCTGCATCTGATCCGTCCACTGGGCTTTTCGGTTGACGACCGGAAAATGCGGCGCGCCGGACTGGATTACTGGGACAAGCTGGACGTGCATTTCTATGACGGACTGGAGGATTTTCTCGCCGGGCATCCCGGTGCGCCGCTTTACTGCTTTACAACCAAGGCACAGCACGGGTATACCGACGTGACCTACCCCGATGAGGTCTTCCTGCTGTTCGGCAAAGAAACGCGCGGGTTGCCGGAGGAGTTTCTGCTCTCGCGCCCCGAATCCTGCGTCCGCATCCCGATGCTGAACCGGCTCCGCTCGCTCAACCTGTCCAATTCGGTGGCAATCGCCGTATATGAAGTGTTGCGCCAGCACGGATTTGAGGGCTTGCAGGAGGTCGGCGCACTGCACGATCACGTTTGGGGGGAGGGTCAGCTATGAACGGAATCGGAACCGTCTGCGCGGCAATGAGCGGCGGAGTAGACAGCTCTGTCACAGCATACCTGCTGCAAAGTGCAGGATTCAATGTCTTTGGCGCAACCATGCGACTGTACCGTCCGGAGCAAAACGTCACCGGGCAGGCAGAGCCCCAGCCCTGCGGCTCCGACCGCGACATAAACGATGCCCGTGCCGTGTGTGACCGGCTGGGCATCCCGTACCGGGTCTATGATTTCGGTCAGCTGTTCCGGGACACCGTCATCCGGAATTTTGCGGAGGAGTACGCATCGGGCAGGACGCCCAACCCCTGCGTGCTGTGCAACAAGGTACTTAAATTCGGCGCACTCACAAACGCCGCACGGGCAGACGGTGCAGATGCCGTCGCCACCGGGCACTACGCCCGCGTGGAGCACGACGCAGGCGGGCGGTATCTGCTGAAATGCGCCACCGACGCAGGCAAGGATCAGTCCTACGTGCTTTGGCGCCTGAATCAGGAACAGCTGTCGCGCACACTCTTTCCGCTTGGCGGTCTGACCAAGCGGGAGGTGCGGGAAATTGCCGCAAGCCAGGGGCTTGTCACGGCGCACAAGAGTGACAGTCAGGACATCTGCTTTATCCCGAACGGAGATTACGCGGCATTTCTGACAGGCGTGCTCGGTCTGCCCGATCTGCCCGGCGATTATGTGGATGAATCCGGTCACGTACTGGGACAGCACCGGGGCATTCTGCACTATACCGTGGGACAGCGCAAGGGACTGGGCATCGCGCTGGGAGCTCCCATGTTTGTTGCCTCCAAGGATCCGGTCAGCCGCCGCGTTGTACTGACCACGGACGACCGGCTGTACACGGCGACCGTACCGCTGACCGGGTTGAACCTGATTGCCGCCGACCGTCTGGACGCACCTGTCCGGTGCCGTGCCAAGCTCCGCTACCGCCACCCGGCGGCACCGGCTACACTCCGGCAGACCGGGGACAGAACGGCGCTCCTCACCTTCGACCAACCACAGCGCGCCCCCGCACCGGGACAGTCTGCTGTCTTCTACGACGGCGACACGGTCATAGGCGGCGGATTCATCGAATAGGAGCATTTCCCGATATGCCTCTGCGGCAAGAGGCAATAGACATTATCCGTATTTTTCCTGTTCCGTTTTTCGACAAATATCCCGTGCCCCCCTTTACTTTATCCCGGCTTTGTGGTATAATGCTACCTGTACAGAAGAAAAATGGAAGCTGTATAGCTGAATATACGAAAGGAACGGTTACATAATCATGCACAGTCCTCAACACCGTCTTGTAAAATGCGTTGCGCTTGCCCTGGCGGTTCTGCTGCTTTCGGTGGCGGCTCTTGTTCCTGTCTCGGCTCTGGAGCCGTACGGCAACAATATCCGCATCCGGAATTGGGTCAACAATGACCCGGCGTACACCTTTTCCGAGCAGTACATGACTTCGGTCTGGTACCGGAACTTCTCGGCGCTTGCTCTAACGGCAAATCCCCGCAACAATGTCCTGCGCATCGCGCTCTCCCAGCTCGGCTACCATGAAGGCGACAGCACCAAGGACTTTGACGGTATGAATAAGTCCGGCAGTAGCAACTACATAGAATATGCGCGCCTGATCGTTCCCAACTACAATGACAATCACTACGAGTGGTGTGCATGCTTTGTCAACTGGTGCCTGAATCAGGCACGCATCGACTACGCCTACGGCGAGATAGGCTGCTGGAAGTGGGTCGAGTGGCTCAAGCAAAACAAGATGTTCCAGGATTCCTATGCCTATGGCGGTGACTATACCCCCCAGCCTGCCGACATGATCTTCTTTAACTGGAAGGGCGTGAATACCGGCAGCGGACATATCGGGTACGTTCTGTATGTAACCGACACCACCATTTTTACGGTGGAAGGCAACACCAAGGACGAAGTCGGCATCCGGTCTTACGCGCTGGATGATCCCTGCGTGATCGGGTTCGGCACGCCGGATTACGAAAAGCACGCCGGGGAAAACGCCGAAGCGACCATTGATTTTTCCTGCCGTGACGGAATGCCCATGGGACGGTACATCCTGACCAAGGATCGCGTGGCTTTGAGCTCTGCCGCCGACAAGAATGATCGGCTGGCTCGTCTCCAGCTTGGATCGACCGTTGTTCTGCTTGGCACCGACGGAAACAAGGCGCACGTTGTGGCAGACGACAAGCAGGGGTGGGTTTCCGGTGCCTCGCTCCAGCTGCTGGACACGCTCCCCTCGGTCACCTTCAAGGCAGACGGGGAAACGGTCGGGCAGCTCCCCTTTGAAAAAGGCGTTATCTACGGGGATATTCCCGCCGTTCCCGAAAAGGCAGGCTACACTGCCGCGTGGGACTCCTATACGTTGGACAGAAGCGATGTGACGGTCGAGCCGGTCTACACGCCCATCCGCTACACCGTTACCTTTGTTGCGGACGGAAAGACCGTAGCGACTGTTTCCTTCACTGCGGAGGACATGAGCATAACAGCACCGGAGGTGCCCGCCAAGGCAGGCTTTGTCGGCACATGGCCCGAGCTGACCATCCCTCTGGCAGACACAACGATTGAAGCAATCTATACCGCCGTCACCGAGTCCGATGCACCGACCGAATCCGGCACCATGGTGCTTCCCATTGCAACATCTACGGCATCCGATGATACCGGAACAGACAAGCCGGTGGACGGTTGCGCATCGGTTGTGGGACTTTTGCCCGCCGTCATTCTTGCCGGGCTGTGCCTGCCGTTGCTGGTCGTTCCGATCCTGCGCAAAAAGAAATACTGATACGCGTTCCCGGACAGATCGGGGGTGTTGAAAACTCATTTCGAGTTTCCGACACCCCTTTTGCCTATACCGCGCCATGACGGCGGGACATATGTTTTTTTTACTCCGTCCCCGGCAGGAACAGCACGCGCCGATCCACCGTCAGCACCGCAAGACGGTACTCCTTGCCGTCCACCGCGACCGCGTCCCGGATGGGCGCCACTGCTTCAGCCAGCATTCCGTCCCCACCCCGCACGGTCATATGACCGTCGGCGTGGACGCAGACCGTTGCCTCCGGCAGGCAGGCAACCGAGATGACATCGCGCAGATCCTCCACGCGGCACGCTTCGCCCCCGGCATTGCCGGCAACCAGAACCCGTCCGTCGGCGGTCACTCCCGCCGTGTGGAACTCGCCGCAGGCGATCATGACCACGTTCTCCCAGTCCCCGACGGCACACTGTCCCCGGCTGTTGTCACCGGTCGCCACGCAATGACCGTCCGACAGCACTGCCGCCGTATGGCGTACACCGCAGGCAATGTCCACCACGTCATGCCACGCCGCAGTGTCGCACCGACCGTCCGGCGATGCACCGATTGCAAACACGCGCCCGTCTCCCCGCAGGGCGACCGTATGTGAGTACCCGCAGGCGACTGCAAGATAGCACGCCGCGCCCGTCCGTGGCTGCCCGTCCGGCACGCTCATGAGCGCCGCGTTGAGGGCGGCACAGGAGCATTGCCCGTCGCGGTTCAAGCCGACGGCATAGACCGCACCGTTTGTCACTGCGGCGGTATGATTCAGTCCGCAGGAAACAGCCGTCACGTTCCGAAGGTGGGTAACGCCGCACTGCTCGAAATCGTTTGCTCCGACAGCGCTGACCCGTCCGCGCGGCAGAACGCGCGCGGCATGCGCGATGCCGCATCCAAGCAGACGGCGCACCTGACGGGCGCCCGCCGCCTGATCCATTCTCGGATTCCACCGGGTCAACAGACTGTGCCCGACCCCGGCGCGGAACAGACGAACACCTTCGACTGCCTCCGGAGAAAATTCGCTTCCTCTGAGGTGTACCCGCAGACTGCCGTCCGGCAACACGAAAACGACACGGTTTTTCGCCCCCGTCATGGCACGGACGCCGCGCAGGGCGTCCAGTATTCTACCCCGTTTACCGGTGTGCAGGATGCGTCCGTCGGCGCACAATCCCAGTGTTACGTCCGGCAGTGCAACCACCTGCAGAACCCGCCGCCAACCGCCGACATCACATTCTCCCGATGCGTTCCGCCCGGTTGCCAGCACGTGACCGTCTGCACGCAGTCCGACCGTGTGGGTACCCGACGTGGAAACCGCCACGATCTGTGCCCAGTCCTCCGTGTCACATTGCCCCTCCTGATTGTCGCCGGTCGCGGTCAGTCTGCCATTGGCAGACAGGCTCAGCAAAACAAGGTCATTCCCCCCGGATTCCGCCCGGCGGATCACGCCGTTTTCCTCCCGCACGAGCCGACGCGCATCATACAGCCAGCGGAATGTTCCCTCCGGCGTGAGCAAGGTCAGCGCGGTCGCGTCCGTCTGAAGGCAGGATGCAAGTCGCTCGGCTTGATCCCGCAAAAACGACGCGTAGCTGAACCAGCCGTATGCTTCCGAGAATGCCGTCCGCGTATCGGTGCGGCGGCGTTCGGGCGGCTTGGACACGGAATTTCTGCTTTCCTCCCCTGCCGCGTTATCGAATATAGTATAGCCGTCATACTGACGCAGGTCACGGAATGCGGCAAAGGATACCGCGCCGCGACACTGTCCGTCAGCATCCTGCCCGCAGGTCAGAATCTGCCCGCTGTCCGTCATGGCGGCAATATGATTATGCCCACAGCAGACGGCAAGCAGGTGACTCCACCCGCCAACCGCGCCCCCTACCCATCCGTCCGGATTGTCAGGACTGACAGATCCTATATACACCTGCCCGGCGGCAACGGCTGTCCCGTCTGCGCACAGCCCCACCGTACAGGCGTCGCCGCAGGAAACAGCCACAACCTGCCGCCAGCCCGAGACACCGCACTGTCCGCGGGCATCCTCTCCGGCGGCAACAACGCGACCGCCAAACTCCAGCCCGACGAGATGCGCACATCCGGCAGCTATCGCCCGTATGTCGCGCCAGTCGGCAACAGCCGGCTCCACACTGCCGTCCTCGCTCATGGCAACCACGGTGCCGTCCGCACGCAGTCCTGCGATGATATGCTCCGAGATCACGACATCCTGCAGGGCATCCCATCCGGCAAACAACGCACCCGCGTCCGAAGGCAACCGGTCGGAATCGGCACGGCGCCGGGCTGCGTCCAATGCCGGATGCTTCCCGCAGAAGCAGATGCTGCCGTCCTGCGCCACACCCAGCGTCAGCGTATCCGAACCGCGCAGCAGGCGGATATGCGCCCAGTCGGCTACACGACCGGTTTCCGCATCCGGTGCGCCGGCATACAGCACGCGCCCGTCCGCACGCAGTCCCAGCGAATGCGTGCGGAAAGCCTGCACATACACGACATTTTCCCACGCATCGGTGCGGCAACAGCCCTCGGTATCGTTGCCGTCAGCCTGCACGTGACCGTTCCGGCACAGCGCCAGCACATGCGATGCGCCGCAGGACAGCGCGACGATATCCCGCCATGTGCCCGGCTCCGACAGTCCCCCGGTAATGAGAACATGCCCGTCCGCCGCGATGCAGGCGGTCAGCCTGGCTCCGCAGGCAAGCCGCCTTCCGTACCGGGTCGCCTGCGTCAGTCGGAGCAGGTATGCCTGTCCGGCACGCTGGATTTCTGCCCGCTGTGCCCGGCGGTCGGCGGAAAAGTCCTCAAACTGTCCGAACAACGGTGTCCAGTCGAACAAATCGCTCCAGCCGGTGTCCACCCCGTCGCGCGTTCCTCCTGACAGGCACCTGCGCCGCGTGCGTGTTTCCGGCAGTGTTACGTTCCCCTGGCGGTCGAGCGCCAGCAGTCCGGATGCCCCGACTGCCAGTGAAACATACCCGGCACCGCCCGGAGCCGCACCGGTGCGGTTCCCGGTGCGGAGTTGTCCCTCGGCTGTCAGCGCACGGATACAGCCGTTCGATGCTGCCACAAAAACCAGATTGCTCCATTTCCGCGCCCAATACGGCAGGGGGCGGGTGGAAACCAGCCGCCCGTCCGCCGTGACGGCGTACGCCGCATTGCCCTGCACGTCGGAAAACAGTCCGACAACCGTCCCCCATGTGGCTATGTGCTCCCGGAGCGCATAGCTGCCGCCTGCGATCAGCACCTCGCCCGCGGCAGTCAAGCCCAATGTAAAGTCCCGTCCGCAGCATATGTCCCGGACATCGCTCCATTCCGAAGTATCGGTACATCGGTCGGACAGCTCCCCGGCACACAGCACGCGCCCACCGATCAACAGGGCGGCGGCGTGCGTCGTCGAGCAGGCAACCATATCCACCCGACTCCAGTGCGCGACGCCTGCGCGGATACCGTGCGTGTCCCGCCCGGCAAAGTGTACGGAACCGTCGCCCGTCAGTCCCAGCAGGTAGTCACGGCTACCGCACACCGCCAGGATATCCTGCCATGCCGTCGCCTGCTCCTGCCCGTATGCGTTACTGCCGGCGAACAACACCCGCCCCCCGGCAGTAACGGCGGCGGCATACTCGTCGCCGCAGGCAAGGATACCCTTCCGTGCGCGGATGCTTTGCTGCAGAAGATCCAGTTCCTGCCGGTCTGCCGCCTGAGCTGTCGCTATGAAGGGTGAAGCCATGTCCGTATCCTCCTTTTCCTGTGCGCTGTCCGTGTCGCGGTCACGTTATCCGTGGTTACTGTTACCCGGAATCTCCTTATTTTCCCGCCGCAAAGTGGTCGTCCAGGTAGGCGTAGAAGTTACCCGGCTCCGCCACCTCCGCCGGCGCATTGAGCGAGATGACAAACATCGGCGGTTCGTCGCCCGGCTCGGTACGGATCTCCACCCGGACAGCATGCGTGCCTCCGGTCAGCACTCCGTCATGCAGGTTGGCGACCGGTGCGCGGTGGTAAGCAGGCAGGAATACCTGTGCCGTCTCCGACCGGATAACCGTCTCCCCGTCCAGCGTTACGAGCACGGGATGTACTGTGTTGCAGATGAGGCGGGTGGGGCGGTCATACGGTGCCGTCAACGTTGCCTCCGCCACATACACCCCGTCGGCAGACGCCTCCGGGAACCGCACCTGCGTCCCGGGGCAGAGCACTTCCCTGCCGTTCAGCCGCCAGCGATTGGGCGCCAGCAATATAAAGGGCAGGCGGTACTCCGACCAGATATCGCCGCAGTTGAAGCGCCGCACGATCAGCCCCATGGGGTAACAGCGGCTTCCGGGCACCGGTGCGCCCGGGACCGCCTCGGCGTGCAGTACCGTTTCCGCCTCCGCTCCGGGTTCCAGCGCAAGACGCACCGGCTTGTCCGCTGCCCGCAGTCCGTCCGGAACGCGCAGGGACAGTTCCATATCCCAGCGCCACGCCGTATTGTTTCTTACGGTCAGGCAGATCGATGCCGGAGCCCCCGGTGCAACCGACGGATCACCGTACCGCCCATCCCCCTTTGCACCGTAGCGCAGGGTAAAGGTCACGCCCTCATCGCGGCGGCTGTGTGCCGGAAGGACATAGTGCTGTACCGCGAAGTCCGCGTTGTCCTCCGGTGTGACGGTATAGCGTGTCTCGTCTTCCAGCGCCAGCTTGTCATACAGCGCAAGACAGCGCCTCGTCAGTTCATCCAGATCAGCCGGCGCCGTGAAGCCCCGGATAGCAGCAGACACCTGGATGGCATCCCCGATAGGTGCCGACCACTTCTCCGGAATACCGGCTGTGCCCCGCAGAATCCCCAGAATCGCGCCGCAGGTCGCCACGGTGCAGTCCGTATCGTAACCGAGATTGACCACCTTCAGGATGGCATCCTCAAAGTTCTCCCCCCAGAGCAGTCCTGCCAGTTCAAAGGCAATGTTCTGCGGTGCATCGGTAAAGTTATTCCGTCCGTGCTCGCGCAGGATAATCTCGCGCGCCTCCGGCAGGGGCACACCGCCCTCGTACAGTGCCAGCATATGGCTGACGGATCTGTAAACCCGTGAGTTTTCGGGAATATAGGTCAGTGCCTCGCGGATCAGCGCAGGGATATCGTCAGATTCATAGGCAGCCGCTTCCAGCGCGGCGTTGAATATTTCGCCGAACACGCCTTCGCCTCCGGCATGATCCACCACGGCGTCCTGCCACGCAAAGTACGCCGCAAGGCGCGGCTTTCCCGCGCAGATCGCCGCCCATATTTCGGAGCGGATGGGGGAGCCCATGCAGTCGGTGAAAGTGTTGTCAAACATTCCGGAAAAGGGCGGCTTGAATCCCATACGCATAGCGGTTCCGCTGTAGCCGTACTCATCCCACGGGAAGTAGACGTGTTCCGTCCACTCGGCGGCGATGCCCTCCGCTCCCAGGCGGACTCCCTCCTGTTCCATCGCGTGCAGGTTGACCAGTTGCAGGTCGAGGTCATCATTCGGCAATGCGCCGTGCGGGTCGAGCCGGGGGTACCAATCCAGGTGCATGACCTCCTTACAGCCCTCCACCGGTGTTCCCAGCGTGCCGCCGATGTTTTTGCCCAGCCAGCAGGCATATATCCTGTCATACAAAGTCTTGCGTTCCATATGTTCTTTCCCTCCTTATGTCCGCATATCTACGTCATGCGGAAAATGAATACGTCTGCTCCGCTTCTGTTCCCCACATGCGCAGTGCGCGCGCCTTGTAGGAGACGTAGGCGGCATTGTCCAGCCCAGCCCAGCTCATGAGCTGACGGCGGGCATAGGCAGGACGGTTGGTCACGAAATTGCGGATAACTTCGATATAACTCCACCACGTTTCGTATGTAGTCATCGAGCCGTCCGTTACGCGCCAACGGCTCAGCTGCAGCTGCATGACCGGTGTGATACGTGCGATCAGCGCATCCAACTCGGCAACGAGCCGGTCAGGCTGGAAATAAATCTCCGTACACCACACAAAACGCAGGATAAAGCGTTCCCGGAAAGAATTATTCTGCATCAGGTGATTGACTACGGCGCCCAGTATGGAGCCGTCATTGATTACGCCGAACAGATCGGTGTCCAGCGTGGAGTTCAGCCCGACACCGTGGTCGGTATCCACAATGCAGAAGTGCCATTTTGTGTCCATTCCCCCGTCCGGGTTGGTATTGCGCCAGACCTTGATATTGTTGCCGGGCCAGTCGGAACAGCAAAGGTATATCTGTGCGCAGAAAAAGTCGATCAGCCCGTCGATGTCGATCTTGCCGGAAACGTACAGGTAGTTTGATACATCCGCCATGTTGTGCGTCTTGATAAACCGCACCAACGCATTGAATTCGTCCGCCTGCGCCGGATCCCCGTATGCCGCCATGTAATCCACGTTCCAGCCGTAGGTCAGCGGGTACGGGCACTCCAGCATCGAAAAATCCTGCTCCGCCACGCCGTACTTGCCGGTGAAATACTTGGTATCCAGCCGGTCGCGGGCATTGAACAGCCCCCAGAATTCGCCGTTGACAAAGGTCATCACGGGGGCATACGCCATATCGTCCGGTTTAAGGAAACGGTCGATGCGCTGTATGTAGGCATCGCCGATATGCGAGCGCGAAATGGTGCATCCGGAGTTGTCGCCACCGCCGTTGCGCAGCAGGATGTGACGGTACCATGTTACGCGTTCCCCGTCCGGCGTGCGGTTGGCATACTCTCCGAACAGGTCATAATTCAGCGTGTTCAGATTCTCTCCCACGCCGTCACTGCCCAACGGGTCGGACTTAAGGAGAATGCGGAAGGATTTCTGCCGCATTCCCAGCGAGCCGCGCCCGTTCATGGCTATCTCCGACCATCCCGAAAATACCGATTCGCCTTCCCGCGACAGGAACTCCACATAGGCGGGAATATGCTCGTGCACCGCTGTGCGGCACAGGTAAATGCCGTCGTCTCCCAGGAAATCCTCCGCCGACACCGACACGCTGACCATATCCATATCCCATTCCCTGTACACCGAACCGATAAAGTAGGTCTGCGTAGTCATGGGCGTGACGGCACCGTCGGCGTCCCGGACCGCATACGCGCGGATCACGGCGGCACCGGGGAAGGAGGAAGCCAGCGGATAGTAACTGCTGCCCATGCGCGAGGCGCACAGTTTGGTCAGTTGCCCCCACGTCATGTCGGTTGTATCCCGCAGACGGATTGCGCCCGTGTACCGGGTCGGTGTGCGCCCCAGCTCCCACGCGCGACGCGGATCGTCGCCGTTGATCGAATAGTAGACCGTGTAGCCCGCAGGAGCAGTCATGGTCAGGTCAAATCCCTGCTCGTATACTCCGCCAGGCGCCGAGAACGCCACCTCCGGCAACCGTCCTGCGATCTCCCCGTTGACACGTCCGGCAGTCGTGCGCGGCGTGACCTGCCGCAGTACTGTCCAGGAAGCCTCACTCAGCTTCAGACTTTGATAGGCGACTTTATCGGTATCCGCCCGCTTGCGCAGCAGGCGTCCCGCGCCGGTCTTCCGGACATAGTGGAACGCATCCTGCGCATCCGCCGCGGCGGCAGACAGGTATGCATATACCCCGCCCTGCCCTGCCAGCGGCTCATCCGCACGCAACGCGGTGCCGGAAGCCGCCAGCACAACGCGAAGCCCGGTCGGATCCGGGCAGAAATCCAGCACCGTGTCCCATGCGGAGAGGCGCAGAACCGGCGCCGTCACCGCCCGCGCCTCTGCTCCCCGGATCAGGAAACAGCCGCCGGCGGGAACGCGGGCATCGGCAGGGAGCGGGTATTCCGTCATGCCGCCGTCTTTACCCGGCATGTACAGGGAGAGCCCCGCGAGGGAAACGGCGCGGTCGCCGCCGTTGTACAACTCGGCAAAGGCATACTCGCACAGCCCCGCCCCCGCCACATCACCGGGCGTATAAAAGGAAGTTATCACCAGGTTGCGGCAGTCCTCTGCGGGAGTCGGCGCCGACGCCGAAACACGGTCGGGAGCGGCTGCTGCGCCTCCGGCTCCCGGTGCGCCAAACGCTGTCAGGCTGCCGAAGCAGGTGAGCAATGCAAGCAGAAGGCAAAGGGATACGGCGGCGAGCCCGCCCCGCACACGGTTGCAGCAATTCATTGTGAACCTCCCCGGTCTTTCGTGACCGCGCGTTCCGCAGAAGACGCCACGGAACGGTAAAAATTCAACGTTTCGAACCCATGCTCCAGATGGTTGAGCAGGTATACCTCGGTGGCGGAGGAAAAAGCCTCCGCCTGCGCCGTCTCCAGCGAAAAGGAAAAGATCTTCCGATCCGGCGCCGCAAGCGCAAAGCGCATAGCCGCCAGCACAGGCTCCGTCAGCGGGATCAGAATGCTCCGCTCGCCCAGCGCTTCCTCCGAAGCGGCACCGATGCCGCCCCGATTGAGCCGCGCCTTGCAGGCATCGCAAAGCAACCGCCCGTTCATGACATCCAGATATGCCCCGGCGGGCGTTTCCTTCCCGCAGAGCGCACAGCACTCCAGCGAGGGGCAAAAGCCGGACAGCGCCGCCGTCCGCATCTCGAACACGCCCTTGATAAGAGCCGCCGGCTTGGTTCGTTGCTCCAACATATACAGCGAGTTGAGCAGCATCCGGAGCATCCGACCGCCGAACACCGCCATTTCGTCCTGCTCCCCTTCCCCCTCCGATGCGGCAGGGGAAGCACCCGCTACGCCGACCACATCCCCGGACAGATCACACAGGTAGGACGCCAGCGCCATATGCGTCAGGTCGCAGGAAAGGCTGTAGAAGGAGGACAGCACCGATCCGCTCCGCAACCAGAGTGCGCCGTGGCTTTCGGACAGTTCGAAATTGCCCCAGGTAAACGGCTGGGAGACGGCGGAAAGTCGGTCGCGCCCGGATTGCCCGTGCCGGACTATGACAGACAGCCGTCCCCGATCCGGCGTCAGGATCTGTACCAGGCGGTCGCTCTCGCCGCGTGGATAGGCGCGGATGACAAGACCGTCCGTCGTGTACAGTCTGCCCATAGCGCCCTGTTACCTGTCCTCGCGCCGGTAGCCGAAGTTGCCCACGCTGGCGGCGCTCTCACGCCAGTTCTCCTTGACCTTGACCCACAGGTCGAGGTACACCTTGGTTCCGAGCAGCTTCTCCAGATCCTCGCGCGCATAAGTTCCTATGCGGCGCAGCTCCTCACCGTGCTTGCCGAGGATGATGCCCTTGTGCGATGCCTTCTCGCAGAATATCTCGGCGCGGATGCTGACCATGCCGGTTTTGGCGTCCTCCTTGAAGGACTCAATCACCACAGCAGTGCCGTGCGGAATCTCCTGGTTCAGTGTACGCAGTATCTTCTCCCGGATGATCTCTGCCGCCATCTGACGTTCCGGCTGGTCGGTGGCAATATCCTCCGGGAAAAGCCAGTCCATTTCATGCAGGAACTTCCGGCACTCCTCCAGCACATCCTTCACACCCTTGCCGTTCTTGGCGGACACAGGTACAACCGCCGCAAAGTCATGCAGGGCGGCATAGCGCGTAATGGTCTCCGCCACCTGCACGGCAGTGTACAGATCGATCTTGGACAGCACCAGCACGCAGGGAACCCCCGTCCGCTTGCAGTAAGCGATGACGTTCTGCTCCACGGGAGACGGTTCCCGTCCGGTATCCGTTACCAGTACGACAGCATCCGCATCCTGCATGGTCGCGTTGGCAGTCCTGACCATGTAGTCGCCCAGCGAATTCTGCGGGCGAAAGATCCCCGGCGTGTCCAGAAACACAAACTGATCCTCTCCCTCGGTCAGGATGCCGGTGATACGGTTGCGGGTGGTCTGCGGCTTGGAGGAAACGATGGCTACCTTCTCCCCCAGCATGGCGTTAAGCAGGGTGGATTTTCCCACGTTGGGACGCCCCACCAAGGCGATAAAACCGGTTTTTTTCATACTATCTTTGTTACAATCCTTTCTGCCGGCGGTTACGGTCTCTCCACGAACAGATCAAACACGGCTGCCGTAACACCGTCCGTAATGCTGAGGCGGTTCTGCTTGTCCGCTGTCGGGTACAGCGTGACCGAGCGGATCGCGTCCCCGTCCAGCTGGAACTCCACCTCAAAGCCGGGTTCCACCCCGTAGATGCAAAAGCGCATACCGCCCAGCTCCTGCTCCGCGCCGGGAAAGCCACGGAATGACTCCAGCCGGGGACGCGTGTTGACCACCCGGGCGCGCAATTCATCCAACGTCATGCGGGTGCGTATATCCGGCACGTGATCCAAAGGCGGCTCGGTTTCCAGATCTTTCAGATTCAGCAGAACCAGCACGTTGGACGGACCTGCCAGCAGGATGACGGCAAGTACAATCAGCACGACCGCCGCAACGACGGTCAGCAGGCGCTGTGTCGGGGAACCGCGCCTGTCATCCTCCGGGAACGGGGTGTATCTCATGCCTGCCCGCCGTCAGCCGGTGCGGCATCCTGACGGGTGCCCTCGTCCGGGCGCTCCGGTATTCCCAGTCCCATTTCGTCCATGATGGCGTGCTGGCGGCGTCGCATATCCGCCTCGTCTGCCTCGCCGGTCTCATGGTCGTACCCCAACAGGTGCAGAACGGAATGGACGCAGAGGAAGGCAACCTCCCGCTCAAAGCTGTGTCCGTACAGTTCCGCCTGCTCCTGCGCACGCTCCAGCGACAGCACAATGTCACCCAGCGACACCTCCGGCTCGTCAGCCAGCGGCTCCTCGCTCTCACCGCTGTAGTCCGTCAGCGGGAAGGACAGCACGTCGGTCGGGCGATCAACCTGGCGGTACTGCCGGTTCAGGGCGCGGATCCCCTCGTCATCCGTAAAGGTCACGGACACCTCGCAGGGGTTCTCATACTGCTCATGCTCCAGCGTTGCGACAACGGCGCGTCGCACCAGCATTTTCAGCTTATAGGTGACGGGAAGCCTGTCCTGCTCATTCGTAAAGTAAATAATGCGATTTACGGTTTTCATGGATTGTATCTCCTTTGCTGGTATCGTTTCTGCTTCTGTATGCATCCAGACATATGTCATCGCTTGGGGCGGAAGGTATGCTCCGGAGTGCGGCGTGCCTTTGTCCTCGCGTAGCGGTCGTAGGCAAGGATGATCTGCTGGACAAGATGATGCCGCACAACGTCCTTTTCGGTCAGGTAGTGGATGGCGATGCCGTCTATATCCTTCAGCACGCGCACCGCCTCGGCAAGTCCGGATCTCTGTCCGTTCGGCAGGTCGGTCTGCGTCAGGTCGCCGGTCACGACGACCTTGGAGCCGAACCCCATACGCGTCAGGAACATCTTGACCTGCTCCGGCGTCGCGTTCTGTGCCTCGTCCAGGATGATGAACGCATCGTCCAGCGTGCGTCCGCGCATATAGGCAAGCGGTGCCACCTCGATTGTGCCCCGCTCCGCCGCCCGCTGGTGCCCCTCGGTTCCCATCATTTCGTTGAGCGCGTCGTACAGGGGGCGCAGGTACGGATCAATCTTGGACAGCAGGTCACCGGGCAGGAAGCCCAACCGTTCGCCTGCCTCAATCGCGGGACGGGTCAGAATAATGCGCGAAACCTGCTTCTCCCGCAGTGCCTTGACAGCCATGGCAACAGCCAGAAAGGTCTTGCCCGTTCCGGCAGGTCCGACGCCCAATACAACCGTATTCTGCCGGATAGCCTCCACGTACTTGGACTGTCCGGCAGTCTTGGCTTTGACCGGCTTCCCTTTTGCCGTCAGGCAGATAATATCCGGGCTGAGCGACGTCAGCTCGGAGGCGCGCCCTTCCGCCACGGTATCGGCAACATACCGAACGGTCTGCTCGTTGAGCGAGTCGCTCAGGCGGAGCATATCGCGCAGGTACTCCACCGCCATGGCGGCGGCATTGACAGCTTCCGGTGACTCCCCGGAAATCAGCACGGCATCGCCGCCGTCCCCGTCGGAGCGGTTATGCAGCGTAACGCCGAAGCGGTTTTCCAAAATGCGGGTATTGACGTCAAAACTGCCGAACAGCGCGGCAGTCACCGCTGCGTTGTCCATTTTGATACTGCGTTGGTTCATGTATACTTCGGTCTCCTGTATGGTTGTACGGCTTGCGGCTGTGCCTACCCGTCCACCCGGATCGGCACCGACAGCGCGATGTCCTCCACGCAGGTCAGCGTCACATCCAGAATGAAAGCATCCTCCGTCAGAATGGGGCACACGGTCTTGGACAGCAGCTCCGCACCGCCGGGTATGGCGGCAATGCGACGGGACAGCTCCAGGTAAGCCAGTGCTTCCGCCTCGGCGGGCGTTCGGGTGTATCCGGCAGGCTGCGCGGCGGGCACATACCACACCGTCCGCACCGCGACCGGAAAGCCGATACCCGGAACAAGCGTCAGGTCAAGCCGTTGCTCTATTGTATCACAAACCATGTCCTGATTTCCAGTCCTTTTTGAAAATTTTATGGATTTTCCGAAAAAAATAAGGTATTTTTCGGTTCCCGCCGGTGTATCGGAGCCTGCCACGCCCGAAGGAGAGCGTGCCTGTGCCCGCAAGGGAATCTCCACGACCTCGCGCCGGGTCGTCCGCGCATAGATGTGTGCCTCGGCGCATACGGCACGCACGCCTACCGTCTGGCTGTCATACAGCCCGCTGACCAGCAGCTGCCCCGCGTCCACCGTCTGTCCGGCAGCAACCAGAATATTTCCGCGCGTCAACTCTACCCGCTCGATAACGCCCGGGCGCGATGCCACGATGTTGGCAGGCGCCGGTTCGGTCGGCGCGGGCGGGTAGACAGCCTCCCGCACCTGCACGTAGGCGACGGTCCCCCGTCGGTTGACCGATATCCAGGCAATACGCCGATCCTCCAGCAGAACACGATTCTCCAGCCGGTCCGCGGCGAAGCCACGGAGCGGCGTTCCGACCGAAAAACCGCAGGATGCCAGCGTATCCAAAACCTCCCGACGGCTCAGTGTCTCGACGCCGCTGATGCGTATGTCCCATACATACCGTCCGGACAGCCAGAGCAGGACAATCCCCAGCAGAATACCGACGGGAACACCGGGCCGCTGCAGCATCCGCCTGCCCAAATCCGGAAGCCCCCGGACTGCGCCGAATTCAGCCGGAACACAGGCACGCGCGCACGCCGCCTCGCACCGCCTTGCCGCCGCGCATGTCATCTGTACGGAAAGATATTCATCCGTACAAGTAAAATGCGTATACGGACAGCCCGCACGGCGGCAAAGCTCCAGAAACGGCGCCGCACAGCCAATCGGTACGCGCACCGAGCGCCACCCCAGCAGAAACATGCTCAGCATTCCGCCATCCCCTCTCCCCCGTCCTCAAAGGAAAGGCTCTCCACCAGTCCGTCCACACCGACCGCCCCCGCAAGGTAGGAGGTACAGCCAAGGCGCCGCCCGCGCACCGCCAGCACGGTATCCTTCATTTGCAGCCGGATACAGGTCGGCGTATATGTCAGAATACGGCGACAGCCCTGCACGGTCAGCAGGTTCCGTCCCCGCAGTTCCGCACGCATACCGCCGCTCAGGATGTCGGGCGGCAGATCCAGCCGAACAGCCAGCCATTCAGGCAAACGGCGGCGCTGATTCGGTTCCGCATCCTGCTTTCTCGGTTTTCCGTTTGTTTCGCTCATGTTCGCGCTCCCTCCGTCATATGTTGCTACCGTCCCGTGTTGTCGGGATATTCTATGCGGAGGGAGGTGTGACCATGACAGAACAGAGCCGACACGCCGGCACCCGACTCCGGACCGCCGTGCCGGAGGTGCCGCGCAGGTACCCTTCTTTCGGGCAGGTTTTCTTTTGCCTGATGTCCACCTTCTGCTTCGTGCTCATCCTGCGGAACCCGGATGTCGCCATTGAATACATGGGGCGGGGACTGTCGCTGTGTGCCCGCACAGTCATCCCGTCCCTGTTCCCTTTCATGGTCATCTCCGAACTGATGGTGCGAAGTGGGGCTGGTGAGGCGCTGGGACGCCTGTTTTCGCGCCCGATGCGATACCTGTTCGGGCTGTCCGGGGCGGGTTGCACCGCTGTTGTGCTGGGGTCGCTTTGCGGATTCCCTGTGGGGGCACGGACAGCGGTCGCTCTGTACGACCGGAACGCCATCTCCCGACGGGAATGCGAACATCTCCTGACCTTCTGTAACTGCCCCAGTTCAGCGTTTCTTGTCACGGCGGTCGGCGTCTCCCTGTTCGGCAACCGACGGCTGGGAAGCGTGCTGTATTTCTGCGTGCTTGGCGTCTCGTTTCTGGTCGGGTTTATCGCACGCTTCTTTCTGCGGCATGAGCAGGCAGGACGTGACCATCCGCATCATCCATCCGGGCTGCATCCCGGCGGAGCGGAAATGTTTACGGCATCTGTGTCGGGCGCGGCTTCGGGTATGCTGACCGTGTGCGCCTACGTGATCTTCTTCTCCACGCTCTCGGGCACGCTGTCCTGCCTTGTGCGGGTCTGCGGCGGCATGGAGCCGCGGCTGTTTGCACTGCTTTGCGGATTTCTGGAGTTGTCCGGCGGCATCAGCGAGGCGTCCGGACTGCCGGACGGACGGCAGGCATTGATCCTGACCGCCGCCATTGCAGGCTGGTCAGGGTTGTCCGTCCACTGTCAGATCGCCGGCATCTGTGCCGGGCGGCACATCTCGCTTCGCCCCTATATCACTGCCAAGGCAGTGCAGGCAATCCTGTGCGGCGCGGTTATGGCGCTGATCCTGTGCGCCTTCCCCGATTGGCTCTCTCCCGATGCCGACACGGTTGTGCGGACACTGCTGGACCTGGGCGATCTCTGGCAGACGGCACGTCCCTCCGTGCCTGCCGCGCTGGCAAATGCAGGCTTTATTCTGAGCTGGTTGATTTCGCTGGCGGGACGCTGGCGCCGACGAACCGGACAGAACAGTTCCCCCGTGAAATACTGACCTGTATGATCCCGCGCACTGTGGGCAGGCACAGCTCACCGGACAGCATCGGCTCACCTGTCATGCTTTCCGTCTGCGGATGCACCGAAAAGGTTTCAAAGCCGGGCGAGGTGGGCGTCACGCCGAAAACGCCGCGCACGATGGCGACCGCTGCCGCCGCTCCCCACGGGTGTGAGAAAGTCATGTTGGGCTTGTTGACCGTATTCCAAGCCTCGGTTGTCAGCGTCGCGCCGATGGGCAGTCCGTCGAAGGGAGACGGGAAATCTCCGACCGAGCGGCGGAGCATATAGGAAAATGTGCGCTGTCCCGGTCTGCTGTCCCCATCCAGCAGGAGCGAGTTTGCCATGCTTCCATGCCCGGTGCGGTACAGTCCCATCAACAGGAAGTACGTACCGTACACGCTCATCCGGATGCGACCGCCGCCTGCTTCGGGACGCAGACTGCGCTCCCACAAACGCCCGGCAATCCTGTCCGCCATCGCGCTGTCCCGGTACACGCCGGCGTACAGCGCATACGCCGCCGTATGCTGGGAAATATGTGCCGACCGGCTCCCGTCCTGATACAGTCCGTCCGAGAAATCCCCCGTTGCCGGATCATACAGGCGGGTAAGGATCGCCTCCCGCAGTGCCGCGGCGCGTGCGGCAAATTCCCCGCTGTCGCCTGTCTCCCCGACGACGGCTGCAATCCGCGCCAGCGCCTCATAGCCCGCAACAGCGGCGCAGTTGAGAACCGTGTTGTAACGCACGCCCATGTCATATCCATCCCGTTCGGACGGCGGCCAATCGACCAGTACCGCGTCCGTCCCTGCTCCCCCGGCATTGCCGGAATGCAGAAGTCCCGTGTCGGCGTCCGTAAACGCGGAAAAGGTCTTGCTGCGCAGGATCGGATACCAGCGCACAAGCGAGCTGTCGTCTCCGGTTGCCATGTAGTCCTCGTACGCAGCCTCTGTGATCCAGAGAATATACTCGGCGGGCCATGTGCGATGGGCATACAGGTATTCCAGCGAAAAACGCGCGGTGGCGCAGTCACTCTCAAAGCTATACGCCGCCAGTTGATTGATCAGCGCATCGCCCTCGTAGGCGCCCCGTTCACGTGATTGGGAGTCCACATAGAGGTCCTGCGTCGTAAGCTCGACCGTGTTGCGCGTCAGCCGCCAGAGGTCACAAAGCAGGGGACTGTCGCAGTCCATATGCGATCCCTCCCCGCAGGACGCGCGGCGAACCGTCACACCTCGGAGCATGGCGGGCGTCAGTTCAAACGGCAGACCGATCAGCTCGACAAAGCGGAATGTCATCAGGTCTGTCGTGGTGAACCGCCGTCCCGGCGTCAGCCGCCAGGCAAGCCGGTAGCGGTTTCCCGTGTTCATATTCCATTTGACAAGCGTCCCGTCCGTCCCCGGTTCCGGACACAGCTGTTCGCCCATGTACAGCCTGACTTCCGCGCCATGCAGGGCGTCCGCACGCCATGCCGCCGCTCCCGGCACATCAAGCGCAACGGTTCCGACGATTTCCTGTCCGAGATCGGCAAGATAATGCCCTTCGCCCAAACGGAGCACGCGGGGCGGCATCTCATACGCAAACCGAGACACCGGATTACACCCAGCCGGCGCGGGAATCAGATCCTCGCCCTCGGAAAATCCCGCTGTCAGGAGCCCCCTGTCCACACAGGGCAACCAATCACCGTCGTCAAATCCGGGCTCCGCAAAGCCGAACGGGTAGACTTCACCGTCTATATCCTGCGCGTAGGCAGTAAAGTACCCCGTTCCGATGCTGTGGCGGGGGCGCAGAGCGGCGGTACCGTCCAGTCCGCGCCAACCGTCCGGCGATACAAGCTGTTGCGCTGTGCCGTCCCGCCCGTAGGCAACGGCACGGCAGGCAAACATACGCACCGCGCTCCCGCCGGGGCAGGCAAGCACTGCACCCACAACGTTTTCCCCCGCATGCAGGTATGGCATCATGTCCGCAGTCTGCACGAAAAGCAGTCTGCGCCCCTGCGGATCGCGTCCGTAGCGGGGCGGCGCGACCAGCAACGGCTGCCCGTTTACGTACAGTGTGCAGACGTATTGCCGCGCGGGCTCGGGCGAACGGGCTGTCACGCTGACAGGCGCGTATATTGTGGCGGAAAGCTGTTCCTGCGTCAGGAAAAAGCGCTGACGCACAAAGCCGCACACACCCGGATTGCAGTCATCCGGCAAGCAATCCGGCGTGCTCGGCCATATTCCGTGCGCTGTCCGCCACGCTGCGGCATCAAACACCGAAAAAGGCTGCACTTCTGATCTGGACTCGTTTCCGCTCCGGTCGCGTATCCGCACCTGCCAGCCGTACAGTCCTGCCTCGGGCGTCGGGCATTCTCCGGCTGGCAAGGACACGCCTGTGCTTCGTGTACAGGACATCCAACCGGTGTCGTACAGGGGCACCGGATCCTCATCCGGAACGCCGCGGAAAATGGTTAAGCGGCAGGCACTCTGCCCCTCCGGGGGACACCACGAGAAGCGCCATGCGGCTGGGTCTGCGGGCATCCCCCACGGCTCCCGCCGGAGATTCATACGCAGTCCGCACGGACGGGCGGTCAATGTCTCTTGCATACAGTTCCCTCCCCATGTCAGCGCGGTCGGTTCTGTCCGCGCTGACGATATGTGCTCATGGTACCACAAAAGCCATTGCTTGTCAAGTCGTGGAGCGTTACGCCGGGCGATTACGTGTGTTTTTTGCTCTTCCGGCATACGCGGCGCGTGGCATTTTTTCCGGGAATTGGCGCAGTTTGAAAAAAGCGCTTGACAAACCGCGCGGAATGTGCTATAATACACGGCTGTACGGGGTTTGACCCATTAGCTCAGGCGGTAGAGCACATGACTTTTAATCATGGTGTCCGGAGTTCGAGTCCCCGATGGGTCACCAAAATAAACAAATCCGAACTATTTCGCAGGTCGAAATTGGTTCGGATTTGTTTTTTGGGGAAATGATTCCCGCTCGTTTTCCGGCATCAGCCACCAGGATTGTACGAGCTGGCTTCACGCAGACGGGTATTCCTCGTAATTTACGAGAGCTTCGATAGTTGCCGATAAGTTTTCAGAATGATAATCCCCGATACCTCAGCCGTCAGGATATGATGACCGTTTGGACACCGGCGGGAAAGCCGCGACTGTTGCAGGGGTCAGAAGAACGCGTCCAGCCCGTCGGCAACTCCCTTCGCCGCCTGCTTGGCAAAGCCGTCCTCCTCCATGCGCAGATCATCCTCGCGATTGGACATGAAGCCCATCTCCAGTATAGTGGTCGGCACGGCACTCCAGTTGGTACCCGCCTTGCTGTCGGTTTCCCATATGCTCCGGCGGCTGATCCCTGTCGCGGCGCAATACGCATCCAGTACCTTTTCGGACAACCGGTAGCTCGCGGCATACGCGGCGGCGCAATCCGGGTACGGATTATTCGCCGTCTGGCACACAGTCATCGCGCCCTTCATCTCGTCATTTTCCCAGCCATTGGCATGGATGCGGATGAAAGCGGCTGCGTTGTGGCGGTTCGCTACCTGCGCGCGCTCGACGTTGCTGATGTCCACCTCGTTTGTTTCGCGGATCATGACCACGGAGTATCCGCGCGCCAGCAGCTCATCCCGCAGAGCGAGCGCCACGCGCAGGTTGAGTTCGTACTCCTCCACGCCGGAGAACACGCCCGATGTGCCGGACGACACCTTTGCCTGCGTCACATCCGCGCCGGGACCGATCGGCTCCTTGCCTGCGTTCCCCTTGATCTGATGACCTGCATCAATCACGATGATCCGACTCCGGTTCGCACCGCTTCCCTCATAGCAGATATCCGTACCGGGGTGCGCCTCGCCTGTATAGGCAACCGCTACGCCCTCTGCAAAAACAGACGGTCCTACCGCCACGTTTTCATCCGAGGAAGTCACCCCGGTCACCGTCTCGGTTTCGCTTCCGGTCACATGGACGATCATATCCCCGGTATTCGGTTCTTTGGCACTGCTTTCCTGCCACATCCAATCGGCGCCAAATCCGCCGCAGGCAGACAGCAACAGTGCCAACGCAAGGCAAAGCGGTGCCACCATCAGCATTTTCCGGCTGATTCTGTTTTTATTCAGCATGTATATGTTTGATCCTCCTTACGGACACAGACAACGTCTGCACGAATGTGCCCGCAGACTCATTATAACACAAACCCGGTAGCTTGTCAAGCATGGGGCAAACCGGCTCCGGACAGGCGAATCCGGATTGCCGGCTTGGTCTCTGCCACGCCGTCCCGCAAACGAACAGGATTCAGGAAATCAACACCACAATTCGCAAAAAATTCTGGAAGTTGCCGTATTTCTCTTGCAAATCCTTTCCGGCTGTGCTATACTGTAGGTGAAAATTCACAGAAACGGAGGGAGATACCATGGTTCAATTCCATTACGAGGACAGCGACCTGATGCTGCACCACACGTTGACAGACAATCCGAGCGAAGCCATGTTCCCACTGCACGCGCACGATCGCTACGAACTGTATTGCTTCCTGCACGGGCAGGGGTATTATACCGTCGAGGGACACGACTATCCGCTGTCCCCGGGCAGTCTCCTGATGATGCGCGACGGCGAAACGCACAAGCTCCACATCAGCCCCACGCGGACATACGAACGCATTGCGCTTCATTTCTCGCCTGCCGCCCTGTTGCCGGCGGATGCGGCGGACTATCTGCTCGCGCCCTTCCGGGTGCGCCCGCTGGGTCAATTCAACCGACTGCTCCCTTCCCCGGAAGCCGAACGAATCCGGGATATGCTGATCCGCATCACCTCCGGCGGAGTGCCGAAGGATGCCCTTCCGGTCATGATACGTGCGTATCTGCCTGCCATTCTGTTTGAGATCACGCAGACATCCGGACCGTGGAGGAGGGGGGACGCGTCCGCCGAGGCGGCGCAACAGCAGCAGGAGGGACTTGCCCATTCCCTGCCGGGCGGGATCATTGAGTTTATCAACCGCGACCCAGCCGCTGTCACCGGCGTCGATGTGCTGGAGGAAAAGTTCGGCTACAGCCGCTCCTACCTCAACCGCACCTTCCGGCAGTCTACCGGCGTTTCCATTTGGGAGTACGTCATTCTCAAGCGGCTGACGTGCGCACGCGCCGCCATCCGCGCCGGCACCCCGGCGGCGATTGCCGCCCGGGATGTCGGGTACAGTGACTACTCCTCCTTCTACAGGCAGTACCGGAAGCGGTTCGGCTGCACACCGGAGGAGGAAAAGCGCGGGCTTACACCCGACCGGAAGCCAGATCGAAAAGGAGGAGGTATGTCATGAGTCACCGTTCATTTATCAGGCGCATCCTGTGCGCTGTACTGCTCGCCGTTTCCGCCCTGTTCGCCGTCATCGGCTGTCAGCAGGAGCAACCGGAACCGCCGACCGCATCCGCGTCCGGATCCGGATCCGCGTCCCAAGAAACCACGCAGGAGGAAGCTACCATGAGCCGCACCGAATCAGCCGAGACAACAACCACCGCTACCGAGACCGTGACCGAAGCCGTTACGGAATCCGAAACCGACGCGCCTACCGAAGCGCCCACAGAGCCGCTGACCGAGCCGGAAACCGACCCCGTGCGGGAGGCGCTGGAGCGTTCCGTTTCGGTCGTTCCGTATGTTCCCGCTGAGCCGAGCCGCCTGCGGGACGTCAAGGCAATGTGGCTCTCGCAGTTTGACCTGAACAAGGTCTATACGAACGGCGGACGTCAGCGTGCTGAGGATGATTTCCGCAATCGTATTGCAGGCATCCTGCAGAACGTGGCGGACAACGGGTTCAACACTGTAATTGTACAGGTGCGTCCCAATGCGGACAGTTTTTACCCCTCGGATCTCTACGCACCGAGTGCCTACGTAACCGGCAGTTATGCGAACGATTTTACGTACGACCCTTTCTCCATCCTCATCGAGGAGGCACGCGCGCGGGGACTGTCTGTTCACGCATGGATCAACCCACTGCGCGGCGTGACGACGTCCGAGCTGCAGAAAATGGATATGGCATATGCACTCCGGCAGTGGTACGAGGACACGGCACTGCGCGGACAATACATAGTGGAGTACAACGGACGCTGGTATCTGAATCCCGCCTACGCCGAGGTGCGCGATCTCATCGTGTACGGCGCACGGGAAATTCTCCAGCGCTACGATGTGGACGGCATCCACATGGACGACTACTTCTACCCCACGCAGGATGCCTCGTTTGATGCCGACGCCTACGCAGCTTACCGGGCAGAGGGCGGTACCATGTCGCCGGAAAACTGGCGGCGGGAGAATCTGTCCGATCTTGTATCCAGACTGTACCGCATGACCAAGCGGCAGAAGCCGCACGCGCTGTTCGGCATCAGCCCGGCAGGCGTGCTGAATACCGTATACGCCAAGCAGTACGCCGATGTATACCGCTGGTGCGCCGAACCGGGGTTCGTGGACTACATCCTGCCGCAGATCTACTTCGGCTTTGAGCACGCAACGGCAGCGTTCGACAAGCTCTGCAATCAGTGGCAGGAACTTGTCCGCACCGAGTATGTCGATCTGCTCATCGGCGTGACCTTCGGCAAAGCGCTCGCCAAGTACGACAAGTGGGCAGGCACGGGTGCAAACGAGTGGGCACAGCATACGGACATCATGGCACGTTGCATCACCTACACGCTGGGACTGGAAAAATGCCGCGGTATGTCCGTCTTCTGCTACCAGTATTTCTACGACCCCGTAACCGGTGTCCCGGTTGCCGGAACGCAGGAAGAGCGCGACGGGTACATCGCCATTCTCCGGAAAGCGTCGTGGGAAGACTGAGCGCCGGGGCATTGCCGGAAGGAGGTCAGCCGTGAGTCGGAAGCATTCCCGCGCCGCAAGGCGAAAGCGCTTATCGGGGGCAGCCACAGCCGGACGGAAGCCGCTCTCGGCGCAGGTCTCCGAGCGCGAGGCATGCCTGCTGCGCGAGCTGGAGGCAGAGCGCCTTGAAAATCTGCGCCTGCGCCAAACGATAGATGCCCTGCAGCAGGCATCGGCGCCCCCTGCCAAGGGCGCGAACGAGTTGGTTCCCGTCCGAAAAAAGCCCCGCACCCGGCAGGAGGAGTGGGACGCGAGCTTCCGGGAAGAAAGCCGGACCGCGCACGGCTTTTCAAGGCGGAGTTACCCGCGTTACCTGTTCGACATTGTCAACGCCTCCTCGCCGATGCGGCTGATCAAAAAGATCACGCTGTTCTTCCGCCGGATGCGGCTGGTGCGGCTGATTGTGTCCGTTTCCGCTGCGATATCCGCCACCGTCCTGCTGTTGCCCATGTACGTGATTGTTCTGCCAATCATGCTGGCGCTGACCGGGCTGACCGCGTTTTCCAGCCTGTTCTTCGCGTCCCGCATGAACCGCCGTCTGCGCGCGGAGTTGGCAGGCAGGCATCTGTACGTGTTTGTAGTCTCTGATGAAAACAGTCTGAAAGCCGGCTCCTTCTTCCGCGGCAATGCACATATGCTGGCAGACCAGCCCGACTGCGCCGTTCTGGTGGTCTCTCCGCACAATATCGGAACCGACGGACTGGGCGGAAAAGGCTTTTACCTGACCGCCCGGCAGGAGTGCCCGCACCTCTATATCGTCCGGCGGCATTACTTTTTCAATCTCCGGCGCCGCGTCCTGCGGCAGACCGACGCACATATGACGGTGGTATACTGACGCCCGTGCCGCGCGGGAAACCAAGACAGAAAGGACTTTGAACCATGCCTTACATTGCATACGTATACCTCGGACTGCTGCCGGTGATGAGCATCGCGACACTGGCATTTTTTGCCGTGGACAAGAAAAACTCTTCCCGCGAGGGAAGAGGGCGGGTCCCGGAAATCGTCCTGCTGTCCCTGTGCAGCTTCGGCGGAGCCATCGGTGCATTTATCGGGATGTACGGACTGCGGCACAAAACCAATCCCGTTACCAAATTTCACTTTTTTGTGACCCTGTGGCTGTCCCTCGTTGTTCAGGCGGCTCTGGCGGCGCTGATGGTCACGCGGCTGTTCTGAAGGGAGGCACACGAAACATATGGCACGTTCCAACGAATTCACGCACGGTGGCGGCATCGGCAAAAACATCCGTCTGATGCTCCGGGCTTTGCTAAATACGCTGTTTTTCGGTGCGTTTTGGTTCGGGTTGGCTCAGCTCGGCGCCGAAAAGGTGCTCTTCGGGTTGCCGGAGTTCGTTCCGACACTCTGCACGGCGGCGGGCGGAACCGGCACGCTGATCCTGCTGGCAGTCAACCTGTTCCTTCCCTTCGCACACCGTGCCAGAGGAAGTCGATAAGGTAGCACAAGCCGGAGAGGGATTAATTGTAGCAACTTCCAAAACAATAAATAGTCACCCTTGACGATGAAAAAGCAGTACATATAGCACAGGGAGACGCACAAAACACACACGGGTAAGGCGATTTCGCAAACGGGAGAGCCGGACTGCCGAACTCTTGCCTGAAACCGTCTCCTGTGCGCTTTTGTGCGTCAGTCAACGGGATTGCATCGGCTGGTTTAAGGCTGATGGATATTGCCTGTAATTTTGGGGATTGCTATAAAGCCAGAGTGGCACTGCCATTCGGAGCATTTTGCCCCCGGGAAAGGGTTTGAACCGGCTTTCTCACGTTTTTTTCAAAAAGCTCTTGACAAACCGTCCGCGCTGTGCTATAATAGGGGCGTTGTGAGGAAGAAACCTGTGGCGGCAGTGTTCGAGCGGGCGCGTAGGTGCTTTTGCCGGTGTGGCGGAATTGGCAGACGCCCGGGACTTAAAATCCCGTGATGTGAGAGCATCGTACCGGTTCGAGACCGGTCGCCGGCACCGATTCCCTTCTTTGCATTCAATGTATCGCGGGGTAGAGCAGCCTGGTAGCTCGTCGGGCTCATAACCCGGAGGTCGTGAGGTTCAAATCCCACCCCCGCAACCATATAGTGAAGCCAAAAAAGATATCATGGCTTCGAACCCCCGAGATCTCACGATTTCGGGGGTTTTTCTCGCGTTTCCTCGCTTTTTCGCAACCATGAGGTTTGCGGATACAGAGTGCAGAAAAAAAGATATCATTTCAAAAAAACGGCTTCGGACAGGATTTGAACCCTGCAGTACCCGTTTTTAAGGGCAGAAAGTGCGATGATTTTACGCACCTTCTGCCCTTTTTTCGTATTTTTATATGTTAAATATTTGTGTCTGCCTGAAAGGAGGTTCGTCATCGGTTACATTTATAAAAAAGAAGATTGCGACTGCCGCTACTGCCTGTACTGCCGGCGCAGGAAATGCCGCGCCCTCCGGTGCTGCTGCCTGGAAGATAAGGTTCGCACGCGCTCCCCCGTCCTCAATGAAAACGACAAAGAAATCTATGAATTCTATACGAAAGGAAAAAATGAACATGAAAGCAATCATCACAAGAAACGATCAGACCGCCATCCTTGAACTGCCGACCTCCCGGATGGAGCTTGCAGGATTTTTGAACCAGATCGGCGTCAGAACCCCGGCGTACATCATCCCCTGCTCGGACGAGGAAGAAGATTATATCAAAGTGAAGCTCTTCGGCGAGAGTGACTTTGAAAATGAACTCACGGCACTGGTTACTCCCAAAGACAGCCTCGGCAATGTCAACACGACGCTCGATCTCTATCGGGAGCTTCCTCAAACGCAGAAGGAAAAACTGAATGCGGAACTGTCGCAGAATCCCCCGGACAGTCTTTCTTCTCTCTGCCAAAAGGTCATGGACTTTCAACCGAAATATGTGACCGAGGATTACTATTTTCCTCTGACGGTCTCGGTCTATGAATACAACGAATACGGCGACCTTGACTACGATTCCGACTGCGAGCTTGACGGCAGATTTGCGAACGACTATGCCGATGAAATCAAAGCCATGTTTGATGCCTACACCGCAAGTGACGACACCGACATGGCGGAATACTTTGACGGAAGCAATTCGGCGGTCGCAAAGATCAAGTCTCTAAAATGGGATTTTGAGAGCTTTGACGGAGTCCTCTTCGGCAGAGTGCGTGCAACGCTGACCGAGCCGCTGACAGAAGATGAAGAAACGGAACTCAAGGAATTCATCACCGGTCAGAATTCAGACGGGCTGGGCGAAGGAGCCGAACAGCAGGATATCAGGATTCCGGACGGCATTATGAATGTCCACTTCTGGAACAGCGGCGACAGCTACTTTGTCCGCAATTCGGATGAATTCAGTGAAATGCCGCATACCCACGGCATGACGATGGGAGGAATGTAAATGACACAGATCAAAGCAACCCTTTTGACAGGCGGCAACCATATTGAAACCGTATCATTTCCATGCTTCGATGATGAAATTATGCGACTGACGGAACAGAACGAGATCGGACACAAAGCTACGGTCTTCATCAATAACCTCATTGGTCCCAAAGGGCTGAAATCCATGGAAGGCACTTACGCCAATATCCATGAGCTGAACTACCTCGCCAAACGAATGGACAGCTTTGACGGAACCGAGATGGGAAAACTGCTTGCGGCGGCAACGCGTTTTGATACACGGGACCTCAAACAGCTGATCAACTACACCTTCAACCTCGGCAGAATCACACTGATTCAGAATATCTCGGATATGCAGGCGGTAGGAGTCGAACATTACATGGATATCCACGGCGGGTGCTGTTCCAACGAGGAATACCGCGATCCAAAACGAGCCGAAGAAGGTCGCGCCCTGCTAAGCAGCAAGCGCGGCATCTGGACCGATTACGGACTGATGTTCATCAATGACGAAGTACCTTGGGAAGAAGTCTACAACGGCATCACCTTCCCCGAATACCTCTGTGGCGGTCCCGAGGAATCCAGTGTGGCAATCTGTCACGGAGGAAGAACGGAATTCGTCTATCCTCCGTGTGAGCAATCCTCCATCGAATTTGCATTGGAGCGGTTGGGAGCAAACAGCCTCGACGATTGCCACATTCAAATGAGCTGCATCCGATTCGGAAAACCGCTCTCCGAAGTGATGGATCGCATTCTGAACGATGAAGGCTTGGAGGCGTTCAACGAGGTATGCCATGCTGCCGCAAAAATACCCGACCGGGACCTGGACAAATTTACGGCAGCCGTGCTGTATGCAAACGCCGACACCTCTTGCGAAATTTGCCGGATTGCGGAATCGATGGAGCTTTTCGAGTATGCTCCGGGTGTGCGGGACGCAAACAACCTCGGTGCATGGTGGCTGGAAAACAAGATGGACTGTTCCTTGCCTTATGAAATTGATGAGTTTTTCGATTACGCGGGCTATGGCGAATCAATCGTCGAAAACAATGACGGCGAATTTGTGGAAGGACTCGGCTTTGTCTGCATGGAAGAAGGCTATACCCTGGAGGATGTCCTGCAGGACACGGATCAGGGCATGGGCGGAATGTAAGCGGAAGGGGTTGAAATATGGGAAGATTTGTGGTATAATAAGATATCGACAAATCGGTATTTGAGGATAAGGCTAAGATGAGAGACGGAAAACATCCGAACCCCATATCATAGCTAAATGCTACTCGGCCGAGCGTTTGACTTTTTTCATGAAAAGAAAGGATATGAATTTATTAGGATGAACAAAATGAAATTCAATTCGTTAGAAAGAAAAAATGTAGTTTCGCTTGCCTTATTATTTATATTGATATTTACGTCTTTGCTTTTTGTTGGTTGTAATAAAAAAACAGAAGATAAACCGCAACCCACCCCGCCCGAAGAGAAAAGAATTTGTTCTTTTTCGGTTTCAAACCTCAATTCATTGTTCTCGCTTGATACCGTTTCCATTACTGTTCGTTATGGAATAAACTCTACAAACCTTGAAAATTATAAAGCGGCTTTTTTAGCATCCGACAATAGTGGCAAAGCTCCGTCGGTTTTACAAAGCATTGAAGGTCTTGATAAAGACGATTATTCTTTTGCCGTTTCGGACGGTAACTATGATTATAAAAAAGAAGCTACTTTGCATTTTGAAAACAGTTTTTTCGATAAAACAAGCGGAGAGTTTTCCTTGAGTCTGTGCTTATTTGATAAAGCCGATAATACAATGGAGATTCCCATTGTGGGGTATCAATATGCGGTGGAGTATAAAATATCGGACGGCAAAATCGCTTTTGAAATAAAGAGTGAATCGGTCATCCGACATCATTAACGTTTATCAAAACGGAAGAGTATATTGAAATATAATATCAATTACATAAAACACCATGCTCTTGTTCTGACTGAATATATTTCAATTTATCGATCTTCGCCACGCACCGCCACCCGACCGAAAAAATCGGGTGGCTTTTGTTATCAGAAAGTTTTCTGGACTTGTTGTCTCTTGCATGGTATTGTGTGTGGTTGCAAGGAGGCGATGTAATGAAAAACATAATCGAAGAACTATGGAACGGAGAAATCAACCCGCAGGACACATTGGTCGACAACAATCCGCACTACAAAGAGCTGCAACACCTGCAAGCCCGCAACAAAACAGAGCTGTTTGAAAGCCTATCGGAGGAACAGAAAGAAAAGCTCGAAAAATATTGCGATACCACGCTTGAAATGAACTCCGTATCCGAGCGCGAAGCCTTTGCATCGGGATTCAGAATCGCCCTGCGGTTGGCGTGCGCGGCGCTTGCTGACAAGACAAATGAATAATACCATACAGCCCCTTGATTTGAAAAGGATCAAGGGGCTTTTTCTATACCCTGAAGGAGGTGATTGCCATGTGCAACTGAAACAAACCGGAATCTATAAATTCAGAAAGAAAGGAAAATCACATGAACTTTTTTGAGAGCCAACTGAGGCGGCTGTTCGGGGACACGGAGGATGCCCGATTCATCGGACGATGCTGCTTCATTCCCGCAGATGACGGAAATCTCGTCAAAGCGGAATTCGTCACGCAAGGCGTCCATGAGGAATATGTCGCCCTGCAGATGTCGGTCATCAACCGTGCGGACGGCGTTATCGATAAAACCCTCCTCCGCTTTGGAGATTACTTCTCCCGGAATTCACGAGGTCAGACTCCCCATATCCGGTGCGACAGCGGAAAGCACGAATGGTACGGTCCGCCTCCGCAGACAAAAGACTGGAACGCCTTGCGCGATGCAGCCTCCGATTATGTCCTCACCTTCTCTGAGGATTTCGGAATGGGAGGTATGTGATGTAAAATCATTTGAAAATCAAATATCTGGATATGTTCGCCGGTATCGGTGGGTTCCGCACGGGACTCACGAATGCCGGCGATTTTTTTATGCCGGTCGGCTGGTGCGAAAAAGACAAACACGCGCAGAAAGCCTATCGGTTACTCTACGGAACGGAAGGAGAATACTTTTGCAGATGACAAATGCCGCGATGCGGCATTCCGAATCATCAACCCCGCAGACCTGCCCGACTTCGACCTTATCTGCGGCGGTTTCCCGTCCGGCTTGCCGGACAAGTCAGCACTTTTTCTGTCGCAGGGCAACGACTTGGCTTTGCTGACGAAAGAGGCACGCTCTTTCATGAAATCTGCGCTTTGCGCAAGCAAAGCTATTGGCATGAAGCCCGGCACCCTAAGTATCTTCTGCTTGAGAACGTGCCGGGGTTACTCACTCACGAAGGGGGGCAAACTTTCCTCGCTATCCTCACCGCGCTTGGGCAACTGGGGTATTCTCTTGAATGGTGTGTTGTTAACAGCGCAAACTTCGGTGTCCCCCAAGATCGGAAGCGAGTGTACATTGTCGGATATCTTGATAGCAGACTGTCCGGCAAAATATATCCTGTCCGAGAAAGCACATATTCAAATCTTAAGCAGCTTGTTCCCGGACGCCAAGGTCAGCGTGTATATTCCCCCGATGGAGCCGCCGTATGTTTAATGAGTCAGGGTGGCGGACAAGGGGCAAAGACCGGGCTGTATCTTATCGATATGAACGAAAACCCGAAGCTCACGCCTCTCGCCCGATGTATCACCGCAAGACAGGATTCGGGTATAAGCAATCGCAAAGGCGAGCATTCCGGCGTTCTCATCACCGGTGCAAGAGCCATCCTGACACCGGAAAGACTCAAAGTCAGGCAATGCGGCAGACGGTTCAAAGGTCCCGATGAGCCGATGTATGCGCTGACGACACAGGATGTACACGGCGTTATTCTTCTGAACGGCATCATCCGACGGCTGATGCCGATAGAATGCTTCCGCTTGCAGGGCTTTGCCGACAATCAGTTTCAGACTCTTGCCGACAACGGGATCAGCGACTCTCAGCTCTACAAAATGGCGGGCAACTCGGTTACCACCAATGTCGTAACGGCGATTGCGGAAAAGCTCGCTTGGGAAATCAGTCAATTACCAAATGAAACGGAGGAAACAACATGAGATTATTCAGTACTGAGGCGGTCAGCAAGTACCACCCGGACAAGTATGCCGATCAGATCAGCGATGCCATTCTGACCGAGTGCTTAAAGCAGGACAGACAGAGCCACTGCGGGATCGAAACCATGGTCAAGGGCAATACCGTCGTCCTTGGCGGTGAGATCACCTCGAAAGCGGACATCAACTACGATCAGATCGTTCGCCGTGTGGCAAAGAAGCTCGGCTATCGGGTAGATAAGATCATCAACCTGATCAGTGAGCAATCGCCTGAGATCAACCGTGCGGTTCTCTCGGACGAGGACATCGGTGCCGGAGATCAGGGCATCATGTTCGGCTACGCCACAAGAGAAACCGCAAGCCGCCTCCCCTATGCCTTTGATGTGGCAAACCGCATCATTGCCGCCCTGGAGGACGATGCGGACAACAATCCCGACACCATTCTGAAGGGTGATGCCAAAACGCAGGTCACCATTGACCTTGACACCGGAGAGATCGTCACGGTGGTGGTCAGTGTCTGCCACAAGGAAGGATGCGACCTTGATGAAGTTCAGCACTATGTCCTTGCGCTCGTCGGCGATGAATGTGTCTGTGACGATTGGATCATCAACCCTGCGGGAACATGGACGGTCGGCTTTGCGGAAGCCGATTGCGGGCTGACCGGGCGAAAGATCGTCTGCGACCAGTACGGCGGATTCTGCCGTGTCGGAGGCGGTGCGTTTTCGGGAAAGGACCCAAGCAAGGTCGACCGTTCGGCATCGTATATGGCACATAAGATCGCCTGTGACCTGCTCGAAAAATTCGACCTTGAATGGTGCGAGATTCAGATCGGCTATGCCATCGGGATGAGTCAGCCTGTTTCACTCTCCATCCGCCACGATGCCGACATGGAGCTGTTTGATTATGTGGCAAACACCTACGATCTCACACCCGCAGGGATCATCCGCGAGCTGGATCTGCTTCATGCCGACTACGAAACGATTGCCGAGGGTTGCCACTTCTACAACAAGTACAACCGCACCGGCAGATGGAAGTGACGCAGATGTGGAGGCTATTTCTGCTCGGGCTGATGCTCGGAGGCACGGTCGGCATGGTCGTCATGTGTCTCTTCCAAATCAATAAATAACGAAACTTTGGGGCTGTTATGCAAAAAGGCATTACAGCCCCCTTTTTGTGTACAGCCTCGGAAACGAGGAAACATGAACAGCTTTATGTCATGGGTAGGCGGCAAGAAGGCACTTCGGGATGCCATTGTCGCCCGGCTTGACGAGCGGTGCGACCGGTATGTCGAGGTGTTCGGCGGTGGCGGATGGGTACTGTTTCATAAGCGCCCGAGCAAATTTGAGGTTTACAACGATTTCAACGGAACGCTTGTGAACCTTTACCGTTGTGTGCGCGACCACCCCGACGAGCTTTGCGAGGAACTGCGGTATTCGCTTAATTCCCGCAGGGACTTTGACTATATCCGCGATCTGCTCCACAGTGATACCAAAATACCGGATATCAAACGCGCCGCATTCTTTTATCAGGTTATTCGGGAGAGTTACGCTTCGGGGCTTGACTCCTTCGGAGGTCAGCCTCACAACATCTGGAACAACTTTCCCATCATTCACAAAGCGTCGGAACGACTGCAGACGGTTGTCATCGAAAACAAGGACTTTGAAAAGCTCATTGCCCAATATGACCGCCCGAACACGATCTTCTACCTTGACCCGCCTTACTTTGAAACAGAAGATTATTACGAAGAAGTGGGCTTCACCAAAGCGGATCATGTCAGACTGCGGGATGCACTCATGCGGATTCAGGGCAGGTTTTTGCTCTCCTACAACGACTGCCCGGAAATCCGTGAGCTGTATTCGCGGGACGGCATCATGATCGAGAGCACCACAAGACTCTCGAATATCGCGCAGCGTTACGACGCGGGAAAACAGTATCCCGAACTGTTTATCTCCAATTATGACACCTATGAAGAAGGATGGAACGCCAAGCAGCTTACGCTGTTCGACGATGACTCCATCAGCGAAAAAATACTGAAAGAAAGGAAAATTGTATGGAAAGGAAACTGAATATCAAAGTGCTTCTGCCGGAGGAGGTCATCGAAAAGTATGACATCGATGAGGACACCGGTGTGCTGTCCTACTTCGAGGACGGCGCTATCCACATTCTGATCGAGGATGAGGACGAGATGCCGGAAGAAGAAAAATACGATCCCGTCTGCGATACTCCCTGCGAGCAGTGCCGCCACTATTGCAAACGGCACGGCATCTGCACGCGGGACTGACGGAGGTGGTCTGTGCCGAATCATGTGATCAATATCCTCTCTTTTGAGGGCGACAAAACAAAAATCCGTCAGATGCTTGAGGACATCAAGGACGATGAATACGGTCTTCACTCGGTGGATTTCAATAAGATTATTCCGATGCCGCCGAGCCTTGACTTGGAAGCAAGCAGTCGCACACAGGCGGGACTTGCGGCTTATAAGGACTTCATCGATGTGTATACGCTCGGCGGAACGATCAACACGGAACATCTGTCGGATATTCCGGTTGCAAGCGAGCAGCGCTTTCTCAAAGTGCGGACAGACATCAATCATGAGGATTTCGCGCTTGGCAAGCAGGCGTGGAATAATCTGCGGCAATATGGCGCAGCCACTTGGTACGACTGGTGCTGTGCAAATTGGGGTACCAAATGGAATGCTTACGGGTATGACGGATATGAACCTGCCTCCATGCCGGATGATTGTATCTGGTTTCAGACCGCATGGGCGGAACCCAAGCCCGTCATAGAAGCGCTTGCCCGCAGGTATCCCGACATTACCATCGAACACGAATGGGCAAATGAAGATCTCGGCGAGGGGTGCGGTCGCCGTGTTTACGAAAACGGTGACGAAATCGAGGAATACTACCCCAAAGGCGAGGTGGAATCCGTTGAATACGCCGCCTCCGTGTGGAAATATGACTTCTGCGATCTCGGTATGGCAAAGAACAAGACCGGGACACGGTATATCCACACCGACTACGATGAATACGAATGCATCGAAATCTGCGGCAAGCCGGCGCTCTTTACCGACGAACGCCTGACCGAGGATGAGATTCCCGAAGGAATGTACCTTTATCACCTGCGGGAGCGTGATGACGGTGACGGCTTTGCCTCTCTGGAGTCAAAGGTAAGGGTCAATCACGGCGGCTCTGTCATCACAAATGAGCCGATTGCGCTCGGTGAGGACGGATATATTGCCCTGAACGATGAAAACTACCCGAATTTTATGGGGGACACCCGCACCCTTGCCGCTTTTATGGGCGGAGATTTCCCAAGCCAAGGTCTTGATCTAACAATGTAATCCAAATCAAAAAACACAGAAAGAAGGAATCCAAAAATGAAAACATACAGATTTGTCACCACCAAAGGCAGTGTCACTATTCCGTTCGATATCCGCATCCGAGAAGGCTGGAACACCGGAACGCTTGTCTCGGTTGAAAAGCAGAAGGACGGCGCTCTGCTTTTGCGCAAGGAATCCATCTGCGATTGCGGCAAAAATAACAGAACGCATGAAACCTCACTCTTTGATGTCCTTGAAAGCCTCAAGCCCGCCGAACAGCGTGCGGCATTCAATTTCCTCACAAGAAAACTGCTCCGTGAAGCGGAGGTGGAGTGATGCCGCTTCCGCTCTACTATGATTCGCTTGACACCGCCCGCCGACAAGATGATGTCATGCTGTGGCGGAACTCCTTCAAGGAGAATATCCGCTGTAAGAATGCCATTGAAAAAGCGCTTGCCGAGAATTTTGACGGCATGCATCTCAAGGACGGTATCATCCCGCCTCTTGCAGAGGAATACGGCACCGACCGCCTCACATGGGTACTTGCCAACACGGTAAAGGAACACATGGACGACGGCAGATTCCGCCCCGCAAACAAGGAGTGGGCTGACGGAATCTATATCCCGAAGGATCGGCGCAACTATGAGTTCTCGGTGGGCAGCCATCCCGAAATCGTCAACGGGCTGATTACGGATTACAGGCAGTATCTCTCCGATGTGCTTCATCAATATGGTGTCGGCGACTGCCTGCCCGGAAGCAATCACGAGAATTACGAGCATCAGCTGCTGATCCTCAATCCGTTTCTCCTCCATGAGGATTACAAACACGGGGACTATCAGCTGTTCTATGCCACCTCGGGCAACGGCTGCGATGAATCCAACATCGGACGGAAGGTGTTCGGAAGATTTCTCAAGGATGACGAGCATACCCACTTCTATCGGGACGAATTCCTCGGTATTGCCGACGAAAGCAAGCTCCCCGAGTGGGCAACACAGAAGCTGGAGAAAATCCGGGTGGGAGAAGACGAAGGCATGGTGCTGTCATGAGGATCAGAATCTATCAATTGGATTCGGATAAGGATACGCGCCGTGTCAAGTTCGAAAATTACGAGCAGACCGAACGGTACGGCGGTGTTCACGCTTCCGAATACAAGTGCGTTTTCCACGGCGATGTGAAAGCAAGAGATCTTGATGATGTCTATCACATTTTCAACGGATACCGCGAGCCGTACATCGGTACCTTTCAGGGACATTCTCTGTCAGTGTCGGATGTAGTCGAGGTCCTCGGCGACATTCCCGAAATGTATGGGCGGGTCGATTATCTCGGCTCAAACGGTGAGGTCGGAGAGGAATATTGGATTGCCACAAAAGAAGCCTATGACCGGGAGGTTTACGACAGCATCGACTGTGGCAGACCGTTCACACCGCACATCCTCGAAGGACAGCACATCACGCTGGTCGAACCCGGCTGTCACTTCTGTGATTCGTTCGGCTGGGTGAAGTGCGAAAACTTTGACACCTCCGAGTGTGAGGGCATGGACGGTTTGCGTGCTTTGATGATCCTTCCCGGCAAGACGCCAGTTGAAACAAGAATCCTCGATGATCTGAGCCATTGGCAGCGTGCGGTCAGCAGGTGCGGCGAAGACGCACTGATGCAGGTCGTTGCCCCCTTTGATGACAGCGCAGTCATCGTTTGCAATGAAGAATCCAAAACGAACGGCATGGAAGGCAACCGTCGTTTGAATGGCGATGTTATTGCCGGACCGATGTACATTGTCGGTGAGGACACAGACGGCGGATTTTGCGGTCTGACCGAGGGGCAGGTACAAAAATACAAAGAAATGTTTGCAGAACCCGAGGATATCAGCCCCGAGGAAGTCGAAGCAAGCATCCGATTCTCGTTCTCCCCATGGTAACGGAATCAAGCCGGATGACGGGAAGCCGCCTCCGGCTTTTTATATAGATATCTCAAAAGAAAGGAGGACACCCATGGCAACAGGAAAGAAAGGCAGCTCTGCTCCCGCAGGTGAGCAGAAGCAGAAAAAGCCCGCATACGAAGTCCACATCGACAAGACCTTTGATGATCCGGGCAAGAGTCTTCGCGCGGTGGCAAGCATGACCATCGGCGATTTCGCGGTTCACGGCATCAAGCTCTTCCAGAACGAAAACGGCACCTTCGTATCCATGCCCGCGATTCCGTATAAGGACGCAAACGGCGAAACCAAGTACAACGACATCTTCCACCCCATTACGGCGGAAGCACGCGGCGAACTCGGCAAAGCCATTGTTGCAGCCTACAATCAGGAACTCGCAGCCGAGCAGACCACGGAGCAGACAGAAGCTCCCGCACAGACCATGCAGCAGATGTAATCTGCCATCATCAAACAAAAAATCAAAAGAAAAAGAAAGAGGTATTCCGGTATGAAAAAGTTTTTTGCCAACATCAAATCCAAGCTCGCTTCCATGAAGAACAATGCAGTCATCTCCGCAAAAACCGCCCTCGCTTCCACCTCCGGTGAAGGCTACATCGACACCGGCGTCAAAATCATCATCGGCGTTGTTATCGGCGGTGTTATCCTTGCCGGACTCTATGTCCTGTTCAACACGACCATCTTCCCGACGCTCGGCACGAAGATCGCCGAGATGTTCAACTACAAGGGCTGATCCCATCCAAACATAAAACCCAAAACAAAAAATAACACAAAAAGAAAGAGGTATTTCAGTATGAAAAAGTTTTTTGCCAACATCAAGTCCAAGCTCGCTTCCATGAAGAACAATGCAGTCATCTCCGTCAAGACCGCTCTCGCCTCCACCTCCGGTGAAGGCTACATCGACACCGGTGTCAAAATCATCATCGGTGTTGTCATCGGCGGTGTTATCCTTGCCGGTCTCTATGCGCTCTTCAACACGACCATCTTCCCGACACTCACGCAGAAGATTTCGGGACTGTTCGATTATAAGGGCTAAGTACCGACTGCGGGGACGGATTTCCGTCCCCGCACAACTTCAAAAAGAAAGGAGTGCGTATGATGATTTTACCTCCGGTAACACCGGTGATGCCGATTGATCCGACAAGAGTCTATGAGTTGGTTTCCGCCAACACGGAAGCCGTCAAAGCCGTGCTGTTTCTGCTGGGCTTTATAGTCTTTGCAGTAGTCAGCTCGGTACTGACCGTCCGCTGTCTTGCGAAAGTCAAAACAGGACTGTACTCCGAAATCGGCGGAAGTATTGCCATGTCGGTTGCGGTGCTTTTGTTTATCCGCTACGGCGCAAGCCTTGTTGCATTGCAGGGACTGCTTCTCTACGATCTCTTGCTGTATGCCTCGGTTTCGGACATCCGCACGAGAAAGGCGGAAGATTGGGCTTGGATCGCCATGATTCCGCTTGCCCTCTGCAGCATTCCGCGCATCGGCATTCTCTCTATGCTCCTCGGAGCCGGCATCGTCTTCCTTCCGCAGCTTGCCATGGCGGTTTTACCCCCGCACAAAACACTCGGAGGGGCTGACATCAAGCTCTCAACCGCTTCGGCTTTTCTGCTCGGTGCGGTTCGCGGTGTGGTAGGATACCTTGTCGGACTTCTTGCCTCGGTCATTTTTACGCTGATCTACAACAAAGCAAAAGGCAGAAGCAACAAGGACTCTTATCCCCTGATTCCGTTTCTTGCGGTCGGTGTGATGGCGGCATTCTTTATATAAGCAGACACTCCGCCTGCGGATCGTTGTCGCTTGGAAGTACAAAGCGAATATTTGTATCTGAAAAATCTTGGAATTTTCATTTATGAAAACAGCGAGGTATTCATCATCCGCGTGCTGTACGGGCGGCGGAATTTCATGCAGCTTCTGTTCGGAGAACCCGAGGAAGACTAAAACAATCGAATATCAGCCAATAAAAGCATCGTGAAGCATCACGGTGCTTTTTTCTGTTGGCAGAAAGGAAACAAACCATGAAAAAGAAAGAAAACAAAGGTGCCGGCTCTCACGGGATCGGCAACCGCACGGTCATCGGCATCATCTGCATTGTCGCGGCGCTGCTGATCTGCTTCGGTGTTGCTCCGGTCGTCAACCGCATTTCGGATGGCAAGGTGGCAATCGTGCGCGTGGTACGGCAGGTCGAAGCCGGTGCTGTGATCGGTGCGGATGATGTCGCAGTGGTGGAGGTCGGCAGGCATAACCTTCCCGGAGGGCTTGTCACCAAGACCGAGGATGTCATCGGCAAGTGTGCCAAGAGTGATCTCTATGCCGGGGACTATATTCTGAAAGAAAAGCTGACCGGAACCGAAAAGACAGCAAAAGACCTGCTTGGAAACCTCGGCAACGGCAAGAAAGCCATCAGCGTCACCATTCCGTCCTTCGGCAACGGCTTTTCCGGCAAGCTCCGCACGGGCGATATCGTCAGCATCATTGTCTATGACAACACCGAAAACCGTGCCTTTACGCCGAAAGAGCTGCAGTATGTCAAGGTCATTACGACCACGACCTCGCAGGGTGTGGATCACGAGGATGTGGAGGACGGCACACAGCCCGTCACCATCACCTTCCTTGTGAATGCGGAACAGGCGGAGCTGCTCTCGCTCTACGATAAAACCGGCTCTCTCCATGTGGCACTGGAATATCGCGGGGACAGCGAAACCGCCGCAAAATATCTTGCCGAGCAGGACAAGGTACTGAAGGCGGGTGGCTGATATGAAAGCAGAAAAAGGAAAAATCATTGCCGTGTGGGGTTCTCCCGCCTCCGGCAAATCCACCTTTGCGGTCAAACTGGCGACCGCCATCTATGACAACTTCGAATCTACGGTCATCGTCCTGTTTACAGACCTTGAAACCCCGATGATTCCCGTCATCTTCCCGAACGACAAGCCGGAGGACAACGGCTCGGTCGGTGTTCCGCTCTCAAAGACGGATATTGAGAAGGAGGAAATCATCAAAAACCTTGTGACCGTCAAGAGCCGTCAGAATTTCGGCTTTATCGGCTACAAGGACGGTGAGAACAAATTCACCTATCCGCGTTTCGGTCGCGCCAAAGCCGAAGAACTGCTCGCGCGTCTTTCGGAACTTGCGGATTATGTGATTGTGGACTGCGTGAGCAGCCTTGAATCCAATCCGCTTGCTTCCACTGCCGTCGAGCTTGCCGATCAGATCATCCGTCTCGCCTCCCCAGACCTGCGGAGCATCAACTACTACCTCTCACAGCTCCCGTTGTATGTGGACAGCAAGTATCAGTCGGAAAAGCAGATACAGGGACTGAACACCCCGAATGCAGATGTTTTCATGCCGATTGAAGAAGCAAAATCCCATCTGAAGGATCTGGCGTTTACGCTTCCATACAGTCGGCAGGTCAAGGAACAGGCGCAGAAAGGAACACTGTACGAGAAAACCACCGACAAGAAGTTCCAGAGCCGTATCACCGAGATTGCAAGGAAGGTGGTAGAGTATGACGCGGACTGACCTTTGGAAAGCACTCGAAGAAACACAGCTCTATATCTCAAAATACTACGCCACCGCGCTCACGGACGAGGACAAACACGATCAGCTCAAGGCGTATATTGAAAAATTCGTGCTGGACAACGGCTACCTGGTGGACGGCTTCACCGATGAAGAGCTGGTCAACCGTCTCTACTCCGAAATGGTCGAATATTCGATTCTGACTCCGTATCTCGGAGAATCCGACATCGATGAGATCAATGTCAACGCATGGGACGATGTGGTGCTGACCTACTCGGACGGCAGAATGGTCAAAACCGAAGAACACTTCCACTCGCCCGGTCATGCGGTCGATATTGTCAAACGCCTTCTGCATCACAGTGGTATGATTATCGACAACGCCATGCCCATCGCGCAGGGACACCTGCCCGGCAATACCCGTATTACGGCGATCAAGAGTCCCGTTGTGGATGAGGATTGCGGCATTTCCGTTTCCATTCGTCTCTTGCACCCGCAGCGTGTGGACCGCAAATGCCTCATTGACAGCGGAATGGCAACCGAGGAAATCATGGAATTCCTCGAAATGTGCGTCCGATACGGCGTCAGCCTTGTGGTCGCGGGTCGAACCTCTTCGGGTAAAACAACGCTTCTGAACGCACTGCTTGGGAGCATTCCCGACGACAAGCGTATCTACACCATCGAATCCGGCGCACGCGAGCTGTTCCTTATCAAACGGAACCGTTTCGGAGAGGTACAGAATAATGTCGTGCATACGCTTTCCCGACCGAGCGACAACGAGGCATATAACATTACGCAGGAAGAACTGGTGGTTGCGGCACTCCGATTCGATCCCGACATTGTGGCAGTCGGAGAAATCCGCGATGCCGAGGCAAACTCCGCCGTGGAAGCCTCGCTTACGGGACATACCGTTGTGACAACCGTTCACTCCGGTCCCGGTGAGGCGGCGCACGGCAGAATCGCACTCCTGTGCCAACGAAGATTTGAGCTTGGCATGGAGGTGTCGCTCAGTCAGGCGCGTCAGGCGTTTCCGCTTGTGGTCTTTGCACACAAGTGCGAGGACAACAGCCGTAAGGTCATGGACATCTCCGAGGTGTATGTCGCGCCCGGCGGACAGGCGGAATACCGTTGTCTCTACCGCTACAACATCACGGAAAACGAATATAAAAACGGGCATTTCACCATCAAAGGCGACTTTGAAAAAGTCAACCCGCCGTCCGGGCATCTCTGCACCATCCTGACAAGATCGGGAGTGCCGCAGGAGCTGCTCGGGCGTTTCTGTACCGTCAGAAAGGAGGCAGAAGCCGAATGACCTATGTCTATCTCATCTGTTTTCTTCTCTCTGTCATCGCCGTCATCTGTCTGCTCGGACTGACTCCCGAGGGAATCACGACAGACCTGATGAAGTTTGTCTCTCCCAAACAAACACTCCGCGACAAGGTGTTGGCACAGAAAGGAAGAAAGAAATCCAGAAAACTGACCGTCGAGCTGAACCGCATCCGCGATGCACTGATTACAACGGGCAAAGGCGGACAGTTCACCATTGCGTGTGCGTCTTCGCTTTTATTGATGCTGATCGGATGCATCGTGGCGATTGCCATCGGGAATGCGTTCCTGATCCCCGTTCTTGCCATTGCCTTTGCGCTGATTCCGTTTGCCTATGCCAAAAGGACGATCAGCTACTACAACAATCACATTCAGCAGGATCTTGAAAACGCACTCTCTCTGACCACAACCGCCTATCTGCGCACCGATGACATCATCACGGCGGTACGGGAAACCGTCCCGAACCTGCGTCCTCCGATCCGTGAAATCTTTGCGGATTTTGTGGCGGAAAGTACGATGATCTCCTCCAACACCAAGCAGGCGCTTCGCCATCTGAAGGAACGGGTGAAAAACTCTGCTTTTGAGCGATGGTGCGACACGCTGATCATGTGCCAGGATGACCGCACGCTGAAAAAGTCGCTCATGTCCACGGTGGAAGCCCTGTCCGATGTCCGCCAGGCAAATGCCGAGGTCAAGGTCGTGCTGAATGCCGCGCGCACCGAATATTTCATGATGGCGGGGCTTGTGCTTGTCAACATTCCGCTTCTGTACGCGCTGAATCAGGATTGGTACAATGCGCTCATGCACACGGTTGCGGGCAAGCTCGTGCTTGCGGTCTGCGGATTCGCCATTATTATAACGGGGCTTCTCATGTTCCGATACACGAAGCCCATTGAATACAGAAAGTGAGGTGACAGCCTATGATCATACCCATTCTTGTGGCAACCGTTGCCTCTCTGGGACTCGGACTGATCCTGTCGGATCTGCTCCGTGTTCCGTCCTTCGCAGTTTCCAAATCCACGCACAACCTCGGGAAAAGGCAGAACAAAAAAACCAATCCGATAGAGCTTTGGCTGAAGGAAATTGCGGGAACCCTTGCCGGCAAGCTGAAAATCAACGAATACAAACGACTGCAGCTGGAAGCCGACCTGCGGACGGCGGATATGCCGATGACACCGGAACAGTATATTGCGAACTGTATTGTAAAATCCGGTTTTGTCGCGCTGTTTGCCATTCCCCTGTTCTTCGTGTCCAAGCTGTTTGCGCTGATTGCGCTCGGTGCATCGGTGCTGATGTATGTCAACGAATCGCGTAAGGTCAGCAACCGGATCAAAGAACGCCGTCGCAAAATCGAGGCGGATCTCCCGATGCTGTCCTCCACCATAGAAAAGTCACTGGAACGAAGCCGGGACATCATCACCATTCTCGACAACTTCAAAGAAAATGCCGGACCGGAACTCCGCCGCGAGCTGGAAATCACGGTTGCGGATATGCGTTCGGGAACGGCGGAAGTCGCCCTCTCCCGTCTTGCCGCAAGAGTCGGCGGCTCCATGATGCCCGACATCGTGATGGGGCTGAAAAGCACGCTGAACGGTGACAACACAGCGGTCTATTGGGCGCTCCTCAACATCAAGTTTGCCGAAGCACAGCGCACCGCACTGAAAGCGGAGGCGAGCAAAGCCCCCAAGCGTGTCAAACGGCTTTCGATGGTGCTTCTCGTATGCTTTATGCTGATCTATGTGGTTGTGATCGGGCAGACACTGCTGTCGTCACTCGGAGGGCTGTTCGGATGAAAGACTTGAACATGAAGAAATCAAAAAGCAAAAGACATCCGGTGCAAGCCCGAAAGCAAAAGCGATCCATTGCTTTTCTTAACAGCAAGAGCGGCGAGGGCTATGTCGATGTGGCAGTTACAGTCATGATTGTCGCCTTTGTCCTTGTCTTTGCCGTCAATGTTGTTTCTCTGGTGGCTCTGAACCAAAATCTCAAGACCGTATCCGATCAGCTGACCGACTATGCGACACTGAACGGAACGGTCGCGGTAGACAGTTATGCTGCCGAGCTGAAGAAGCAGACCGGAATCGATTTCGGATATTCCTTTGACGGAAGTCAGCTATACGATGCAAATGGAAAAGTGCAGCTTGGCGACCGGATCATCTGTACCGTCACCTATCAGCTTCGGATGCCCGGCTTCGGGGATTTTGTTCTCCCCATCAGCCTCAAGGCGTCGTCAAGCGGACTGTCGCAGGTCTATTGGAAATGAGGTGAGGAGCTTGAATCACATAAAAGAAGCTCTGAAAAGCAAAAACGGCGATGCGTACATCTGGTTGTGCGTCATCGTCGTTTTCATTTCCATGCTGCTCTCGGTTCTGATCCTGTACATGGGGCTTCTGTCACAGGTGCAGATACAGAAACGGGAGGTAAAAACCAAGCTCGACAGTGTGGTATCCGAATATGCCACCGAGATGTTTGATGCCATCAAGCAAGGTGCGCCATCCGAACGGTATATCGACTACGACGGGCTGGTACGCAAAACCTATGCAAGGCTCGGATTTCCAAGCGATACAGTTACCGAATACCCCTATCCGAACGGAAACTGCGTGATGATGCGTCCGCAGGTCACATCTCTCAAAGGTGACGGCTTCGGCATAACCGTCAGATACACGGTTGTCTTCCCGATAAAATGGAACGGCAACACCTACAAAAGCCTCGAAGTGCCGATAACGGTCTCGAGCTATTACAAAATCAAGTGAAAGGAGCCTTATGAACAAGAAAACAACTACGATTACAATGGTGATCGTCGCACTTGTCACGCTGGCAATCGTTGCGACGGTCATCATCTTTGCCGTTAAAAACGGCAAACAGCCGGAGGACACAGTGGAACCTTCGACTGACATCACCACTTCCACGGAAAATCCGGATGATCCCGATCCCGTCATTCCTCCGATTGCTTCGGACAGCGGAACGGAAACGGATAAGCCGGAGGACAGCAAGCCCGGTACCGGGGATGTCCACATCGATGTCGAACAGCCCGTTGACGGGAGCCGGAATGACAAGCCCGGCATTGACGGCGATGTCGCGGTCATTCCTGGCGTTAAGGAGGATACCGAATGAAGAAAAATGCAATCAGAATTCTGTCGCTGTTCCTTGTGGTCATGACGCTTGTCGGAGTGATCTCACTTCCGGTGTCGGCGTACAGTTACCCTATGAACTACACGATAACCTATAAAACCAAAGACGGAAAAACGTTAGGAACGAACTCTGGACAGGTAGATGCCGAAGCTACTGTCCGAGAAGCTCTTCGCGTAACCTCACCGTCCTATGATGGCTATGTTTTATCAGATTCAAATGATTCTGTAGTAACAGGAAAGATGATCTCTTGGCGCTTTCCCGCATCCAATTATGTCCGCCACGGGTCGGGAAGCTACACCGTATATTACGAAAAAGCCTGCAAAATGGTCGTCCATTATGTGTATGGCGCATCGCGCAGAACAGCGACAGTGGACAAAACCGCTTACGGAAAGCGCGGCTCAAGCTACACCATCTACTCTCCGACGATCAGCGGATATACGCCGTCTAAATCGTCGGTTTCGGGCAGCTTTTCATCGGAAAGCAGCTCCGCAACAGTGTATTACTACGAAAGCACTTATACCATCTCATTCAATGCGAATGGAGGTTCGGGTGCGCCGTCAAGTATCACCAAGAAGCACTTTACCAATGCCACGCTTCCGTCAGATAAACCCTATCGAACGGGATACACCTTCAAGGGCTGGGGAACGAGTTCTTCCACTTCCTATGCGGCATATCAGCCGGGATCAACATTCTATACGAATGCAAACACGACGCTGTATGCAGTCTGGTCTGCCAGGACTTATACCATCAGTTATAATGCCAACGGCGGATCGGGCGGTCCCGGGTCACAAACGAAAACACACGGCATCAAAATTCTCATCTCAAGGGTTGAGCCGACAAGAAGCGGTTATACCTTTCTCGGATGGAGCACCTCGCCCTCGGCATCAAGCGCATCGTATCAGCCGGGAGAATGGTATTATGCAAATGCCGATCGTATCTTTTACGCCGTATGGAAGAAAAACGCACCTGCAACCTATACGGTGTCGTATGACGCAAACGGCGGAAGCGGTGCGCCGGGCAGTCAGACAAAAACCGAAAATGTCACGCTGACATTGTCTCCTGTATCGCCCCGCCGCACGGGTTATACCTTCAAGGGCTGGGCAACGAATAAATTCATGCCCGGTGCGCAGTATCAGCCCGGCGGGAAATACACTGCAAACGCGAGTGTGACGCTGTATGCTCTTTGGGAATGCGCTCACACCTCCACCGAGAAGAAATGGACAACCGGCTGTGAGTGGAAGACCGTTTGTAAAAACTGCGGTGCCACGATTTCCTCCGGCACCACGCACGGTCCGTACACTTATGGCGATTGGGAGTATTACAGCACAGGTCAGCACAAGCGGGTGAAGGAATGCAACTATGGCGACTACAGCACGACCGAGTACGCAAGCCACAGAGCCACAACCCGATATGAGCAGTATTCAGCAAGTCAGCACAGAAAATATTCGCATTGCACGGATTGCGATACGACAATCGGTTCGGTAAGCTATGAGAATCACAGTTTTACAAGCTCAACATCGAACGGACAGGTGGTATCGACCTGCAGCCTTTGCGGATACACCAAGACTACGGCGCAAACCTATACTGTAAGCTACAATGCTAACGGCGGTTCCAATACTCCGGCATCTCAAACCAAAGTCCACGGGGTGACCCTGACGCTCTCCTCTACGGTACCGTATCGCACCAACTATGAGTTTGTAGGTTGGTCTGCAAGCAGTTCGGCAACGACGGCAACTTACACCGCAGGGGGAAGTTATACCGGCAATGTGTCGGTTACCTTGTTTGCGGTCTGGAAGTACAAGCCCGCGACCTATACGATCAGTTATGATGCTAACGGAGGCACGGGTGCGCCCGGCAGACAGACCAAGACCTACGGTGTAACGCTTACTCTGACCACCATACAGCCGACCCGCAGAAACTATCTGTTTTTGGGCTGGTCGAAAGACCGAAACGCCACCTCCGCAAGTTACACAGCCGGTGGCAGTTACACGGACAACTCCGATGTGACGCTGTATGCGGTCTGGCAGTATAATCCCGAAACTTACACCATTCGGTATGACGCAAACGGCGGAACCGGCGCTCCTGCAAGCCAAACCAAAACTTACGGAGTACCGCTGACGCTTTCTGCGGTCAAGCCGACAAGAGCCGGATATGAATTTTTGGGGTGGTCAACCGATCCGACGACAATGCTCACAAATTACGCCCCCGGCGAGAGATATACAGATGAGGCAAGTGTGACACTTTATGCCGTCTGGCGTTATATCCCCAAGACTTATGAGGTAAAGTACGATGTCAATGGTGGTGGTAACACCCCTGCAAGTCAGACCAAGACCGAGGATGTCACATTGATTCTGACTTCCACGATTCCCACATGGTACGGTTACACTTTCAAGGGCTGGGCAACGAGCAGTTCTGCAACATCGGCAACCTATCAGGCGGGAGGCAGCTATACTGCCAATGAGAGCGTGACACTTTATGCGGTATGGAAGATCAACACCTATACCGTGTCCTTTGATGCCAATGGCGGCTCTAATGCTCCCAATTCACAGAAAAAGACACATGGGCAGAATCTCATTCTGACGGTCGCAATTTCCACAAGACCGAATCATGTATTTCTCGGTTGGGCGACCGACAGCACCTCGAAGTCTGTTGTTTACTCCCCCGGCGCAACTTATACTGCCGAGGAGGATGTAACGCTTTATGCCGTATGGCAAGAACGCAACTACGACTTTTCCGTCAGCGCTCTGACAGTTACACCGGATGAGATTGAGCAATACGGTAAGGTCACGGTCAAGTTCCGGGTGGACAATTGGGACAGAAATCTGCCTTACGCGAATGTCCCTGTTGAAGTGCTATTGAACGGCACGGTCATCTATTCTACTACGGTCAATTTCTCGGCTTATGGTGTGCAGAATATCGTGTTTACGCTGAATGTCGGCGCGAGTCTCGGCACACAGACACTTGTTGCAAGAATCAATTGGGCAGACCACAATAGTGAAACCCGCACGGGCAACAACTCCACTTCGGCAACCTTCACGGTTAAGAAAGTGGTAGAAACCTCAACTTCCACGGTATCCGTGAACGGCGAATACACAGAGGGATCGCAGGTCATTTCGAGCTTTTACATGAATAATGAAGGCTCATCGGATGTTCTGCCCGAAGATAATGTGTCGTTCGATTTCCTTGTGTACGCATTGGAAAACGGTACGGTCAAGGTCATTTCCCAACAGACTTGGGATAAGGTTGTAATCCCCGCAAACGGCAGAAACCTTGTCTACTTCAAGTGGACTGTCCCGGCAGACAGTGCCGGAACGACTTATTTCTGCAAAGGAACGATCACACACAAAAATGCTGCAAAGGAACAGAACAGCGACAACAACACAACCGAATATGCGGTTGTGGCAACGGATTATGTGTCCTCTCAAACTCCGAATACCCGTTTTGAGAAAAATGCTCCTGCCGGATACTCGCCCAATGCAACGGCTCCTGTGGCAAAAGCAGGCTCGGCGACCTGGAATATGTGGGTATACGAGGGCGGCAAGCTCATTCTGAAATCCTACGGCATTACGGTCAGCAACACAACTCCCACGGTAACACCCGGTTCGGGTTGCTTGACCGCTGAAAAGGTCGGAGCGACATGGAAAATGAAATCCGGGTACGGCATCACGCTGAATTGGAATCCCGCCCTTGTTGCAAAAACCGGCTATATCATGCCCGGCACAGATGCCTATACGGAGGCACAGAGTGTGTATGCGACCTTCCCGGAATTCGGGTATTCTGTTGCAAGCGAAAAGTACCGCACCCTTGAAAAAGTCGGCGGTGCTTATCAGTTTATCGCCAACCCCAATGCGGACAAGAATGAGCGTGTGCATTTCATCCCTGTATATGTAGCCAACGGCAGCTATACCGTTTCGGTAACGGCAACGCAAATCTGGACTCCGGCAGGTATGATTACGGCAATCCGTAACGCTAACACGCTGACCATCGACGGTACCATCTACGACGACTACTATGTCGGCAATTAAACAAAGAAAGGAAGGTTTCAAATGAAACAGAAAACAAAAAAGATTCTTCTCACGGTGTTTGCGATACTTATGCTTGTCAGCGTGATGAGCGTAACCGCTTTTGCGGCGGAAGGTGATGTTGCGGGAGCTGTGGAAGATACCTGGATTGCGGCACGCGGACAGATCAAGTCGGTTGTCAACAAGGTCATTTTCCCGATAATCGACCTCGTCCTCGCCGTGCTGTTTTTCGTAAAGGTTTCGACTGCATACCTCGACTACCGCAAGCACGGGCAGTTCGAATGGAGTGCGACACGTTCCTAACTGAAAAGGTTAGGCGCAAGTTGCGTGATATATGAAAGATTGAAAGGAGCTTCCATAATAAAAACGCAGTTCTTGAAGAACTGATATTCCGACAGGTGGAATGACGGAGTAACGCCCTGAAACGCCTGCCTTAATACTACGGTGTGCACTTGGTGTATGTAAGAATATCAAGTGTGCAAAGCCCGTTGAAGTCGGCAGAGAGTAGCCCTACCATTGCAAAATGCAGATGAGGAAAGCGATTTGGAGGCAGATTGTGCTACCTATGTGCCGGAGGTCTATATCTATCTATGGTGAGAATGTGAAAAGTAGCAAGTTCACCGACGAATAACCCGAATTAACAAGTCTATACGAATGGTGCATAGAAATGTGCATACGCCCAAAGTGGCGGGTATGTGAGGTAAAGTAAAATTTCCATTTATGAAATACCTTGCACTGTTACAGGCAGTGCCAAGCATACAGGCTTAGAGGGACACCTAAGGGTAGATTTTATGATAGGAATATCGGAACGTGGAAAGGTCGAAACGTGGAGTGATTACACACGATGAAGCGTTTACAGGGAAAGCAACTTTGTATAACCTGTATTTATTCGGCTGAGAGCAGAGCCATAGTACCTGTGAAGCGGTGATAACAAACCGTGGAGGGATAGGCTCAAGTCGTCAACAGTAAAAACAAGTAAATATACAACAATCAAAGGTTCGAGTATGACTAAGAAAAGCAAACTCTTGCAAAAGGGGGGATGCTGACTTTGACAAAGACAAAGCCACCTAAAATCTCCGCCCTGCGGAACATTGAATACTATGATTTTCAAAAAGTGCTTGACAAGCTGTATGCAGACAGTGAAAATTCCAAAGAAATTAAGAATCTAATGGGACTGATTACAAATCCACAGAATATACTGCTTGCCTATCGCAACATCAAGAAGAACACAGGGAGCAAGACCGCAGGCGTGGACAAGAAAACCATCACCCATTTGGAAAAGTGGGAACCTGAAAAACTAATCGGATATGTGCAAAAACGGCTGGACTACTATGTTCCACAGGCTGTCCGCAGAGTAGAAATACCGAAAAACAACGGAAAAACCCGTCCGCTTGGTATTCCGACAATAATGGACAGGCTGATACAGCAATGCGTGTTACAGGTGTTAGAACCAATTTGTGAAGCAAAGTTCTTCAAGCGAAGTAACGGTTTCCGCCCCAATCGTGGTGCGGAACACGCAATTTCACAAGCATACAAGTTTATGCAGGGACAGCACTTACACTATGTCGTTGACATTGATATCAAAGGATTTTTCGATAATGTCAATCACGGCAAATTATTGAAGCAAATGTGGACGCTGGGCATACGTGATAAGAGGTTACTTTCTATTATTTCAGCAATGCTGAAAGCAGAGGTTGCAGGGATAGGTTTCCCTGAAAAAGGAACGCCACAAGGCGGTATCATTTCGCCACTGCTCTCCAATATCGTTCTTAACGAACTGGACTGGTGGGTTGCCTCTCAATGGGAGAATGTTCCTACGAAATACCCATATAAATGCAGAACGCTGAGAAATGGAACGCCCGACAAAAGCAATGTCTATGCTGAATTGCGTAATACCAACCTGAAGGAATGCTATATTGTCCGATATGCAGACGATTTCAAAATCTTTTGCCGATACAGGAAAGACGCTGAAAACATGTTTACAGCAACAAAATCTTGGCTAAAAGAGCGCTTGGGTCTTGATATCAGCCCTGACAAGTCAAAAATTGTAAACTTGAAAAAGCATTATTCCGAATTTCTCGGATTTAAGATGAAAGTTGTCCGCAAAGGTAAAAAAGCAACCGGACAGGCAAAATATGCCGTGCAGTCACATATGTCCGACAAGTCAAAAGCACGAATCAAAAAGCAAGCGGTAGAAGCAATGAGGGACATCAAACATCTTAGTTCCGATGAACAAAAGAAAACGATAGTTCACTATAATTCATTGGTTATGGGGTGGCACAACTATTACAAGTTTGCTACGCACGTAAGCCGCGATTTTTCCGAAATAGCTTTCTTAGTCAAAAATTCCGTAAGAGGAAAACTCGAAAACCAACTCAAAAAGAGCATTGTAAAACCTTTAAAAAGTCCTGTGTATATCCATTACGCACAGAGCAAGGAAATACGGTATTTGGGTAATACGCCTATTGTACCGATTGCTTATGTGCAACATAAAAATCCTATGGACAAAAAGCGTATAATCAACAAGTACACAGTCGCAGGACGTGCAGAAATCCATAAGCGGCTTGAAAAAGTCAATGTGAGCATTCTACACTATCTTATGCGGCATCCCGCTGACGGCAGCATTGAATACAACGACAACAGATTATCGTTGTACTGCGCCCAACAAGGGAAATGTGCGGTTCTGAATGTCCCGATGGAAACAAACAGGATACACTGCCACCACAAAATACCTAAAGCACGAGGTGGCAATGATGCCTACGGTAATTTAATCCTTGTGGATAAGAGCGTTCACTCTCTGATACACGCCATAAGGAAAGAAACGATTGAGAATTACAAGGAAATTCTCAATCTAAGCCAAAAGCAGGTTGAAAGGGTCAACAAACTCAGAGGAATTATAGGATTGGAAAGCATTTGAACAGGTCTGTCTTTGAAATTGTATAAATTACTTTAATCTCTGTTGACGATGGAACGCCGTATGAGGGGAAACTCTCATGTACGGTGTGAAGTGGGGGAAAATCCTGAGATATCATCAAGGGATTACCTATCACTATCAGCTCCGGCAATTCTTCTCGCCACCCTGGTCTTCTCTCTGACCTGTCCGCTCTACATTTGGAAAATCCTCGGAATGTAAACAACACCGTACAAACGGGAGGGGCTTCTCGCCTCTCCCACATTTTTTGAAAGGAGGAATGCGTGATTGTTTGACTGGATATCAGACCTCATCAGCGGAATCGGCAATGCCATCAGCTCTGCGTTGTCCGGCGTATGGGAAACCGTATCGGGAAGCATCTGGGGCGTGTTCATGAACTGGCTCTATACCTCCGTGTATAACGCCCTGGCAGACTTCTTCACGATGATGACCGAGCTTGGTGCAAACCTGTTCGATCTGTCATGGGTACAGGCCGCCCTGAAATTCTTCTCTTTGTTCGGCTGGGGACTCTTTATTGCAGGGCTGGCGGTTGCCATCTTCGATATCGCCATTGAATATCAATCCATGGGACGCATCAACATCAAGCGTCAGATTCTCCCGTTTTTATACGGACTTCTCGCCGTAAACCTTTTCACGGTCGTACCGGTGCAGCTCTTCCGCTTTGCGGTCAATTTGCAGAACACCTTTGCCAAAGACCTCGTCGGTGAGGTTGTCGGTATGAATGTTAACTTTGATCTGCTCAGTCATCAGGCTCTCACGATCATAGGGGTGCCCGGAATATCAACGAAAAACTCATTGCTGGCACTTCTGATGCTGATCTGCCTTGGCTACTGCGTCATCAAGTGCTTCTTTTCCAATATCAAGCGTGGAGGTATCCTTTTGACGCAGATTGCGGTCGGGAGTCTTCACATGTTCAGCCTTCCGCGCGGGTACTCCGAAGGATTTACCGGTTGGTGCAAACAGATTATTGCCATCTGCTTTACGGCATTCATGCAGACGACGCTTCTGCTACTCGGCATGATTACCATGCAGACGCACGCACTTCTCGGTCTTGGCGTTATGCTGGCGGCAAACGAAGTGCCTCGCATTGCGCAGCAGTTCGGCTTGGATACAAGCATGAGAGTCAACATGATGAGTGCAGTGCATACGACGACAACGGCGATCAACCTCGGACGGGCGATTGCAAAGAAATAACAGAGAGGAAAACAGAAAAGAAATGCAAAAACAGTATATCTACCCGCAGAATATGCGGACTCAGGCAAAGCTGTGGTTCTGGAATCTGAAGGATGTCATCATCCTTGCCATCGCTCTCACCATGTCGGTGGTTTCATGGGCAAAGCTCGGATTTATCCTTCCTGCCGCCCTGACGCTCGGGTATGCGTTCCTCTCCATACGGATGGACGAGTATTCGGTGCTGGATTTTATCAGACGCGCTTGGCGGTACTTTGTATCCACACAGCAATACTTTGAATGGAAGGAGCGCGAAGATGGCTAAACGAAAACAATCCACCGCCGAGCTGATCGGCATCAGCAACTTTTCCCGCAACGGGCTTCAGACCAAATCGCAGGGCGAAATTGTATATTTCCTTGTGCAGCCGACAAACATCTCGGTACTCTCGGAACAGAGTGTCGCCATCAAGATTCAGCATCTGATGCAGCTGCTGTCGGTGCAGCCCGATATAGAGATCATCTGCTCGGATGCCCGTGAGAATTTTGAGTACAACAAACTCTCCCTTGCAAGAAGGGCAGAAAAAGAAACCAATCTCAAGGTACAGCTTCTGCTCCGCAAGGATATGAAGTTCCTCGACGACATTCAGCTGCAGATGTCCACCGCGCGGGAATTCATGTTCGCCCACCGAGTGCAGAACGCAAACGATCAGTCCTTTGCAACTTTGAATCGGCTTGAAAAGCAGATCAACGATCAGGGCTTCGACTGCCGCAGAGCGACCAAGGACGATATCAAGCGTATCCTCTCGAGGTACTTCGGTCACATGACCGAGGATGCTATCGATGATGTGGACGGCGAAAGAATGATTAAAAAGTGGATTATCCCGGACTGATGCCGGAATAACCTCGGTTTCTTCGCATAACCTATTGACAAATAGGTTATAATAGGTTATAATGATAAAAAGGAAACGGAGGTGTTCTTATGACTGATAACACCAGCGACAGAATCGCGGATCTTGAAAAGGAGATATCTGCGCTCCCTGTCGGGTACATTTCAAAGAAAACAATCAACGGAAAAACCCGGTATTACCGTCAATGGACTGAAAACGGAAAGATCAAAAGCCAATATATCCGAAATGACGAGTATGATGAGGTCAGTCAGGCAATTGCCCGCAGAAAGGAATTGCAGAAAGAATTGAAAGACTTAAATAAACAACAACCACAAAAGGACAATATGAGTACCGTCCCGAATTATGAGATGAATGTCATGACCGCCGAAGCCCTGAAAAAAGGATGCGCTCTTGTGTCTCATCTTCAAAGGCGCGACTGCTTCGGACAACTTCGGAAGTATCTGAGCCAAGGTAGTTACGGAAAAGTCTGCGTCGTTTACGGTCTCAGAAGGACCGGCAAGACAACAATGCTGTTTCAAGCCATGTCCGATCTGCCGATTGACAGAACCGTATATATCAAAGCGCAGGCAACCGACTCAATGGCTATGCTGAACAGGGATCTGAAAAAGCTGTCTGCCCAGGGGTACAAATACATTTTTCTCGATGAAATAACATTGCTGGAGGATTTCATTGACTCCGCTGCGGTGCTGTCGGATATTTACGCGATGCAGGGGATAAAAATCGTTATGTCCGGCACCGATTCCCTCGGCTTCTGGTTTGTGGAGCATGAGGAGCTGTACGACCGCGCCTATATGATCCACACAACCTTCATACCGTTTCGCGAACACGCGCGGCTTCTCGGCATTGACGATATTGACGAGTATATCCGCTACGGCGGAACGCTCCGCGCCGGCGAGGTCGATTTCGATGACGCGGAGCTGAATGTTGAGGAAGCCTCCTTCCGTGATGATGAATCCACACGCCGATACATCGACACGGCAATCTGCAAAAACATTCAGCACAGCCTTGCTTGCTGCGAGAGCGGAGGTCACTTCCGTCATCTTATCGATCTATATGAAGCGGGTGAACTTACAAATGCCATCAACCGCATCATCGAAAGCATGAACAAAAGCTTTCTCGTCAGCGTGATTGAAAAAAGATTCCGCTCAGGTGATCTGGGCAACGCAAGGAAAAACCTTCGCAGGGAGACAAATCCGGAAAAGCAGAGCGACGCGCTGGATCACATTGATGAGGAAGACGTTTTGCGGCGCATGAAAGCCATTCTTGATATTAAGGAACCGGATGAGCTGACTGTGAAAATCACATCGGCGCACATGACGGAAATCAAGGAATATCTCCGTGCGCTTGACCTGATTGTCGATTGTCCGATACGCACCGATTCATCGGAAGAACCGGTGGAACACATCCTCTTTACGCAACCCGGTATGAGATATTGTCAGGCGCAGGCTCTGGTGCATTCTCTGATGAAAGACCCGCAGTTCAACGGACTTTCCGAACGCGAAGTCCGGCTCGTTTCCGAGCGCATTCTTGACGATGTCAAGGGCAGAATGATGGAAGATATCATTCTCCTTGAATGTGTCAAGGTTGCAAAAAGGAATCAGAATGTATTCAAGCTTCTGTTCGACCGTGGAGAATTTGATATGGTGATATACGACTCAGAGAATGATGTATGCGCCATATATGAGATCAAGCACAGCAAGGCAATCACACCGGAACAATCAAGACATCTGTGCGACGAGGAGATGTGTGAAAAGGCAGAAAAGAGATTCGGTGAAATTGTAAGCAAAACAGTGATATACCGCGGAAAGCCGACAACTACCGATCAGGAGATCATCTATGAAAATGCCGAAGATTTTCTGAAAGGGTTGCCCGATTCCATGAATATCGATCCGGGTCAGGGATTCACTATGCAGCTTTAATGCAAACGGTACAAGACATCACAATAAAAGCAAATAAACATTCAGAACCCAAACCTCCCATGCCATTTCACAGTATTTCTCCTACGATTCCAAAACCGAACTGGCATTATAAAAACAAACACGAAGAAAGGAGAATTCTCATGCTGTATACCCTTATGCACCGCGACATCCCGGTCATGGATTTGGAACTCGACGAATATTCCAATATAGCAGTTCTCGGCAAAATCCATCACGCAGAGCATCTGCCACTCGGCACCTACAACGGAATCAATGCAGAAAAGAAGGCGCTCAACCGCTGGTGGACAAAGCGTTCCATTCCCGCAAGCCGGAAAGGTATCCGCGATGTGCTGGAGGAGCTGGAGTTGTCCTCCCCGCAGGAGCTGATCGAAAAGTGCTTTGGGCTGAGCCTGTCCGATCAATACTGGATTTCTCCGACCGATAAACCGCTGGATTGGCACCGGGTAAACTTCTTTGAAAATGCCTTCTCGGAGGACATCGGCAATATCCTGTTCGGCAAAGGCACAGGCTCCGACAGCACAAGCCTTGTATCCCCCGACAACACGGCAAACGGCAACCTCAAAAAGAAATGGAAGATCATCGACGGCAAGCGGGCGCTTCTTAAGGTTTCCGGTGCGCCCTGTCGCCAGGAAGCCTACAACGAGGTGCTTGCGTCCGAGATTGCCAATCGGCTCGGCATCCCGCATGTGCCGTATACACTGATAGCGGAACACGGCGAGCTCTGCTCCGGGTGCGAGGATTTTATCACTCCCGAAACCGACCTTGTTGCGGCGGCACAGGTTATGAGTGCGTTCAAAAAGCGGAACGAGCAATCGGAATATGAATTTTATATCGAATGCTGCGAAAAGCTCGGCATTGCCGATGCCCGCGAAAAGCTGGAACAAATGCTTGTGCTGGATTATCTGATTGTCAACGAAGACCGGCACCTGAACAACTTCGGACTGATCCGCAACGCGGTCACACTGGAATGGGTCGGCGTTGCGCCGCTTTACGACAACGGCAATTCCATGTGGTTCAACCGTGTTGTAAGTGAGATGCACGCAGACGATGACAGCAATATCAAAACTCCGCTGTGGAAGAAGAATCCCACAGAGAATCTGGAACTTGTGACCGACTTCTCATGGCTGGACCTGTCCGCTCTCGACGGCATTGAAGACTTTGCAAGAGAGCTGTATGAAAAGTCCGAGTATATGGAACCGATACGGGTTGATACACTGGCAAATGCACTCAGGACGCGCATTGAACTGCTGGACGATATTGTACAGACACAATTCGGCGGGCAGACCATGCTCTGATTAACCAAATAACTACGATAACCGCACTTCAGCAGAGGTGCGGTTTTTCTTTATGAAAGGAACTCTTATGGCAAAGAAAAAACAACTTCCCGAAGAAGTCGCGCACAGCGAAGCCTATGTAAAAGACTTCTTCGACATGGCGGTTCCATCTGCCATCCGCTTCAATGTGGATCACTTCATCTGCGGGGACAGTTATCGCTCCGTATGGGCGATCCGCGAGTATCCGCCGCAGACAAGCGATCAGGCGCTCCTCGCCCGTTTCGGTGACAAGGAAGCAGTGACCGTTCACCTGTACACCAGATTGGTGGACGGCGTGGAGCAGCGAAAGATTCTGCAAAACGCAAGCCGCAAAAATAAGTTCCTTGCAAACTCCAACGACCTTGAAGATTCGGTCACGGGAGAAGGCAACCTCGGTGATGTGGTGGAGCTGCTCGGAGAACTGCGAAAGAACCGTGAGCCTCTTCTGCATTGCGCTGTCTTCATCGAGCTGTCTGCCGGGAATTTGGATAAGCTCCGCGAACTGCAATCGGATGTCTCCATGGAGATGACGCGCGAAAAGATTTCAGTCGATCATCTGTCCATGCGGCAGAAGGAAGGCTTCATTGCCTGCATGCCGTGTGGCTATAACATCTTCGGGACGCAGTATGAGCGCGTGCTTCCGGCATCGGCAGTCGCAAACCTGTTTCCGTTCAATTACTCCGGCAAGACCGACAAAAACGGCTTCTATCTCGGCAAGGATAAATTCGGTACCAACATCATAGCGGACTTTGATCAGCGTGCCGATGACAAGACCAACAGCAACATTCTCATTCTCGGCAACTCCGGTCAGGGCAAGTCGTATCTGCTCAAGCTGATCCTTGTCAATCTGCGGATGTCGGGAAAATCGGTTATCTGTCTTGATGCTGAACAGGAATACAAAGACCTCTGTGACAACCTCGGCGGTTGCTATGTAGACCTTATGACCGGCGAATATATCATAAATCCGCTTGAACCCAAAGAATGGTCGGACAACGGGGGCGAAACCGACGCAGACTCGCCCGAGGCATTCCGCAAAGCCACCCGACTCTCACAACACATCTCTTACCTCAAGGACTTTTTCAGAGTCTATAAAGATTTTGACGACGCACAGATCGATGCGCTTGAAATTCTGCTCTCCCGCCTCTATGCCAAATTCGGCATCACAGACAATACCGACTACGATAAGCTGAAAGCCGATGACTATCCTGTGATGGCGGATCTGTACGCCATGGTGGAAAGCGAGTATGTGAAGTACGAGAAAGGATCGAAATCTCTGTTCACGGAAGACCTGCTCCGCGAGCTTTGTCTCGGACTGAACTCCATGTGTGTCGGCGCGGAAAGCAAGTTCTTCAACGGGCATACCAACATAAGCGACGACCGTTTCATCGTGTTCGGGGTCAAAGGACTCATGGAAGCCAATATGAAGCTCAAGAATGCGATGCTGTTCAATATCCTCTCGTATATGAACCATAAGCTCCTCACGAAAGGCAATACGGCAGCTTCCATCGACGAGCTGTACCTGTTCCTTACGAACATGACAGCAATCGAATATATCCGCAACGCATCAAAGCGCGTGCGCAAAAAAGATTCCTCGATTCTTCTGGCGTCTCAGAATATCGAGGACTTTTTATTGCCCGAAATAAAGGAGATGACAAAGCCCCTCTTTTCCATTCCGACGCATCAGTTCCTCTTCAACGGCGGCAATGTCAATCCCCGTGATTATATGGACGCTCTGCAGCTCGAGGAATCGGAGTACGATCTCATCAAGTACCCGGAGCGCGGCACCTGCCTTTTCAAATGCGGAAACGAAAGATACCTTCTGCAGGTCATCGCTCCCGAATACAAGGCAAAACTGTTCGGCAATGCAGGAGGAAGATGAAGTGCTTACGGAAGATTCTGCAGGAGCGGAAGATACTCCTCCCACCGATACTCACGGATCGGCATGACAGGATGAAGGTCGTCATCAAAAACAAGAACGAGTGCGGGAGCAATGCTGCGGTAACAGTCGGCGATATACCATCGTATCAGCTTGCCCTCGCGGATGAGCCGTTTGGCTGTGGCGTGATAATTGTAATACGACATAAAGTCAGTATTCCGAAAAACAAAAAATCTTATACGAAAGAAGGTGATTGTCGCAGTAGGCGCAGTAGTGGCAAAAGTCGCAAGGAAAGTGCTTGCGATCCTTGCCGGAGATAAAAACGGACGGAAGTTCCTCGGCTATGTGGTCGGAATCGCCCTGTTCATTGTCCTGCTTCCTGTGATTGCCGTGTACGGACTGTTCGGCTGGATGGCAGGTGGCGGTGCCGCAGAGGTTATCGACTACAATGTCGTTTATGAGTATATTCCCGCCGAGCAAAGAGCGGCAATGGAACAGTATGATTCCGAACTTGCTACCATTCAAACCGTGTTTGCCGAGAACGGTCTCGGTGCTGCGGATATCTCAAAAGCAAAAACCATTTTCATCTCATGCCTAACCGGAAAGGAAACCGAGGAAAATTTCTATCAGCGGTATGCGGATTGCTTCCTCTTGCAGAGCGAGGAGCAAAGCTTATGGGATCTGATCTCTTCTGCTTTCGGCGTTTCCTTCTCGGATGAGGAAAAACAACAATTCAATAATCTGTACGGAGGATAAACATGAATTTCAAAGCAAGATTTGAACGCAAAGAAAACACCCCCGATGTAAGCGAAGCAGATATCGTCGGCGTTACGGAACTGAGTCGTGAACAGTATTCCCGTTTCTACGGTCAAATGCTGAATGACTATGATTTCATCGCCGATTACGCAAACAAAACCTACGATGACGGTGAAAGAAAGCATTGCCTTCTCGTTCTGTGTGAAGGCGATGATGACGGAATTCTCATCTGCTCGGAAGGATCGGCATATGCGAGATATTCCTCCTACCTGCCGAAAGCCCGGAAGATTCTTGAAGACGAGATCCGATGTGTGGCGGATTGGATGATCAAAGGCAGGTTCGGTGACACGGGCAAAGGCTCGTGGGTGATCGGCTTCGATGACATCAAGGAACACTTTGATCTGACCGTCTCGCCCACCAACGGCATCGGCGAGATGCTGATCGAAGAACTGGAACGGCGTGAGAAAATCGGCGAGATCATTGCAACCGAAGATTGCATGGAGATCACGCAGTTCCTCGACAACTGCCCGGAGGGACTTTCGGGTACGCAGAAACTGATGACCGTGTTCTCTCTCATGGGATGCAACCTCGAAGATGTCCATCTCATTGACCATGACGAAGAACATGAGGTTGCCACCATCGTGGAGCTGAACCGTAACACACTGACCGATGAAGGCAAGCGAGACTGGTCGGATGTACTTGCCGCAAAGGTCGAGCGTATCTATGACGGTGCGTATGGGACACAGATCGAAGTATCGGGATGCCCGGCAGACCGTCTTCGGGATTTCTCTTTTGCACTTGCCGGGTATTGCTCCGAGGAGGATTGGTCGAAGTGGTTCAACGAACCGACTGCCAATACCGAAGCGCCGACGATGGGAGAACAGTCATGAGGTATCGCGGATTCAACATCGTTTTTACCTATGCAGATCATATCAGTAAATTTGATCCGTCGAATCGCGTGTGGGGACAGGCACCCGGCTATTACTGTGAAGTGTTCTCAGAAGCAGATGACTCTCTCTGCAATCCGCTCGATAATTTTGAATTGATTCTCGGCGACAGGTTGCAGACGCTTGACGAGGATGAAGTGGAGGACTGGATCACCAAGATCGCCGACAAAGAGATCGACGAGTGGAGATGCAATGAAGCGGTTACTACTGCCGAGCGAAAAAATGATCTGGTCGGTCGCCTTGTCTCTTTCCTCGGCGAGAGCGAACAAGGTGCAATGCTCTATGATACACTTCATGAACAGATCGGGATGACGGATGATGAAATCCGGGAGTGTGGGTTTCGTTCTCTATCGGAATACTTTGACAAGCCCTCCTATGCACAGACGATTGCGGAGTGGCTCGTAAAAGTCGGAACCGAGAATACCACTTCCTGCAACATGATCATTGGCTTTGAAAAGATCAATGAAAGATATGGTGTGAATCTGTACGAAGATGAGTTTCTCTGCGATGAGATCGTCGAACAGTTATATCGACATGAGGCAATTCTCGATGTTGTAACAGATGAAAATACCTTCGACATGAACTTCGGATATCTGTATTGTCCCTATGCCGAAGAACATGAAGAACTTACTATGTGAGAAAGGAAAAGCAAATGAAACAAGTAAACATTCAGTTCGCTTATGACGATGAAAGGCTCGAAGCGCTTCGCATTTACCTTGCGGAGAGTGGCAGTACAATTGAAGACGAATTGACAGCGGCACTTGATGCGGTGTATAAGAAGACCGTGCCGAGTCAGGTCAGATCGTTCCTTGACAAGCGTTCGCAGACAGAGCCAACCAAGCCCAAGGGTAAGCCTTCAGGTGCGGGTGTGAACGCTTCAAAAGGCACGGACGACAAATCGTCCGCGCCGGGAACAAAAGCGGTTTGCGGGGATTTTTGAGCCGATGTGAGAGGAACCCCTGAAAGCCGAAATAAGCAAAAATAGCGAGGATTGGGGTGCATAAATTGACGGAAGGAGCAGTTAGATGCAAGGTCGATTTTCAAGCGGGAGAAAGGGCGTGCGTATGATGCCCGCCCAAACTGACATCGGACGGCAGAGCCGACCGCTTTTCCTCCCGTTTTCACCCCGTTTCCTCGCTTTTGGTGGACTTTGAGTCCATGCGTATGATTTCAAAATTGCCCGAAAATCATCCGTATGGTTGAACGGAATATCCGAAAAAGAGCCGTTTTACAAGGACTTTCGGGCAATTATGAAAAACTGAAGAAAGGATGGATGCGTCGTATGGGAAAAAAGTATCGCATCAACGAAGACAGGGTGCATTTCACCCTTTCAATACCTCCCGAAACCATGCAGCTTGCACGGAATTATTATCAGATCGATGACTGCGGAAACATCAGCGAATATATCGGCAAGGCAATTGAGTTTTACAGCGGTTATGTTGCAAACAAAAAAACACCGAACTATCTTCCGACGATTGTCATCTCCACTCTGAAAAATATCCTTGCGTGCAGTGACGACCGGCGCGGTGCTCAACTGTACCGAATTGCCGTTGAACTGTCCGTGCTACTCAATATTATTGCTGCCACCAATCATTTTTCCAAAGAGGAAGTGCGGGAACTACGTGAATCATGCGAGGAAGAAGTGAAACGACTGAACGGCACATTACGCTTGGATGATGCGGTCAGATGGCAAAACTCGTAACCAAGTTCCGCTATTATAAACCCGGCGGTCGTAAGAAAATAGGCGGATACGCAAAGTATATCGCCCTCCGTGAAGGCGTTGAGAAATGTGACGATTCCAAAAAATATGCCCCCGTCTTATACAATCAAAAGCAACTCATTCAGAAGATACTCAAAGATTTTCCCGACAGTAAGGAGATGCTTGAATACGAGGATTACCGCTCTCATCCGACTGTCGGAAACGCTTCGGAGTTTATTTTTCGTGCAATCGAGGACAATGCAAGCGAAGCGATGCAAAAGAAAACCTACGCAGATTATATTGCAACCCGTCCCGGTGTTGAAAAGATCGGTACACACGGACTGTTTTCCGATGAGTTTGAGAGCATCAATCTCTCGCAGGTTTCGGATGAACTCAATGCACACGAAGGCAATGTGTGGACGATGATCGTTTCTCTTCGCCGTGAAGATGCGGAACGACTCAGTTATAACAACGCAAATGCGTGGAGAAAACTGTGCCGTGCGCATACCAAAGAACTCGCAGACGCACTTCGCATTCCGCAAAACAAACTCAAATGGTATGCGGCATTTCACAATCAGTCTCACCATCCGCATATTCATCTGATCGCCTATACAGACGATCCCAAGGTCGGTTATTTGTCAAAGAAGGGTGTGGAAGCATTAAGATCTGCGCTCGGAAATCATATCTTTCACGATGAGATGACGCATATCTTCCGTGAACAGACCGACAGGAGGGATCAGTTAAAGAAAGATTGGAAAGCCATGCTCGATGAAATCCTGCAAAAGATTTCGGAAAACAAGTACAGTAACCCCGAAGTGGAACAGAAACTTCTTCTGCTTTCCGACAAGCTGTCCCGCACCAAGGGCAAAAAGGTGTATGGATATCTCAAAAGAGATGTCAAGGATCTGATCGATTCCATCGTAGATTTGCTGGCGGAGGATGAAAACATTTCAAGGCTTTATGACCTTTGGTATGAGAAAAAGTATGAGATACTCCGCACCTATACCTCGGAAATGCCGCCGAAGATTCAGCTGTCGCAGAACATAGAATTCAAATCCATCAAGAATGACATCATCCGGGAAGCGATGAAACTGCACGAGGACAGCGGGCAGACCGAGACTAATCCGCCGAAGAAACAATCACAAACACAAGCCCCGCAAAAGATCTTACCGACTGTTTCTGCCACTGCCGTTACAAGACTTTTCAAAAATCTCTGTGGGATTTTCCGGGATCGGATAGACGACCGCAGGCAAAACAGTCAGCCGACCATCGACAAACGGCAGAAAAGAGAGATCGAAGAAAAGAGAAATGCAGAAATGTCGATGCTGTAAGAAAGGAGTTTTATGCCATACATTCTATTTTCGGAGCAGGAAAAGCAGTCCGCAAATGCTTCGGATATTCGTTCCTTCCTCGCTTCGCTTGGGCAGGAAGTCAAAAGAAGCGGACGGGAATACACATGGGAATCCCCTTCGGGCAAGGTGTCAATCAACGGTTCGGAGTGGTATTCTCAATATGAGCGTGTCGGCGGCGGTGCGGTCAGCTTCGTGCAAAAATTCTTCGGAGCATCCTATCCCGATGCCGTTCGTTCTCTGCTCGGAAGCTGTGCAGGACAGATTCCAAGCGAACAGAGCAACACGTTCCGTCAAAGCAGATCCAAAGAAACGCAGACGGAGCTTGTACTGCCCGAAAAAAGTACGGATATGCGCAGGCTGTACGGCTATCTCTTGAACGAGCGATGCCTTGACCGCGATGTCGTTTATGCTTTTGTTCACGCAGGGATGCTCTATGAGGATGCACCCAATCACAATGCTGTGTTCGTTGGGACAGACGAGAACGGCAAGCCCCGACACATTCAGAAACGGTCAACCAACCCGCAGTCCGACTACAAAGGCAATATCACAGGGAGCGATATTGCCTACGCTTTTCACCATGTCGGCACATCGGACAGACTCTATGTCTTCGAGGCGCCGATTGACATGATGGCTTACATCTCAATGAACAAGCAAGGTTGGGAAAAGCATTCCTACACCGCATTGTGTTCCACTGCCGACTGTGCCGCCATCAGGATGCTGAAGACCTACCCGAATCTCAAGACCGTTTACCTCTGCCTTGACCATGACAGCGCGGGAATCGAAGGAGCCTATCGGGTGGCGGAAAGCATTCATGCACTTGGAGATTACACAGTCTGGCGCAAGATGCCGAAAAATAAGGATTGGGACGAAGATCTGAAGGCACTCCAAGGCAGAACCGCCATCCCCTCCACCGAGCATACGAAGCTGGAACGCTACCGTAAAATCTGTGCCGAATTTCTCACAGATGCGTGCATTGAAACGGACGCATGGAAGCATATCGCAGAGGCGAAAGGCTATGCTTCTGCAAACTTCCTCTCCCTACTGCGTTCCGAAACGGACAAAGCGGAATCCGCAACAGACACACAAACCGAGCAAGCGCACCTGAGAGCCATGGCTGTCGGGTGCCTTGCTTTTTGCTTTTGCAGAGAGAAGCAGACGGGCAACGCATCTTCTTTTGACCGCTATGTCGAGGCGGTACGCTCTGCCTACAAGCCCCACAGGGACACCGAGAGCAGTGACGAACAGTGGAAATCCCTGCGGAAAAGGAGCAAAGGTCTTGAAAAAGAATTCGGCAAAAGCATCCCGCTTTCGGAAACAGGAATGAAGAAACAGTTAGATTCCGTTATCGCACTTGCTTCCGATTGCATCCGGCTTTCTGCGGCAGTTGAGTATGAGCAGAGCAAACAAGCGGCGGTGTTAAGCCTTGAATAATGGGCGAAGTGAGCGATTTGGATTGAAAAGGCGGCTTGGTTGTGGTATAATAGGATACAGACAAATCGAAATTTGCAGGGATAAGGAAGTGCTTTAATGGACTTAAAGGAGTTTTATTTTCAAAACATAAAAGAGTCAGAATATCATTATCGTTTTTTCAATTATGTGAGAGATGCAATCAATATGCCCTCTGCTTTTTGTGAAAAAGCAGAGACTCAAGATTGTCAATTTGAGATCTATGATGCTGAAGATGCGATAACAAAATTTAAAGAGTTATGCCAACCTGGGGTTGATTTCTCAGTTGAAAACAGATGCTGGTTTTACTTAACAACGTACTACCTGTATACGCTCGGCTATGAGATAAAAGAGTTTCCCCGAGTATTGGCAAGACCTCCTGTTGATCCTGCGGAATTTGCATATAATGAGATTAGAAATCGAATAATCGCTTTGGGCGGAAGTTTCAATGGAACCGTTCGTTATGCGACAAGAAGAACATTTGTCGCAGAGCTGACGTTTGAGCAAAAATCTTGCAACATAGAGGTAAACAATTCAATAAACCAAAAATTCATTGAAATTTCAACAAGACAAGCATCGTTCAACTCCATGCACACGGATGAGAAAATTGCGGAAATTGCAAATTTGATTGAAAACATGCTGAAACAAGGCGGAAAATTTGCATTGCTGAATTATGATGATGTGTGTTGTGGGTTCATCGACGACGCGACAGTGAAAAATTACAGAAATAAAATGCAGTGCTTTAGACATTGTTCAGACGAGGCAATAGCGGAAAGAAAAACATATACCGAAAAGCAAAAGACATTTTTTATTGATTATGGACTTACAATTGTTAAAGCTATTCATGAACTGAAAAATAAACAATTTTAGAGATTTCAGTTCTTCAACTTATTTGTCATTGAGCCACAGCCACCTGATTTTCAGTCGGGTGGCTTTTCAATTTTAACGAAGGAGTAACCATGCAAGGACTAACAACACTTATAACCGTAGCCGCCATCATGGGCGGCGTTTTTATTTTGATTTCCTCGCTGTCTTATCTGTATTCCCTCCGTCAGATCAAGAACAAAACGGCTGGCAACGGACAGCACGGAACGGCAAGATGGGCATCAAGTCGGGAGATCCATAAGACCTACAAGGTGGTACCGTTTGAGCCGAAGACCTGGCGCAGGGACGAAAAAAACCGTCCGATCGAGCAAGGGATCGTCGTCGGTTGCGAAAGCCGAGGCAACGAGACGCTTGCCCTTGTGGACAGCGGAGATGTTCACTGTATGATGATCGGTGCGGCAGGCGTCGGTAAAACGGCATTCTGGCTCTACCCGAACATCGAATATGCCTGCGCCACTGGAATGTCGTTCATGACAACGGATACCAAGGGCGACATCATGCGAAACTACGGCTCAATCGCCGAAAAGTATTACGGTTACAGAATCTCCGTCATTGACCTGCGCAATCCCATGCGCTCACACGGAAACAACCTTCTGCACCTCGTCAACAAGTACATGGATCTGTATGCCGGAACGAATGAAGTGCAGTACAAAGCCAAGGCGGAAAAGTACGCAAAGATCATCTCCAAGACGATTATTCTCTCCGGCATGGAGGGCGGTAACTTCGGACAGAACGCCTACTTCTATGATGCCGCCGAAGGACTTTTGACTGCATCCATTCTGCTGGTGTCTGAATTCTGCAAGCCCGCAGAGCGCCATATCGTTTCGGTGTTCAAAATCATTCAGGAACTTCTCGCTCCGGGCAAGGGACGAAATCGCAATCAGTTCCAACAGCTCATGGAGAAACTCCCTGCCGACCATAAAGCGAAATGGTTTGCAGGTGCGGCTCTCAACACTGCGGAACAATCCATGTCGAGCGTCATGTCAACGGCACTTTCCCGCTTGAACGCATTCCTGGATTCCGAGCTTGAAACCATCCTCTGCAACGATACCGAGATCGATGCGGAGCGATTTTGTAAAGAAAAGTCTGCAATTTTTATCATTATGCCAGAGGAAGACAGCAGTAAATACTTCATGGTGTCGCTTCTCATTCAGCAATTTTATCGTGAAATCCTTGCCGTTGCGGACGAAAACGGCGGAAAACTCAAGAACAGAGTTGTCTTCTACTGCGACGAGTTCGGCACGCTCCCGAAGATTGAATCCGCCGAAATGATGTTCTCCGCATCCCGTTCCCGCAGAGTCTCTATTGTCCCGATCATTCAGTCCTTTGCACAGCTTGAGAAAAACTACGGCAAGGAAGGTGCAGAAATCATCATCGACAACACACAGCTGACGGTCTTCGGAGGTTTTGCCCCCAACAGTGAATCGGCACAGACGCTCTCCAAAGCCCTTGGCTCCAAGACAGTGTTGTCGGGCAGTGTCAGCCAAAGCAAGGGCGATCCGTCAAGATCGCTTCAGATGATTGAGCGTCCGCTGATGACACCCGACGAACTCAAAGCACTTCCAAAAGGCACTTTTGTGGTCACGAAAACGGGCTTCTATCCGATGAAGGTCAAACTCAAACTCTTCTTCAAATGGGGCATCGAATTTGAGAAAGAGCCGTATGTCGTGCCTCTGCGTGATTCCTCCATGGTCACCTATGCAAGCCGCGAGGCACTGACAGAAGCAATCCAAGCCAAATATCCGGCGAAAGAAAAGAAGGACGATGACGACACCATACCGGACGGAAGCATTTGTGTGGAAGAAGAAATGGCAATGCAGAATAGTCCCAAACTCAATACCAAACCACACAAGCCGGAGGTGAAGCAATGAGTTACTACGACTCCGTCTATCGGGACTACGAACTGCCAAGCCGGGCGTCGAATGTCTATCGTTATCTGTGTGACAGAGCAAACTCGGACGGTCAATGCTGGCCGTCCGAGCGTACAATTGCGATGGATCTGAAGATTTCAAGGTCAACGGTCAAGCGGGCGGTCGAAGATCTGAAACGATGCGGGTATATTACGGTTGAACGGCGGTATCGCAAAAACGGCGGAAACAGTTCGCTTCTGTTTGTGCTGAAGGATTTTTCAAAACGCCGCACAACCAAGGGATAACTCTGCCCATTCGGTGGTCTGGGGGTGGGTTCACCATGAACCCACAATGTGAATATAACAAGAGAATATATCTATATAGCAGAAAAAGAACAGACATGTATGCATATTAGTGTTATCGAACATACTCATTACAAAGCGGCACATTTCCGTGTGCCGTTTTCTTTTTTCTGCAATTTGACTTATCCCCGTCAAGACGAGAACAAGTCGAATTGGTAAAATAAGAGGTACTACAATCAAAGGAGAATCATTATGAAAACGACAGATTGGTTTGAAGAATGGCTTGCCCACTATGTAAAGCCTGCTTCAAAACAGAAAACCTACAGGCGGTATGAAGAAATCGTCGCACAACACATCCTGCCGAAATTCGGGGAGATGGAGCGCGAGGGCATCACGCCGTTAGTTCTGCAAAGATATATATCCAAGCTAACCTGCCCTTCTTCGCCGTTTGCCAAAAAAGCTACGTCAAAGTTACCCAAATGAAATGGGCAGGTTTTCCTATCGGCATACGACCAGCCTTCAATTGCAACATCCTGATCAACAATGCGATAACCGCAAACCGTGCAGATTAGTAACGCGATGACAAGTACATAAACAATGGTTCTCGCCAATTTCTTATTCATCAAAAATGTAAAGATAATAATCTTCCAATGTTGGTGTAACTACAAAAGACGTTTCAGTGGGTGCTTTTTCAGATAACACCCTTAAATTTACTTTTGGGCTATTGTCATCTTTTGATATACTGATAATTTTCGCTGTTTTTTGTATTTCAGATATGTCCGATTCTGGAATTGGAACATTCCAAACCAAATTTTTGATACGGTTACACAATACTTGTGGTGATTCAAAATCGACAACTTCTCCCTTTTTTAATATTATCACCTTTGAGGCAATAAACTCCACATCAGAAACAACATGAGTAGCAATCAGTACTATTTTATCAAAAGCTATTCTTGAGATATAATTTCGCACGGAAATACGTTGTTTGGGATCGAGACCTGCAGTTGGTTCATCTAATAGCAATATTGAAGAGTCTCCCAAAACGGCTTGCGCAAGTGCAAGCCGTTGCTTCATGCCACCTGATAATGAATCAATGCGGCAATTTAATCGATCACATAGTTCTACTTCGTTGAGTATTTCGGTTACTTTCTTTGAAACATACTTGCTTTTTTCTCCCCCTCGAAGATTAGAACCCACATTTTTCAATACCGCCATATATTCCATAAATTGAGCAACTGTGAAGTTCGGGTAGAGCCCCGGGTATTGCGGCATGAAGCCAAGCATACTCCTATATTCATCATTAAATGCTTTGTGCGTACCGCTGCCAACATCATAACACACATCGCCTTCGCTCACCTTTAAGTTACCCGATAAAATATTCATAAAGGTGGATTTTCCAGAGCCATTAGGGCCAAGTATTGCAGTGATTCCGGGTTTTATTATCAAATTGACGTCGGACAACGCCTTTGTTGCGCCGTATGATTTATAAAGCGATCTTATGTAAAGGTTGGGCATCATATTACTTTCCTTTTGTAATGACACATATTCCAGTGTTAACATTGATAATGGCAATATTGGTTGCTGCCTTATATCCGATGACATAACCTTTTGCATCAAATTCATATTCCTTCAGCTGCACACCTATATAGTCTCCATTCGACATTGTTATCTTGGTCGGAGCCAGCGAGTAAATAATATAATCATCCGGTATAGAACACAATTTTCGTTCGTTATTTCCATCGGAATCATATACATAGAGTTCGTTTCCCTGGTACTCTATGACATCCATTAACGATCCGTCATCCTTTATAGCTTGCCCTATATATTTTCCATCCTTACTGTTGTATGTTGCGATCAATAAATCATGGTATCCTTTGATTGAAACAATACCGTGTAATGCAGTTACATCTTCGCCGTTTTGATGTCCATACAAATCAAAAGAAATCGGAGATGATGATGCAACTTTTAATCTATAAGACTTACCGCCCGCAATTATCCCATAATATTCTTCATTCAGAGAATTTCTTTCGTTGTAATCATAATTCGTTGTATACAGCAACTGCAATCCATTGTCGTACCAAACAATTCTGTCATCATCGATTCCTTGAATCCGCTGCATATCATATAATTTTTCGACATTCAAACATTTGACATTGTTGTTGGAAAAAGAAAAACAAAGTAAATCGACTGAAGTTGGGTGATTGGCATCTGGTGAATAGTCAAAAGTAACCGTATTAAAATATATAGAGTCCTCAATCAAATATGGGTAGTAAATATTCCCCTCTGCAGTGTAGGCCACATCTGATTTATTTGTACTTAAATCATATTTTAGGATTTTGTTCTCTTTATAGTATACAATCGTATTGTTGAGCTTGAATATTTCTTCCCCAACTCCGTAGAAAGGGCATCTGTCATTGCTATGTTTACATAAGGGATCCCCGCACAGGGGAGAGGCAATGCCGCTTTTGATGTTGTATTTATACACCGTATTATTTGAAACGGCGAACAAATAGTCATTTTGATTTATTGGCGCTTGATCAGTTTCGTGGGGGGCGCAGGACGTCGAAGCAAGCAAAAGCACACAGACTATGATGGCAATAAGTATTTTTTTCATGTTGATTCCTCCTATTCTTTTGTGGCAATAAATGCTTTTTGAGCCCATTTTAGAGATAATATCAATGCAGCAAAATATATGCATGGTATCAAGAACAATAAGACTGAACTCTTATTAGAAACAATGATAGGTGTAACAGAAAGGTAACTTGAAATATCTATGTACTTCAAAGCGATCAAGCTGCGGCTTAACTGATGAGGTATAAATATTATCATCAGAGTCAATGTGATTATTGTGAAACTATTTTTAGATTTTAACCCGATCAAAGAAACTAAAATTGAATACCCAACGCAATAGAAAATCTTCAAAAAAGCAAACAGAACCAAGAATTGCCCGATTGTTATATCAGCGGGAAAAGTATTGAATATTCGTAAACTTTGGATTGGCGCATTCAGTGAAGCAAAACCATATTTGATATTGACGGTCATTATATCCATCAAAGCAAAAAATGCCGCAGAGATAATAGCCCTTATGATTAATCCGAGAATTTTGCTATTGTAAAGTCGATTTTTCCCATTGATGGTTGTGCCGTTTAGTTGATCTGTTTTTAACTTGATTTCATTATAAAACGTACCGTATGAAACTATAAATATCAACACACATAGGATATAATCCAGTCCAAGAGTAAATAGGTAATTATACCCTGTATCATAAATGATCCAACCAATGGAATTCGACTCTTCAAGGTCTGTTGCGTATAATTCTATCTTCGAAAACTCTTCGCTAAGAACATAATTATCCCAATATTGTTGCATGAAAAAGCGATATTCTGTATCTGTAATCTCACCATTCTTGTATTTATTTAGTGTAGCTTCTTTAGATGACAGCACCGTATCAATGGCTCTTCTTATTTCTGCTATTTGAGCTTTTTTCTCCAAAGTCATGCCACCTTGAAATTCCTCGGTGTACATTCGGTAAATTTCGTCTTTGGGAGTTGGAATTGCTCGATTGATCGTGTAAAGTTTCATAATAATACAAAGAGCACAAAGAGAAACTATCATACCATTGTGAAATGTTTTCTTTAACTCGAATTGGAATAGATGCCCATAGTGAACTTTGGCTCGAATTTTATTTTCGAATATCGCTTTGATTCTTTGCAAAAAGATGTGGTTTGATTTCAGAACCCAACGTTTTTGAATGCGTATAATTGCAAAAACAATAACGATTCCCAAAATCAACAACGCTGACAATGCTGTTGGAAAAATGAGTAACGAATTGTTACACAACCTACAGCAGTGCAACTTTTCAAATGGTGTATTAACATCGACAAGTAGCCACCAATTTAGAGCGGCAAAAACGCTTTTATATTCAAGTTGTATATTAAGAGTCAACTTGTTTATCAACCCTATCGCTAAAATGCATATAGCAGACAGTAGATATGATTTGAAAAGCAATGAAATCAACATCGCAATTATTCCGATAAGCACAAAGCCAATGCTTCTTATAAGGAGTTGAATCAGTGCATACTGTGCTATGGTCAGGTTGAACGGGCAAAATTCAAATAGGGGAATGAGCTGGATCGGTGCGTCTTCGCCGGCAAACCCACTACGTAATGCTATAGAAACTATAGTGGTCCCGGATATGAGTAATGAAATAGCCACTACAGAAAATGCAGTAACGCAGATCTTTCCGACAATCGTGCTCGTTTTGCCCTTAGCTGTTGTGTGTATCACAGGATTTATTCCAACGTCATAATCATTGATGACAATAAACGACGCCAAAACAATAACTGCAATAAGTATCAAAATACATTGTTGACTATTTGAAAAATAAGAATCCCAACCAATCACATAGATTGAAGGCAAACTACGATCTGCAAACTTTTCATATGATTTGATAATTTGATCTTGATACGCATATGAGAATGTGCCAGGAGTTCCCTCCGACTTATTGACATGAGCCTGAAACAGTATCGAATCAATATCCTCTGTATATTGGTTTACGTAATTGAATAAGCTTCTTGTTGTGGTTATGCAGTAGTATTCCTTGTTTCTGCTGATCAAATCATTTGATTCGTCGATGATGCCATATTTAAAATCAAACTCCAATCGATCTTTTTGATACAATTCAATGTATTCCTGAATCTCATACTTGTCGGCAGGAGGCTTGGGGACTGATATAAACACAACTGCTATATTCGTAATCAAAATAACGGCAAGAAGAATCATCAATCTTTTGTTGATCAATTTTCGAAATTCGCTCTTAATCAAGATACTCCTCCTACACAACGGAGTGGGTGCAATATAATCATTGCTGAAAATATTGCACCCCCGTAATTATTCTGCTAAGAAGCAGACTACGAATTAACCCCAGTTCCAGCCGCCGCTATACTGATATGTAGCAGAATTGGAACCATTAATAATAAAGGTCGCTCTTGCGAGTGTCGGATAATACAAACTCGAGTTTACCGTATAAGTATGCTCAAGAGTTTTTCTGTTACTCTTTGAAAGTGGTGAGGTTGCAATAAGTTCGGATATCAGTAGCCCATTGGATTCACCTCTTTCTACTCTATTAAAATGTTATAACAATCAATACCGTTAAATGGTAACAACCACGATTCTATGCTAATAAATACCTTTTTGCGCCACTATGATGCTTCAAAAACGAAAAATAGCGCATAGGTGACAAGTAACTAATCTCGCCCTATACGCTATAAAAAACACCACGCCGTATGCTATACATATTCACCGGCAAAATACAGCTCTCGCGTATCGGTCGATGGATTTCCTAACTTCTTGTTTCGTTAAAATTTTACCACAAAACCAACAGCATGTCAACACGTGTTTCCTCAAAACATTGTTAATATTTTGTGAACGTCCATGACACACTCGTTGTGAAATATTTTGCATCAAATGCTCTATTACTCAATGTTGCAGAGTTTCATGCATCACTTTATTGACTTTCTGCGATAGCAACACTGCCCTTTGACATACGTCCGCATGAATAGTGCATCAAACATGCGGGCAGGTTAAAGTATGCATAGCTGCACTTTCCGATATATATGTATATATATATATATATGACCAATGCTTAAACTGATGTGAAAAGGCAGTTCAATTGTGACGGCAATGTACATTGCTATGTCTAAGGAAACACTGATTAACGTAGGCCTTGCAAAAATATTCGAAAAGTAGTATAATAGAGGAAAGCAAAGCAAGGCAGGTGTGCGGTATGAAAGATCAGACCGTACTATCCGAAGGGAGAGCATGGGCGACCTGTCCGGGGTATCGAGACGATGCTACGGATGTATCTGATGCAGACATGGTTCAACCTGTCCGACGAAGGGACAG